>Ga0315284_10000142_pt1 | contig 97543 bp, 84 predicted proteins | sample YL17G09_16_MG_FD_203696 | JGI IMG/M metagenome (GOLD analysis project Ga0315284, IMG submission 203696) | Sediment microbial communities from Yellowstone Lake, YNP, Wyoming, USA - YL17G09_16 | ecosystem: Environmental > Aquatic > Freshwater > Lake > Sediment | place: USA: Wyoming | collected... | reverse complement strand
TGCGGTCGCAACTGACGTGAGCAGCCCCGTTCTCGCAGTCGATGATGATGGGCTTGGTCGTGCTGGCCCCGAAGGTCGTCTTGCCGACCCCGGGCGGGCCGTAGACGATGCCCTTGGGGGCACGCATGTTGGCTTGGGTCAGTACAGTTGATGGAAGCGGCATTGCCTGTGTCCTTTCATGATCTTGGGTTTGGGTTGTTTCTTACGTTTGGCCGGCCGGCCATTTCGGGTGGCGGGAATCAAACCCGCCTGGCGCCTGCAATGTGCGTTCGCGCCACCACCAGGGCCCGAGCAATCAGATCGCGTCGAACACGCGGACCTCCTCGTAGCCGGTGGGCCAGTTGCCCAGCCGGTCGCAGTCCTTGATTCGCTCGATTGCGGCGGCGTTCTCACGGGCGCACTGGGCGAGCGTCTCCTCGCAGATCAGCCACACGCCGGCGCGATACGGTTCCTTCTTTTCGACGGCGACGAAGTGGACCGGCGCTAGTAGGTCGGTGGCCTGGAAGAGGACGCTGCGGTAGAACGCCAACTGGTAGGCGTAGCCGTAGCGCCGGGCATCGGCCTCGAACCACGTCAGGTCGTCGCAGGTCTTGAGGTCGACGATGCCGCGATTGGGATTCAGCCAGTCGATGCGAATCTGGCAGGGGACGCCGTTAATCTCCTGGCGGACGACGCCCTCGGCGACGCCATCGATGATCAGGTCGACCGCCGGCTCGTTGGTGGCCACGCCGACGGCCATGCTCTCGATGAGCTGCGCCTGCTCAGCCGTCAGGACCGGCTTGCCCTGTGCTGCGGCCCAGTCGGCAAAGGCGTTGGTGTTTGCGCCGTAGGGCTTGCCCGTCTTGGGGTTGATGGGACCGCCGATGGCGAACTGCTCGTTGTAGCGGTCGCGGCCCTCGAGGATACGGACGTGGGCGGCCCGGCCCAGCAGATATGCCGGCCGGTCGATGTCGTCGATCAGCCCCAGGCGGCGCTTGTAGTACAGCAGCGGCGACTTGCGGAAGTCCGCCAGCAGATGGCTGCTGAGAAACTCGCCCGCCTTGGCGTGGTAGGCGTCTTCCGGCTCGTGGGTCAGGACGCCCAGGTCGATGTGGAGGTCGCCGGAAGTCATCGCCCACCTCCGGCCACGCCCTCGACTCGCTTGACGCAGAAGGCGTCCGGGCCGAACTCGCGCGAGACAAACGCGGTGAAGATGCCGTTGACGGCCAGCCCGACATCCGTCGAGGCGTCCACGACGATGACGCGAATGACCTCGTCCGTAGCAACGGCAAGGTCCATGCGGACCCGCGTCGCGCCGAACAGGCCCGCGGCCGCCAGTACGGCCAGCAGCAGCGTGTCTCCGGCGTCACGCAGGTCCACCCCCTCGGCGAACTTGTACCTATACGCTTGCTTGAACATGTTTGAGTCCTTTCATCCCGGCCCGACCTGGACCTGGGTGCTTGTTACCTATGCCGTCCGCGCGCGAGGTGTCCGGGGAGGGCAAGATTTCTGTCAGGCCCGCCTTCTGGAAGCGCGCCCGAATCATCTCCACCGCGTTGCGGACCTGCCGGCGAGAGATGCCCAAATCGCGGGCGATGGCCGCCTCGGTGGCATTCACCAGCCGTGCAGCGATCTCCTGGAGTTGCGGCGGCAGCTCCGCGAGCACGCGCTGCGTGTCGGACTCCAGTTCGGCACGCTCCTGGCTGGGTGTCGTGTCACAGCCGGTGCGGCGACAACCATCGGCCTCATCCAGGAGGTCCGCCAGCAAGCCCGTGCCACGCTCGCTGTGAAAGATCGCCTCCTCCAGCGAGCGCGAACGGAAGCCCGCAGCCCGCTTGAGCCGCCGGCGGTCGCGCAGGATCATCGCCACGGCAGAATCCACGACGCGGGCGATGAACGTTTTGACGCACGCGCGGGACGGGTCGAAGTGATGGGCCGCCTTCAGCACATGGACCGTCAGGTCCTGCTCGATATCGAGCTGCTCGGAAGTGTTGAAGCCGTTGTGCCTGGTGAGCTGGCGGGCCTTGACCTGGATCAGTTGCTTGACATAGTCTGTAGTGAGGGCTGCGTGAACCGGATGGACACCCATGGCTGCCTCCGTGGACCGGAGGCGGAAGAGCGGGTGTCATCCGAAGCGGGCGCAGACCTTCCGCGCCACCCTGGAGCCGCGCAAAGAAACGGAGGGTGTGGATATCGCTTCGGCGACACCCAACACCCTCCGCTTCGCGGTCAGTATGTTGGCGGGTCTGCTAGTTCAAGTTGTCTACTGCAAACGACCGTACCTGTGGCCGGTCGGTTTACTCGTCAGTTATGTCGCACGGCAGTCCGTCGCGCACATCGATCGCGATGATGCCGTTGACCATTGTGTCCAGTTCGTTGAACAGGTTCACCACGTGCTCTCTGAGGATGAAGTCATCGGATGGGATCGTGCCAGGGTGGTGGCGAGGTCCAAACAGCTTCCGACGAGGGCAAATCTTTGGTGGTGGATTCGTAATTGGTTCACGGTTCACGATGATCAGGTGCTTGATCCGACCGTAGCCTAGTCGCTGCATCGTTTCGATAAGCCACTTGCGAGCCGGAGATACCTGGGACTTCCGGACCACACGCAACTGGGCCCCATCAACGGTGGCTACCGTGCCATTAAGTGATCGCGACTTTTCCATGTCTTCTGTCCTTGTCTACTAACCTGCTACCGTCGCCGGATGCCAACCGTTTAGGCTTGGGAGCCGATGGGGCTACCCACGCCGAGCGTCACTGCCGGAAAGGGAACGGCTGGTACGCATCGTAGACGGGCCTTGGGGGTGCTCATTCCGTACCCCCTCCTGGGAGTATCCGACGGAACCCCTTGCAGCCGGCTGGCCCTCACCGTAGACTTGCCTGCAGAGCGTGCAAGCCCGGGCTTGGTCCCGGCCTCCCGGTCGGCGGTTCCTGTTGCCTCGGGAGTTCTGAATACACGCCCGGCTGCAGTGCCACCTGCGGTCGGGCGTTCGCTTTATGCCTTGAAGCCTTTCTGTCGAAGGGCCTTGATGACCTCTGTGACGTCCGCCAGGATGTCAGTCGCCTTGATGGACACCCGAATTGGGCGGCGCACCTCGACCGTGATCTTCCCGTCAGCCATATTGATCGCGATGTCGCCAGCCGCCCGCTGCGACACATCGCAACGATCCTGGTATTGGGTCAGCCCCAGACTATCGAGCAACGAGTTGATGTCGTTGGGAGCCACGATCACCCACTGGTCCTCAGCCGACTTGACCTGCGTCTGGGGCGTGTCGCCGTTCGTCGGTGCAGCCACGGCAGGACGGAGCCGAATTATGGCGGCCTTCGGGTTGGGTTCGCCCTCCAATAGCCCCGCATACGCGGCCGACTCCAGGAATCGCCTCAGGAAGGTCTCGCGCTCATTGACAATCTTCAGGGTCACCCGCACGAAGTCTTCAACATACGTCATCTGGTGGTCCTGGTTCTTGGGGCACTGGACGTAGGTTTCCTTGAAGAGGTCGTAAGACAAGAATGCCTTTGCCCGAGAGCGAGCGCGAACCTGTTCCGTGGGACCGTACAGCATGTCAACCGCGAGGTCAGTCAGCCGCACGTTCTCGCCATCGACCCGCACCAGGTTGTAGGCTTCGAGTGCCGCGAGCTTGTACTTGAACCTGGACACGGGTGCAGGGTGCCCCAAGGCCTGGGCGAAGCTCTTCAACGTCATCCTACGTTCGTGTTCATCGATCTTCCGCGCTGCCTTCTCAGCGTCCTCTAGGGTGAGGTAGATGAAGCTGCGGCCGTACCTGCGGGCGTTCTTCTCGTCGCCCGCATCGCCATCGTCTGGCCCGGTTTCACCGACCTGGCTTACTGCCTGTGCTGGTGGTTGCTCTTTCTTGGCCTGCTCTTCGTTTGTAGTGTTCTCAACCATGTTTTTCCTTTCTCGCTGGATGTTCACGAGGAAGATAGCCACGAAGGCAGGCGGGGTCAATGGCAAAAACCGCGTGGCCGATATTTTTTTCGCCCAAGCGGTTTGGTGCGGTATACGCTTTTGCATGGCCGATAGCGGTTCTATTGTAAGTGCTTGTTGTAACGTCACTAAAGACTATGCGGTGTAATCGATGGCGATAGGCGCTTGGCCTTCTGAGATGTTATTGTCGGTTTGTGTTCGATATCTGTAAGGATCAATTGGGGCTAAGAACCATTAAGCTCTGCGAGCGTGATTACCGCCGATTTCGGCCGTGGCGTTCAGATCCGTCAGAATATCCGGCAGCGCGATTATCTCACTACGGGTCGCTCACTGCGGCGGAGGGACGGGCTTGGGGCCGTCCGCGAGGCGCTTGCGGCCGGCGGTCTTTTTCTAGAGTGAAGCCTCCCAACATGGCCACCATGTAACCACCTCTTCCCTCCGCCCCTGCGTGGGGGCCTCAATTGCGGATGGATGAAACGCGGACACTTCTCCGCTGCGCGGCATAGGTAATCCCGTACAGGGCCTATCGGCCCTTGAGGAGATACCTGTGAAACTCGCGCAAGAAGGCATGGCCACTCCGCCCCCGACGATGCTCACCGTGTGTCAGATCGCCACGATCCTGAACTGTTCGCCGCGAACGGTCCACCGGCTGGCTGATGCCGGGCGAATCCCGCCGCCTTTCCGGCTTGGCGGACTGGTGCGGTGGAGCGGCGAGACCATCCAGGCATGGATCGCCGACGGTTGTCCGGAATCGCGGATGAGTCACGGGCGGCGGAATTCGCGGAACTAGCGGCAGTATTCCCTTGGCCCGTGGCGGCGGCTGAGGCCCTGTGTGTCCCGCAAGCCTCAGGTGCTTGCCGAGGTGCGACATGGCGACGATCTACCGCAAGGTGTACCCGGTCCCGATGCCCGACGGCGCGGAGGTAATCACGCGCCGCGGGGAGCGGTTGGCCCGTTGGACCGACGGCAACGGCAACGTGAAGACCGCGCCACTGGCCGGGCGGGGCAAGAAGATCATGCACGAGGCCGGCTGCTGGTACGCCCGCTACCGCGACGCTGGTGGCATCGACCGACGTGTCTCTACCAACTGCCACGACGAGCGGGCGGCGCGGAAGGTGCTGTCCGACCTGCTGGCCGAGGTCGAGAAGGTTCGGTCGGGGATTCTGACGCCCCAGGAAAGCCAGGCCGCCCGCCATGCGGTTCGTCCGGTTGCCGAGCACATTGCCGACTACATGGCATTCCTGGCGGCCAAGACGGTCCGAGGGCGAAAGGTGTCGGCTTCGCACCGGTACAACGTGGGCAAGCAACTCAGCCGGCTGGTGGACGAGTGTGGGTTCAAGCGGATCGGCGACGTCACCCGCCAGCGCGTCACCAAATGGCTGGACGACGAGACCGGCAAGGCGCAAAAGTCGCCCCGCACCATCATGAAATACCGCGCGACGTTGACGGCCTTCTGTAAGTGGGCGGTGCGTGAAGGCCGGCTGGCGACCAATCCCCTGGCCGCGCTACCCGGAGTGGAAGTGTATGAGATACGCCGCAAGCGTCGGCCACTATCGTTGGAGGAGATCGCGGCCCTACTAGAGGCTGCGGCCACGCGGCCGCTGCGGGATGCCCTGCTGGTTCGTCGCGGCGCCCGCAAGGGCCAGGAGGCCGCCAAGGTCGGCCAGGCCCAGCGCGAGCGGCTCGTGCGCCTTGGCCGCGAGCGGGCACTAATGTACAGGACGCTCATCTACACCGGCCTGCGGAAGAACGAACTGGCCAGCCTGACCGTGGCCGACCTGCACCTCTACGGCGAGCAGCCCCACGCCGAACTGGCCGCTAAGAACGCCAAGAGCGGTAAGGGCGCGAGGCTTCCCTTGCGAGCTGACTTGGTGCAAGACCTGCGCGAGCATCTCGACGACAAGCTGGCACAGTACCGCCGCCAGACGCTCAAGGACGGGCGGACTGAGGTGCCGATGTCACTACCGGCCGACACCAGGATATTCAGTGTGCCGCGGGACTTGATCAGGGTCTTCGACCGCGACCTGGTGGCCGCCGGGCTTGCACGCGAGGTGACGGACGCACAGACCGGCAAGACGCGGATCGACAAGACCGACGCCGATGGCCGGACGTTGGACGTTCACTGCCTGCGGCACACGTTCGCCACGCTGCTGAGCAAATCCGGCGTGGTACCTCGCATGGCCCAAGAACTGATGCGCCACAGCGACATCCGGCTGACGATGAACGTCTACACGCACCTCCAGCTCATCGACACCGCCGGCGCGGTGGAGACGCTGCCGAGTATCGGATTGGCCCAACGCAACCGTGCCCCCTGCGCCGCAGCCGGAGTATGAACCGGCTCACGCTGCTGCAAGGGGACGCCGGTCCTCGCAATACCTGCGTCATCACTGATGATCTTTCAGGAACACTCCGCCACTCGTCCGCCTTCGTTGAGCTACGCACCGGTGACGGTTTCAGTGCCACCGGTGCCGGAATCGGTGCCGGACAGCGTTCCGAGATTGACAACGATTGTCATCGATTGGCAAAACGGCCCCGAGGCGCGGCCTTGGCGGAGGTTGCCCCAACTCTCGGCCTTGTCGCAACGTGTCGCTTGTTGTCACGTCCTGACAAGTCCTGTCACAACGGCCAGCGGTGGGAATCGGACCCACAACATCCGCTTTACAAAAGCGGTGCTCTACCGTTGAGCTACGCTGGCGTAGTCAGGCAGCTTAACAAAGCCACTGTATCGCCAAACGCATCGAGGGTCAAGGCGTTGGCGAAGTGTCGTTGACGCGGCCAAGTTGGCGGGCTAGAGTCCTCGGCAGGCAAGAAGAGTGATGGATGGATTTGGCAGGTTGCGGCGCGGTTCGCGCCCTTGTTTCTGGCGCGCCGCGGCGTGGCGGTTGTTCCGGGATGGAGCTGCGTCGCGAAGTTTGGCGGCATGACGAAGTCGGTTTGAGACATGGACATGAAACTTCAAGCCTCCTACTACCAGCAGTTTGACGCCGATCTTTCCTTGGACGTGCCGGCTGAGGGTTACGGCGGTTGGCAGCGGTCCGAGATTGAGATTTCACGGGAGCACACGGCGGTGGTGGTCATGCACGCCTGGGAGTTTGGCACCCCCCAGGACTTCCCCGGCTGGCATCGCTGCGTGGAGTTTATCCCGCGTGCCCAGCGGATCTGCCGTGAGGTCTTGCCCCGGATACTGGCCGCCGCGCGGCGGGCGAAGTTCAGGATTTTCCACGTTGCCGGTGGGGGGGACTACTACAAGAAGTACCCCGGATATCGGTTCACCGAATCGATCGCCGACCCGGAGCCTCCAATGGACTTTGTGGTTTCCGACCCGGTTCTTCAACGCTTACACCGGTTCCGTGGCGAGCGAGTGTTCGTCGGGCGGCACAATGAGGAGGATGTCGCGCGCGGCTTCGCCAAGGTTGATTTTCCCGCGGGGACCCGTCCGTTGGACCAGGAGCCGATCGCCGCAACCAGCCGGCAGTTGTTTGCCCTGTGCCGCCGGGAGGGCGTCAATCATCTCATCTACACCGGTTTCGCCATCGACGGTTGTGTGTTGATCTCCCCGTGCGGCATGGTCGACATGTGTCGCCACGGCGTGATGTGCTCCACCATTCGCCAGGCGGTGACCGCCATCGAAAATAAGGAAACAGCCCGCCGGGAACTGGCCAAGCAGATCGCCCTGTGGCGCGTGGGTCTGCTGTACGGCTTTGTGTTCGACGTGGACGATTTCATCGCGGCGATGTGAGCGTTGCCCAAGCGGGACCGCCTTTGAGAATTCGCTTCACAACGTGAGCAGGCCAAGATCACACGGATAGGAATCAACGGCTGGGAGTGACTTGAGATGATCCACTATCGACATGCCATGGTCCTGTCGCTGCTCTTGTCGGTGATCGGAGCGCAGAATGTCCTGAAAGGGCAGACAATGACACTACACCTGATTGGGAAGCCCTGCTTGGCCAATAACATATTGGCCGGCGTGACAGTGACCGACCGCGCCACCGGGCGTGAATTGTTCATCATGGCCAATTCCAGTGAAGGATCCGGGCTGGAACTGTTTGTTATTGACGTCGAGCAGAACACCGCCCGCGTCATCAAGGCCCCGGCCGGCCAAGGCTCTTGGGGTATCCGCGAGGTTCCAGGAGATCGCCTGATCATCGGCACCTATTACGACGGGACGTTTCTGGTCTTCGATCTGGTCAAGATGGAGTTCACGCACTCGATCAAAGTGCCCGGGGAACAGTACATCTGGAACCTGGCCTTGGGCGGCGACGGCCGGGTTTATGGAGGCACGTATCCAGGCGGCAAACTTATCGCGCTGGATCTTGAGAAAAACACCATTGAAGACTGCGGTAATCCCGCGCCGCCCAATATGTACCTGATGGGCATTTCCACGCTGGGCGACGGGCGCGTCATCGGTAACTTCGGCTATGAGAAATCCGTGACGATGATCTACGATATCGCCGGGAAGAAGTTCCAGCCGGCCCCCGACCACGCCAAGGGGACACTTGGATTGCGGTGGGGCGACACCTGGCTGGCGGGCAGCGGCGCCTTCGGCGGCGCCGACCTGGCGCCAGTGGTGCCCTATCCGGCGCCTGTGCCTCCGGCGGAGAAGGGAGCCTGGTATCTAGATGCGCCCGCCTGCACCCCAGAGACGCTTTGCATGCGGCAGGGCAATGCGATCTACCTTGCGCGCAAAGGTCAGCCCGAGGCCGAACTGCTGGCGGAACTTGATTTGCGGGGCGGTCGCCTGTTGGCGGGGTCGCGCCAGGGCGCCGTGCTGGGGATTCGCGGCCAGGACTACTTTGTGATCCGCAAAGGCGACACGTCCTTACAACTTCGACCCATGCCGGTTATAGGAAGCCCCCGCCCGTTGGGCGTATTTCTGAAGTCCGATGCCAAAGGGCGCCTTTGGAGCGGACCTATGTTCGGCCAGACGCTCTGCATGCTGGACCCCGACACCGGCCAGATTGTAAACACAGGTACCGTCTGCGACACAGGCGGCGAGGTATACGATTTCGCGGAGCTTAAAAACAAGATGTACACGGTATCCTACAGCGGTGGCGACATTACGGAGTACGATCCAGCCTTGCCCTGGAACCAGATCGGTAATCGCAATCCGCGTCTGGTGGCCAGCGTGGGTAGTCGCGGATACATTAGGCCGGTGGGGGGAATCAAACTTGGTTCCGATGGGCTGCTTTACTCCGGCTGGTGGGTGAAATACGCGGTGTATGGGGGGGCCGTCGCCATCACCAATCCACAGACGGGTCAAACCGACCTGATCGAGAATCCCCTCGGCGAGCAGTCGATCTCAGGCCTGGCCGTTGACGGCAAGAGGCTCTACGTTGGCACGTCGGTTGCGGCCAATGGCCTGCCCAATAAACCTGGGGAATCGCCCCAGTTCGGCGTGGTGGATCTGGAGACCAGGAAGGTCATATTTCGAAAGGAATTTCCGGATGTAACCAACGTGACCGTCGTAGGCATGGATGTAAAGACACGCCTTGTTCCGGTTTTGATGGATGGAAAGATCATATTATTCGACAGCACGGCCATGACGTTCACCACCGATCAGCCGCTCAAGGCGCCGGCGTCGAGCGGATACACCTGGGTTATGCCCGGTGACGGCTACTTGACCTACGCTTCGTCCAAGAAGGTCGTCCGGCTGGACCTGTCCACTGGGATGAGTGAAACCCTTGCCACGAGCAAGGATGGAATCAACCACGTTGCGCGAACACCTAAGGGTCGTCTTTTCGTGTCCTGCGGGGCGGATGTATATGAGATGAAATAAGGCGCGACTTGACTCGTCCCCAGAGAAGGAACTCACTTCACTAGGCCCGGGAGATCGGCAACGTGGCTGAACAGACCGAGACGCTCTTGCCCGACGGCTATGCCCCCGCCGACTTTAGACGCAATCTCAAGCTTTACATGGTTTCCTTTGCCATCCAGGCCCTGACCGGCGGATTCTCGCCCCTGGGTATCATCGGCGTCAATCTGATGCTCAACCTGCACGCTCCGTCGTGGATGGCCGTCCTGCCGTCCATCGCGACGACCAGCATCGGGTACCTGCCGGTCGTGCTGATGGGCTGGTTGCTGCACCCCGGAAAGCCCAAGAAGAAAATCTACGCGGCTCTTTGCTTTCCGCTCTACGGAATGCTTTTGGTGCTGGGATTGTCGCTTTTCCTGAGAGGTAGCGAATCGTTCCTTCAGGTGATGCTCCTGTTGTTGATGTTGGCCTTCGCCATGTTCATCGGAATGATCGTATTGCCCTTCTGGGACATCTATTACAGGGCTTTTCCGGAATCGCGGCGAGGCCGCGTCCTGGGCCTTCAGGGCAGCCTGACGAGCATCGTCGGCATCGTCGCCGCCCCGTTGGTTGCCTGGATGATCAGCACCAAGGCGCCGCTTGCCTTTCCGGTAAACTACAGCGCTGGAATGATCTTTGGATGCCTGGGAGGATGGGTATCCGTGGTATTGCTGGTGATGCTCAAGGATCTTGTTCCTCAGCCGGTTGACGCCGCCACCTCTCCTCGCCGCTCGTTTCGGCGGTTCGTGGGGGACTTGGCGGGCATCGTTCGCAGTGACCGGCAGTATGTCCGTTTCCTGTCGGCTGCGATCGTGGCCGGGATGATCTCGTCGGTGGGCGTCTTGATGCTGGTTTTCGCCAAGAAGATGCGCGGCGTGGAAGACAACCACGTGGCCTTGTTCATAGCCATGGGACCGTATATCGGTATCCCATCCAGCGCGCTGTTCGGCTGGCTGTCCGATCGCATCGGCGCCAAGCGGGTCTGTAGCATCGCGGCACTGTTAATGCTGGTCGGAATCGTGCTGGGGCCGTTGCTCTATGGTATCTGGCAGGTTATTCCGCTGACTCTTATCGGGTTTGGCGGCGTGATATACGGGTTTGTCCTGGTGGCCATTCTCAACCACGCACCCCCCGGGAGAAACCAGGATTACCTCAGCGTCTACTACCTGGCGTCGATCATTCCCGGCCTGGTTCCCCTGGCCTTGGTGCGGCTGATGGATGCCAGGCCGATCGTGGCGTTGTCGATCCTGGGATGCCTGGCGGTAGTCAGCGCGGTTATGTTTTTTGTTTCCAGCGGCAGCGCCTGGCGGAAAAGGCCCGTGGAAAACCCGAAAGGGGATATGCCTCTGTCAGCCAAGGTCGTGGAGGAAGGAGCCGTTGCCCCTGCCTCGGATGTCGAGCGACCTTGAGCCACGGACTTTCTTACCGGCAAAATTACTGCGAGGATTTGCGGTTCTTCCAGTCTTCCGGTCCGGGCCGGCTGTCGCTGACCTTGTATTCCACCTTTGCGGCGATTTGCTCCACCAAGCCTCTCAGGATTGGTTGTAGGCATTCGGGCAGGTGCAGGCCGTGCCGTCGGTGGGCACTCACACATGCTACGCAATCGCCGCGGATGGGGCAGGGCGCTTGCACGCAAGGGCAATCGTCGGCGAGACCGCTCTTGACGGGCTTGGGGGTTTGCTCGGTCATGGCACATCCTTTCACTGACAGGCAATCGTTGGTATTGTAGCCCAATCTTGCACGCCCATGCAAACGTGATGGAGCGGCCATTGGCTTGGCCTCCACGCGGCGAGTGGGCAGGCGCCGGACATCATGCGATTGCTGTTGACAAGGTACGGATTGCGGGAGTTGCTCCTGGCGACGGCTGGGTGCTGGCTGGCTGTCGCGCTGGCGGGGTGGCTGTGTTGGCCGGTGGCTATATTACCGGCGGCAGTGTGGCTGTTGGTGTTGTGGTTCTTTCGCGATCCGTCCTCGCCCGCTGCTGCCGGGGAGGGACAAACCGCCTGATCTAGTCCAAGAACCGAATGAGCATACACCCTTTAAATGCTTGGCAAAGACACCGCGAGAACCTGTCGCACGAAATCGCTCTTGCCCTCTAAGTACGCGGGTCGATCCGCAGGAAATCTTGCAGCCAGCTCATGTTTGAGGCGGGCGTACGCCTCGCGGACTTCCGGCCTAGCGCGGAGCCAGTCCCGGAAACCCAACTGGCCTCGCCAAAAATGGGATGTCTTCATCGCCAGCGACAGGTGATGCGTGGAGGCGCCGTCCTCTCGACGGCGTACGAAGTATCGCCGGTCGGGTACGTCCTCCATGTCACGAGGACCCCATTCATACCCAAGGGTACGTAACTGCGGTATCAGTCGCTCGGCCTCGGTGAGGCTCTCAACTGAAGCCATCATGTCCAGGATCGGCTTCGCCGGCAGGCTAGGGATCGCCGTGCTCCCGATGTGCTCGATCTCGCCAATGCGGTCACCCAGGACGTCCCGCAGGCGAGCTACCTCCGCCGCGAACCACTCTGGCCAGTGAGGATTGTATGCAACTAGACATACAATCTTGCGTTCCAGTCCCAAGTCCGTCGGTGCAACTGAGTCTGACGTCAGTTTTGAAGTCCCGGGCCGGCTCTTGGCGGGCTTGGGGGCTTGGTCGGTCATGGCACATCCTTTCACAAACAGGCAAGTGCTGGTATTGTAGCCCAACGGGCAGGCCCATGCCACCGTGGTGGAGCGGCCATTGGCTTGGCCTCCACGCGGCGAGTGGGCAGGCGCCGGACATCATGCCATTGCCGTTGACAAGATACGGATTGCGGGAGTTGCTCCTGGCGACGGCTGGGTGCGGGTTGGCCGGCGCGCTGGCGGTGTGGCTGTGTTGGCCGGTGGCGATCGTACCGGCGGCGGTGTGGCTGTGGGTGTTGTGGTTCTTTCGCGACCCGCCTCGACGGTCTCCCGCCCAGACAGGCGTTTTTCTTGCCCCCGCCGACGGCAGGGTCACCGATATCACGCCCATCGGGGCTGACAGCGAACTGGGACGCGATGGCGTCAACATCGGCGTGTTCATGAGTATCTTTGACGTGCATGTCAATCGCAGCCCGGCGGCGGGCGTGGTGGAGAAAATCGACCATCGCCGCGGGGCGTTCCTGGACGTTCGCGATCCGCTGGCCTGGCAGCGTAACGAGTCGGCCACCATTCGCATGGCCTGTTCGCGGGGCGGGCGGGCCTACCCCGTTGTGGTCCGCCAGGTGGCGGGGCTGATTGCCCGCCGGATCGTCACGGACTTGACGGTGGGGCAGGAGCTTCTCGCGGGCGGGCGGATTGGTATGATTAAGTTCGGTTCCAGGTTGGAATTGATGGTCCCCGCCGAACTCATAGGCCGGGTCCGCGTGCGCGTGGGCCAGAGCGTTCGCGCGGGCCTGACCGTGATGGTCGCCCAGCCGGGAGAAGCCGACAATGCCTGATCCCAATTCCACCCCGCCGGCAGCTCCGACGCGACGGCGGTTGTTTGCCCGTCGTCGTCGCCGCGCTGGCAAGAGGATTCTTCAATCCACCGCCGTGCTGCCGGGATTGTTGACGATCGCCAACGGCCTGGCGGGTTTTGCCTCGCTGCACTACGCCACCAAGGACGCCCTTGGCGATGCAACGCTTGCCAACCTTGCCACGGCGGCCTGGCTGATCTTCGCGGCGATGGTGTTCGACATGCTCGACGGGCGGGTGGCCCGGATGACGCGGCGGACCAGCGACTTCGGTGGTCAGCTCGACAGTCTCTGCGACGTCATCAGTTTCGGCGTGGCCCCGGCAATGCTGATCGTCCGCGCGGAGGCGATGGTCCTTCGCGGGCAGATCGAGCGATTGAGCATTGTTCCTCATGCCCTGGGCATCGAACGGTTGGTCTGGGCCGTGGCGGCGGTGTACCTGTCCTGCGGGGCGCTTCGCCTGGCGAGGTTCAATGTGGAGAATGTGCCGGACGAGTCGGCCCATTTCTATTTCAAGGGTCTGCCCATCCCCGGCGCGGCGGCGGCGGTGGCCTCGCTGGTGTTGTTGCTGGACAACCTGGCGGGCATCGAGCAGGGATGGCGGTCGAGTCCCTGGCTTCTGGCGGCCATCGGCACGACCCTGCCGGTAGTGACGTTGCTGGCGGGGCTGTTGATGGTCTCGCGGTTTACCTACACCCACGTGGTCAACCACTACATCCGGGGCAAACGATCGTTCAACTATCTGGTCAAGTTGATCATCATCGCCCTGGCGGCGATGGTTCAGCCGTACCTGACCCTGGCGTGCGTCACGACGGCCTACGCCTTGTCGGGTCCGGTTGGAACGCTGTTGAACCGGTCCAAGGCCCATCAGATTCCCCCATCGCCTCCCCCGGCAGAACCGGGAACGATGGGCGTGTAATCGCGGGTTGGCATGGCACGGATCGCTATCAATCCCGTCGCGGGCCGACATGACAAAGACATGAGGAGATACCCTCAATATGTCCCCTGACTTTCGAGACGGACACGATGCCGCCCCGGTCTGCCATCACTGGCAGATCCTCGCCGATTCGGAGATTCAAGCCATTCAGGATGCCGCATGGGGTTTTCTCCAGCGCGTGGGGTATCGGATCCTTAACCGAACGCTCCTGGAATGGCTGGAGAAAAAGGGCTGCGTGGTGGATTATCCATCTTCTTGCGTTCGTGTCACGCCCGATGTCCGCCGTCGCCTGGAAGACGTCGCGCGACGTAGCGCCAAAACCATACCCGATGAGCCGCTTCTGCGCCGCCCGCTTTCGCGCGGGGAGGCGGTAGGGCATAACTATACCTGCTACTATGACTGGACCGAAGGCATCCGCCGCCCTGCCGGCCTGGAGGATATCCGCCGTGTCGTCCGGGCCTGGCAGATGATCCCCGAGATCATCCAGACCGGTCCTTGCATGACCGCCCAGGACGTGCCGATGGAGATCGAGCCTCTGGTCTCCACCGTGGAGGCCATGAAGCTCACCGACAAGATCCGCGGCCTGCCGGAGATGATGCTGGGGGAGCAGTTGCCCTTCCTGGAGGAACTGGGCCATGTTCTTAAAGACGGCAAGCAGCCGCCAATTCGCTATTCGGGCTGCTCGGTCAACCGTTTCACCGTCGACGGCCGCGCCGCCAGTTGCCTGATGGCGACCCACGAGAGAAACGGACTTCGACATTGGTGGATCAACAGTTGTCCCGTGGCGGGAGTCACCGCTCCGGTCACGCTGGCCGGGGCCGTGACGGTCGGAGTGGCCGAAACGATCGGCGGGTGGCTGGCTGGATGGGCCTGCAACGACGACATCTCCCTGGGAGCTGTTCCGCTTTGCGGAATCGTCGATATGCGAACCGGTGGAGTGCGTTTCTCCACGCCGGAAACCATTCTGATGGACTCGGCGATATACCAGTTTTTCCTAGGAGTCTATGGCATCCGCGTTGGTCTTTGCACCGGGTATACCGACGCCAGGATTCCCGGAATGCAGGCCGTAAACGACAAGATGCTCAAGAGCCTGGCCTACGGGCTGTTTACCGACACCATCGGCGGGCAGTCCGGTACGCTGGCTGCCGGAAATATTTATTCGCCTACTCAGCAGGTACTGGACATCGAGACCAACCGCCAGACGGACCAACTGGCCAAGGGAATCGAGGTCAACGAGCATACCTTGGCGCTGGACCTTATCGAGCAGTTGGCGGCGGCATACGACGGGGTGTTCCTCTCCGAGGAACATACCCTCGCCCATTGGCGCGACCAGTTATGGATCCCGGAGTATCTCCAGTGGGATCATGGCGACGAATCATCTCCCTGCCGTGACGCCGATATGCGGATCATCGAGCGGGCGGAGAAGAAGTGGCGCGACGCGATGGTTGCCTATCGCCGGCCTGACATCGACGACAGGAAAATACAGGCTGCCCAGGAGGTACTCTCCAGGGCCACGCGGAATCTGCTAAAGTAACCACAGGCCGCCGAATTGGTGGCATGGCAAGAAAAGGCCTAGCCAAGGAGAATCGCCACGATGGACGTCAAGATCAGCCTCATCGGCGCCGGTAGCACCGCTTTCTCGCTGGGATTGATCCAGAACCTCTGCCAAACGCCCAGCCTGGCCGGCTGCCGGATGGTCGTCCATGGGGTTGCTCTTGGCGATTCGATGGGGATCAACATCTCGTACCTGGTGGGCGCGGTGCTGGCGGCCGTTTTCTGCGTCGTCCCGCAAGCATGTGGCGACACGCCGGTTTTCCCGGGCCGGCACTGGGCGCAAACTCAGCCCGCCCAGGTCGGGCTTGACGCCGGCAAGCTGGCCGAACTGGCCCGCCGCCTTGGCGCCTTTGGCGACCCAGCCGATCCCAAGAACGCGGAGAATATCGGCTGCATCATCAAGGACGGCTACCTGGTCTACTCCTGGGGCGACCAGTCGCGTAGGATGGGTTGGGCGTCGGCATCCAAGCCGGTGTTCAGCACACTTTTGATGCTGGCGGTGCGGGAAGGCAAGTTGCGCGGCGTGGACGACCGCATCGCCGATTGGGGCTGGGCGCTAAAGGACAAGGATCGCTCAATGACCTTCGCCCACCTGGCCAACCAGATCAGCGGATACGCCTGCCCCGAGCCGCCAGGCCAGGCATGGGCATACAACGACTACGCGCTGCGGCTCTACGTGCTGACGCTGGAGAAGGTGTTCGCCAAGGGCCTCAACGCTGCCGTGATGGAACGCCTGGCGGACCTGCAATTCGAGGATGGGGATGTTCTGGCCCCCAACGGCGGGGTTCTCACCACAGCCCGCGATTTCGCCCGCATCGGCTGGTTTTGGATGAATCGCGGCAACTGGAAAGGCCGGCAGATACTGTCCGCCGACTACTTCGAGCGATACATGAGGCCGCAGGTTCCGCGCGACCTGCCCCGCTCCGCAAAGTCCAAGCCCGACGATTACCTTCAGATCGGAACCTTGGGCGGCGGGAACAACCAGTGCCTATACGGGCCGGGCGTCTATGGATACAACTGGTGGTTCAACGGCGTGGCGCCCGGTTCGGACTTGCCCGTGATGCCCGACGCCCCCGCCGACGCGGTGATGGCGATGGGCATCGGAGGCCGCTTCATGGTGATGATCCCCAGCCTGCGGCTGCTGGTCGCGGCGCACGGCGACTGGGGCGACATCGAGCCTGGCGACCCGCTGGTACGCTACAACCTCAATCTTCAACTGTTGAGCCAATGCGTGGTGGGCAAGCCTTAGAGCCAGCCACTATCCCGATTCGCGATTCAGCCGGACAGGAGAGAGAATCAAAGCATCCAAGGAGAAATGCCTCGATGGACATCAAGATCAGCATCATCGGCGCCGGCAGCGCGACGTTCTCGCTGGGCCTGATCCAGAACCTCTGTCAGACGCCCAGTTTGGCCGGCTGCCGTGTCAGCTTCATGGACATCGATCCCCGGCGACTGGCCACCTGCGAAAAACTCTGCCGCCGCTACGCCCAGGAAAAAGGCGCTAAACTGACGCTGGAGGCCACCCTCGACCGCCGGGAGTCGCTCAAGGGCGCCGATTTCGTCATCAACACCGCCCTGCCCGGAGCGCACTCCCGCATGGTGGATGGCATGGAGATCGGCCGCAAGTACGGCTACCGGTTCAACGGCAGCTACCACGTCATGTACGACGAGGCGTTCTGGATCAACTACGAGCAGCTCCGCTTCTTCGACAGCCTCACCGAGGACATGCTGGAACTGTGCCCCGATGCCTGGCATCTGATGCTGGCCAACCCCGTCTTTGCCGGCACGACGCACCTCCAGCGCAAGTATCCGCGGTCCAGGATGACCGGCATGTGCCACGGTTTCATGGGCGCCCGTTCCGTGGCCAAGCTGCTGGGGCTGGAACGCGAGCACGTCACCTTCGAGATTCCCGGCGTCAATCATTTCGTCTGGATGACCAACTTCTTCCACAAGGGCCGCAGCGCCTGGCCGATCCTGGACCGCTGGATCGAGACGGAATCCCGGAAGTGGTGGGCCTCGCGAGAGTACCCCGGTGGAAGCTCGCTGAGTCCCAAGGCCGTCGCGCTGTACAAGATCTTCGGCGTGCTGCCCATCGGCGATACGGCCCACTGGACCGGGGCGAGCTGGCCGTACTGGTGCCACAGCGATGAAGCCGTTGAGAAGTCCTACGGAGAGGTGGACGCCTGGAAGTTCTGGAAGGACTTTCAAATCAACAGCGATAAACACGCCCAGAACATGCAAACCGTCAGCGAGGATGAAACCAAGTTGGTCTCCGAGGCCCTTCCCGGTCTCAGCGCCGAGACGACGGTCCCCATCATCGAGTCCATCGCCTGCGACATCCCGCGGGTCTTTCAGGGCAACAACATCGCCAACCGCGGGCATTTTATCCCTGGCCTGCCCGAGGATGTCGCCGTGGAGATTCCCACCCTGGTCAGCCGCCACGGTATCCAGGGCATCCGTACCAACGGCCTGCCGAAGGGAATCATCGCCCTTACCCTCGCCGACCGCATCGGTCCGATGGAGATGGAACTGGCCGCCTACAATGAAGGCAGCCGCGACCTGCTGCTGCAATTGATCCTCATGGACCAAAACACGACCTCCCGCAACCAGGCCGAGAACTTCCTGAAGGACATCCTCGACCTGCCGTACCACAAGGACATGAGGGAACACTACAAGTAGAATCGCCAGTCGCGAATCTAGGTTTCTGAGTTGGCCTTCACAATGGTAGTACGGTATGCGATATTCCATCGCCGTTGTGGGGGCCGAAACCATCGCCGGGAGCCGTCCATGACCGCCACCGTGCCGATTAAAAGCCTCTCCCGCGGGCCGATGAACCATTTCTTCGGCTACTACGCCATCAACGCCTGGGATTCCTCCCGTCGCAGGCACCTGGCGCTGGAAACGAGTTTCCACGACCGCCGCCCCGGACCCGACGACGAAGCCGCCATCGGCTTGGTCGACGCCGCCAGCGGGGAGTTTGAACCGTTCGCCCGCACGCGGGCGTTCAATTTTCAGCAAGGCTCCATGCTGCATTGGATCAACGTGGGCTTTGGCGAGGAGTTCACCTGCAACGACTGGGAAGGCGATCGCCTGGTGTCCCGCGCGATCAACGTCGCGACCCGCGCGCGGAGGACCATTCAGGGGGCCATCGAGGCCGTCTCGCTGGCGGCGCCGGTGGCCGTGGGGCTGAACTTCGCCCGCATGGCGCATTGCCGCGCGGTGGTGGGATACGCCAACCGGATGGACCCCGCCGGCATCGGAAAGGCCCCCGACAATGACGGCCTGTGGAGGCTGGACCTGGCCAGCGGCAAGTCGGACTTGATCGTCAGCGTCGCAGCCGTGGTGGCCGCGCATCCGAACAAACTTACCCAGGACGGGCCTGCCTGGCTGGACCACGTTTATTTCAATCCTTCCGGCAAGCGGCTGATGTTCCTCTGTCGCATCCGCAGCGGCGAGGGAAAGTGGCATTCCTCCATGTGGACGATCAACCTCGACGGATCGGAACTGGCGCTCCAGATCGACTACGGCGGGTGGATCTCGCATTTCACCTGGATCGACGATCGACGAATCCTGGTTTCCACCGACTCACCGGGCCGGCCTGACTTCTACACCTTCATCGACCGCGAGGGCAACTTCCAGCTTGCCGCCGGCGGCCATCTCCACGGCCATGCCGCCTTCGGCCCCGATGGCCGATGGATCGTCTACGATACCTCGCCCGATAAGCAGGAGATGCGTTCCGTGCGACTCTACGACACGCGGAGCGAAGACGACATGCTCCTGGGCAAGTTCCACCATCCCAAGCCTTACCGCGGCGACGTCCGCTGCGACCCGCATCCGCGTTGGCGGCCGGATGGAAAGGCCGTCACCTTCGACTCCGTCCACGAAGGCACGCGCCAAATCTACCTCGCTGATCTGTCCGGCATCGTGGGATGAGCACAAGGGAAGGGCAAACCCAACCTGCTGCCGTAAACGCCAGCTACGCGGCCGTGTCGGCCAGCCCCGTCACGTTGAGGCTACCGTCATAAATGGAGTGCAACGCGTTGTCGCAGCCGTCGCTGTAACCGCCGTCCCAGTTGCCATCATCAGCGGACAACAACAGGGTCAATCGTTTATTCATGCCCACGCAAGCGAGGGCATGGCACTCAACGCCGTGAACTAATTCGGACCAGAATGTGCAGAAACCCCAATAAAATCAAGCGTTTTTGAACAAAATTCCATGCGCGCCCTGCTGTGGCATAGTTCTCTCGCAGAAACCTTGAAAACATTGGGGTTTCTTCAAATCCATCACCCAAGAGGTGCCAGATAGTTCACGGCGTTGCATGGCACCCGGCACGGGATGCCAAGCTCGCCGCCGCACGAGAGGCCCGCAGGGCCAAACGGCAACAGGAGCGCATCTCGGCCTGAGACGGCCGAGGGAATCCGATTGACGATGGCCGACATGGGTGCGACAATACGACCAGCCGGCCAAACGGAAGCAGGCTCTGCGGGGACGCAACCTGCTAGGGATAGGCGGCCGGGACTTCGACAGCAGATCGAATCGGGAATCCTCGGCCTCAAAACCGCTGGATTCCCAGTTGTGTTTGCGATGTGCTGGAGAAGCTCCCCCATGCCTCAGAAAATCCACCCTTGGAATACGAAGAACCGTCCGGCGGTCGGACGGATTAGTTTCGTAATCGAACTGGGCGCCCCCCAATTCAGGCTGAACCAGTACAGGACCACCTGTTCGGCCTGTCGATCCATGCTTCCACGGGTGCAGGAGTTGGCGGAATTGGCCGGGCAGCGTGCCGCGGGGATGGGCGTCTGCATGGAACGCCCGGTGGCCGACACCCTGATTGGTGCGCACGGAGAACGGTGAAGTGCCAGGCAAGACCCACAGAAAACAATCCTACGGCGGTCGCACAGTGAACCATTTCCGCCCGGAACCGTGGTATAATCACCAACAAGCGGCCCACGAAGGCCGTGGAGGAGCCTCCATTTGGGAAATCGCGGACTCATCCGCAGAACAACTCCTCCGGTGGGCAGCAAAGTCACCCATCCTACGACCATAGACGAGGAAACCGGCTGATGATGGCCAATGAGGCAGCGAACGACGGCTTGATGAGGAGTTCGGCCGTCGAACTAACGATCCTGATGCCCTGTCTGAATGAGGTCAGAACGCTGGGAACCTGCATTCTCATGGCGCAAAGGTACATACAAAGCTCCAGCGTGCGCGGGGAAATTCTCATCGCCGACGACGGTTCCACCGATGGATCGCAGGACCTGGCCCGAAGCCTGGGCGCCAGAGTGGTCGACGTGCCGGTGCGAGGCTACGGCGCTGCCCTATGCTACGGCAGCTCGGCCGCCCGCGGGCGCTACGTCATCATGGCCGACTCCGACGCCAGCTACGATCTTGAGCACCTCGACGCGTTCCTGTGCCAACTCCGCCAGGGGGCCGACCTAGTGATGGGCAACCGCTTCACCGGCGGCATTGCCCCTGGAGCAATGCCATGGAAGAACCGTTTCATCGGCAACCCCGTGCTGTCGGGCATCGGGCGACTGTTCTTCCGTTGCCCGGTCCGCGACTTGCACTGCGGCATCCGCGGCTACAGCAAGGATGCGTTCAAGCGAATGGACCTGCGGACCACCGGCATGGAGTTCGCCAGCGAGATGGTCATCAAGGCGACGCTGATGAAGATGAAGATCAGCGAGGTGCCCACCACGCTGTCGCCGGACGGGCGGGACCGCCCGCCCCACCTCCGCCCCTGGCACGATGGCTGGCGGCACCTGCGGTTCATGCTGCTGTACAGCCCGCGCTGGTTGTTCTTGTACCCCGGTATCGCGCTGATGGTCCTGGGGCTGGCGCTGGGGGGCTGGCTGCTGTCGGGCCCATGGGAGATCGGCCCGGTCACGTTTGATATCCACACGCTGTTCTTCGCCGCAGTGGCTGTGCTGGTGGGCTTCCAAGCCGTGGTGTTCGCCGTGTCCAGCAAGGTCTTCGCCATCACTGAAAAGCTCCTACCACCCGATAGGCGTTTGGACCGACTCTTCCGCGTGCTCAAGCTGGAGGTGGGCTTGGGCGTCGGGGGGTTACTGGTCCTGGGCGGCCTAGCGGCCTCGCTGTACGGCATGCACGTCTGGGGCTTCCGCCAGGCCGACCCCACGCACCTGTTCCGGATCGTCATCCCCGCCGGCACGAGCTTGGCGTTGGGCTGCCAGATCGTGATGTCCAGCTTTTTCCTCAGCATTCTAGGGTTGGGCCGAAGATGAGCATCATGGAGTCGATTCACCGGAGGTTCGTGTATGGCCGCCGCGTGGCTGTGTTGACGGAGGAGTTGAGCCGCACCATCCCGCCCAACACCCGGGTTCTGGACGTGGGCTGCGGCGACGGCCTGATCGACAGCCTCATCCTCCAGCGGCGCCCCGACATGCAGATCGAGGGCGTCGACGTGCTGGTCCGCCCGAAGCTCCACGTGCCGGTCAAGGCCTTTGACGGCCGGCGAATGCCATGCGAGAACGGCTCGTTTGATGTGGTCATGTTCGTCGACGTGCTGCACCACACCGATGACCCTGCGGTGTTGCTGGCCGAGGCGGCCCGCGTGGCCCGGCAGGCCGTGGTCATCAAGGACCACCTGCTCGAGGGGCCTATGGCGCGGGCCACGCTGCTCTACATGGACCGCGTCGGCAACGAGGGTTACGGCGTGTCCCTGCCTTTCAACTATTGGCCGCAGTATCGCTGGCAGCAGGCGTTCGATTCCGTCGGATTGAAGGTGCAGCAGTGGAACACCAGCTTCCGACTGTACCCCTGGTGGGCCAACTGGATCTTTGGCAGGGGCATGCACTTCATCGCCAGACTTGGTGTTGCCGATGGCTGCGGGGCGCCAGCCGCCACGACCGCTGGCCAGGAACCGTCGCTGCTATCCAGGAGTTTCCCTCGCGAAACGGGCGTAGTTCGAGTCGCGACTCTGGGGCATAGGCCCCCGCCTCTGTCCTGACCTTTGCTTATCGGCAAAAGGAGATTCAGACATGCGTTGGACCCGAAACCGCGTGCTGGTCCTAGTGAGCATCTGTGTCCTCTGTGCTATCGTCCGTGTCACCGTAGCCTTGGCGATCGCCGACCCCAATCCTCCTGTCGACCCGCTTAATTACGACCGGATCGCGCGCAACCTGCTGGATCGCGGCGTGATGGCCATGCCTGGCCAGCCCAACCATCCGACTGGCCTGCGCGAGCCGCTGTACCCGGCCTTTCTGGCCGGCTGCTACTTCCTGTTCGGTGTCCAGCCTATGGCCCCGGTCATCGTCCAATCCATCCTGGGTTCAGCCGGGGCGGCCCTGTTTGCCTTGATCGTGCTGCAACTGGTGGGGACGTGGCGGTGGTGGATTCCTTTTCTCGCAGCCGGCGCGTGGCTTGTCTCCCCCTTGGCCCCCATCTGGGCATACCTGATGCGCGAGGACTTGATCAACCTGGCCTTGCTGGGGGGGATCCTGCTGGCCATCCGCTGCTATCGCTCGGCGCGGGTACCGACCGGTCTGGCAGCCCTGATCGGGCTGATCGTTAGCGTCAGCATGCTTGTGAAGGCCTCAGCCGGGGCGATCCTGCCTGTCCTGGCGGCGATCCTGGTCATTCGGTGGAGGTGGCGCTCCCTGCTTCCGATCGCCGCCATGGGCGTCGTCATCGCTGCCTGCACGGCGCCCTGGATGTACCGGAACTACGTTTATCACGGCCAGTACACGCTGGCGGTCATCCGGGGGACGACGCTCTACCTGCACTCTGGCCAGCCGATGCGGCTGGAGGGCCTGGAACCGGTCGCCAGGAAGATCGCCTATCAGCTCGCCCAGCAGTGGCCCGAGGCCGGGACATACACCCACCCGCAGAGATTTCCCCTTGACACGATCGAGGGCTGGAGCCATTTCGCCTGGGTCCTGTTGCAAAGGATTGCCGACGACCTGCACGTGACTCGGGAGCAGGCGGACCTGATCCAGCTGCGGATGGTCAGCGACGACATTCGGACGTCACCGGGGAGCTACCTAGCCCGGTCATTCGTCAACTTCGGGTACGTAACCACCGGCGGCCTGGTGGAGCCGCTGCCGGAGTGGCGCGGCTACCAGCGCGGCCTGGTCAGGCGCCTTGGCCATTTGGCCCGGCACGTTGTGTTCATCCTGGTGGATGTGCTGGCTCTGGTCGGCTGGTGGGTCTTCCGCCGCAAAATACTCAGTTGGCTGCTCATGTCGATGGCCCTGGTGAACCTGGCCGTCTACTCCTTCATGACCATTCCGTACTTCCGCTACCGGCAGCACTCTGATCTGCTCATGATGGCCGTGATCGCCGCTCTGGCGGCTGCGGGGCTGCTCAAGTGGGGCCGGCGGCGCAGCAACGCCAGTCCGCCCAAAGCCAGCAGGGACAGCGTGGCGGGTTCCGGAACGGCGGCGTAGTGGAGGTATTCCTCCAGGTTGGAGTAGCCGTCGGCGTCCAGGTCGCCATTATAGTCGGACAGCGACGGATTCGTACCGTAGGCCAGCTCCCAGAAATTGGGCATGCCGTCGGAGTCGCTGTCCCAGTCGGCGCCTCGGGTGATGGAAGAAATCGTCGGATAGCCGCCGACTTCGTTCTGCGAGTCGATGATCGAACCGGTCATGTTCATCCTGTATCGCTTCCTGGCAAGAGACGAGGAAGCCAGGATGCGCCTGCGGCATGGCGAGGCATACGAGGAGTATGCTCGTCGGACGGGTCGGTTCTTCCCTCGCAGGGTCGAGCGTGTTTTCGGGGTTCTTGGATCGTTTGTGCCAAGACCTCTGCGAAGGCCCGCGCTGGTTCCGGCTGTGATAGTCGGCCTGGTCATCGGCGCAGGGTTCGTCTGCCATGCCATTACCCTGGATTCGCTGCCATATGTGTCCCGGGCCAACATCACGTTGGTGCCGATCCTGCCCGAGGACAGCGGCGTGACCGGAAACGCGCTGGACGGCATCCTTCGCGCCGCCGCCAAGGGCAAGGCGGGCCGGCTGGAACCGGACAAGGACTACCTGGGATACCTCATGCCGCCGGACTACATCATGCAGGGCATGATCGCCGACATGGGCGAGTCCTCGCACCTGTACCACCATCACCAGACCGTCGGCATGATTACCGATTGGGTGTTGCATCCTCTTGAGCACCTCAGGCGGCCTCCCTCGGCGGCAATGGCCAGGATGCACAACGTCGATCCGGCCGTCGCCCGCAGGCACCATTGTCCGCTGGGCATCAATCAGGATGATCTTCAGTGCGACCGTTGCCCGTATCGTCGAGTGATTCTTGTGGAAGTGATGCAGCCTGCCGGAAAGCGCGCATCAGGAAACGACTTGCTGTCGTTTGGATCGGTGCGCGTGCCTGTGGAGGCGATTGACCTTGATACTCGGACGGGAGAGATCGTGAAGGTGACGGAGGTTGGACGGGCGACAGCGTGGAGGGACGTTCCGACCCCCGGCATTTGAGTGTGCCCACAACTCGTCAGTTACTGCTTCATAGGATGAAGATCGAGATGCCGGCCCCGACGAGCACTACCCACAGGATGTCCACCTTGAAGCGCAGGGCCGCAAGTGCCGCCGCTGCCAGCATGATGCCAGGAATCGTCCAGGAAACCGCCAGGCCGAAGTTGATCGCCACGGCCACGAGAAGCCCGACAAAGGAAGCCAGGACTCCCCGCAAGGCCCGGCGAAACCACAGCGAATGTTGCAACCGGTCCAAGTATGGGACCGTGACCAAGACCATCAGGAACGATGGCGTGAAGATTCCCACGGTGCCAACCACCGCCCCCAGCAGGCCCGCGATCTGGTAGCCCACGAACGTCGCGGTGATGACAATCGGCCCGGGCGTGACCTGGCCAAGGGCAATGCCGTCCATGAAGGTCTTGCTGTCGAGCCAGCCCCGTACGCCCACGACCTCGTGGAGCATCAGCGGCACGGAGGCAAAGCCGCCGCCGAAGGCGAAGATGTCCACCTTCAGCATCAGTGTGGCCAGGTCCAACAGCCGCCGGTCCAACAGGTACAGAACGACAAGCCCGACGGCGACGAGCAACGCAAGTATCGCGGCAAAGAGGAGCATTCGTCGGCCGCTGTCCTCGCCGGCGGCGCGTGCCTGCTTGGCTGGCAGGTTCACTCCGTGATAGAGTAACAAGCTGAGCGCGGCCGAGGCGACGATGGCGATTATGGGACTGCCGTGGAAAACGAGGAACGCCGCCGCGCCAGCCGCCAGGATCACCTCGCGCCAGTTCTTGATCGAACCGCGGCCGAAATTGAAGGCGGAGTTGGCGATGACGGCGATGACGATCACGTGCAGTCCGTGGAAGGCAGCCAGCACGGGCCGAAGGTCGTGCCCTGCCCGGTACGCCGCCGACAGGCCGACCATCAGGACGAATGCCGGAAGCCCAAAGCCCACGAACGCCACCAGCGCCCCCAGTGGCCCTCCGGCGCGCAGGCCGACGTAGGCGGCAGTCTGCATGGCCGTCGCTCCGGGGATGCTTTGGCACAGCGCCGCTCCATCCACAAAGCTCTCCTGCGACAGCCATTGCTCTTTCTTGACAGCCAGGTCGCGGATGTAGGCCACCATCGCCGGCCCGCCGAAGGCGGTTAAACCGAGGCGAAAAAACACCAAGAAAAGGCGAGCCGGGGAAGATGTTCTCTCAGACTCGTGCTGCGATGAGGGATTTTGCGGGAGCCCTGGCGTTGCCATGTTTCACCCATAAGACTCCGGCCTTACACCAAGCCGGAATGCCATATATATCACAATCTTCGGCCGGCGGGAGAATCCTTCGGGAGGACCGAAGCGTTGGCGGTACGTTTGGGGTAGACAACCAGTACGCGCGGCGCGCCGGCTGATCCCCGGCGCGAACCATTCGACTAGGCTCATGGCCGAAGCCGTTCGGCTGAGGCTTTGACGGTGAGCTCAGCCGAACCGCTCACGGCCGAAGCCATAGAACACAGGCCGTTCGGGGCCGAACACCCGGGCGGCCTCATCTTTTTGCTCGCGTGCGATGGTTGTCAGGCAGCGGGAGGAGTAGCGGCAGCTCGAATTCCGCGCGGTGGGGATCTGTCCTACCGCGCTTGGACCCAAGGTGGCGGGATGAAGCCCAGCCACCCTTCCGTTCCTTGGTTTGCGGTGCCAGCCGCGTCAGCGTGTTCCGCGCCGCCACCGCAATTCCGCGCGGCCATCGCGGGCTTTTATTATGCTGTTTGGTCAAAGGTTTTTTTCAACTGGAATATCGCAAAAAATCCAATTCACGGGCGCATCGGGGTTTTTTGACGAATTCCAGCCTTCCCAGGTGAGTCTGCCGGCCTAATGAATCGCGTATCCGACCGGTGATTTTCCCGATTTTCGCCTAAAAAATAAAAAAATTCTCCGGCCATAACTCGCGCAAAAAGCGGAAGTTACCGGCGATTTACCCGTGAAGGCCAAAATTTCCGCGAGATGAAAGCTCACATCCGTCACTAAGTCACGAAGGCCTGGGGGTGATTATCGCCCAGCGCGGTGGTCGTAAGTTCTATAAGTCACCCAAGGAACCCCCGCCGTGTAGTGCCAAGTATCGGTGGCGCGTCGTAACTTGGCAGGCCGAGGTCAGGTTTATGAACGTCTATGATATCGCGGTCCTGGGTTCCGGTCCGGGTGGATACACCGCGGCGCTGAGGGCGGCTGCGCGCGGGGCGAAGGTGTGTCTTATCGAGGCCTCAAAACTGGGGGGAACATGCCTCAATGCAGGATGCATCCCCACCAAGGTCTTGGCGCATGTAGGCCACCTGGCCTGGAGAATTCGGTCCGTCCGGGACTACGGCTTGCGCGTCGAGAACTTGAATCTGGATAGGGCGGTTCTAGCCAAACGAGTCGGAGAGATTGTGACCGGTCTCGGCCGGGGGATCGGCAGCCTGCTGAAGGCCAGGGGCGTGTCCGTGCTTTTCGGGCGGGGCAGGTTTCTTGACGCAGGGACGTTGCTCGTGGAGACAGTCCAAGGCGCCGAGAAGGTTTTGGCGAAGTCAACGATCATCGCAACCGGGTCCAGACCCGATGGCCTGCCATACGCGGCATGTGACGGAAGGCATGTCCTGTCCGCCGACCAGGCGGCGGCTTTGCCGGCCTTGCCGGAGTCAGTGCTGATTGTTGGCGGAGGGATTGTAGGGTGCGAACTGGCCTCGATCTACGCGGGACTTGGCATTCCGGTCAGTCTGGTCGAAACTCGCGACAGGCTGCTGGGGGATATGGACGCGGATGCCTCCGTTGCCGTCTTGAGAAGCCTGCGGGGGCGGTCGGTGGAGGTTTATATCGGGAGCCGACTCGTCGGTTTAAGTTGTCGGCAGGAGGGAATCATGGGAGAGATGCAAGACGGCCGGTGCATTCGGGCCGCCTGTGCCATCGTGGCGGCGGGGAGAAGAGCCAATACCGAGGGCATCGGCCTGGAAAACGTCGGGGTGCGTCTGGAGGACGGAGTGATTTCGGTTGACGATTGTTGCCGCACCAACGTGGCGAACTTCTATGCCGTCGGCGACGTCGCGGAAAAAAGGCGATACGCCCATCTGGCAGCGCGCATGGGCATCGTTGCCGCGGACAACGCCACGGGTCATGCGGCCAGCGACAAGCGTGACGTGGTTCCTGCGGGCCTTCATACGGATCCCGAGGTGGCCGTGGTGGGCCTGCCCTCGGAGGGGACATCGCTCCACACGAGGACGGCTCGTTTTCCCTACAGCGCCAGCGGCATGGCGCGTCTGACAGGCCAGATAAGCGGTTTTGTGAAAATCGTCGCTTCGGCCGACTCGGGCAGGATTTGCGGCGGGGTGGTTGTCGGCCCGCATGCCACGGAGGTGATCCATGAGATTGCCATCGCTATGCGACACGGGCTGACCGTTGCGCAGGTTGCCGATACGATCCACGCCCACCCCACCTTCGCGGAAGCGGTGGGCGAAGCTGCGCTAAGCTGGCTGGGGTTTCCGCTGCACTCCCTTTGAGAGACTGCTCTAGCATGTCTGAACTGGTACATATCGAAATGGGACCAATGTCGTACGGTCTGGCGATGGAGTACCAGCAACGATTGTGGCGCCAAGTCGTTGCTTCGTCGCAGGAGACAGCCTTTCTGATGCTCCTGGAGCACGATCCCCCGGTCATCACGGCCGGGCCGTCGGCCAGGCCGGAACACATACTCGCCTCGAAGGGACAGTTGGCGGAAGCAGGTGTGGAGGTCCTCCACGTCCGCCGCGGCGGGGGAGTGACCTACCACGGTCCCGGGCAACTGGTGGGATACCTGGTCTTGGACTTGCGGCAGAGAAATTTGAGCCTCCGGCAACACATGCGATGTCTGGAGGAGTCCCTGATTCGCACGCTCAGGAGGTTGGGCATCCCCGCCGACAGGTCGCCTGGGCTGACGGGCGTGTGGGTTGGCCGAGCCAAGATCGCCGCCATCGGCGTGGCGGCAAGACGCGGGGTCACCCTGCATGGTTTTGCCCTGAACATCTTGCCGGAGATGTCGCATTTCGGCCTGATTGTGCCTTGCGGCATCGCGGAAAGGTCCGTCACTTCCCTCCGCCAACTCCTTGCGACGCTTCCGCCCCGTCGCGAGCTTATGGCAAACCTGGTGCGGGACGTTGGCGACGTGTTCCGCCTCGACCGCCTTCGAGGCGCTGACGTGAATGAGGTTTTTTCGCTCCAGCATGTTTGAGCCAAATGAACATCCCATCCTTCGATTCCCCGCGTGGCTCAAGAAGCCCTTGCGGCAGTCCAGCCGGGCCGGCGAGCTCCAGGGCCTGCTGGACGATCTGGGCGTCGATACCGTCTGCCGTCAGGCCGGATGCCCCAACAGACATGAATGCTTCGCCCGTGGAACGGCGACATTCCTGATCCTGGGTCCGATTTGCACGCGAGCTTGCGGATTCTGCGCCATCCAACCGGGCCGGCTTGGTCCGCCACGGCAAGACGAACCCGAGAGGATCGCCGCGGCATGTCAGCGGATGGGACTCAAGCACGTCGTCATGACGAGCGTGACGAGGGATGACCTGCCCGACGGCGGGGCGGGCCATTTTGCCAGGACGATTCGGTCCATCCGGCAAGCGGCGGAGGGGGCAACCGTTGAGGTTCTGATCCCTGACTTCAACGGCGCCGAGTCGTCTATCCAGGACGTAGTGGCGGCCGGGCCGGATGTCCTGGGACATAACATCGACATCGTGGAGAGGCTTCATTCCAAGATCAAACCGCAGGCCGACTACCGACGCAGCCTCGATGTGCTGGCCTCGGCCAGGCGCCTTGCCGGAAATCTTCAAAGAGACCTGGCGATCAAAAGTGGGCTGATGGCCGGCCTTGGCGAAACGGACGAGGAAATCACCGAGGCCCTCCTGGACCTCAGGATGGTTGGCTGCGATATCGTGACCATCGGGCAATACCTCTCGCCTTCGCCAACACATCTTCCCCCCGCCAGGTTTGTGCTTCCATCCGTTTTCGACCTCTGGCGGCGCCAGGCCCTCGCGATGGGTTTTTCCGCCGTCGCGTGCGGGCCTTGGGTCCGAAGCAGCCTGGGAGCCATTGACCTGCTTGCCGCCGCGGCCGCCTCAACGGCGGAGCGGTCTGGGCCGAACCTCGCCGTGGCTGAGCCGTCAAACGACACAGGGGCATACACCAGACAGTGACTTGAAGGCCAGCAGCGCCAGGGAGGAGAAAAGTGAGTCATGGCGGTTCTTGGATGGGAACAAGCTCTCTCGCCCGGCACGCACCGAGGATAAGGGCGGAGATGGCACGGCGAAACCCGCTGGGCATTACCCCAACGGCAAACCGATAGGAGACCGTTTTTCTTCCCCCACGCTCGCCGGATCGAACCTGGCGAGCCTGCGCCGAAAATCGCAGCGGAACGCGATGCGTCCGCACCGATACTTACGCGCGACAGGGATCGAACCTGTAACCTTCGGTTCCGTAGACCGATGCTCTATCCAATTGAGCTACGCGCGCTTGCTGAAGAACAGGCTCGATTATCGTTTTCTTCGTTGGATTTCGCAAGGTTTTTCCCCCCGCCGCGGTGGTTGTCAGCGACGCCCCAGGCGCGTAGACTATCCGCCATGGAAAGCAAGACACGCATTACAGGCCCCGGCGCCATGGAACAGAAGCGATTGTGGGCGCAAGAGGCTGTGGGCTTCGACAACGACCGCTACCTGGCCGAACAGAGCGCCGCCATCCTTCAGCGGGTCAGCCAGGCCGACGGGAAGCTGTACCTGGAATTCGGCGGCAAGCTGGTGTTCGACTACCATGCCGCCCGCGTGCTGCCGGGCTATGATCCCAACGTCAAGATGAGGCTGCTCCAGCGGCTCAAGGACGACGCCGAGATCGTCTTGTGCATCTATGCCGGGCACATCGAGCACAGAAAGATGCGGGCCGACTTCGGCATCACCTACGACACCGACGCCTTCAAGCTCATCGACGACGTGCGGGACTGGGGCCTGGACGTCTCGGCCGTGGTCATCACGCGATTCGAGGGCCAGCCCGGCGCCGTGGCGTTCAAGAACAAGCTGGAGCGGCGCGGCATCCGCGCGTACACCCACGGGACAATCCAGGGCTACCCCGCCGACGTGGACCTGATCGTCAGCCCCCAGGGTTATGGCGCCAACCCCCTCATCGAGACCCGCAAACCGCTGGTGGTGGTCACCGGTCCGGGACCGAACAGCGGAAAGATGGCCACCTGCCTTTCGCAGGTATACCACGAGAACGCGGGGGGGCATCAGGCCGGGTACGCCAAGTTCGAGACGTTCCCCATCTGGAACCTGCCCCTGCGGCATCCGGTCAACGTCGCCTACGAGGCGGCCACCGCCGACATACGCGACTTTAACCTCATCGATCCCTTCCATTTGGAGGCCTACGGCGAGACGGCCATCAACTACAACCGCGACGTGGAGAGCTTCCCCGTGCTGCGGGCGATCCTGGAGCGCATCACGGGGGGCATGGGAATGTATCGCTCGCCGACCGACATGGGCGTCAACCGCGCCGGGTTCGCCATTATCGACGATGCGATCGTCCGCCGGGCGGCCAGCCAGGAGATCATCCGGCGACACTTCCGATACGCCTGCGAATATGCCATGGGCCTGGCCGACAAGCAGACGGTGGACCGCGTCGAGGTGCTGCTGAAGGAACTGAACGTCACGCCGGAACATCGCCCCACGGTAGACGCCGCTCGCCAGGCCGCCGGCGGCGCCATCCGGGAGACCGACAAGGGCAACGAGAACATCATCTGCGGTGCGGCGGTGGAATTATCCGACGGCTCGATCGTCACGGGCGTCAACTCGCCGCTGATGCACGCCGCCTCCAGCGCGATCCTCAACGCCCTCAAGCACCTGGCGGAGATTCCTCCCCGGCTGCACCTGCTGTCGCCGGCGATTATTCAGTCCATCGCCCACCTCAAGCAGGACGTGCTGAGGCGAAAAACCGTCAGCCTGGACCTGGAAGAGACGCTCATCGCCCTGTCCATCGCCTCGACGACCAATCCCACTGCCGAGTTGGCGATGTCCCAGTTGAAGCGGTTGCGGGGTTGCGAGGTCCACATGACCCACATCCCCACCCCCGGCGACGAAACCGGCCTGCGGCGGCTGGGCGTCAACCTTACCTGCGATCCCCAGTTCGCCACCAGCAACCTCTTCGCGGGCTGAGCGGGCCAAGCACCAACGCGGCCCGTCTGCCAACGGCTAGGCGCTCCGGGCGGCCATGCGGCGCAGTTTGTGCTTCAGGACATGGATCTGTCGGCGCGTGACGGCGAGGGTGGCGCGGTCGCGCGAGGCCGTCGCCGCGTCGCGCTTGGCCTTGACCTTGCGCAGGTCGGCCTTGACGCGGGCCTTTTCCGACCCGACGGCGGCGTGGTGGACCTGGATGCCCAACGCCTTGCACAACGCCGGGAGCAACTGCTCCTTGTGCATCGTGCTGTGGCCTTGAAGCGCCTCGTGCTGGATGCCGTCGGCGATCTTGCGAAGGTCCGCCACCGTCATTTCTTTGAACTGCTCGTACGTGTAATCAGCCATGGGGCCTCCTGTAGGTTCAATCTGGCGGGACAGTCTTTCCCGCGCGGGCATCATACCCGGCCTCGTCGCGCCGTTCAATGCTATCGAACCCTCAGTCATCACCTGTTTCTTATTTGCCGCGAACAACGCGAACAGACACGAACTGGAATTGAGCAAAAGGTTTTGGAGGAATTGGACAAACCTTCGATCCCATCTTTTAGGGTGGCGCTGGGGTCGGGCGCGCCATGGACTCGCCGCGGGTTGGTTCCTGTTGTGATTGTTGTCCTGGCGGATCAACTTACGCTGTTCAAAACATTTCGTCTAAACGACAGAAAAAGTTCGCGGTAGTTCGCGTACGTTCGCGGCTAATGAAAAGCGGGGATTAGTCGTAGGTCTTGGAGATTGACGGGGCGCCTCTGCCGCGGCTAGATTTCCACGCATGAACAAGAGTCTTATGGCGGCCAGGCGTATCGGCGCGGGCAAGGGGCGGATCGCCGTGGCGGGGCACATCTGCCTGGACATCATCCCCACGATGCAGGACCTGCCCAGCGGATCGCGGGCATCCCTGGCGGCTGGCAAGCTCTATGCCGTCGGACCGGTGGTGGTCAGCACCGGTGGGACGGTGGCCAATGTGGGGATCGCCCTGCATCGCCTGGGCCTGCCCGTGCGGCTGTTGGGCAAGGTCGGCGACGACCTCTTCGGCCGGGCGATCCTCGATGTCCTGTCAGGCCACGGGCGAAACCTTGCGGATGACATGATCGTCTCCCGCGGCGCGACGAGTTCCTATTCGGTGGTTATCAGCCCGCCGGGAGTGGACCGGACCTTCCTGCACTGTCCCGGCGCCAACGACACGTTTCGCGCCGCCGACTTGTCCGACAAGAGCCTGGCCGGCTGCCGGCTCCTGCATTTCGGCTACCCGCCCCTGATGAAAAGGATGTACGCCGACGACGGGAGGGAGCTTCAGCGACTGCTACGGCGCGTCAAGGGACTGGGTCTGACCACCACGCTTGACATGGCCATGCCGGACCCCGATTCCCCCGCCGGGCGGTGCGACTGGCGGGCGATCCTGGCCGGTGTCCTCCCGTATGTGGATTTCTTCCTGCCCAGCCTGGAGGAAACCGTCCAGATGCTGCGATGCAAACCGCCGGGCGACGTGCTCGATGGAGACTTTCTGGCCAAGGTCGCCGATGAGCTGCTGGGTTGGGGCGTCGCGGGAGTCGTGCTGAAACTCGGAGCCGCCGGGCTGTACCTTAAGACCGCCTCCGACCAGGTCCGTCTGGCAGCCTGCGGGGCCATCGGGCTGGACAGCGTTGTATGGACCGGCAGGGAGATGTTGGCCCCGTGTTTCCGCGTCCAGGTGGCCGGTACGACCGGGGCGGGAGACTGCACCATCGCGGGGTTCCTGGCGGGATTGGCCAAGGGGCTTCCACCGCCCCAGGCGCTGACGGCGGCGGTGGCCGTGGGGGCCTGCAATGTCGAGCGTCATGATGCCAGCAGCGGGATTATTTCCTGGAGACAAGTCCAACGTCGCATCAGTGCGGGCTGGAAGCGGTTGCCTACCAGGTCGAGCCTGGAAGGTTGGCGACGGGACCGCCGCGAAGGCGTCTGGCTGGCTTCGGGCGATCCGGGCCGCTGACTAGACGAATGCTTGTCGGTCCCGACGGACCGGATTGGAGGTTGCGCGATGCTGACGGTCGAACAGGTGAAGAAGGCCCAGGCCCGCGCGGCGAGGATGATGAAAGAGGCGGGCATTGTCCTGACGCCCCAGGAGCGGGCGCACATCGAGGTCGCCGATTTCGGCCTGGGCGATCTGGAGCGCACCGGCCTGGAGATCGTGACCTATGTGAACACCGACCGTTACTGCGCCAAGGAACTGGTGTTGTTCCCTCGTCAGACCTGTCCGGAACACCGGCATCCGGCCGTGGCCGGAGGGGCGGGAAAGATGGAGACCTTCCGCTGTCGCCGCGGTCGAGTGTGGTTGTATGTTCCGGGAAAGCGGCCGAGGCGCATCAAGGCGCGCGTCCCTCAAGGCACGTACACCGTCTTCCATGAAATCGAGCTTCGCCCCGGCTGGCAGTACACCATCGCCTCCGACACGCTGCATTGGTTCCAGGCCGGCGACCAGGGCGCGATCGTCTCGGAGTTCTCCAGCACCAGCCGCGACGAGGCCGATGTCTTCTCCGACCCGCGAATTGTGCGGATACCCAAGGTGGCCCGCCAGGCCGCCAAACGCCGCCGTCGTTGAGCAGGGGCGCCGGCCTGTCCTCACGTCAACCGTAACGTGACAATCTTCTTGGCGGCCAACTCCAGGGAAACCACGCCGTCAATGATAGGCCCACCTTCGTCCAGGGGGTCGCTTTTCATGTCCACGGGCTGGAAATGAGTGTACCGCCGTGCCCAGCCTGGCGCCTGGCCCAGCCGCAAGACCACCTTGGCGGTCTGGGCCGCTGGGTTGAACAGGCGGACCTCCATCGCATCTCCCACTTGCCTTGTGCTGGTAACGACAGCCGGTCCATCCAGTTGCAGCAGCCCGCCGGCCGGCGGAAGGGTTCCGCCTTCGCGACATTCCGCGATGTCCCGCGGGCGCAGTTGCACGCTGCGCAGACCCGCGCATATCCGCTGGCCCATCTGGCAGAGACGCGAGCAATCCGGTTCGCCCTCCAGCGGAACGACCCAGTAGCGGAATGTGTGCCTGCCGCGCAATTGCCCGGCGGGTTGTCCTTCGGTGAACACGGTCCGCCGGGTAGCGCGCAAGAGCGTCAAGGCGATGGGGCGATGGGGAAGGTCGCGCACGGCGGACTCCAGAAGTCCCGCCGCCACCACCGCCAGCCCGTGGTGGTCGTCATGCACGGCCGTCCAACTCTGTTGAGGCTTGGTCTCCACTTCCAGCTCGCGATACTCATGGTTGTCCCCTCGCAGCGCGATGGGGCGACGGATGACATCGAATTGGCTGTCGGCCAGATACGTGTCGGTCCCCACGCCGGCGGGAAAGAGCACGCGGAGACGGTGATCGTCGGCTTGGTTGTCCACCGTCGTCTCGACTTCAAGATGGTCCTGCCCCGCCCGCAGCGTAACCCGGCTGTCGAGGACCAATTCCACGAATTCCTCCGACCGCCGCATGTTCCGGAAGTCCAATTCCCGCGGCACGCGCATTGTCGCGCGGATGCGGAAACTGGTTTGCATCGGTCCGTCGTGCAGCAGCGCCACGTCGCTTCGGCAGGCGGTGGAGACGAACGACTGGTCGTTTACGGCGACGCCGTGGTACCAGCCGTCGCCGATATCGGCGCAGTCCTCGAAGGCAAGTATTCCTTGGTAGCTCCGCCCCGTGCGGCGGTCGGTGAGGTTCAATGTCCCATTGGCGTTGATGTCCACGGCCAGATGTTCGTTGGCCATGGATCGTTCGCTGGTGGCCAATCCAGGCCGGTCGGGGTGCCGGAACACCGAACCATTCTCGCGGACGGCGCGGACGGTTAGCGCGACATACCCCATCGCCGGAATGGACAACGGCAACGCCACCGACACGTCGTTGGTGCGATAACCCTCGGGGAACTTGGTGTCGTGCGGGCGGACCTTTGTGCGGTTGGTCGCCTGTGAGAGGCGCTGGTAGGGAATCTCGTTGCCATCAGCCCCAAAGACGCGGAAGGCGGGCTTGGCCTCGAAGCCGAAGAACTCCTGGAAGCCCGGCCAATCGGCCGGGACGTGCAGGGTCAACTCCACCTTTTCCTCCAGCGGCCGAGGCATGGGATTGAACACCACTACCCGCAACTCATCCTTGCCTATGGCCCCATCCACCTTGGCTGCCAGCGCCGTGGTGGCCTCGGTGGTGAGTCTCTCGGTGATGGAGCGACACTGGTCGAAGCGGTACTCCATGTCCTTGTGAACCTGATCGATGGAACAGCCGTCGATGGAGTCGTGCGGGTGGTTCTGGAGCAGCCATCGCCAGGCCGTCTCGAGGAAACCGGGCGCGAATTCGGCCCCCACGGCTGCGGATGCCAACGTACAGAAAGGTTCGGCCCAGAGGCAAAGCAGCGTCTCGCATGCGCGGTTGGCCAGCTTGAGGTTCACCCGGCTGGAAAGCACGCCGGGGATCAACCACTGTTGGTCCTTGTCGCCTGGGTATCTTCCCGGTTCGCGAAGCTCGCCCTCGACGATTGTATGGATACGGCCGCGCCCGGCGAGCATCTCGGCGCCATACTCGTCCAGGCCGGTATGCAGCAGTTGGCAGGGAGAGTCGGGGCGGTGGAGAATCTCGGTCATCAGCGCATATGCTTGCGAGTCCCATTCCAGGTGATCCCCGCCGTCGAAAACCAGCAGCGCCTCGATATCGCTAGCCTTTGCCTCGGCGTCCAGATGTTCCAGGAGATCCTTGCGGAACCGATCGGCCTCGAGTTCCGCGGAATGATCCCCGCAGCGGCGCACCAGTGCGGCGAAGGTGCAGTAACCGATCTTGCCGAAGCGATAGCAGACAAGCTCCGTGCCATCGGCCCCTCGCCAGATAAAGTTGCGATGCTCCGTGTCATTGGTGCCTCGCCACAGGAAGGCCGTCTCGATCCCGAATCCGGCCAGGATTTGCGGTAGCTGGCTGTTGTGCCCGAACATGTCGCAGGCGAAGCCAGCGCGTGAAGGCTCCCCGCCCAGTGACCGAGCGACTTGGTGGCCCAGGCGGAGGTTGCGAACCAGTGATTCCCCGGAGACCGTGAATTCATCGGGCAAAACGTACCAGGGGCCGATCCGAAGCATTCCGTTGCCGGCCAGCTTGGCGATTTCGTCCCGCCGCTCAGGACGTATATCGAGGTAATCCTCGATCATGATGGCCTGGCCGTCGGTCTGGAACGGTCCTGCCAGCCTGCCATCGGCCAGGCCCGCCAGGATGTGGTCCATCAGACGCACCAGGCGGAACCGGAAATCCTGAAAGCTGTTGTACCACTCGCGGTCCCAATGGGTGCTCAGTACGTAGTACGCGCGGCGCTTGGCCATGGATGCTCTCCAATCCTTCGATCGATCAAGGGGCGGGCAAGTCCGTTTGTTAGTTCACCGGTCCCAATCGCATCGTAATGACTCCGGCTTTCGTCGATACGGTATTATCCTGACTCATATCCGTTGTTTCCTGGCCGCGGACTGTCCCGCCAGCCAGCCGCTGGCGAAGGCCCACTGCAAGTTATACCCGCCGGTGGGTCCGTCAAGGTCCAGCATTTCTCCAGCCAGGTGCAGGCCGGGCAACAGGCGGCACTCCATCGTCTTGGGATTTACCCCCCGCAAGTCAACCCCGCCGCGGGTGACGAAGGCAGTCTCGAAACCTTCGGTGGCCGTGACGGTCAGTTCCACCCCGCCCAGGACTTTGGCCAGCGCGTCCTGCTTGGAGGCAGGAAGTTGGGCGACGGCGATCCGTGGTTCCACCCCGGCCAGGTCGCAGACAACCTCGCATAGCGACCGCGGCAAGTGCTCCCGCAGCAGACTACACAAGCCGCGCCGTCCAGTTGAGCTGCGCCAAGCGTCGAGTTGTGCCCCCCACTGGCCTGCGTTCATTCCGGCGACCAGTTCGACGCGGAGCGGTACCGGCCCGCGCTGCAACAACTCCGAGACGGCGCCGGAGATATCCAGCACTGCCGGGCCGGACAGGCCGCGGTGGGTAAACAGAACACCGCCCGTCCATCCGGTCTTGTCTTGCCCACGTGCCTCAATCCACACACGGGCGTTCGGCAGGCCCACGCCGGACAGTCGGGCAGGCCAACGCTCGCGGCTGATCAGCGGAACCAGCGCCGGCAGCGGCGGACGAATCTCCAGGCCCGCCTGCCGGGCCAGCGGAAACCCGCCTCCGGTTCCGCCCAGCTTCGGCCAGCTTTGTCCTCCACAGGCCAAGACGACCTTGGCGGCTGTGATGCGGTCCTGCGGGGAGATGTCCAGTCCCGCCAACCGACCGGTCTCGATCCATAATGCGCGGACTGGGCAACCGAGCCGAAGCCTCACCCCGAGTTGCTCGATGCGCCTGCGCAGCGCCGCCTGAACTTCGGCGGCGCGTTGACTGGCTGGGTAAACTCCCCCACCCTCGCCGACGACCGTCGGGACTCCCCATTGCTCCAGCCGCCGCCGCAGGTCCGCCGGGGGCATCGCCTCCATCGCAGGTACGATGAACCGCCCCTGGCGCCCGAACACATGGCGGTAATCCGCCAGAGAAGCCAGGTTTGTCAGGTTGCACCGTCCGCCGCCGCTGGCGAGGACCTTCAGCCCCGGACGATCCATCTGTTCCAATAGCACGACGCGACGCCCTTGACTGGCGGCGGCGAGGGCGGCCATCTGCCCAGCCGGGCCGGCCCCGACAACCGCCACGTCGAACGTCACGTTCGAAGTTGGACAACGCATGACGGAAAACGTAGCAAAAGCGCGGTGGGAAAACGAATCCGTTGCCTCGGATTTCGGTGTCCCAAGGTGGCATAAACGGAGCCGGTAAAATTCGCCGCCCTCACTTGACCTCCATCACCATTCGGAATCCGAAGGGATTCTTGGGCACGTAGCGATACCGGCTGGCGGAGCGCAGATACTCCGGCCGGGACATCCATGACCCGCTCCTGAGAACCTTCATGTGTGATTGATATGCCTTTTCTTTCTTGGGATCCGGCTCCGGCGGGCCGATGGGATCCGTGACGGGTCCTGTGGGGTATTTTGAGGGGAACCTGTCATAACACCATTCCCATGCGTTGCCGTGCATGTCATAAAGGCCCCATGGGTTGGGCGGGAAGCTTCTCACGGGCATGAATCCCTTCCGCGTCACGCCGGGCTGACCATCGCCGTAGAAATACTTGCCCTCGTAGGTGGCCTGGTCGGTGGAGATGGTGGCGCCGGTGGAGAAAGGGGTGGTCGTGCCGGCGCGGCAGGCGTATTCCCATTCGGCCTCGGTGGGCAGGCGGAAGCGGTTGCCGGTCTTTTCCGACAGCTTTAGGCAGAACTCCCCGGCCTCCACCCAGTTGACCTGGGCTGGGTGGAGATCTTCAGAGCCTGGCGATGGCTTCTCGCCCGTGATGGCCGTGTATTGGGACTGTGTGACCTCGGTGACGCCCAAATAGAAAGGCCGGGTAATCGTCACCTGGTGTTGCAATTCCTCCTCCTCCCTCAAGGGTTCATCCGGTGGCGAGCCCATCATGAATGTCCCTGGACGAATCAGTACGAGGTCCATCTTCACGCCATTGCCTAAATCCACGGAGCGGGTGTTAGGAAGCGTTTTAGACTGGTCGGGGCTGATGGGACCGGTGGTGGGTTTGAGCAAAGCGGTCAGCTCTACCGTGCGATCGACGAGTGTATCCTGACGTCCCTCCGTCACCTGGCGAGCTTCGCCTGTGATCCGCTTGGCCTCTCGCATTACCTCCGCCCGGTCCACCGCGGGGGGCTTGGGCCAACCGCCCGCCGGGGCGGGCACGAGGCTGTTGATATACACCTCGATATTGGTATAGCCGCTGCCGTCCTTGCTGGGTAGGCTGGCGTCGTTGGCGTCGTTGGGGTTCAGGCCGCTGGCCTTCTCCCACTCATCCGGCATGCCGTCGGAGTCGCCATCGGGAGGGGCCTGGCCGGCAGCCAGCTCGGGCCAGCCGCCCACGTCGTTCTGGGAGTCGATGATCGTGCCGGTTCCATTCCTGACCTGCTTAACGACCAGCTCGTCGATGCGATCTCGCCGAGGCAGGCAGGCGCCGCCGCCATCCAACACCTGTTGATAGGCCGTTTCGGCGGTGGTGGTGGTGACCGGAATCGTCGGTAAAGGTTGCTCCAGTCCCGCCTTCTCTCGCAATTTCTGGTCGCGCAGACCGCCGGGGTACCACATCATCAGCCAATTGTTGTATTTGGCGGCTTCATTGCCTTCCAGCAAGTTGCCCGCCAGATAGACCTTCACCGGACCGCTGAGGTCGAAGGCGAACATGCGCCTCTGGGGTGCGGTGGAAGGACCGGGCTTGAGGTAATTGCCGACGTAGTTCATCCGTATCGGGTCGCCGGCGTTGTAACCGGCCCGGCTGCCCCAGTTGTAGATGACGTTATTACGGAAATCCAGGTATACGCTGTCCGCCGGACGGGGAGTGCGGGTTGCGCAATGCGCGTAGAGGTTGTGGTGCCAGGAGATCGCGCCGGTCCCCTCGATGAGAGAACCCAGCCCGTGCTCACCCTTCTTGTGGTAGGAACGGTTCAGGGGCAACGCGATCATGGTCCACTGGACCGTCGTGTTGTCGATGCCCAGGGTGCTGAGGCACTCGTCGATACTCCAACTGACCGAACAGTGATCGATGACGATGTTGTTGCCGCCGAAGACGCAGAAACCGTCGATCTCGCCCTTGGAGATGTCGCCGGGACGGATTCGCAAATAGCGGAGGATCATCTCCTTGCCGCCCCCGATGAACATGGGTTCCCCCTTGACGCAGATGCCGCCGCCGGGGGCGGTCTGCCCGGCGATGGTCAGATAAGGCTTGCCGATGTTGAGGCTCTGCTTCAGTTCGATGGTTCCCCCGGTTCGGAAGACGATGATACGCGGGCCGTCGGTATCGACGGCGGCGCGGAAGCTGCCGGGAATGGGGGCCTCTCCCTTGGAGGCGTCGTAGTCCGCCAAGGTGGTCACCACGAGGACCTTGCCGCCTCTGCCGCCCTGGGTGTACATGCCGAAGCCCTCGGCGCCCGGAAAGGCCGGGACCACCCCAGCGGGCGCCGTCTGTTGGACCGCCGCGGCCGATCCGGCGGCGCAACCCATCATCATCGCGGCCAGTGCCGCCAGGCAGATGCTGGCCCTTGTTTTTCGGTTCGCGTTGCCCATGACCCTTCTCCTATCTTGTTCTTGTTGGGTGAATGATGACACATGGCCCATCGCCCGGCCGTCCAATCCGCCGGCGCGCCATTTTACCATTCCATGCCTGTCGGCGAAAAAGCCGCCGGCCCGGGACGGGTGAGGAAAAAACTCGAATGCTCCGCCGCGGGGTGGAAGGCTTCCCGGTAACCCTGTTCCCAGCGGTCTAAAAATCGCCGGGACTCCTCCAGGGGGATCATCGCCCAAACCGATCCGCCGAAGCCCGCCCCAAAGGCCGAGGCGGCCAGGGCGCCAAGCTGCCGGGCGCTACGGGCCAGGAAGACGGTGTTGGGAACCTGGTTGCCCAGACAACGTTCCGCCAGCTCCTGCGACCGGTCCGCGCAGCGGCCGAATTCGGTCATGTCGCCTCTGGCCAAGGCGTCGCCGGCGGCGGGGATGATCTCATTGCTCTCCGCGTGGAACTGCTCCAATCGGGCGATCAGTTCCGCGGGGGCGTACGGCCCGATGGGGCGGGACAGCAGGATTTCCCTCCACCGCATTGGCGCCTCCGAGCTGCTGGCCAGCGCCGCGGCCGGGGTAGGGTCGTTCCGCCCGGTGGCGAGGTTCCATGCGGTCAGCGCCGCGGATACAAGAAAGGATACCCGATTGTATTTCGCCATCGCCGACCCTGTTTTTTCCGCGCGCACGCCGCTGCATCCGACGGCCAGGATTAACGCTTCAGGAAAGGAGATATTCCGTTCGCACCGCACCGGGCAGAAGGAGTATTGACTAATCGTCTCGCGCCGGCAGCACAGCATGGCTGTGTGGTCTTCGCTACCGCCAAAGGTCCCCACGCCGCGGTCGCCAGCCAGCCCACGGAAATCCTGGCCGTTCTCGATGGTTCCCAGGTAACCGGCAAGGTCTTCCGGGCTTGCCAGATTCCGGCGATACGCCTCGGTTTGGCACAGCCGGTTCAATCCGGCCAGGACCAGGAACGAGGCCGTCACCATGGCGCTGGAGCTGCTCATCCCCGCGGCCGGGGGAAGGTCGGAGGCGAACGCCACATCCGCCCCGCGCCAGTCGATGGGAAAATTGGCGGCCAATCGCCGGGCGACGGTCATGGGGTAATTGGACCAGCTTCCCACGGGTGGACGGAGGTCGGAGGCGATGGGAAACTCCATCGGCTCCCCCTTCAAAGGCACGATCCGCACGCGGTTGTCGTCACGGGACCGGGCCAACAGGCAAAAGCCCTTCTCCGTCGTCGCCAACAGGCTTCGCCCGCCGGCGTAATCGGTGTGCTTGCCGAGCACCTCGATGCGGCCGGGGACGAACAGCGCGTGGAAGTCGCCTCCGGACTTAGATAATTGCCGAAGGTTTTCCATGCACTGGCGAAACAGGATCGCTTTCTCGCCGGCTGCCGTGCGGGTCAATCCGAAAGATACAAGGCGGGCAATCAATGCGTCGCGATCATCGAGGTCCCGAGCGCTAAAAAGTCTCACGGGTTGGCCTCCAGAGCGCGGAGCCGCTCGGTCATCGAGGCGATGTCGCCGCGAGAGGACAGATCCAGCACGGGCAGGTCCAATGGGATGGCCTCGAAAGACTCACCGAGTCGGTCCATGGCATACTGCACTGCCGAGGTCAGTTCCAGTTCCCCGCGAGGAGATGGCTCAATCGCGCGACAGGCGCGGAAGATCGACGGTCCCAACCGCCAGCAGTTCATGCTTACCAGCAGCGGTCGTCCCAATGATCGCAGCGTCGCCTCATCCGGTTTCTCGTGGATTCTCCGCAGCAAGCGGTCGGGGCCGACTTCCAGCACGGCAAAGCGGGCCACGCGGTTGGGCGGAATGTTTCCGCCAACCAGCCCCTCTTCCGTGAACGCCACCAGGCCGCAACGGCCCAGCCCGCGCAGCGCCGCCAATGCCTCGACGGGATAGTAGTTGTCTCCATTGATAACGATGAATGGTTCCCCGGCGGCGAAAGGCTCCGCCGCCCGCACCGCGTCGGCGGTGCCCAGGGGTTGGTCCTGCACGGCGAAATCGATGGCGATGCGCTTGGGGCGAGCCGTCCGGGTGTAGTAGTCTTTGACGGCTTGGTGTTCCGGTCCGACGACCAAGCAGGCTCGGTGGCAGCCCGCATCGGCTAGGGCGGACAGGACGTAATCCATCATGGGCCGCCCCGTGGACAACGGCATCATGGCCTTGGCGCCCATGTCGGCGGCGGCTGCCTGATGATTCGTCAGCGCCGCCGAGACATCCGAGCGGCGCATCCGTATGCCCAATCCTCGCGCCAGGACCACCGCTTTGTCCGTCTCAACTTTTTTCATCTCCCCAAGCCGTCCCTGTTGGTCTTGTGCTTCGAGGAGGCAGGCCATCCTATCCGCCGGACCGAGGAAGGATCAATCCGCCTCCTGGGCGGCTGGTTTCTGGGCCGGTTGGGACGCGGCGGCTTGGCATGGCGTGGCATAGAGGCCGAAGTCATAGGTATATGGTATGCCTCCCTTCTTGCCGTCCTTCCACTCGCAGGCGAAGTAGCTGGAACCGAACCAATAATCGGGCACCAGGCTCTCCCGTCCCTCCAGTGCCGCTGCCAGGTTCAGCAGGACCAACGCGTAGGGGCTGTCCAGGCGGGTGTAGCGGAGATCGGCCTTGGGCACGAACAGTCCGTTGACGCGATTGGTCGCCAGGATGTTGTCTGCGATGCGGCAGGCCGTATCGAGATACTCGCTTCGCTTGGTCATGCGATGCAGGTGCAGCAGGGCGACGATGTCTGCCTCGTCGGTGGACTTGGTGGCTGCGTCCAACCGCGGCGTCGCGCCGGGCTTGTCGCCGATGTCGCCGAGTTTTGTCGCCAGGGCCATCTGGCGGGCCATGTCCCAGTAGAACGGGTCCTGGCTGACCCTTGCGGCCAGGGCGTAGGCACAGAACACATCGGGACTGGTGCCTTGGGGACCGCAGATGGGGGTGCCCTTGGCGCCGAAGTAGCCCCCGCGGGTCTTCAACACGTTTTCGACATTGAATCCGTCGATCAGCAGGCCCTTGAAGACCTTGCGCTGCGGGTCATACCCCACCGTACCGATCGCTCGAAGGTCCTCCAAGGCCCACTGGGTCAGGTCTTTTCCCTCCGGGCCGAGCATCTCGCCGACCATCATCCACAGCATGTCCGCCCGGATGGTCGTGTTGGGCGACCACATCGTGGCCTCCATGACTCGGTGTCCGGGAGCAGCGTCGCCGAACTGGGTGTCCGCGCGATCGGGGTCTTCCTTGTGGTTGTAGAGTGGACCCGACAGGCCCGTGTTGGGGTCGCGGGCCTCGACGTACCGGTGGGCGAGGCGTTTGGCCCATTCCAGCGGCCGCTGGTCGCCGCTGAAGTGGGACAGAGTTGCGGCGGCATAGATCAGGTCGGTGGCGATGGGGATGAAGGATCGGCCCTTGCTGACGTAGAAAATCGGCCCGGCGGCGTAGGGGGTGTCCCAGTCGGGTTCGGCCAGGGGTTTGATCATCAACGAGTGGCGGTCGATGTCCAGGTCCGACCAGTTCAGCACGTGGCCGCTCCAGAGGGCGCCCAGGAACTTGCGGGTGTAGTTGGGGTCCACCTCGTACATTAATTGGTAGTACGGCATGTGGTTCATGAACTCATGGTAGGGGCTGGGCTTCTTGAGCAGCTTGCGCCGACCGACCCAATCGTCGGAATTGGCGTCGTAGGTCGTGTGCCCGCCCCAGTAGAGCAGGCCCGAGGGCGACTGGAGGTTGTCGATGCCGTATCGCATCGCCTCGACGGCGGCCTGGCGATAGCGGCCGTCGCCGGTCAGTGCAGAGAGGCCGACAAACGCGCGGAAAAGGGTCTGATGATTGGCCAGGTTGGCCGGTACCCAGGTCAGGTCGTGGTATTGCCATTTCACCGGTTCCAGCGTCTCCACTTCCACGCCGTCGACGAACAACGGCGTGTGCTTGGCCCCGAGGTTGTCCCTGCCGACCTCCAGAACCTTGTCGCAATACTCCCGCACCGCCTGGACATAGACTTCCGCCTTGGTCGCCGGCGCGGCGGACTTGGCGAAACCGGCGCAAACGGACGCGACTAGGACCGTCATCGAAAGGATACGCTGTAACATGGAATACTCCTCTCTCACGTTGGATAGCGTGGCTGGCTAACCGACCAGGTAGAATGCCCTTCGACCGATGGCGTGACTCTATTATCTAAACGCGGAACTATCCATGAAAATTGCCGCGGATATGGAGTGGAAGGCCGCGGGGCGGTATCCTGTCCATGGCGGCGGGGGAAGATACCATGCGCTGACGACGCGTCGTGGAAAGGAAGGACTGAGATGTCTGGTTCTTGGACGCGAATGTTTCGATTCGTTATGTCTTTGGTGGGGTTCGTTTATCCCTTCACCGTGTTGCTGTCGACGACGGGCTGTCAGAAGGAGTCCATTTCGATGAAACCGATTCGAATCGTCCTGGTGGGGGACTCCACGGTTGCGACGTATCCGGAGGACTCTATCAAGCAGGGTTGGGGACGGATGCTGGGCGAACGGTTCAAGCCGGAGGTCACGGTCGTCAACCTGGCCCGGGGCGGGCGCAGCTCCAAGAGTTTCATCGTCGAAGGCCGCTGGGACAAAGCCCTCAAGGAGCACGCGGATTACATCCTCATCCAGTTTGGCCACAACGACTGTCCCGGGAAGGGCGAACGAACCACCGACCCCAACGGCGATTACATGGACAACTTGCGGAAGTACGTCGCCGACGCCCGCGCCGCCGGCGCCAAACCGATCCTGGTAACCTCCGTGGCAAGGCGGCAGTACACCGCTGATGGCAAAATACGCGACGGCCTGGAGCCTTATGTGGCGGCCATGCGACGCGTCGCCGCCGAACAGAAGGCGCCCCTGATTGACCTCAACGCCTCCAGCACGGCCTTGTTTGAATCCCTCGGAGACGCCGGAAGCTCCGACTTGAGCTGTAGCGCCGAGGACCGCACGCACTTCTCGCCCAAAGGCGCTCGGGCAATAGCCGGACTGGTCGTGGAGGCCCTGCGTAAAGCCGAACCGGACCTGGCGGCCTATCTGAAATGACCTCCGGCTTCATGGGCGAGCCAAAGCGTGCATCTTATCCAGCCACGCCCTGCCGTCGGCGGGAGATTCGGTGCCCATGCGGACGAAGATGAAGCGGCTCCCCGCTGCGGCCTGGCGGAGAAGGCTGGCGATCTGGTCCTCAGCGATCCAGGCCAGGACATGCACGGGCGCTCCAGGACCGGAGAAGTGCTCCAGCAGCGGCAGATAGCCCCGCCTGGCGGCGACGCGGTTGAAGGCGTAGAAGTTGGGGATCTTTCGGAACGAGGGGAACTGGTGCTCCGCGTCGGCGCAGCAGTGCATGCTGATGTCGCCGAATGTCTCGGACAGGTCGATCAACTCCGGCAGGCAGAACTCCTCGAAGGCCGCCACGCTCATCGAGCCACATTCGTCATTGGATACTTGCGGGCCGTGTCCCGGGGGCGTCCAGACGGGGGGGCAGTGGCACGGGTTGATGGTGGGAAATTGGCGGACCAGTTCCTGGTGAAACGTCTTGAGCAGGTCGCTGCACTTTTGGGTCAGGCGATTGACGGACTCCTTCTCGCGCGGGTCCATCATGGCGCAAAAAAGGTCTTCTTTTTTCCAGACCAGACAGGCGGTGTCGAAGCCGCTTTGCGCGTCGGGGCATCCTGGCGGGATGTCCTTGCCAAGTTCCTTCCGTGTCGCCTCGGCCATCTCGAAGACGCGGTAGAGCGTCGGCGACTTCCAGATATCCGGTGTCGCCAGGGCATCGGCCTCGGCGGCGGTCCGCAACATCGGGACGGCGGCGGGGTTGTTGTCCGGGTAGGTATGCACGCGGCATCCGAAGGCCGCCGCGTAGATGTGCGTACCGGTGCCCAGGGGGGCGCAGGGCACCGCATCGTCGCCCAAAGCCTCCAACATCCTTACCTGTCTGGTGTAGTTCTCCACCGTTCGCGGCAGCCACCGCTCCACGGGCTCCTCCGACAGGGTGTAGTCGCCCAGGCCCTCGAAAACATCCAACAGGACGGGCAGGCAGATGAAGGCGGGACGACTGGGCCGGTCGCCTCGGTACAAGGCCGACAGGAAGGACCTGTTACGTTCCACGAGTCCCGACAGCGTTTTGGGGATCTGTGTCATGGTTATGCTCGCTTTGGCTATGCGGAGTCAACCCGATCCCGCATCCCACGTTTATTACACGTATCCTGGAATTGCACGGAGCGTAATATCATAAGGTCTGAGCAGTTCGACGAGGCGGGAGTCTCCAGAAATCCCCATCGCGGAAACCGACGCTTTCCAACATGGCGGCGGATCGCTCAAAATTGATGTCGTAAAGGCGGCTGTGACAGTCCGATCCTATGGACAAGGCCACGCCGCGCCCCTTGAGCCAGGCCAGGTACTCCAGGTACTGGGCTTTGAAGGAATCGGGGTAATTATTGTTGAGCAGCATGGCTGCAAGGTTGATCTCCACGGCCTTTCCATGCTCCTTGACGGCGGCGGCGAACTCGTCGTGCAAGGACCGCGGAATGACGCCGAAGTCGTCGAGCCAGGGTTCCGCGGTGAATCGGCCGGCGGAGTCGGCCCAATGGCCCATCCACCACCAGGGATGGGCGACGATGTTCACCAGCGGGTGCGTCGCCAGGAACATGTTTTGGCGATGATAGTCGGCGATGACGCCTTGACGCTCCAGCGGAACGTACATGGGCCAGTGCGTGCCACCGACGACGTATTCGATGCCGAGACGCTCGATGTCCATCGCGGTCAATCCGATCGCCGGTGTCGCCCCGGGGGGACCACCCTTCCGCAAGCCGTAGACGGGGTCCGCATGGCCTCCCGCGGCGATCTCATCTAATTCCCACTGTGAGACACAACTGACCTCGACTCCGAAGTGGAACCGCTGGGAGGGCCTGACGGACAGGAATTCCTCTCTCGATGCGGCGACGTCGGGGAGGTTATAAGGTGTGTGCAGGTGATCGGTCAGTCCGAAGTCCTCGATGCCAGCGGCCGCGGCGCCGGAAACAAGGTCTGATACCCGCATGCAGGCTACGTCGCAGGAATTGTCCGAATGGATGTGCCAGTCCGAAGTAATTTTCATGGTCGTTGCTCTTTCCTCCTGGCGCTGGGGGAACTCGATTTCCGCCGGTGCCGAACCGTCCAGTCCACGTTACCGCGGGCAGGGAGCCGGGCCAAGCGAATATCCACATGCAATTCTTGACCTGCGGCGATCGGGGACGGTATAATGCCCTCCGATATGAGTACCGGCCTGTCACAGTTTGCTTCGCCCCCGGCCCCCTTGATGGGGCGAGGTTTTACTGCGCTGCCGGTTCCGCGCGTCGTCGCTGTACTCTAGGCCGCAGCGCCGTTTGAGCGCCGCGGCCGCCAAAGCGAGCTTCCGTTGCGGCGGGGACAAAGCAACGGGCCGGGCGACCCCTGGGAGTATCTCGCGACGATGGTTGCCATTTTCCCCTGCCGCAAGCCCCTACGACCATGTAACATCTGTGTAATTTGAGGACAACACCCATGGGCAAGACAACCAAGACATCCGGGAAACACAAAGCCTCCACCGGCACGTACACGGGCATGAGCGGGGCGGAGGTTCTCCACCAGATGCTGTTGGATGAGGGCATCGAGATCCTGTTCGGTTTCCCCGGCGGGACCGTGCTGCCGATCTTCGACGTCCTGTACCGTTCCCCCATCAAGTTCATCCTGACTCGACATGAACAGGGCGCCTGTCATATGGCCGACGGGTACGCACGCAGCACCGGAAGGGTCGGCGTGGTCATAGCGACCTCCGGTCCGGGGGCGACCAACCTTGTCACCGCCCTGGCGACGGCCAATATGGACTCCGTTCCGCTGGTGGCTCTCACCGGACAGGTCCGCAGCACGCTGATCGGAAACGACGCCTTCCAGGAGGCCGACGTCACCGGGATTACGCGCCCCATCACCAAGCACAACTTCCTGGTCAAGCGGGTCGAGGACATCGGCCGGACGGTCAAGGAAGCCTTCTACATCGCGCGGACGGGCCGGCCCGGCCCGGTGCTGGTCGACATCGCCGTGGACTCCACGGTGGCCAGGCTGCAAAGCGAACCCGACCTGACAGCGAACCTGCCGGGCTACAAACCCACCACCACGGGAAACCTCCGCCAGATCAAGTCAGCCGCGGAGGCGATCAACGCCGCGCAGCGCCCCGTGTTGTATGTCGGCGGGGGCGTGGTCATCTCCGGGGCTTCCGCGGAATTGCGGAAACTCGCCGAGAAAGGCGGCATCCCCGTCGCCACCACGCTGCTGGCGCTGGGGACGATGGACGAGCGGTCGCCGCTGGCCCTTCAGATGCTGGGCATGCACGGGTCGGCTGCCGCCAACTACGCCGTCCAGGACAGCGACTGTCTCATTGCCGTCGGCGCCCGTTTCGACGACCGCGTGACGGGCAACCTCGCGGAGTTCGCCCCGCGCGCCAAGATCATCCACATCGACATCGACCCCTCCTCGATATCCAAGAACGTCGTGGTCGATATCCCCGTCGTCGGCGACGCCAGGGACATCCTGGGAAGGATGCTGGAGCTTATCAAGGCCGTCGACCGCTCCGACTGGCTGGAGAAGATCGCCCAGTGGAAGAAACGCCATCCGTTCAAGTATGAGACGGAGGGGAAGATCAAGCCCCAGGAGGTCGTTGCGCGCCTGGGAGAACTGACCGATCACAACGCCATCATCGCCACCGGCGTCGGGCAGCACCAGATGTGGACGGCGCAGTTCTATGGCTGGCGCAGGCCGCGGCAGATCATCACCTCCGGCGGGCTGGGGACGATGGGTTTCGGTTGTCCTGCCGCCATCGGCGCGCAGTTCGGCAACCCCGGCGCCACCGTCATCGACATCGACGGAGACGGCAGCTTCTGCATGACGATGGTGGAGGTCATCACGGCCGCCCGCTACCAGCAGCCGGTGAAGTTCGTCGTGCTGGACAACGACTATCTGGGCATGGTCCGCCAGTGGCAGGAGATGTTCTATGGCCGGCGGTATTCGGCGGTGTCGCATCCCTGCCCGGAATTCGCCAAGATCGCCGAGGGCTACGGCGCCCGCGGCATGAAGGTCACGGATCGGTCCGAACTCGACGACGCGATACGCGAGATGCTCAAGCATCCAGGCCCCGTGGTCCTGCACGTGGTTGTCGAGCCGGAGGAAAACGTCTATCCGATGGTCGCCACCGGCAAGGCCCTCCACGAAATGGACCTGGGCAAGCTCGCCTGAGGCAAGTGACGCCTCCGGCAGAGGATTGGAGAACATCATGAGACACGTCATCAGCGCGTTGGTTCAGAATCAGTCCGGCGTCCTGGCGCACGTGGCGGGCATGTTCGCCGCGCGCGGATTCAACATCGACTCCCTGGTGGTCGGCCGCACCGAAGACCCCCACTTGTCGCGCATGACCATCGTGGTCGTCGGCGACGACCGGGTGCTGGAGCAGGTCCGCAAACAACTGGCCAAGCTCGTGCCGGTGGTCAAGGTGCGCGACTTTGCCGACGTCGCCTACGTCGAGCGGGACCTGATGCTCATCCGCGTCACGGTCAGCCCGCAGCGCCGCCCGGAAGTCGTGGAACTGGTCAACCTCTTCCGCGGGACGGTGGTGGACGTGGCGATGGACAGCGTCGTGGTCATGTTGGCGGGTCCCGAGGACAAGCTGGAGGCGTTTATCGACCTGGTTCGGTCCTACGGCATCGCCGAGATGGCGCGGACGGGCGTGATCGCCATGTCCCGAGGCCAGCAGAAAAACGCCGCCGCCAAGGAAGACAGTTGACCCCAGCTTGGCGGGCAGACCCAGCGCGGTGGGGTGATCCTAGAACGTGTAGTTATCATGCACGTTCTCACTCCGCCGCGCGGAGGCTGTATTCCTCCAGCAGCCGCAAATAGTCGCGGTACTGTTCCAGCGAGACGCCCGGAGGGGTCTGGTGGTCCACGCTGGGAATGAATCCCCCGGACTTCATCACGGGCAACAGGCGCTCGAATTCCTGCCGCATGGCCTCGACGCCGCGGTTCATCACCATCTTGTCGTAATGCCCGATCATCCGCAGTCGCGGATGCTTCTCCCGCAGCACATTGGCGTCCACCCCAGCCTGCCGCTCCAGCGGCAGGACGCCGTCGATGCCCACTTCTTGCAGCCAGGGAATCAGCTCCCCGCAGTCGCCGTCGGTGTCCACCAGCAGATGCATCCCCAGCTCCCTGGCCGCCGGAACGACCCGGCGGTAGTAGGGGGCCAGGAATTCCTCGAATAGCCTGCGCGACAGCATCGAGCCAAGGTTGTAGGACATGTCCTCGGCGAAGGTCATGAACGCCGGCCGGCAGACTCCCTCCAGGCCGCGCAGCAGGCGAAGGTGGAAATCGGCCAGGTCCTGGTTGATGCGGTGCAACAGCTCGGGCTGGTCGTAGAAGGCGTAGAAATGGTTCTCAATGCCCAGCAGCCTCCGGGGGAACCAGAAAAAACCCTCCAGCGTGATCCACACCACCACCTCGCCTCGATGTTGTCTGGCGGCCCAGGGTTCCAGCCATGCGAGGGCTTTTTCCGGCGAGGGGTACAGGTGCGGACGGACGGCAGTGTAGTCGTCCATGTTTCGCACGATTCCCTGTCCGTGCTTGGCTGTGGGGCAGGACGGACCGGTGTGGGGGAACCAGTGTTGCCAGTATGGGTCCAGTCCCAGGTAACAGCGACTCTCGAAGGCGTCGCGAATGTCGGGCAGGCCCTCGGCCCGCCAACGCTCGATGGTCCGATCCCACCAGTAGGCCCATTCGATTCGCGGTAGCCGGTCGAAGGGCTTGAAGTCCATCACCGCGCCAAAACGCTCCAGATGATTCATGGACTCTTTCACAGCCAATTCCTCTCCTGCGCGGAACAAGACTCTTACGCTTTTTCTGTCGCGTTGGCAAGCATCATGGGCGCTCTCCCGCCTGCCGCGTCGGTCCGACCGGCGGCGGTTCCCGCAGGTTGTGGTGACGTGCTCATTGATGTGCTAGGATGCCCCGGTGTTGATGGAGCCGATTATGTCGGACCAGCAGGTTTCCGTGACATTTCAGCCGCACGGGCGGTCGGTGCATGTCCTGCCTGGGACGAAAGTCCTGGAGGCCGCCGCACAAGCGGGCATGACCGTGGAGACGCCCTGCGGCGGGGTGGGTGTATGTGGCAAGTGTCGCGTGCGGATCGCCTCGGGCGCCTGCCCGCCCGGCGAGGCCGATCGGCGCGCCTTCACCGCCGATCAGCTCCGCGACGGGTGGCGGCTGGCCTGTCAGACGGCCATTTGCTCCCATGCCGTCATCCACGTCCCCCAGGAATCGCTCTTTGCCGACCAGCACCGGATATTGACCGAATCGCACGTCGGGGCCGCCCGGGAAGTCCTGCCGGCGGTGCGGAAAGTGTATGTCACCATGCCCCCTCCGACATTGGAGGAAAACGAAGCCGACCTGCTCCGCCTGGAGGGGCGACTAGGGCCGCTGAAGGCGGACCTGAACCTGCTGCGCCGCCTTCCAAGGCTGCTACGGGACAACGGTTTCGCCGGGACCGCCGTGGTGACGGATCACCATCTCATCGATTTCGAACCGGGCGACACCGCTTCCCTTTGCTACGGAGCGGCCTTCGACATCGGCACCACCACGCTGGTCGGCTGTCTGCTGGATTTGACTAAAGGCGAGGAGTTGGCCGTCGCCTCGACGATCAACCCGCAAGTTCGGATGGGCGACGACGTCCTGTCGCGCATTCGCCACGCCTCGGATTCCCCGGCGGCTCTGGCGCAACTGCGCGATGCCGTGGTCGGCGCCGTTGCAGCGATGTTGGCGCAGATGTGCGGAGAGGCGGGCGTCGATGGCCGGTGGGTCTACGAAGTGGCCTTGGCCGGGAATACGACGATGCAGCACCTGCTGTGTGGGATCGACCCTTCGCCGCTGGGGCAGGTTCCCTTTGCCCCTGCTCACGCACGCGGGCTGATCGTACCGGCCGGGGAATTGGGCCTGGCGATTCATCCAGCGGGGGCGGCGTACGTCTTTCCGGTCATCGGCGGCTTCGTGGGCGGGGATTCGGTGGCCGGTATGCTGGCCACTCGATTGGCCGACCAGGACGGACCGGTCCTGCTGGTTGATATTGGCACCAATGGGGAAATCCTGCTGGCATCGGGAGGGCAACTGTGGGCCGCTTCGACAGCCGCCGGACCGGCCTTTGAGGGCGCCCGCATCTCCTGCGGCATGAGGGCCACCACCGGGGCTATCGAAAAGGTCGTCATGGACGGTGACCTGCGGCTGGGGGTCATCGGCGATGTCCCCCCTGTGGGTATCTGTGGCAGCGGGTTGATCGACCTGGCCGCGGAACTGCTGGTCCTGGGCATCATCAGCCCGGAAGGCAGGCTGTTGCCGCCTGACGAAGTTCGCTCATCGTTGTCCGCGACACTGGCTTCTCGCCTGCGTACCGACGAGGCGGGGCATGTCCGCTTTGTGTTGGCCGAGGGGGACGGAACCCGCCGGGCCGTGGCGATCACCCAGCGGGACATTCGAGAGCTTCAGTTGGCCACCGGGGCGATCCGCGCCGGTATCACCATCCTGCTCAAACAGGCGGGCCTGGCCGTGGGGGACCTTCAGCGGGTACTCATCGCCGGGGGTTTCGGGAGTTTCATCCGCCGCTCCAATGCCCAGCGGATCGGCCTGCTGCCTGGGGAACTCGACCACAGCAGGATCCACTATGTCGGAAACGCCTCGCTGGCGGGGGCAAAATGGGCGCTGCTCTCGACGGGCGCTCGCCGGCAAGCAGAGAACCTGGCCCGGCGCGCCCGGCATGTCGAGCTGGCTACCGACAGCGAGTTCCAGACGCTCTTCGTCGAGGCGATGATCTTCCCTGCGCTCTAACCGCCTCTTCCACCACAGACGATCTGGTGCTGCTGGATGCAGTATCGGTCGGTCATGCCCGCGATGTAATCGCAGGCCACTCGATGAAGCCCGTCGGCCTCCACTCGCCGGTGGTAGCGGTCCGGCAGCAATCGCGGATCGCCCGTGTAGGCGGCGAACAGATTGGAGATGATTCGGCGGGCTTGGGCGTCCTTCTCGGCGTTGGCGCCTCGCAGATAGACGTTGTGGAGCAGAAAGTCCTGCAACTGCCTGACCAAGCCGGCCATCTCCGCCGAGAAGGTCAGGCACGGCCTGCCCGCCCGGCGGATGTCATCCATGCCTGCGGGTCGCAGCGCCTCGATGTTGGCTTCACTGGTGGCCAGCAGATCGTCGGCCATCATCGCCAGGACCGCCTTGCAGGCACGGATGCGCTGCTGTACCTGGCCGGCGTTGGAGGCCTCCTCTGCGGCCTTTTGACGGGCACGCCCCCACAACTCCACGCCGCGCAGGTCGGAATCGCCGATGACCCCGGCCGCCAGAGCGTCCTCCAGGTCCGCGGAGGTGTAAGCGATCTCATCACAGACATCCACCAACTGACCCTCCAGCGGCGGCTGGACGGACAAGTCGAATTCGTCGCTGCATGGCGTGTCGTAGCGGCTGCGGTGCTTGGCGAGGCATTCGCGGACCACCCCGGTGAGGTTCAATCCACGAAAGCCCGCATAGGGGTGTTCCAGGTAGTCCACCACGCGGAGGGACTGGCGGTTGTGCTCGAAATGGCCGTGGCCGGCCATCAATTCCTCCAACACCGCCTCGCCTCCGTGCCCGAAGGGGGGGTGCCCCAAGTCATGGGCCAGGGCGACGGCCTCGATAAGATCCTCGTTGAGTCGCAAGGCCCGCCCCAGGCAGCGCCCGACCTGCGCGACCTCCAGCGTGTGGGTCATCCGTGTACGATAGTGGTCATGCTCGTGTGGGACGAAGACCTGCGTCTTGAAGTCCAGCCTTCGGAACGCAGAACAATGCACGATCCGGTCCCTGTCGCGCTGGAAGCAGGTGCGGTAAGGGTGCTCCTGCTCGGGATGCCTTCGTCCCCCGGAGTCCACCTCGGTCACCGCGCCGGGACGCAGCCAGGCCCTTTGGCGCGCCTCGTAGAGTTGGCGAGGACTGGTCGGTTGCGGGGTCATGACAGTTGGGGAAGGTTCAATTCAGCTCCGGCTTGAAGCACCTGTCCGCGCAGCGTTTCCAGCCGGATGGGGATCACGGTCGTGCCGCCCAATACGGGCATGAAGTTGGTGTCGCCGCTCCATCGCGGGACGATGTGGGCATGCAGGTGACCGGGCAGTCCCGCCCCCGCGCAATGTCCGATGTTCATGCCGATGTTGAAGCCCTGGGCGTGTACCGCGGCTGAGAGGGCCTTTTGGAGGTCGCGTAGCATCCGGACCATCTCCAGCATCGCGGCGTCATCCAGGTCCGCCAACTCGGCCACATGCGCATACGGCGCGACCAGGCTGTGCCCGCCGGTGTAGGGGAAACGATTCAGCAGCGCGAAGGTGTGCCCGCCGCGCCACAGCACGAGGTTCTTGTCGTCTTGGTCGGGATGATCCCTGTGGTGGCAAAGGAAACAACCGTTGTTGCTCTGGGAGAGGGAATCGATGTATTCCATCCGCCAGGGCGCCCAGAGATTGCGGTTATGCGGGGGATTGGCTGCACTGTCGCACATGAGGGCGACTATAGCAGCCGAGGTCGCCAAAGACAAATGCCCGTCGCCTCCGCGTTGACAGCGCCGGCTCGCAATCCGATACTTGGGCGCCATGAAACGCCTGCTCCTGGATGCCCTCTATTCTGTCGGCCTGGCGGCGACGGCCCCGGTGTGGCTGTACCGGATGATCCGCCACGGCCGATACCGCGGCGACGTGGCGCAGCAGTTCGGAGCGGCGCCCATTCGCTACGGTGCCCAACCGCTGATATGGGTCTGCGGGGTCAGCGTCGGGGAGATCAAGGCCGCCAAGGTGCTGGTGGAGGGCCTGCACCAACAACTGCCCGACTACCGCGTGGCGGTTTCCTCCTGGACCGATACGGGCATGGCCGAGGCGCGGCGGCTCTTTGCGCCCGATCACATGGTGTTCCGCCGGCCCTTGGATTTCAGCCTGGCCGTCTCGCGGGCCTTGAACCGCCTGCGCCCCGGCCTGGTGGTCCTGGTGGAAGGCGACTTGTGGCCCAATTTCTTGTCCGCCTGCAACGAGCGAGACATCCCGGTGGTCCTGGTCAACGCCCGCATGAGTCCCGACAAGGGGTATCCCGGTTACAGGAAGATGGGTTCGCTGGCGGGCAAGCTCATTTTCAGCCGCCTTGCCGCCATCGGCGCGCAGGACGAGGTCTACGCAGAGCGGTTCCGCCAGTTGGGCGCCGATAGCGACCGGATCACCGTCACGGGCATGATGAAGTTCGACAGCGTGGAACTCGCCGACCACCTCAACGGCCAGGAGGCGCTGGCCGAGGCGATGGGCTTGTCGGGCGCGGAGCGGTTGGTCGTCGCCGGCGGCACCGGGCCGGAGGAGGAAGGGATCCTGCTGGACGTGTTCGGGCGGCTCCGCCAGCGGCATCGCGGTATTCGTCTGGCCGTCGTGCCGCGAAAGCCCGAGCGGTTCGACGAGGTGGCCAGGCTTATCACCTCTCGCGGGTTTCCCCTGATCCGTCGCAGCCGTCGCCCGGATGGAACGATCGATCCTTCGCCTCCCGACGCGGTGATCCTGGGCGACACGATGGGCGAACTGCGCAAGTTCTATGCCCTGGCTGCCTGCGTATTCGTCGGCAGGAGCCTGGTGCCCATGGGCGGGTCGGACATGATCGAATCCGCCGCGCTGGGCAAGGCCACCGTCTTCGGCCCCCACACCTTCAATTTCCCCCAGGCCGACGACCTGACGTGCCACGGCTGCGAGAGGGTCGCCGACGCCTCGGAGCTGGAAAATCAACTGGACCGTTGGCTGGGCGACCCGTCGTCGGCCCGGCGCGCGGGGCAGTCGGCCGGTGAATATGTCCGCCGCCAGAAAGGCGCCACCTGGCGCAACGTGGAACTCATCTGTCGCGTCATGGGTCGCGTGGCTAACCCCGGTGGAATCGCCACCGACATCGTCAAGCAGGATGTCGTAAGCAGGCCCGACGCCGTCCCGATGGCGGGCGAGACAAGCCCGGGAAACTGAGAACCAACCATGCCACGATCCCCCGCCGATAGGAGCCTGCTGACCCGCTGCCGGCGAATCGTCGTCAAGGTGGGGACCAACACCATCTGCGACAGCGACGGGCGGCTCGATGTCAAATCCGTCAGTTCGCTGGCCCGCCAGATCGCCGAGGTGATGCGGTCTGGGGTGTCCGTGACGCTGGTGGCCAGCGGGGCTATCGGCTCGGGGATCGGGGAACTGGACCTGCCCGCACGGCCTAGGGAACTGTCCAAGCTCCAGGCCGTCGCCGCCGTGGGGCAGGGGCAGCTCATGCGGGCCTTCCACGACGCCTTCGCCCGCCACCAAGTCAAGGTCGCCCAGGTCCTGCTGACCCGCGCGGACTTCGAACATCGCCGCCGCTACCTCAATATCCGCAACACGCTGGCCGCCCTGGAGGGCTTCGGGGCCTTGGCGATCATCAACGAGAACGACACGGTGGCCGTCGATGAGATCCGCTTCGGAGACAACGACATCCTTGCCTCGCTGGTGGCCACCATGCTGGGGGCGGACCTGCTGGTCTTCCTCACCAGCGTCGAGGGCCTCATCAAGGACGGGCAGGTGCTGGACTGCGTTGATTGCGTGGACTCCGAGACGATGGCGCTGGTCCGCGGAGACCGTAGCAGCCTGGGTTCCGGCGGCATGGCCAGCAAGCTGACCGCCGCCGCCGCGGTGACCCGTGCGGGACAGTTCGCCGCCATCGCCAATGCCGCCGCGCCCAATGTCCTGGCACGGCTGCTGGACGGGGAGCGGATCGGGACGATCTTCGTGCCCGAAAAGCGGCGAATGTCAAGCCGGCGGAGATGGATCGCCCAGGCGGCGCGCTCGGCGGGAAGAATCCTCATCGACGAAGGCGCCGCCAAGGCCCTGGTTGCGGGGGGTAAGAGCCTGCTGCCATCGGGCATCCTGGCGGTGTCAGGCCCGTTCGAGCGTGGCGCGACGGTGACCATCATCGACCCCGCCGGCAGGGAGTTGGCCCGCGGCCTGACGAACTATTCCTCCCGCCAGATCGAGAAGATCAAGGGACTCAAGACCTCCGATATCGCCAAGGCCCTGGGCGAGAAATCCCACGACGAGGTCGTCCACCGCAACAACATGACGCTTAGGTGACTCCCAAGCAAGACAATGCCCCGGCCGCCAGATCGCGGCGATCCTCCGCCTTGACGGCAACGGATGGCGCCTTGACGGCCAAAGGGTCGGCTGAGTTTTTTTTCGACCGTCGAGACTGGCTGCTGGCCGGGGGGGTGTTCCTGGCGGCTTTGGTGGTCCGGGGCGTCTATCTGTGGCAAAGTTCCGCGTTCCCGACGTTCCTGGCCCCCATTGTCGACGCCGAGACGTGTCACACGATCGCCAAGGACTTCGCTCATCGCCACCGCCTGGACGAAAGCTTCTTCTGGCAGCCGTTTTTCTACCCGTTTTTCCTGTCGATCGCCTATGTGTTCAGCGGCGCGTCGATTGTCGCGGCCAAGGTCGTGCAGATCATTATCGGTTCGTGTACCTGCGCCCTGACGTACCTGCTGGGCCGGCGGCTCTTCGGGAAGCGTGTCGGCTTGGCGGCGGGGGCGATGAACGTTCTCTATGGCCCGCTGATCTTCCTGGAGGGAGAGCTTCTGGGCGACTGGATGGAGGCCTTCTGGTCGGTGTTGCTGATCCTGCTGCTGTGCAAGGCGCGGGGCCGACCAAGAGTCTGGCGGTGTCTTGTCCTGGGCCTCTGTGGGGCGTTGGCGATGCTGACGCGCCCCACGATCGTGCCGTTCCTGGTCGCCGCATTCATGTGGCTGGTCTGGACTGCGCTTCGGTCCCATCCAGGCCCATTGTCGGCGGCAAAGGCTTTCGGAGGCGGTGGAATCCTATCGCCTCGCATTACAGGGGGAACAAGACAAGTCCAATCTCTTCCGTGTCCATGGGGCCTTGGGCGATGCGCTGATGGTCAGTGGGCAGGCAGTGGCGGCTGTGCGCGAATACCAGCAGGCGCTGGAACTGGCCGCGAGCGAAGACCTAGGCGTGAACCCACGCAGCGTGATGCGATATCTGGCCTGGTTGCAGGCCACCAGCGACCAGGAGGGGGCACGCAACGCCGCGGCTGCCCTGCCGCTGGCCCGGCGATTGGTGGAAATCGATTCCCAGGAGAAGAACCGCGGGTCTTTACCGGCATCGCTGTCCGTGCTGGCGGCCGCCTGCGCCGAGGCCGGACGGTTCGACCAGGCCGTCTCCGTCGCCACGCGAGCGATCGAGCTGGCCGAGTCAACCGGGCAGGTCCAGCAAGCCCTCCGTTTTCGCCGCCACCTGGAGTTCTATCGTGCCGCCAGGCCGTATCGGCAAAACGGAAGCGAACTGCCGGACTGATCGTAAAGTCGAACCCCATATACACGCGCCGGGCGTCGCCAATGGGCACGCCGCCGGCCGGGCCGTTACGGCGAGACCTTCGGCGCCGCGCCGATGCCGGCATCGGCGATCTCGAAGAAGTCCTGCGCGGTGAACTTGAAGAGCTGGGCGATGAGGTTGGAGGGGAACACCTCGATGCGCGTGTTGAGGTCGCGGATATTGGCGTTGAAGAACCGCCGCGCCGCCTGGATGCGGTCCTCCGTGTTGGACAATTCCTTCTGGAGGGCCAGGAAATTGGCGCTGGCCTTGAGCTCGGGATAATTCTCCGACAGCGCGAAAAGCTGGCGCAGGCAACCGATCAGGACGTTCTCGTCCTTGGCCTGCGACTGGGGCGAACCGGTGGAGGCTGCCGCGCGGCTCCTGGCCTCGATGACCCGCTGGAGCACCTCCCGCTCGTGCTGGGCATAGCCCCGGACCGTCTCGACGAGGTTGGGAATCAGGTCGTAGCGACGGCGAAGCTCCGTCTCCACGAGCGACCAGGATTCCCTACAATGCTGCCGCAATCGCACCAGCACGTTGTAGGTGGCCGCCACCCACGCCGCCGCCAGGATGACGACGACGCAGACGACCAGTAAACCGAAGTTCTCCGGTAGCACAATTCCCGGCAACATGCGCCGACTCCTTAGGTTTGCCCGCCGGTCTGCTGCTGGACCAGGTATTCCGGCAGGCGATCCAGCAGGCCGGAAAGCACGTCGCAGGCGGACTCGAAGTCCCGTGTGGAAAACACCGTCGAGCGATAGGCGATCGCGCAGCCGGTGTCGAACTGGATCGCAAATCGCGGCTGGGCCAGCAGGAACTCCATCGTCCGTGCGTGCAGGACGTCGTAGGCCCACCGCCGGTCGGGCGACTTGACGAAGAACGCCCGGCTGAACTCCGCGGACTCGAAATCGATGTCATCAAAACCGAGGAACTCGGTGAGCCTGTCGAACAGATTTTCCGGTCGGATCAGCAACGGTTGCAAGGGCACTTTACTGGTCACCACGGCGGCGGAAAACGTATGCGTGCGGCGGTTCTTGCCCGACCCGGTAACGTAATGGTAATCGAAGCATATCGCCTGCCGTCCTGGCGGCCACAGTCCCTGGATGATGTTGTAGGCGTAGCGGTCCCGGCCGGTTTGGAGACAAAGAAATCGGGCGAATCGGTCCCCAAGGGAGAAGTGTTTGGCGGGACTGAAGCTCAAGCCCTTGCATTGTGCCCAGGCCAGTAGTTCGCTGCGGCGCTTGGCGGTGGCATAGAACCCATATGCCAAGACCGCCAGGAAGGCAGCCCCCAGCAGCAGTACCCACAACCCGGAATTGGACGATTCGCCAATCATGTGCATGGTTTTTCAATCGACCGGTTGGGCCGGCGGGCCTTTGGAAAACCGCCGGGCCATCACGCGAGCGCCAGCGAACAGCAGGTAGGCCGTTATGCCCAACAGCACGATGTCGGCCGTCAGAAGCGTGACATTCCGGGCCGGCGCGGCCAGGAATTTTTGCAACAGGAGCACCAAGCTGGCCAGCGTGGTGACCATCATGAAGACCGCGGGCAAAACGGCGAACCACATGGATCGTCCATGTCGCGCCAGCCACAGCGCCGCCAAAGCCAGTACCATCGCGGCCAGCAGTTGGTTGGCGGTGGCGAAGATTCTCCACAGGGCCTGCTGCCCGCCGGTTAGGGCGAAGGCCAGCGTGATCGCCACCGCCAGGCCGGAATTCACCCAATAGTGCCGCAGGAACTTCAGAACCGATCGCCTCAGGCCCATGGTGGCGATGGGGAACGCCGGCGCCGCCGGGGAGAGGGATTCCTCCGGCATGGAGGGGATGCCATCGGCGCCGGCGGGCACAGGCTCGGTCCGGTTCCATTGTTTGCGTTCTTGGGCGGCGACGGGTTCGGCAAAGATGTCGAACCGTCCCAACATCGTCCGCCAAACCTCCTCGATGAGGTATCGCATCAACCGCACGGCCGTGTCGAGGGTGGTCACCAGAAAGCCCTCCAGCAGCACCATGCCCGCCAAGGCTCCCACGGCCACCGGGGCGCCCAGGGCCAGGTGGGCGGAGTTGCCCACGGCCATGGCAAAGCCAAGCACGGCGTTGGATTCGCCCGCCAGGCCCGCCAGCCTGGGGTATACGTCGGAGAGGTAATTGGCCTTGCCCGCGCCCATCATCAAGGCGGCGATGACGCAGACGGCCAGGAAGCTTTCCAGCACCATTCCGAAGTATCCGATGGTCCGGGCCGCACGCTCGGAGGTGATCTGCTTGCAGGTGGTCCCGCCGGCGCAGAGGCTATGGAAACCGCTGACGGCCCCGCAGGCGATGAGGATGAATAGCGTCGGCCAGATCGGGCCGTTGGCGGCGCTGCCCTGGGCGACATTGAGCGCCGGCAGCGGATCAGCCACCCCCGCCCCTCGCGCCGCGCCGATCAGCAGCGTCAGCAGCAGTGCCGCCGTCCCGGCGTAGAGGATGTGGACGTTGATGAAGTCGCGGCTCTGGAGGAAGATCCACACCGGCGCTCCCGCGGCCACCAGGACGTACGCCGACAACAGGAAGAACCAGATGTGGATGCCCTGGACCGACATGCCCGCGATCGTCACCTGTTGGGGAAAAGCCACGGGGACATAGAGGCCCACGATGATGCTGATGGTGCAGACTACCACAGCCGCCAGGGAACAATAGCGCACGCGAATCTGCTTGCGGATGTACATCCAACCGATCAGAGGCGCCGCTGCCGTGATGATGATGACGCTCATCGAGGCGATGCCTCCGATGACCACCTGGCCTCCCTGGACGCGAAAGATTGTCTGATCGGGTTCCAGGCCCAGGCGATCAAAGGGCAGACGGCTGGTCAGCGCCTGGGCGGAGAGGTTCAGGAAGGTCGCGCAGACCAGCGCCAGCATCACGATCAGGAACAACGTCAGGGCCACGAACGCGTTGTTGCCGATCAGCCGCCGCGCGATGGTGGCCACGGAATGGCCGTCTTCCCGCGTGGACATGAAGGCGGCAAGGTAATCATGCACCGCCCCGATGACCAGCCCGCCGACGATCACCCACACCGCCACCGGCAGCCAGCCGTAGACGATTGCTATTACCGGACCGACGATGGGTCCAGCTCCGGCGATGGAGGCGAAGTGGTGGGCGAACACCACGGCCGTGGGAGTGGGGACATAGTCGCGCCCGTCGTTGCGCCGCATCGCCGGGGTCGGCCTGGAGACGTCCTCGCCAACGGTTCGGGCCAGGAAACGCGAATAAAACCATCCGCCCAGCCCCAACACCGCCATGGCGATCAGCAACAGATAGAGCACCGGCATTGCCTTACCTCTGCCTCCCCGATGTCCTTGGCGCGGAACTCGAACGGTCCGAATTGGCCCTATGATACGAGGGGGCGGCGGTTCGTCAACGTCGCGGGCGGATGACTTATCCGTGCTTTTATGAGCCGCGAACATCGCGAACTTTTCGAACAACGACGACAAGTTATGTTCGTTTTGTCCACACGGCCTTGGCGGTGAATCCGAAACTGGGGATTCGTCAACGTCGTGGGTCGGGAGAACTCAAAGTTGTTCCTTGAGCTTTTTCAGCACCTCGATGGCCTGGTTTGGCGTGAGGTTGTCGGGATCGATGGCGCGCAGGTCGCGCGCCACGCGGGCGGCGGGGTCGGTGAAGAGCTGCATCTGGGCTGCCGCGTCACGCGCTCGCCGGGCGAGGGCGGGCATGTCCATGCCTTCGGCTAGGTGGGCCTGGAGCCGCGGCAGGATGGCCTTGGCGCGGTCGATGACCTCGCGGGGCACGCCCGCCAGGCGCGCGACGTGCACCCCGTAGCTGCGGTCCGTCCCGCCCGGGACGATCTTGTGCAGGAAAACCACCTCGTCGGACCATTCCCGGACGGCGACGTTGAGGTTGGCCGTTCCGTCCAGGAGGGTTTCCAGTTCCGTCAGCTCGTGGTAGTGCGTGGCGAACAGCGTCCGGCAGCGGATGCGCAGGGCGATATGCTCGCAGATCGCCCACGCCAGCGCCAACCCGTCGCAGGTGCTCGTGCCTCGCCCCACCTCGTCGAGGATCACCAGCGACCGCGAGGTGGCGTTGTGGAGGATGTTGGCCGTCTCGACCATCTCCAGCATGAAGGTGGAAAGCCCCCCGGCCAGGTCGTCGGCAGCCCCGACGCGGGTGAAGATGCGGTCGGTGAGTCCGATGGTGGCCTCCTGTGCGGGCAGGAAGCTTCCGATCTGCGCCATCAGCACCAGCAACGCCGTCTGGCGGATGTAGGTGCTTTTACCGGCCATGTTTGGGCCTGTGACGATCAGCAGGCGGTTGTCGGTGGCGTCCATGTGGACGTCGTTGGGGACGAATCGTTCGCGAAGTTCCTTCGCCAGCACGGGGTGCCTGCCGCCGACAATGTGCAGGACGTTGTCCTGGGTGATGCACGGGCGGCGGTAGTCGCGCTCCAGCGCCAACTGCGCCAATGCCGCCAGGACGTCCAGCGTGGCCAGGGCCTCGGCGGCGGACTGGAAGGCGGCGACGTGTTGTGCCAGGTCGCAGCGCACTTGCTCGAACAGTTGCGCCTCCATCGCCTTGGCCCGCTCCCCGGCCGAGAGGATCTCCGATTCGTACCGCTTCAGTTCGTCGGTGATGTACCGTTCGGCGTTCTTGAGCGTCTGCTTGCGGATGTAGTCGTCGGGTACTTTGTCGCGGTGGACGTTGGTGATCTCGATGTAGTAGCCGAAGACGTGGTTGTACCCGACCTTGAGGTTGGCCACGCCGGTGCGTTGGGATTCGCGGGCCTGGTAGTCCGCCAGCCAACTTTGCCCTTCGCTGCCGATGCGGCGAAGGCGATCCAGTTCCTCGTTAAAGCCCTTGGCGATGACTCCACCGTCGCGAAGGGTGTTGGGGCAGTCGGGGTCGATGGCCCGGCCGATCAGTTCCGCGGGCAGCTCCAGGCCGATGAGACGAGGCGTCAGCGTCGCGATCAAGTCCGACGAGCATCCAGCCAACGCCCCGGCCAGGTCGGGAAGCAGCTTCAGCGTATGTCCCAGCGCCAGCAGTTCCCTGGACCTCGCTCGCCCCATGGCGATCGAACCGGCGACGCGGTCGACCTGCGTGACTTCCACCAGAAGTCCCCGAACGGTCAAGAGGCTGGACCGATCCGACAGCAGCTCCTCCACGGCATCCAGGCGGGCGGAGATGGCACTGTAACCGGTCAGGGGAAACCGCAGCCATCGCTCCAGAAGCCGGGCGCCCATGCCCGTGGCGGTGCGGTCGATACTGCCCAGCAGCGATCCTTCGCGCCTCCCGCCGCGCAATGTGCGATAGACCTCCAGGCATCGCAGCGTGTTGCCGTCGATGGCCATGTGATCGTTGCGGTCGAACCGCCGCAGGGAGGCGATGTGTGCCATCGCGGTCTTCTGGGTCGCCTGGAGATACTCGATGATCGCCCCTGCCGCCGACAACGAGGCGTCCCAGGCGGCGAAACCGAAGCCTTCCAGCGTCGCGGCGCGGAAGTGGTCCTTCAATGCCGTCAAAGCCGCGGCGGGATCGAACGCCCAGCCGGGCCGGCTGGTGACCGACGCCGCGGTGCATTGGCGCAGCGATTCCCGGAACGCCGGAGTGTCAATGGAGGACCCTTCCGGGATCAGTACCTCCGCGACGCCGATGCGGACCAGTTCGTCCATCATGTGGTCGCAGGGGGCGAGCATGGCCCAGAACGCCCCGCTGGAAAGTTCCGCCCAGGCGATACCGACCTGCTTGGAGGCTTGGTCCCCACCGCGCCGGCGCGCGTGATTCGGATGGCGGGCGTCGGTCAGATCGACGGCGCCGAAGTCACCGAAGACAGCCGCCACGTAGTTGCCCTCGCGCTGGTCCAGCAGGGCCTCGTCGGTCAGCGTTCCGGGGGTCACCAGGCGGACCACGTCCCGCTTGACCACGCCCGTGGCCTGCCTGGGGTCCTCCACCTGCTCGCAGATGGCCACCCGAACGCCGGCCTTGACCAACCGCGCGAGATAGCCGTCCAGGGCGTGATATGGAATCCCCGCCAGCGGGACGGCCGATGGACCTTTGGATCGACTGGTCAGCGCCAGGCCCAACACCCGGCTGGCGGTCTTGGCGTCTTCGTAGAACGTCTCGTAGAAGTCCCCCATGCGGAACAGCAACAGATAACCGGGGTGCTGTTCCTTGAAAGAGCGGTACTGCCGCATCGCCGGGGTGTCGAGTTGTGCGGGGGATTCTTCCACGCCCGCACTATAGCGGAAGCGGACGGGGGTTTGTAGCACTCAGAACGTGTGGTTTCCATACACGTTCTTAAGCGGCCGAGGCGTCCACGCGGGCATGGGTCCGATGGCGCAGGATGTCAACGAACCGCTCCAGCACCTTCCGGGCGGGGTAGGTCCGCAGGCCACGGGATCGGTTGGCCTCTGCCCAATAAGGCGCCAACGGCAGGACGACGGACTCCAGGGGCTTGCCTTCCAGTTCGGCCGTCAGTGTCGCCAGGACATCCAGGACACTGGTGGGCGGCGCCACCAGCGAGCGGCCCGGGCAGGTCGCCGCATGACCCTGAGGAACTTTTTCCCCGATGGCGAGGTGTTCGCGGCAGGCCAGGGGGCGGTGGGGGTAGATCGAACATGATTGCTTCGTCAGGAACGGGCAGGGCAGTTGCAGCCCGGAATACCATTGCGACAGACTCTCTACCGTCATTTTCCCGGTGTCTGCCTCTCCCCAGGCCCCAAGGACGCGCCGCGCCGCGGTGTCGAGGGACTGTTCGACCTTCCGTCGCCGATGGGGCGGAAGATCGGCCAAGCGGTTGTCCAGGTCCAATGCTTCCGGCACGGAAAGGGGCACAAGGAAGTGGCAGCAAACCGAGCAACCGCGACGACACGGAACCGCCTGTCCCCGCATCTGATGATCCCGGTGGCGGCGCGTCGTTTGGACGATCTGATCGCACACGGATCGCGCCAGTTCCGCCAGGTCACATAGGGAGACGGGTCGGTTCGGCAGGTGCGCGCAGAGCTTCATCGGACCGGAGGCCAGGTCCAGCTCGAAGCGGACTTCGAGCATTCCGGAGGAGGTTTCCCGCGTCGTCGTCGGTGGTGAGGCGATGTTGGCGGACATTGGTTCTGGCTTTTCGCCCGGCCGGCGGTCCGTCAGGGGCCGGGCCTTGGTACTATCGGGTCTTCCGGGTGGTTGGAATTAACAGAATCCACCGTCGCAACGCACCCCATGGTCCGGGGAATTGGCTTGATTTCGGGGGGTGGAAAAAGCTACATTTCCCCTATTCGCCCGCCGGGCGGGTAGAGCGACACGCGTGTTGGCAACGCCCGACCCTTGCGGCAAGTTTAAGTTGGCCGGCGCCTCCGGCCGATCTAGGTAAATGGCGGCGGTTAGTCCGTTGCCGAGCCTGGACAACAAAGGTGGCGCATCGATGAAGCTTACGCGGCTGATTCATCCGACCAACCGGCGGGTTCGTTTGCTGGTGGGGATCCTCTTGGCGGGGCTGTTTTGCGTCCAATGCTCTCGTAGCGAGGCGTTCCGCCAGTCGCGATTCGTGGTGGCGATTTCCGGCCAGGCGGTTGGCGAGAACGATCCGTCTGTGATGGCGGAAGTCAAGCAACTTGCCCAGCGCGATCATATCGGCCTGCTGGAGTATTGCCTGGCCAACTACGACGGACGGTACCGCGACTACACCTGCACGATGATCAAGCAGGAACGGATCCGCAATGTTGTCGGCCGGGAACAGGAGATCGCCGTCAAGTTCATGGAGGAACCATACAGCGTGGCGATGAAGTGGACGCCGCAGACGGCGCCCATCGGCGATCGCGCGCTGTACGTGGAAGGAAAATACGGCAATCAGATGCTGGTGCGTCCCAAGGGCCTGCTGAATCAGCTCGTCGGGACGGTGACGCGTCCGCCCGACGGTCCGGAAGCGATGAGAAGCACGCTGCGGCCGATCAATCAATTTGGGTTCCGCCGCTCCACCGAGAGTTTGTTGCGGGTCTACCAACAGGCGAAGCGCGCCGGGGACCTCAAGGAGGCCTTCGGCGGATACGCCGAGGTGGGCGGGCGGAAGGCGATCGTGCTGATCCGCTACCTGCCGGCCAAGGCGGACTATCCCTCGCACAAGACGGTTATTTTCATCGACCTGGAGTACCTGGTTCCCATCGCGGTGGAAGGCTACGACTGGGACGGCAAGCTGGCCTGCCGATACGTGTACAAGGACCTGAAGTTCAACATGGGTCTGACCAGCAGCGATTTCCTCCCCGCCGCCAACGGCATGGCCCCGCTGAGATGACCGGCGGTTGAACCGTGCCCCTCCGCGTTCCTTCATGCCGGCGACGATCTATCCTGCCGCTGGGTTTGGCCTGTCTGTTTGCCTTGCCCCTGGTCGGCGGATGTGGCGTGCCCGCCGCGACGGGGGAGAGCCACACATTCGGCCTGGATTTCTCGTTGCCGGACTCGGCGCCCAGGCGAGGGGCGATTGTCTTCCTGGTCGATGGCGTGAACGCCTCGGTCGTGGAGAAGATGCTTGAGGCGGGCGAGCTGCCGGCATTGAAGAAGTACTTCGTCGATCGCGGCCTGTATGCTCCGCGCGCGGCGGCAGCCACCCCCTCGGTGACCCTGGCGAACCTCACCAGCGTGGTCACGGGGGTTTTTCCAGGACATCACGGCGTCACCGGTGTCAACTGGTTTGACCGCAATCAGCTCCTCTGGCGGGACTACGAGACCATCGCCCAGAAGAACACCCTCGATGGTGACTATGCCTCGCCGACGCTTTACGAGCGTATGGGGGATGAGTTGACCTTCTCCCTGTTCTTCCAGCCGCACCGGGGGGCGACGAAGTTCTACGAGAACGCGCTCTCGGCCGGTCCGCCCTTTGTCTTCGGCTGGTATGAGTTTGTGGACCGGTTGAGCCTCTATCGCTTCGGCGAGGCGATGGACATCGCCAGGCGATACCGGCGGTTTCCGGCCTTGACCGTGGCGTATCTGCTGGCCCCGGACTTCCGCGGTTATGGTTATGGGGTGTCCTCCAGGGCATACGCCGATGCGATGCGCCATACCGATTTCCAGATCGGCCGGGTGCTGGGGGACCTGGAGCGGGCGGGCCTCCTGGACGACGTGGTCATCGCGATGGTGTCCGATCACGGCATGGTCGACGTGGCCAGGCACTTTGGTCTTTGTAAGTTTCTGGACGCTGAGGCGGGGTTGAAGGTCGCCAACGCGAGGCTGTGGGACAACGACGCCTTCGAGCGTCGGCTGAAGGTCTATGACAAGTTCCAGGCCGTCGCCAACGGTAGCGGAGACCGCCACTGGGCGCTGAGTCTGCGCAAGCCGTTGGGTGGAGGAAATTCTTCCGATGGATTTGCCCCCTGGGTGCAGCGGCCCTCGGCGGAGGAGCTTCGCGCCTATCCGGGGCGATGCGGGCCGGTCGATCTTCCGGGAATCCTGATCCGATCGCCTGCTGTCGATACGGTGGCCTGGTCTCGTGGCGCCGACCGTGTCGGTCTGCTGTATCGGGATGGCGAGATGGAATTTTCGCAATCCGGCGGCAGGGCAGCGCCGATCACCTGCAAAGTAGTGGCCGGTCAGGCGCTGCCAGGATGGAACGACAAGGTTTCCTCCGAGGCGCTGGCGGGCAAGGCGATGACCAGTCGCCAGTGGCTGGAGGAGACCATCGACACGGACTTTCCGGACTTGCCCGCGCAGGTTCTGGCCTATTTCCGGGCGCGGCGCGCCGGGGACCTGGTCGTCTTTGCCGCGCCGGGCTGGGATTTCGGAAAATCCAATCGCGCCGGTCACGGCGGCCTGCGGGCGGAGGATATGCTTGTTCCACTCCTGCTGGCGGGTCCGGGCGTCCCGCACGGCCGGGTGGAGGCGGCCCGGGCCGTGGATCTGGCCCCTACGCTGTTGAAGTTGCTGGGGCGCGACGTTCCCTCCGACCTGGACGGCACGCCGCTGACGCCCTGAATGTTGTCGAGGAGTTTAGAGCACTTTAAGTTTGGGTGATAGCGCGGCGGGGCTCCGTCCCGCCGCGCATTCAAGCATCTGTTAGGCTGGCGGGACGGAGCCCCGCCAGCCAGGTGTAAACATCCAAAGTGAAGATGCTCTAAAGCCCCTTGGCCGCCAGTTCCGCCCAGGAAAAGCGGACAGAAGCGTTGGGTGAACTCGGCGGCGACTTGCCGACGACGATGCACTTCATCCTTGCCCGAGTGAAGGCCTCCGCGGCGTCGGGGGAGAGACACAAGCCCGTCTCCAGGCCGGGGAAGGTCTCCTTCAATCGCGACAGTGGGCTTGCCTCCTTGGCCCCCAACCCCCCCAGGCGCCAGGGCAGGATCGGACCATCGGGATACCCCATCGCCTCCAGGTTTCCGTGGAGTTTTTCGGATCGTACGTAGCGGTCCTGGGTCAGATAGAGAATCTTTCCACCGGCGGCGATTCGTCTCAGGGCGGCAAGGGCGTCCTCGACTTCCTTGCCGGATTCCGGCAGGGACGAGATGTCCACGGCAACGATCCGAACGTTGGGGTCCCACACATAGGCTGGAACCGTGGCAGAGGTCTCTTCGCCGTCGGTGTTCTGGTGATCGATACGCAGGGCGTAGGTTCCCGCGCGGGTCGGGGCCGGAACATGGGCGCCCGCGTAGCCATGCTTATCGCTATGCGAGGCACGCATGGGCGAATCGGCGATTTGCATGCGGAGGGCGGCGTCGGATACCGCCAGGGGCAAAAACGCCAGTTCCGTCCGCTGGATGCGCACGACCGTCGCGGCAAATCCGCCGGTGGGGGCCACCTGGTCAGGGGCGCTTAGAATGAATTGTCCACCGCAGCCGCCCAGGACCGCAACCGTCAGGAGCGGCCAGACATGCATGGCTTTCATGATCCACCTCGTCAGGCATACTTACGCGCCGGAGAGGGAATTGTCAAACTCCCGGCTCTTCCGTTGTAATGATTGCGGTGAGACCGCGAAATAACCGATAAGGAAAAAGCGATCATTCCTGCCGTAGCGCCTGCGTGACGGCGCTTAGGTACGGTGGAAGTTCCCCGATATCATCCATTAAAACCCACGATCCCAATGGAGTCATCATGATCGACCACATGAAGTTCCTCGACGAGGATCCCTGGCGAGTCTTTCGCATTATGAGCGAGTTCGTCGAGGGCTTCGAGACGATGAGCCGTATCGGCCCGGCGGTGAGCGTGTTCGGTTCCGCGCGGACGCCCAGGTCTCACGCGGATTATGTCAAGGCGCGGAAACTGGGGCAGTTATTGGCCAAGAGAGGCTTTGCCGTCATTACCGGTGGCGGGCAGGGCATCATGGAGGCCGCCAACCGCGGCGCCAACGATGTCGGCGGGGTTTCGGTGGGACTGAACATTTCCCTTCCTGCGGAACAAAAAGCCAATCCCTACGCGAAGATTCACCTGGATTTCCGGTATTTCTTCGCCCGGTTGGTGATGTTCGTGAAGTACGCCTCTTCGTTCGTCTGTTTCCCCGGAGGCTACGGGACGCTGCACGAGTTCTTCAACTCCATGTCGCTGATCCAGACCGGAAAGGCCGAGCAGTTTCCCGTCATCCTCATCGGCCGGGAGTTCTGGAAGGGGCTTGGCGATTGGATGCGCAAGTCGATGCTCAAGACGCGCCATCCCATGATCTCCCCGGGGGACATGGACTTGTTCACCATCACCGACGATCTCCAGCAGGCCGTCGAGATCATCGAGAAGGCCCGCCAGGTCGAACTCGCCCGCGATGCCGCGCCGATAACCGAAGGCCCGCGCCTGCCCAGCGGAGAGGGGACGGTCATCGGCAAACCCGCGCGGGTCTACAAGACGGGTCGTTGAGCACCTCCACGGCAGGTTCAAGCGGGTGTTACGGCGGGTCGTAACCTCCCTTGCTGAAGGGGTGGCAGTGGAGAAGCCTCCACAATCCCCTCATCGCGCCGCCGACGGCGCCGTGCGCGCGCACGGACTGGATCCAATACTCACTGCACGTGGGGACGAAGCGGCACTGTCCGCCGAGGATCGGCCCCAGCGTCGCCTGGTACAGCCGTGCCAGGATGATCAGCCCCGCCGAGGGCAGGGACGCCAGCCGGCCAAGAAGTCCGGTCAGTTGGGTCATGGCCCGCATCTCCTTGGCGTCTCAGGATTAAGTCTGGCGGCAAGGGTCCGAAGGTTTTCCTGAAGTCCGGCCGTGGTCAGGTCTGCTCCCCCGCGAGGCATCAGGACGTAATCCAGGCCGGGAGGAAGCTCTTTTCGCGTCAGGCGGAACGCCTCGCGACAGAGGCGCTTGATGCGGTTGCGTCGTACCGCTCCGCCATGGCGCGACGAGACAGCAACCGCGGCGCGCGAGAAGCCCAGGCCGTTGGGCGCGGCGATCAGTGTCAACAACTCCCCCGTCGCCCGCCGGCCCTGCTGGAAAAGCCGGGCGATGTCCTTGCGCCGTGTGATCCGCAGTCTTCTGCCAGCGCTGTAGTTCATGAGGGGATCACCATTGCCTGCGGAACCATTTTAACCTCTGCTTGCGGGGGCGGACAGAGGAGGTTTCCGCCGCAAGTCGGAAGAAAGCTCCGAGACGGATGGGGCTTGAAGGCGGACACCAAACTGAAGTGTCATCGATGCATAACCTATTATAATATATTCTCTTATGAAATGCCTTGCTGTTTTTTCGGCCAACTGGCACGGGCTTCGCATCATCAGATGGCTGGACCATGAACTCACTACATGCCAACCTGGCCAACCTGTTGATGGCGCCGACCGTCGCCGCACAGGGAAGTTCCTCTGCCACGGGGACCGCCAAAACCGCCCGATTGGCCAAGACGCAGTTGGCTGGTGGCGAAGGTGGCGTGGCGACTCCGGCTAACTCATCCATCACTACGGGCGTCTCCTCCCAGCAGGCCCTTCCAGCCACGAGCAAGCGTAACGGCGGGGTGGTCACCGCCAAGGGCAATGGTCCTGTTGTGTCGGCCAAGACCTCCCGATTTATGGGAACCGGCGATAGTGGTCCGGTGTCGTTCCTGACCGGTGAATCGTTCGCCGCAGTCATGCAGCGGTTTGTCGGGACGGTCAATTCCCAACCAGTCGGAACTGGCGACGGAGCCAAAAGCGTCCGACCGCTGGCTGGCAACGCCGGCAGCGGCGCATCGGCCCCGACGACGCACGCCGTTGCGACGGGTAAAACCCTTCAACAGTCCTCTGTCGTGCCGCAGGCCAAGACGGACACGTCCACTAGCATTCGACAACAGGTTGTCCAGGTCGACGACACGGTGACAAGCGAGGCGGTGGTCGATAAGGCCAATCTGGTCGCCAAGTACAAGCAACCGGGACAAGTCGCTCGGGAGAACGTCTCCGGCGACAAGGCCATCCAGGCCAAGACAGACACGTCCACTAGCATTCGACAACAGGCCGTCCAGGTCGACGACACGGTGACAAGCGAGGCGGTGGTCGATAAGGCCAATCTGGTCGCCAAGTACAAGCAACCGGGACAGGTCGCTCGGGAGAACGCCTCCGGCGACAAGGCCATCCAGGCCAAGGCGGACACCCGGGAAACGAGCAACGCAACCGGCCAATCGGTCATCCCATCCGTAGGGGCCAAGGTTGAGTCGAAATCGACAGTTTCGCAGGCGGCCTCGACCGGTCCGGTCCTTCCGACGGCAGAGACCCAGCTTGCCTGGAACACTTCGGAGCGCCTGGACAAGGCCGGTCAACCTCAGCCTGCCCAAGACCCCCGCAAGGGCACCGAGGCCTCGCAGAAGTCGGCTTTCCAGTCCGTCAAGTCTGCTGTGGAAGCCAAGGGCGGCCCCGTTGTCAATGACAACCATGCCACCCAGGGCCAGGGCGTGACGGTCGTGGCCGCGGGCGGGCAAGCCCTCCAGACGACCACCGGGACCAATGTTGCGACGGGCGTGGGAAACACGCCTCCCGCAGCCGAGGGAAGCAACGCGGCCCAGTCCGGCGTGACCCAGGAAGAGGCTTCCGTGGTCAACCAGATCGCCCAGCAGGCGCGGGCCAACAACCTCCAGGCCGGCCAGCGGGTCGTCATTAACCTGAATCCTCCCGAACTAGGCCGGGTGCGACTGAGCCTCCAGGCCGAAGGCAAGAACCTTCGCGGTCTGGTGGAAGTGGACAATCCCAAGGCCCTGGGCGAAATCCACCGCGAGGCGGCAGCGCTGGTCTCACGTCTGGCCGACAGCGGCATCAACCTCCGCCGCATGGAGGTCGTGTTGAACGAGCCAAGCCAACAGCAAGCCGGAGCCGAGGGCTTCCACTCCATGCCGCGGGACGACCAGGCCTGGCAACAGGCAACATCCGCCGCGCAGCAAGAGACGGCCGGCGACAGGGCAATTGAGGACGCATCCATCGAGACGGCGAGCACTGACGGTCAGGGCGCCGTGGTCAGCGACGAGTCGGTCAACATCCGGATGTAGGCGGGAACCGCAATGGCGATCACCACTTCGGCAAGCAGTTCGACGGACATACGAACGGACTACCTCAAGTTGCTGGTGGCCCAGTTGCAGCACCAGGACCCTCTGGAACCGATGGACAACAACCAGATGGCCTCCCAACTGACGCAGCTTTCGCAACTGGAGCAATTGGAGAATCAGTCGCTTCAGTTGTCGGGCATCAGCAGCGGTTTTGAGAAGGTGATGCTGGACGTACAAAAAAGCCAAGCCACCGCGATGATCGGAAGGCAAGTCGCCTTCGAGGTTCCACAGGAGGATGGGACCACCCAGACCGTCTCCGGAAAGGTGGAAGGCGTGGAAATCACCGACGGGCAGGTGACGTTGATCGTGGGCGATTATGCCGTCGGTTTGGACACGGTTCGGGCCATTTGGAATTGATCCAACTTATCTAGCAAAGGAATAAGCCATGAGCGACGCACTACTGTCGGGCGTGTCGGGGATGAAGGCGCACCAGAAGATGATTGACGTGGCCGGAAACAACCTGGCCAACCTTAACACCAACTCCTTCAAGTCCAGCCGCGTGACCTTCGCGGACATGCTCAGCGAGACCATCAAGGAGGCCTCCCAACCGACGACCACCATCGGCGGAACCAACCCCCAGCAGATCGGCAGCGGCGTGAAGCTGTCCAGCGTGGACCGCAACATGTCCCAGGGAAGCCTGATCAACACGGGCAAGCCCCTGGACATGGCCATCGAGGGCGAGGGTTACTTCGTCCTCAACGATGGCGAGAAGGACATCTACACCCGCGTGGGCACCTTCTCGGTGGACTCGCAATACTACCTGGTGGATTCCGGGTCCGGTTACCGCGTGCAACGCGTGGGCAACGAGGGCGTTTCCGAGGGCTTCCAGGAACTGTCCAACGATTCGATCCGGATTCCCTACGACATGGCCCTGCCGGCAAAGTCCACCACGAGCATCAACTTCGGCGGGAACCTGTCGGCCAACTCCGACATCAGTCCCACGACCAACGATCTGGCCTCCGGGATTATCTACACCGCCAGCGACTCCCCGGCCAGCGAGGACACGCTGATCAGCGACCTGGACCAGGCCGCGAGCTTCAGTGGGACGCTGCTGATCAACGGCGTTGATCCGGATGGAACGGATCTAACAGAGGCATCTCTCGTCGTGGATGACGACACCACGCTGGGCGACCTGGTTGACGCCATCAATACGGCTTTCGAGGATACGGGCGTCACGGCCCGGCTGAAAAACGGCCAGATCATGGTCACGGATGACGAGGCCGGTTACAGCCAGACAGACCTGAACATTACCGTCGATGACGGCGCCAGCGGGACGCTGGAACTGCCCAAGAATTTCAAGATTCTCACGCCCGGCAGCGAGGCTATGCGGAACACCAACGTGACGATCTTCGATTCCCAGGGCATCAGCCACACGCTTTCGACGACGTTAGTGCGAACCGACACGGCCAACACCTGGGACCTGGTGATCACCTCCATCTCCGGCGACGCGCAGTTGGTTGACCGGCGGGTCAGGGGAATCACCTTCAAAGCCGATGGAAGTTACGGTGGGCTGGACACGGACCTGGGCGACACGTCCAGCATTGAAATCGGTTTTGCCTACGACGACTACGCCACCAAGACCATCGCGCTGGACCTGGGGACCGTCAGTAGTTTTGACGGGCTGACGCAGTTCGGCGGGACCTCCACGGTCTCCTCCACGGGCCAGGACGGTTACGCCGCCGGTGTGCTGTCGAGCCTGTCGGTGACCCGCGAAGGCGTGTTGGTGGGCGTGTTCACCAACGGCATCCGCAAGGACATCGCCGCCATCCGCGTGGCGACCTTCCAGAACCCCTCCGGTCTGGAGAGCATCGGCAGCAACTTCTACGAATCCTCGGCCAACTCGGGCGAACCCGTTCCGACCAAGGGCCTCTCCGGCGGGGCAGGCGGGATTCACGGTGCGACCCTGGAAGGCTCCAACGTCGAGGTGGCCGCGGAGTTCGTCAACCTCATCCAGGCGCAGAACGGTTACATGGCCAACGCCCGCACCATCAAGGTCGCCAACGACATGCTGCGGGAACTGACCAGTCTGATCCGGTAATCGGGGGCTAGGAACGCAATGATCCGAATACTCGATATCCTGTTGATCTGGACGCCGGTCGTCGAGGCCCTGGACGCTCGTGGCCGGTTCCAGGCCATGAAAAACATGCCCGACGGCGCCGCCCGTTACCCGTGGCTGATTCCGGCCATCGGAATCGGTTTGGGGCTGGTGGTCCTGGTCGTGGGGGCCTTGGCCGTCTATCACCGCCTGTCCGTCGGTCGTCGCAAGCGAGCGGGTTTCTCTCTCCGGGCAAGCAAGGCGGGCCTGGACGCGCGGGAGACGGAGCTGCTCTGGGCCGTTTCCCAGTGCAGCCGCGGGGACATGCCCGAAGCGGTCCTCACCATCCGAGGCCACTTCGAGGAAAGCACCTCGCGATTCCTCGCCTCCCGGAAGTTTTTCAAGGCCATGAAGGACCAGCAGGACAAGATGCGATCCCTGCTGTCCACCGTTGGCGGAAAGCTGGGGTTCCCTCCGGTTTCAGGCGCGGTAAAGCAAGCGGTCGCATCGGCAGCATCCAGCCAGGTCGGATCGGAAGTCAAGGGTTGATTGAATGGAAGGTATCTCGGCCATCACGTCAACGAGCATGGAAGCGCTGACCAAGCAGTACCAGGCCATCGCCCATAACCTCGCCAACGCCAACACCGTCGGGTACAAGCGCCGCCTGACGGCCTTCCAGCAATTGCTGGAGGCCCAGGTTCAGGGCACGGAACCCGCCACAACCCTCTCGAGCAAGGTCCAGGGGCTCGTCACCATCGACCACACCCAAGGCCCGATGACCAATACCGGCAGGGCACTGGACTTGGCCATCGAGGGGGAGGGCTTCTTCGTCATCGAGACGCCCCAAGGACCGCTCTACACGCGCAACGGTTCCTTTGACGCCAATCCGCAAGGCCAGCTTGTGGACTCGCTCGGTCGGACGGTTTCCGGTCAAGGCGGGCCGATCACGCTGCCGAGCGGTGTCGGGCTTTCGCAAATCACCGTCGCGCAGGATGGCACGGTGTCGGTGGCCGGGCAGAGCATTGGAAAACTCGCGATGGTTCGATTCGAGGATCCGGCTGGATTGGAGCCGGTGGGAGGCAACTGTTTCCGAGCGGCCGAAAGCATGTCGCCGGAAACCGCCGCCACCGTGAAGGTCTGGCAGCATTTCCAGGAAAATTCCAACGTCAACGTCGTGGAAGAATTGGTGGGCTTGATCGCCGTGACGCGACTTTATGAGGCCAACGTCAAGGCCATTGAGAAACAGGACGAGCAGATGAAGAACCTACTGCAAGTGGCCATGAGCTAATCCAAAGGAGAAGGCATGTTACGGGCTTTTTCAACCGCGGCAACGGGCATGACGGCGCAGCAGATGATCGTCGACGCCATCGCCAACAACCTGGCCAACATGAACACCACCGGTTTCAAGCGCAGTCAGGTGGGCTTCCAGGACCTGATGTATGTCAAGCTCCGCGAGGCCGGCGCCGAGGTCGCCGCGGGCGTGGTGGCGCCCACGGGTTTTGAGATCGGCAGCGGCGTCAAGGCCGCCTCGACGACCAAGGTTTACACCCAGGGCGAACAGGAAAAGACCGATCGCCCCCTGGACGTGTCCATTCAGGGCGAGGGCTTTTTCCAGGTCACCACCCCCGGTGGCGAGACGCGCTATACCCGCGACGGCAGTTTCAACGTGGACGCCAATGGAAACCTCGTCACCGCCAACGGCGACCAATTGGGCATCAGCATCCCCGCCGGCGCCAAGTCCGTCAGCATCGCCTCCGACGGGACGGTGTCGGTGACCACCAACACAGGCACGACCAACGTGGGCAATATCCCCCTGGCGAGGTTCATCAACCCCGCGGGCCTGGCCAGCGAGGGCAACAATCTGCTTGCCGAGACGGCCGCCAGCGGCTCGGCCACCACGGGAACTCCCGGGCAGGACGGGCTGGGCACGCTCCAGCAGGGCTTCCTGGAAAGCTCCAACGTGCAGATGGTCACCGAACTGGTCAACCTCATCAAGGCACAACGGGCCTACGAGATCAACTCCCGCGCCATCCGCGCGGGTGACGAGATGCTTACCACGGCCAATCAGATGGTCAGATAGGAAGGCGAATGAAGCGTCATGGGATCATGGCGGCGGTTTTGCTGGGTCTGACCGTCCTGGCGGGCGGGGCGGACGCGCCCTCCTTGCGGCTGTACCTGCCGCAGAATGTAGAGGTGGACGGTCAATGTCGAAACCTGACCCTCGGCACCCTGGGCGTCCTCGGCGGCGACGAGAAACTCGTTCGACAAGCCTCGGACATCCCCATGGGAAGGGCCCCGTGGCAGAAGGAAAAGCTCCTCGTGGATCGACCCACGATCCTCTCCCGCCTGGCCTCCAGCGGTATCGACGGCAGCGTAGTGCGCATCAGCGGCGCCGAGAAGGTCGCCGTGGGGCGGAAGGAGACGATCTTCTCGCCCCAGCAGATCGTCGCGGCGGCGGGGGAATGGGTTCAGGCCCAACGCCCTGCCGCCCCGGGATGTGCCTGGCGCCTGGTCCGTCAACCGGAGGAAATGGTCGTCCCCTGGGGCAGCGATGTGCGACTCCGGACCGTCTTGGTGGGCAAACCCACCGCTGAAGAATTCCGGGTGACCGTCACCGCCTCGGACGGACCGAACGACCTGGCGGAACGGGAACTGGTGTATCGGCAGGCCTACCAGATGCAGCAGGCGGTGGCCTCCAGGGACATCCCGATCGGCCAGGCGATCACAGCCGACAACATCCGAATTGAAACGGTCCTGTCCAACCAGCCCGCCGAGGCCGGGTGGACGCCGCCCCATGGGATGCTGGCTCGCAGGCACATACCGGCCGGGGCGGTCGTTTCCTCCTCGGCCGTGGTGGCGCCCAAACCCCAACTGGTGATCAAGCGGGACCAGATGGTGGTCATGAGGCTGGAAGGTCCAGGTTTCAGGCTTTCGACGGTGGCCCAGGCGCTTCAGGACGGTCGCTGCGGGGACTGCATCCGGGTCCTGAACATCGATTCCAAGCGCGTGGTGACCGTCCGGGTGGTTCCCGACGGATCGGTCCGTCCGGTGGTGGACGAGGAGAACAAGCCATGAGGACGATGAGGATGGCGGTGGTGGCGACGGTGGCGATCCTGCTGGCCGAGGCGCCGCTCCAGGGCGGATCGATCTGGGCCAAGAGCAAGCGCGCCAGCGCTTCGCTGACCACCGACGACACGGCCAGGAACATCGGCGACGTGCTGACGATCATCATCGAGGAACAAAGCAAGATCGAAAACGAGACCAATCGGACGCTGGAGAAGTCCGACTCCCGCAGCGCCAAGGTCACCGGGAGCATCGACCTGCTTCACGGGCTGGACCAGGCCACGGGCAAGCTGTTCAACCTCGACAAGATGAACCTGGCCACGGACGCGGAAAACAAGTTCGACGGCAAGGCCGCGATGGACAGCAGCCGCAAGATGGACGACAGGATCACCGTCACCGTCCAGGACGTGCTGCCCAACGGCAATTTAGTGGTGCTCGGTTCGCGGACCCGCAAGGTCTCCGGCGATTCCCAGATCGTGCAGGTCAGCGGCATCGTACGCCCCAGCGACATCACCCAGGAAAACGCCATCAGCAGCAAGCAGGTGGCGGATTTTTTCATCGTCTACAAGTCCGCCGGGCAGGAAAACCAGGCCACCAACCCTGGCTGGCTGGGCAGGATTCTCAACCTTATAAACCCGTTCTAGTCCCTGTGTGACGGAGAGCCAACGATGCGACGGTTGACGATCATTATCGCGGCCTTGATGGCGGTGGCGGCGTCGCCGGCCCGCGCCGAGCGGATCAAGGACATCGTGGACATCAAAAATATCCGTTCCAACCAACTGGTGGGCGTGGGACTGGTGGTGGGCCTCAACGGCACCGGGGACGGCGGGAAGGTCAGCCAGCAGTTGCTCAGCAACCGCCTCCGCCGCGCGGGCCTGGTGCTGAATCCCGACGACCTGACCAGCAAGAGCGTCGCCAGCGTCGAGGTGACGGCCGAGCTACCGCCCTTCGCCAAGCCCGGCTCAAGGATCGATGTGACCGTCTCGGCCAACAACGGCGCCGCCAGCCTTCAGGGAGGCGTGCTGTTTTTAACGGAGATCAATGGCGCTGACGGCGAGGTCTATGCCGTCGCCCAAGGCCCCCTGGTGATCGGCGGTTTTTCGGCCGGCGGAGAAAAAAGCACCGTCTCCAAGAACCACACCACCGTGGGTTTCATCACCGGCGGGGCGACGGTGGAACGGGAGGAACCCACCGACTTCGTCGAGTGCAACGGTGAAATATCGCTGCTGCTGAAGAATCCGGACATCACCACTTCCAGGCGAATTGCCGAGGCGATCAACGAGGCATTTCCCAAGAGCAGTTTGGCCGTCGATCATGGCACGGTGCGCGTCCGCCTGCCGGAAGGACTGGGCAAGGCGGACCTGGCGGGTTTCTTGGACGAGATACTCTCCTTGACGGTCAAGGTGGACTTCCCGGCCGTGGTGGTGATCAACGAACGAACGGGGACCGTCATCATCGGCGATCACGTGGGCATTTCCACCGTGGCCATCTCGCACGGGAACCTTTCGATCATCACCCAGGATAAGGACTACGTCTCCCAGCCGCTGCCGTTCTCCGAGACCGGCACGACCGAGAAGACGCAGCGGACGGACATCGCCACCATCGAGGGCCGCAGTCCGTTGCACGTGCTGCCCCGGCAGGTGTCGGTGGCCGAACTGGCGCGGGCGTTGAACGCCATGGGGCTGTCGCCGCGGGACATCATCTCGATCTTCCAGGCGCTGCACCAGGCGGGGGCGCTCCAGGCGGAATTGAAGATCATGTAGGAGTGCCGATGGACGGCATTGGACTTGCGACGGAATCGCTGACGCCCGGTCTGCTCTCGCCGCTGGGCCTCGTCGCCGAAGGAGGCACGCGGAAGGTCGGCCCGACCGACGCGTTGGCAAAGACGGCCAAGGATTTCGAGTCTGTGCTGGTGCACAAGCTGATGGAAGAGATGAGCAAGACCGTCGGCGAGGGCGGGCTTCTGGACTCGCAGATGACCCAGCAGACCGAGGGCCTGTTCTGGTTCTACCTGGCCCAGGAAGTCTCCCAGGGCGGCGGGCTGGGCCTGTGGAAGGAAATCGCGCGGCGGATCGCTCCGTCTGACACCGCGGCCGAGGTGAAACCGGCCGATAGGGAGTTGCTGCAATGATTTCGCTCACACCGGACGTCCGGGACCAACTTGGCGAACTGAACGTCGTACTGGACGGGGAGATCGCACTGCTGAGCCTGCGTCGCGCGCAGATGAAGCTCTTGTCCGAGGCCGTTCTGGATCGCGACGACGCCGCCGTGGAGCGAATCCTCGGGGAGATCGATCGGACCGGTCAGTTGCAGGCCCAGGCCGACGAAAAGCTTGCCCTCCTGCGCGGTTCCCTGGCCGAGGCATTCGGCTGCCCGTCCCAGCAGATGCGCCTGTCGCTCCTGCTGGGGGTCCTGGACGGTCCCGACTGCCAGGCCGTGGAGCAACGCCGCCAGCGGATCGCCCAACTGGCTGGGGAACTCCAGCGACAATACCTTGAAACGGCTGTGGTGGTCTTCGAATGCGCCCGCATCAACCGATTGCTGCTGGAATGTCTGTATCCTCCCGGCGGGTCGGTGCACACCTATGGCGCCGACGGCGCCGGGGCGTGGCACACCGACGCGGGCCTGGTGGACACGGAGACGTGACGCATGTTGAATTTTGAAATCGGCCTCAGCGGATTGCGCGTCGCCCAGCGGGCCATCGAGTATATCGGCACCAACATCGCCAACGCCGGTTCCGAAGGCTACCACCGCCAGGAACTGAAGATATCGCCGCGAGAGCTGGGCGTGGCGCCCAACTTCGGCGCGCCTGGGACGTTGCTGATCGGCGGTGTGGAAATCACCTCCGCCATACGGTCAATGGATCAGTTGCTGGAACGGAGCATCTTGCGCCAGAACCCCCAACTGGGCCAGGTGTCCCAGGAACTGTCCACCTACAAGCTCATCCAGAGCGCCATCGGCGACATCGGTTCCCAGGGACTTACCGGCTCCATCAGCAGGTTCTTCAACTCCATGAAGGAGCTGGCCTCGCAACCAGCCAGTCAGGCCCTCCAGCAGCAGGCGGTTTGGGCGGGCGACGAGATGGCCGGGCAGTTCCGGAACCTGGATGGCTTCCTTCAAGACCTTGGCCACAATATCGAGGCCGACGCCCAGACCGTCATCGACCGGATCAACGGTCTGACCGCCGAGATCGCCAAACTCAACGACGAAGCCGGCCTGGCCACTCTTCGCAGCAACGACGCCAATATCCTCCTGGACCGGCGGGACCAGGCGATCAAGGAACTGTCGGAACTGGTGCAGGTCGAGGTCAACGAACAGGGGGCGCAACCGGGCATGGTCAACGTGTCCATCTGGGGCATGCCCATCGTGCTGGACACAACGGCGTCCCAACTGGAACTGGGCACCACCGAAGACAAACTTCTGGGCATCTCGATCAAGGACGCCAACTACGTCGTGACGGACGTCGAGGGGGGGGAACTGGGCGGTCTGCTGGCGATGAAGAACACCATCATTCCCGGCATCCGCGACGAACTCGACACGCTGGCCCGCCAGATTATCCAGAGCATCAACGCCTATCATGTCGAAGGCGTCGGGACGGCCGGTTCGTTTACCTCGCTGACGGGATGGGCGGTGGGTGAGGAATCGGCGGCGTTGGGCGACCTCAGCGAGAACATATCGGCCGGGGAGCTTTTCGTCCGCGTCACCGACACCTCCACCGGCGAGTCCACCATTCATCGCATCGACATCGACGACCCGGCGACCTGCACGTTCGGCGACCTTGCCGACGACTTGGACGCGCTGACGGGCATCTCCGCGTCGATCAGCAGTTCGGCGCTGCACATCGAGGCCGAAAGCGGATACCGATTCGATTTCCTTCCCGTATCGGAAGCAAACTTTGACGGGGGCGACTGGTCGGCCGGCAACACCGCCGAGGCGAGCGTCACGGGCGTTTTTACGGGCGAGTCCAACGACACGCTCACCGTAACCGTCGAGGGGGGAGGGCAGGTGGGCGTGGAGGAGGGCCTGTCGTTGGTGTTCACCGATTCCGGCGGTAATCTCGTCAAGCGGTTTAACGTCGGCTTGGGCTACGCCGCCGGGGATCTGCTGGACCTCGACAACGGATTGAAGATTTCCGTCTCGGCCGGTGAGCTAGTGGAAGACGACAGCTTCACCATCGCCGCGCGGTCGGACTCCGACACCGCCGGAGTTCTGTCGGCGCTGGGCGTCAACACGCTGCTGGCGGGCGATTCCGCGGCCAACATCGCGATATCCAGGGAGATCGCCTCGGACCCCACTCGCATCGCCGTCGCGCGCGGGGCCGACGGAACGGACAACCTCAATGCCCTGCTGATGGCCGCCGTGGGCGAGGAAAACTCCGCCGCCCTGGGCGGAATGACCCCCCAGGACTTCTTTGCCTTGATGGTCACGGGCATTGGACAGAACATCTCGATCCGACAGGCCCGCCAGACCGCGCTGGAGAACGTCAACCAGCAGTTGGCCAACCAGCGGGACCAGATCAGCGGCGTGGATGTCAACGAAGAGGCGGCCAAGCTGATTATTTTTGAGCGGATGTTCCAGGCGGTGGCCAAGGTGATGACCACCCAGTCTAATACGATGGAATCATTGATGGAACTATTGTGATCGCGATAGCGGAAGGGAATCCAACGTCATGAGCGGTTGGGGCGCCATCTACAACAACACCAGCTTTTCGCTTCGCATGCAATCGGAGACGCTGGCGCGGCTCCAGGAACAGACCGCCACCGGTGCGCGGGTCATTCGTGCTTCCGACGATCCCACCGATGCCCGGCGGATCCTGTCCCTGAGGGACCAGACCGCCTCGGTCGCCAGTTACCTCAAGAACATCGACAGCGTGGACCTGACCCTCTCGGAGATCGACACGCAGATGCAAAAGATCTCCTCGGCCATGACCCAAGTCCAAGGCTATCTTACCCAGGCCGCCACGGGCACCCTAAGCGGCGCCCAGCGGCAGGGCATTGCCGAGGCGATCAACCAGACGCTGGAGACGGTGCTGGGGCTGGCCAACTTCAAGAGCATGGGGCGATACCTCTTTGGCGGCGCCGACGCAGCCAATCAGCCTTATTCCGCCGAGCGGACCAACGGGAAAATCACCTCCGTTACCTACCAAGGCTCCCTGGGCGATTTGCAGGTTCCCGTGGCGCCGGGAGTGAACATGCCCGCGGCAATGGTTGGGGACCGCATCTTCCGCACGGACCAACGGCAGAGCCCCGTCTTCCTGGGCAACAGCGGCGCCGTCGCCGGAACGGGAACCTCCAGCGCCAGGGGGGACGCGTGGCTGTCCGTATCCCATGGCACGACCACTTTCGGCGGAGGCATCGGCCTGGCGGCAGGCGATAGCTCCGACGACGGGGACACGATCCTGGGCAACTCCCACACCCTGACCGTCGATGCGGATAATCAGACGCTGCGCCTGGACGGGGGGTCGGCGGTGGCCTTTGAGTCCGGCGAGACAAACGTCCGATTGACCACTGCCGCCGGCGAGGTGGTCTACATGGACGTTTCCGGACTGACGCTGGCCGGCGGAACGCAGACCGTCAGCATCTCCTCCACCGCCAAGTTCTCCATCGATGACGGGGCCACCAGCGTCGAATCCGATTTGACCGACGGGAATCTCGCCGTGACCGACTCCCGCAACGGAGGGATTCTCTACGTCGACACCCGCCAAGTCGCGCGGTTCGGAACGGATCCGGTCCGGATTCCGGGAACCAACGACCTTTTCTCCACATTGATTTCCGTTCGAGACCTGATGGCCAACGACCGCGACCTGTCCACTTCCGACCAGCTTAGACTGCTCAACGAAGCCGTCAAATCCATGGACGAGGTGACGGGGACTCTGACCCAGAACCTGGTGATCGTCGGCGGGCGATTGCAGGCCACCGAAAGCCTTCGGAACAGCATGGAGGATATACAAGCCGCCTCCAAGGACGAAACCTCCAAGCTCCAGGACGCCGACCTGGTGGAGCTTGCCATGCAAATCGCGCGCAGCCAGAACATGTACGAAATGACCCTGGCGTCGGCGGCAAAACTGCTGAACCTTTCTCTGCTGGACTTCCTTGGCGTTACCGCCTGAGGGCGGAACACCCCGGCAAGCCATTCCCGTCGCTGGACATATCCCACGCGGCGACAAGCATTTTGACGACGATGGCGCAAGATATTCGCGCGCTGCCGCGCCGAGGTAAATTCCGTCGGAGACCCTGAGGACTTGTCATCGGCCTCTGTTTCCTCGCCAGATGGCGATCATCACAGACGTACCGTTCCATTTCAGGCGGAGGCACGGCATTTGCACATTCCCAGGTGCCGCGCCTATGCGCGTGTCTGGCCGGCGCGAAAGGGCTTCAAGACGATGACAAGAGACGCCTCGAATCGCCGCGGGTATCGACAGGTGGCCGGACTGGCTGAGACGGGCCGGTACGGGGAGGCCCTGGAAGCCATTCAGAGGCACCTGTTGGACTCGCCCAGGGACGGCGAAGCTTTCAACGATGCCGGTACCATCCTTCATGCCCTGGGGCGTTTTGACGAGGCCGCCGAGCACCTAAAGCGTGCCATCGCCCTGCTGGAAGGCCCTTCGGCGGCGGAGGCCGAACGAAATCTCGTCGAGGTGTACCTTGCTTGCGACAAGCCCGGAGAGGTCGAGGCCCTTCTGGAAGACCTGGTTGGCGCGGGGATACTCACCGCCGACCTGGCCAACCGCTCCGCCAATCATCTCCTGAAGTTCGGCGACCTCGCCGGAGCGGCTGAGGCGTTGCTGCGATCCCTGGAGATCTGTCCCCTCCAGTCGCCCCTGACGCCGGTGGTGGAGAACCTACGTGCCTTGCGACCCAAGGTGGCCATGTTCCATCCGGAGGGGCCAAGCCAGGCCCTGGGGCAGGTGCGCGATTTTCTGGCCAGGCGATTCGATGTCAGTCTCCACCACGGTCAGGCCACCGATGACCTTGTGAGGATGCTGCACGGCTGTGACATCGCTTGGTTCGAGGACTGCACCCGACAACTGGTCATCGCCTCCAAGGCCGCCAAGCGATGGCGGATCATCTGCCGCCTGCGGCTGGGGGGGGCCTATGGTCCCTGGATGGAGCAGACGCGGTGGGAAAACGTCGACGCACTGATCGTCCCGCCCAACCGGGCGATCCTGGAATACCTGCGACAGCGCGTGGGGAACCTGGAGGGCAGGACTCGCCTGGTAATCATTCCCGATGGGGTGGACCTGGCGAGATTCGCATTCCGCCGCCGCGAGGCCGGAAAGAACCTCGCCTGCATCGGCCGGCTGGACATGAGACACAACCCGATGTTCCTGCTTCAGTGCTTCCACCGCCTGCACGCCGCCGACGCCGCCAGTCGCCTGTTCTTCGCCGGCATGTTCACCGATGACCGCATCGAGCAGTACCTCCATCACGCCGTTGCGCGGATGGGCCTGTCGGCGGCGGTGTCTTTCGATGGTTACCAGGAAGACCTGCCCGCCTGGCTGGCCGACAAGCACTATGTCGTCTCGGCGGAGGTGGCGGCGCTTCAGCCGACAAGCGTCCTGGAAGCCATGGCCGCCGGGCTGCAACCGGTGGTCCACGACTTTCCCGGCGCGGAGGACTTCCTTCCCCCCCGGAGCCTGTATCTGACACCGGAGGACTTCTGCCGGCGCATCCTCGATGAACCCTATGAGCCTCAGGCCTGTCGCGACTGGGTGGCCGCGCGGTTCGCGATGAAGGACACGTTGACTCAAATCAACGGTCTGATGCGGGAACTGGAGAAGATGCCGCCGCTGAAGGTCCAACCGAAGGACTCCTACACCGCGGAAACGGCCTCCAATCGTGGGGGTGGCGCATGATCGGCGACTTGCGAGAATCCAGGCCTCTTGTCAGCCTGATCGTCACGCCATGTGATCCACCTGAAATGCTCCTGTGCAGCCTCCGCAGCGCCGCCGGAGGGGACTATTCCAACCTTCAGATTCTCCTCGCCAACGACGGCAGGGAGGGCCTGAAGGAACTGGCGGCATTGACGGGCGATCCACGGGTGGTTGTCTGCCCGCCGTCGGAGGGGGCAGGACCGGGGCAGGTTCTCCAGAACGCAGCGGACCTGGCGGGGGGAGATTACGTCGCTTACCTGATGGGCGGGGACATCCATTACACCTTCCATGTTCGTTCCCTGCTTGCGGTACTGGAAGGTTCCGCCGATGCGCAGGTTGCCTTTGGCGGGTTCTACAAGACCTACTGCAAGCTGTCGGGCAAGGCCGAGCCGATGGTGATGGGCAAGGCACTGGCCTGGGAAGGGGATTTTGATCGCTGGCTGCTCTGCCGCGGCGACTGCATCCGCCTCAGCGCCGTGATGCACCGAAGGGAACTGGCCCAACGGGCAGGGGGATTCGACGGTCAACTGCCGGCGATGGTGGAATGGGATTTTCTCCGTCGGTTGGCCTTTTACAGCGATTTCACGCAGGTTCCGCAAGTGACGGGCGAGCATTATTACTATGTAGTCGGCGGACCTTCACCGGGGGCAGGTCCGACCCGCGACGTGTCGGACGAGGTCGCGCCGGCGATCCGCGCCAAGAGGCCGCCCAAGCCCTGGGCGAAGATGCCTGACCTTTCGATCCTCCTTGCCCCTTGTCACGGCCTGGCCGCCCGGGCGGCGATGTTGGAGGGAATCCGTCGCCATACGTTTGTTCCCCATCGGATTTACCTGCCGACGCCCAAGGAATCCCCATCGCTGGATTTAGGGATCCCCAATGTCGTGAGCGTTCCCGTGACTACAGGCGCGCCGGTGGACGCACGGATCGACAAGGCCCTGGCCTGCTGCGACGGCGATTATGTCGCCGTGATACTCGGGGACGTCTCCCCAGGACCCGCGTGGGTGGAGTTCCCACTGCATTCACTGATCAAGGCATCATCCAGGGGGGCGATGGCCATCCCCAACCAGCCCGAGGGCCTCTGGACAGCGGTGATGGAGCGCCAACAATTCCTCCATGCCCGCCGGGCCAATCCCGCCCTGACGATTCGACGTTCCCTCCAGGCCGCCGGGATTGCCCCGCGAGAACCTGCCGAGGAGGACCATCCCTTTGCCTGCCGGCGAATGTTAGCGGAGGTTCGGCGACTCCAGCAGGACGGCGACTGGCGCCGTTCCGCGGACATCTGCCTCCAGGCCGAGGATTCGTGGCGGGAGGCGATGCCCCTCCATCGCCAAGCACTTCGGGCGCTCTATCGGCTCGGTCGCCAGGAAGAGGCCCTGAAGCTCTCGGCGGCCATCAATCGCCGCCAACCCAGCGTCCAGACACTGCTGGTCGAGGGCAAGCTCCTGCGCCGCGCCAACCGCACCCATGAGGCCGTCGCGATCCTGCGAGAGGCCCACGCCGCACTGACGAGAGGTTGAGAATGGATATGGACAACTGGCCGTTCGAGGAACTGGAAGCCGAGGAAGTGGTCGATCAGCACTACGACGTGCTCAAAGAGCTGGCCGACTGCCACGCCGCGCTGGGAGACATCCACCTGGCGAGGGAATACTACCGCCGGGCGATGGCGCTGGCCCCCAACGAGGCCGCGCCCCACGTGGGCCTTGGCACGATCGCGATCCAAACCGGACGCCTTGAGGAAGCCGAGGCATCCTTCCGCGCGGCCCTGAAGACCTCGCCGGACTGCGCCGAGGCCTACGGCGGACTGGCCATGGCGGCACAGCACCGGCGGGATTACGACACGGCCTTCGAGATGTACCTTCGCTGCCTGGAACTGGATGCCGATAACCTGGTGGCCCTGCTGGGCCTCTTCCAGACCTCCTGCCAGATGGGGTCGTTCGCCAAGATCATCCACTACCTGGAACTGTACCTGGACAAGCATCCCGGCGACACCTCGGTACTGTTCTGCCTGGCCACGTTGTACGCTCGCCAAGGCCGGTTGACCGACGCCAGGGAATCGCTGCTGGCACTGTTGTCGCTGGAACCGGACAAGAACGAAGCCGCCGACCTGTTGGAGGAAGTCCGTCTGGCATCGGCGGCGGTCACAGCGGGAGTGGATGGATGAGCGATGCGCATATTCCCACGCCCCAGACCCCTTCTGCGGAGATGTCCGCCGAGACGGCGCGGATTCTGGCGGGCATCGAGTCAGCCATCACCGGCCAACTTGTCGCCGCCGACCAGGGAGACTATGAAACCGTCCTGTCGCTGGGGAATCAAATCGACCGGCTGCTCAAGGACGCATTGCCCTTCGCCGACGCGAACACGACGCTCGCCGATCAGCTCAATCGCATTGTCGGATTGCGGCGCAAACTGGCGCTGAAACTTGCCCTGGCCAAGAGCGAATCGGCAGGGGAACTCGCCAGGCTCCGCCGCGGACGCGCGGGCCTGCGCGGATACCACCAGGGCGCCGGTTCGTAGGTCCGGCGGCCGGCTTCAGTTCCTATACCGCCGCGGCGACCATGTCGCCGATCTGAGTGATAGCGCGGCGGGGCTTCCGTCCCGCCGTGAATTCAAGCACCTGTTAGGCTGTAGGCGAGCAACTTTGTTGCTCGCGCAATGAGAATAGGAATATACTCCTCCCATGCCGGGGTATCGTCGATGGCAAATCGGACGGATGGTTTTCCTGACGGTGGTGACGGCCGGGCGGTGGAAGTACGAAGCGGATTGGATCGTCCGGGCGGATCTCCAGGGAACAGGGGATTATTTATGGACCGAATGAATACACGGATATCAGGATTGCGCGAGCAACAATAGTTGCTCGCCCTTCAAGGCTTGGGGTCCATATCAGGTCTAACTGAAACAAGGGAAAGACAAATGAATCCGAGACGACCGTTTGGTGGTTTGGTCCTCGCCCTGGCGATCTCCGCGCTATGCGGGTGCCAGGCGCCGCTGGAGGTCCAGTTCGCTCCGGAAATCCGCAACAAGCCGAGCATGACCGTCGCCGTTCTGCCGTTTGAGCAAAGCGAACCGCCTCCATCCCACGCGGAGACGTTGTGGATGGGCGTGTTCGCCAAGGATACCGGCGGAATGCTCAGCGACACATTCACCACCGAGCTGATGCGAGTCCCCGGCTTCAAGGTCGTCGAGCGCAGCCAATTGAAGAAGATTTTGGCCGAGCAGGACCTGTCCCTGACGGAGCTGATGGCCAAGAAATCGGCCCAGGACATCGGGCACATGCTGGGGGTCGATGCGGTGGTCATGGGCACCGTGGGGGATGTGTTCGCGGGCACTACGTTCATACCCGGTTCGGCCGTGTGTCACTTCTCGTATTCGGTGAGGATGGTCGACACGCAGACTGGGATCGTTCTGATCGGCACGTCTGTATCCCGCCAGATCGGAGGGGATATGGACGTGACCAAGCAGATCTTCGCCAGCGTCCGCCAGGTCGTGGACAAGATCATAGAGAAACGGAAGTGACGCGTCACGGCGGGGCTTGCCGCGGGTCTGGCCGCGCCTACCGACCCCAAGTCGGTCGGGCATTGCCCGACTTTGCTTTAGGCCGTTTCCGCCACTGCCGCGGCGACAAGGTCGCCGACTTGGGTGGTGGAGAAGCCCATCTTTCCGGCGGCCTGGGTTTTCATCTTGGGCGTGACGGCCAGGATCGCGCGTTCGACCATCTCTCCGGCCCGGACGAGCGTGGCGTTGTTGGTGTTGTTGCCCGTCTCGCGGAGCAGCATCGCCATTGCCGCGATGGCCGCGATGGGGTTGATGACGTTCTTGCCGGTATACTTGGGCGCCGAACCGCCGATGGGTTCGTACATGCTGAGGCCCTTGGGGTTGATGTTGCCGCCGGCGGCGACGCCCATGCCTCCCTGGACCATGGCGCCCAGGTCCGTGATGATGTCCCCGAAGATGTTGTCGGTGACGATCACGTCGTAGAATTCCGGGTTCTTGACCATCCACATGCAGCAGGCGTCCACGTGGTTGTAGTCGGTCTTGATGTCGGGGTATTCCCTGGCCACGTCCCCGAAGGCCTTGAACCAGACCTCCCCCACGTAGGTCAGCACGTTGGTCTTGTGGACCAGGACCAGGAACTTCCGCTTGTTGCGCCGCCGGCAAAGCTCGAAGGCATAGCGGATGGCCCGCTCGGCCCCCATGCGGGTGGTGCAGTTGACCTGCGTGGCGACCTCGTATGGCGTGTTGCGGTACTGGATGCCGCCCATGTCCGTGTAGATGCCCTCGGTGTTCTCGCGGATCACGACGAAGTCGATGTCGTCGGGGGTCTTGTCCTTCAGCGGCGTCCAGACGCCAGGGTACAGCTTCACCGGCCGGAGGTTGATGTATTGGTCCAACTCAAACCGCAGCCGCAGCAGCAGGCCCTTCTCCAGGATGCCCGGAGCGACCTTGGGATGCCCCACGGCGCCGAGGTAGATGGCGTCGAAGGTCTTCAACGCGGCGATTTCCTCATCGGAGATAGCCGGGATGGAGGGCTTGGCCGGGTCGCCCCCGGCGGCCAGATACCGCTCGCCGCTGACGTTGAAATCCTTGGTCTGGTATTGCAGGCCGACCTTCCTGGCCACCACCGCCAGAACCTTCAAGCCCTCGGCCACCACCTCCGGGCCGGTGCCGTCGCCGCCTATGACCGCGATCTTCATCATGGATACTTCCTTTCTTCTTTCTTCCGCCGGGGCACACGGGCCAATCGGCGAGGGCGGTACTCTAGCATCGAAAACGGCTGTGGACAAGCCCCGACCGAGATACCACGGGGATGCTGCCTTGGACCGACGCTGGGTGCTGGGCGCCTTTCTCCACAAGGCCAAAGAAAACCGGCGGGCGGAAGGTTGGAGTTCTTCCGCCCGCCGAGAGTTTCACATACGGTTCCTTAGCCACTCCTGCCGCCGGTCAACCTCCCAAGGCGCGTCTGCGGCGTCTCATAAGGGAGGCTGCCGCGCACGCACCAAGCAATGCCAGGCTCCCTGGCTCGGGGATATACACTAATGACAAGGTGTTATCATAGATTACGGCATAGAAATCCTCCGGTATCGTCATCGTAAACGAATCGATCCGTTCGGATTCCATTATTTTAAACATGTCGCCGTAATTCGGTGTGTAACCATCCAGGAAGGATACGCGCAATTCCCCGCCAAGAAAAGAAACGGCATCTTGGATGACTATCCTGCCATAGTCCGCCAAAGAAGCTATAGGAATCTCAATTGCTCCGGCGTTTTGAATGTAAGAGCCCTTTATGGTTGTCTTTGTCTCTGAATCTCCCGGCATCAGAACCCCTCCATCATTGGAAAAGCCGAATTCAATCAAGTCGGCTTGAAGAATACCTCCACTAAAGATAAGATTTCCCCATAGGTAATAACCATCTTTGTTATTACCGAGTCTGTCCCCACCCCATAACTGACCAACTTTTAGTATACCTCCCGCTAAAGAATACGGGGTATTCACCTCAAGCTTAAGCGAGTCAGTAGTGTGCTTGCCACCGTTCTGGACGAACCCAGAGCCATTTACCAAAACGACAGTAGCCTCCAATTCCCCATCCTCCAATAAATATCCGTAAGGCTGGTTTATTCCTCCGATTTTTAGAAAGTGTTCCCTTATGGAATGTGTTCCACCTGTCTGGATAAACATTCCGTTACGATGCGGCAGGGCTCCCCATACGCCGACGAGGTCAAAGCCGATGTATTCATCCTGATCGACAATGAGTTGTCCGCCTCGAAGTTCATATGTTCCGGTTGAGCCTGCATTGCGTGCGATACACAATCCAGGCCAAAGGCCAGGAAGCCCATTTATCCGCAGTCTTCCTCCATCTTGGATCACATGGCCGTAACCCGATTCACCAACGGACATGTTCATGCCTACCGTCAGGTCCATTCCTTCGGTAACCTTCAAGGTCGTGTTAGTGGATTGGCCGTCCACATACAGATACTGGACTTCCCCGGATGTGGCGAATATAGTTCCACCACAATCGGTGTCCACCCGAACAACGTCATCAGCGGATGGAACTCTTTGGTCCACCCAATTGGTAGGTTCATTCCAGTGCGTTGACGTGTCGTCTTGAGAAGTACTCGTCCTCCCATTTGTTCCAGCCCCTCTCCATTGACATGCGGGCGATCTGTTCCACCAAAAATCGAATGGAGATGCCTCACGTTCGCTTGCGGTTGCTCCCCACACGTGAATCGGCGTATTGGACTCAGATGGGCAGTAACCGAGCTGGAAGAAATGTAAGGAAGTAGAAAAATCTTCCTGTCTCAAACCCATGGTGCCCAACATGCTGATATGATATTGAGTTGGTGATAAACCATCGTTATAAGACAGCGAGTCAGATCCAAGTCCATATGCACGAGTCCCAATGCCGTATTGAAAGTCATTGGTCTCCTGTGGAATGTCCATCGACATTAAGTAGTTGCTATGAAGAAAATGCGAATCAGCGTTTCTCTGATTGGCCGACAAGGAAGCGGTATTCTGTAGCGTAGAAGTCTGCACATACTCATTTCCTATGAAGTTGTCGTTCTCGTCATAGACCGGTTCCACATTCCATACCTGAAACAAAGGTCCCGTTGCAAAAAGCTGCAATGCGGCGACATAACATTCATCCGGGGTATAGGCTGTCAGGGTCCACTGTTCCACGACCTTGCTGCCATCCGGTGTGGAGACAGTAAATGTCCCCGTCTTGGTGGTGGTGACGTTGACCCCGCCCAATGCTTCCGCTCCCCACCAAATCCATAAAACCGTTGCTAGAACAACCATCCACTTTGTTTTCATGGCCGTTTCTCCTTACGCTATAAGGAATAATGATTCCCACCACAATGGTGGTTATACTCAACCAGACGGAACACATAACCACCGGCATCACGCCGGAAATGAACGGGGGAAATGAGCTATGGATAACCGGGAGGCTTGCCGACGACGGAAATCCCACGGACAGGATTTGTAGGCAACAAGAGACGATCACACGGGTGTGATGCCCCAGATCCCAAACTGCCAACCCGCGCCTCTTCATTAAGGCACCCCTACTGCCAATAGGTTGCGTGATTGGGAACTTGGCCGGGCGGCCTGGGCAGAATCGAATGAGCGGGTTCGCTCTTGCCCTTAAGAGTCAAGCCCCGCCGCTCCTAAGCGGGACTAATCTCCTGTGTTACCGTCATTATAACTGCCCCGGATGTCGAGTCAATGCTTTATCGCGGGATTACCAGGAAAAAGGGAAAAGGGCCTTTCTATCTTGCCCGAGTCCAGCGTCGTGCCTGGCATGTGCGATATTCTTTCACCAGCGATCTGCTTCGAACTTGTTATAAACGGGGTCGTGCCGGAATCAAGGATCGTAACATATTGAAATATAAGGAATTGTGGGCTATGGCTCTTCCGATGGCGAGCTTATAAAACCGGTTTAGTTAGTATATTGTCTATGCTTGATTGCCTCAGCCGCGGCGGCTACTGTGTCCGGTCAGTGGGCCGGGGGGCACGAGCGGAGCATGGAAGAGGTTCCTGTGTGCAAGCACGGATTTACCGATGGCCGTGGCGGGCTAGGGATTCTGATCGTCGTCCTGGCGGCGTTGACGGGCTGCGCTGCCGATGGGTCCGGGCCCGCGTCACGGGGAGATTCCACGCCCCAACAGGAACGGGTGCAGTTTGAGAACCCCTCCTCCACGCGGCAGGTGGAGGTGGTCAAGGCCGACACCGAGCGGTTGGCCGGCGGGCTGCTCAAAGTTACCGTCACCTTGCGGAACAGGACTCGCACCAGCCTCTGGGCCGATATACGGACAAGTTTCCTCGATTCCCAGGGGCGCCTGCTGGAGCAGACTACCTGGGAGCCGACTCTTCTGGGCTCGCGGGTGGATGCCGAATACACCTGCGTCTCCACCGGCACGCAAGCGTCCGACTATCGGGTCGTCATCCGCAAGCCGGGCAAGTCGCTTGGATTGCCGTAGAGGCACGGGGAAACTGCCTTCGTCGGTCCCTGCCGGATTCGTGGCATGGATAGAGTGGTAAGGAGAGGAAGTCGGGGCTTTTCAGGGCTTCAATTGATGAGTAGTATGAAAGAATAGCAATGGGCGTGGAATGGAACAGGAAGCGTCAGGGAAGACCGATGGACGACCTTAGAGGTTTCTTCGACTTGCAGGTCAATGGCTATGGCGGGGTGGATTTCAATCGGGACGATTTGACGGCAGAGGGATTGCACCGGGCCTGCCGGTGCTTGGAGGGCGACGGCGTGGCGGGCATTCTAGCGACGATTATCTCCGACGACCTGGACCGCATGGCCCACCGGTTGGCTAATCTGGCGGTCTTGCGAGCCAGAGACGACCTGGCACGGAGGATCATCGTCGGTTTCCACATCGAAGGCCCGTTCCTCAACGAGTCTCCCGGTTATCGTGGCGTGCACCGCGCCGAGGCCATTCGTCCCGCTGACCCCGAAGCGATGGAACGGCTGCTGGCCGCCGCCGCCGGGCTGACGCGGATCGTGACCCTCGCCCCGGAACGTGACGCGGGGATGAAGGTCACCAAGATGCTGGCGGATCGAGGCGTGATCGCCTCGGCCGGCCATTGCGATCCCACGTTGGACCAACTCCACGCCGCCATTGACGCGGGATTGTCGATGTTCACGCATCTGGGCAATGGTTGCGAGCAACTGATGGACCGGCACGACAATATCATCCAGCGGGCCTTGAGCCTCAGCGGGCACCTGTGGTTGACCTTCATCGCCGATGGTTTCCATGTCCCGCTGACGGCCCTGGGCAATTACTTTCGCGCCGCGGGGATGGATCGTTGCCTTGTCGTCACCGATGACGTCGCCGCCGCAGGCGCGGGACCGGGCAGATACACCCTCGGCAGTCAAGAACTGATCGTGGACGCGGACCGAATCACGCGAGGCAAGAACAATCACTATCTGGTCGGATCGGCCGCCACGATGCGGCAGGCGATGGCCAACCTCATCGACGGGCTGGGCCTTTCGCCGGAGCAAGCCCTCCGACTGACCGTGACCAATCCTCGCAAGGTCCTCGGCTGTGGCGGCCAACTGGGTGGTTCGCCTACGCAGGCCGCGGGCGCGGGAATCGGTCTGGACATGCAGAGGTGCCCGCCCAGGTGAAGGGACGTACCAGTCACAGTTCACAGGGAACCCCCCAGCCCCGTGTAACGTCGCCGACGGGTCGATGGACGTGGTCCTTACTGACGGCGATGGTGATCGTGGCCGCGGGCGTGGCGGCGTACGCCAACAGCTTCTCCGGTCAACTGGTGTTTGATGACCGGGAGTCGATCACCGCCAACCCCAAGGTCCATCATCTCTGGCCCATCGACGATGTTCTCTTCGGCCAGGCCCGCCAGACTTTGGCGGGTCGTCCGGTGGTGGCGTTGACGGTGGCGGTCAATTACGCCCTGGGGGAGCTGGAGGTGGGTGGGTATCACGCCTTCAATTTATTGGTGCACTTGGTTTGCGCGTTGTTGATCTCGGCGATTGTTCGCCGCGCGTTGTTGTCGGCCGGTTGGGGCGCGGGCGGGGCGGCGGTCTTGGCGTGCGTTTCGGCGGTGTTGTGGGCGGTGCATCCGCTGGGGACCTCGGCGGTGACGTACGTGATTCAGCGGGCCGAGTCGCTGATGGCGATGTTTTATCTGCTGACGCTGTATTGCGCGATTCGCTCGTTTGGTTCGCCTCGGTGGCGATGGTGGTCCGTGGCCTCGGTGGCGAGTTGCGTGTTGGGGATGGGCAGCAAGGAGGCGATGGTGACGGCGCCGGTGATGGTGTGGCTGTACGACGGGGTGTTCGTCAGCGGGAGTTTGCGGGCGGCGTTGCGGCGTCGCTGGGGTTTGTACGCGGCGTTGGCGGCGACGTGGGGTGTGCTTGCTGCGTTGATGTGGTCTGGTCCGCGGTCGGACACGGCGGGATGGGGCCTTGCGCAGATGCGGCCGTGGGAGTACGGCGTGACGCAGTTGGGGGTCGTGGCGCACTACCTGCGGTTGGTATTTTGGCCGTCGCCGCTGTGCCTGGACTACGGCTGGCCGGTGGCCCGGACGGTCCGCGCGATCGTTCCGCCGGCGGTGCTGATCGTGACGTTGGCGGCCCTGACGGCCTGGGCGTTGTTTGCCCCACGCCGTCGCGTCATCGGAGCCAACATTGTCGCAGATGGTTCGGCCGCTCGCCGGCGGATGTGGGGTTTTTTGGGGGCGTGGTTTTTCGTGATTTTGTCTCCGACCTCCAGCATCGTTGCGATCATCGACCCGGCGTTTGAGCATCGAATGTACCTGCCGCTGGCGGCGGT
>Ga0315284_10000140_pt1 | contig 97799 bp, 80 predicted proteins | sample YL17G09_16_MG_FD_203696 | JGI IMG/M metagenome (GOLD analysis project Ga0315284, IMG submission 203696) | Sediment microbial communities from Yellowstone Lake, YNP, Wyoming, USA - YL17G09_16 | ecosystem: Environmental > Aquatic > Freshwater > Lake > Sediment | place: USA: Wyoming | collected... | reverse complement strand
GCCGCCCGCGGCGGCGCGGCCGGCGGCCGCGCCCGCGCCCCGCCCCCCCCCCCCCGCGCCCCCCCCCCCCCCCGCGCCCCCCCCCCCCCCCCCCCCCCCCCCCCCCCCCCCTCCCTCCCTCCCACGCGCCCACCTCGCCGCCGGTGGCAAACAGTTTGAGCAGGTCGTGAAACTGGCCGTGGATGTCGCCGCACACCTGGGGAGGGGGGGGAGGGAGGGGGGGGGGGTCGGCCGGCGCCGTCGAAACCACCTCCTCCGGCCGCCGCCGCCACCGCTTCGACCGCCACCCGCCTCCCTCGAGCTCACCGTCACGGGCGAGTTGACGGGCTGCACGTTCGACTCCTCGACCAAAATCTCCTTGACCATCTCGCAGAGCGCCTTGAGCTCGTCCTCCTCCAGGTGCTCGCACGCCCGCACGCGCGCGATCCAGGCGTCCAGGTCGGGGGAGGGCATCGTGAGGAGGGGGCGCGGGGCGCGAGAGCGCGCGCGGGCGCGCCACGCGCGATGCGCCGCTCGCGCCTGGGGCGCGTCGGCCGACCGCTCAGGGACGGCCTGGCGGCGGGCGCGCGGCGCGGGCGGCGGCCTGGCGGCGGGCGCGGGGAGGCGCGAGTGACGCCGCGCAGCCAGGCGCCGGTCTCACAGCCGACCGCCTCCCAGTCGCGTCCCCGCCCCTCCCGCTCCCCGCTCGCCATGTTAACGTCGCGTGGCGCACCCCATGCGGCCACCGTGGCGGCGTCCCGGCCAACCCCTGTCGCATTGCGCGCGGCGGCCGCGCCGCCGCGCCCCCGCCGCGCCCCCACCCCCGCCCCCGCCCGCGCGCCGCGCGCCGTCGCGGCCGTGGCCGAGATGGGCGACCTGGAGCTGCAGGCTCCGGTGGTGGCCGACGGCGGGCGGGCCGCGGGCGACGGCGACGGCGACGGCGGCGACGCTGGCCGCGACGAGGGTAAGACGAGGGGAGGGGCTGGGGCGGTGCGCTGGTGTCAGGCGGCAACGGCGCGCCCGACTAGGCGGCCGGTCGCCGCGCGGGCGCGGGCGGCGCCCCGATGCGCCGACCCCCTCCCGACCCGACCCTCGCCCATCCCGCCCAACCCAGCCCGCCGCGCCGGCCAACCCCGCAAATCCCGCCCCCCGCGCCCGATGCCCGACGCCGCGGACGCCATCCCCCGGGACGCGTTCGCGCGCGGCCAAGTGGTCGTCGGCCGCGTCCTCTCCGCCACCCCCGCCGGCGCGCGCGTCGCGCTCGTCGACGACGCGCGCGTCATCGGCTTCTGCCCCGCCCGCGAATTGACCCGGTCGCCGGCCGCGGTCGCGGGCACGGGCGAGGCCGCCACCGTCGACCTCGCCCCGGGCGACGTCAGGGAGTTTGTCATCATGTACGTCCCCGCCGCCGCCGCGTACGGCGGCCTGGGCCCCGCCCTGTCGGCGGTGAAGTACGACGACGGCGTGCGGTGGGCGCGCGCGGCCGCTGTGGCGGCCGCGGGCGGCGCGGTGACGGTGGAGGTCGTCGGCGCAAACGCGGGGGGGCTGCTGGCCACGCTCGCCGGCCTCCCCGCGTTCATGCCCTACTCCCAAGTCGACGCCGCGGCGCTGGGCCTGGACGCGCCCCCCGGCGAGGACGGGCGGCGGCCGCGCCTGGACGCGGCGGTGGCCGCGGGCGCGGTCGGCGCGCGCGTGCGCGCGCTCGTGACGACGGTCGACCGCGCGGCCGGCAAGATCGTGCTCTCGCCCCGCGCCGCGGCGGCCGCGGACGCCCGCGCCTCCCTCGCCGTCGGCGCCCTCGTCTGGGGCACGGTGCGCAAAGTGGCGCCGTACGGCGTCTTTGTCGGCGTCGACGGCACCACCGAGTCCGCCCTCCTCCACGTCTCCAACACCTCCCGCGCCCGCGTCGGCTCCCCCGCCGACGTCTTCGCCGTGGGCGACCGCGTGCGCGCCCTGGTCGTGGGCATGGACGGCGACGGGCGCCGCCTGTCGCTCTCGACCGCGGAAGTCGAAGCCGCCGACGGCGACATGCTGCGCGACCCGGCGGCCGTCTACGAAGGCGCGGACGAGCAGGCGGGCGTGTTCCGGGCGCACCTGCAGGCGCTGGCGCAGCGCGAGGCCGAGGAGGGTGGGGGTGGGGGTGGGGGGCGCGGCGGGCGCCGCGAGTGAGGCGAGGAGGGGCTGAGGGGGGCGCCGGGCGCGCTGCTGCTTTGGCGCGGTGTGGGGTGGGGGGGTCGCGCGCGCCTGTGACGGCGCCGCGGCGCGTTCGAAGAGCGCGCGAGAGCGGGGCCCTGCCTCACACGCGCCCTCGCCCTCACCCCCCCTCCCGCTTCTGCGCCCCCTCCGGAAACGAGGGCATGAGCGCGGGGTCGGTCGCGGGGGGGTACTCGGAGAACCAGGGGTGGGCGAGCGCTTTGTCGGCGGTCAACCGCTGCGACGGATCGTACGCAAGCATCCCCTGCAGCAACTCAATCCCCGCCGCGCTCACGCGCTGCGAGTTGTCAAACCCGATGCCGGGCGGCGGGAGCAGGGAGCGCAGGCCGGCGCCGGCGTGCGCGTACCGCATCGCGCGCAGACCCTTGAGCCGCGAACACCCCGGCCACCGCTCCTCGCACACCGGCCCCAGCAGCCTCGAGATGGCGTCCATTTGGGCGACGTCGCCGTCGCGCCCGCCGGCGCCCGACGGTTGGAAGAGCGTGCGCCCGAGCAGCAGTTCGGCCGCGACGCAGCCGAGCGACCAGACGTCAACCGCGGGGCCGTACTCCCCGCACCCCAGCAACAGCTCCGGCGCCCGGTAGTACAGCGTGACCACGGGCTGGGTGTAGGGGCGCAGCGGGGAGCCGTAGGGGCGGGCCAGGCCGAAGTCGGCGTGCTTAAACGCGCCGCGCGCGGGGCCGACGAGCACGTTGGCCGGCTTGATGTCGCGGTGCAGCACCCAGCACCCGTGCAGGAAGGCGGCGCCCGCGATGAGCTGGCGCATGACGCACTTGGTCTCGGCGACGGTGAACGGGCGGGCGAGGAGCGCGGCCAGGCCCGCCAGGTCGTGCGGGCAAAACTCCATCACGACGTACGTCGCGTCCAGCGACGCCCCGACCACCACCTCGGCCACGTCCACGATCGCCGGGTGGTGGCACGCCAGCAGAATGTTGATCTCCCGCACCGACGTCAGGGGAAACCCGTCGGCCTCGCGCGCCATCTTGACCTTCTTGAGCGCCACCACCCGCCCCGTCCCCTTGTCCCGCGCCTTGTACACGACGCCGTACGTGCCTTCAGAGATTTTGGAGAGGCGCTCGTAGGCGTCCACGGAGCGGCAGGCGGCGAGCATGGAGATGTGGGAGCGAGGGTGTGGTTGAGGGGGGGGCGACCGAGACGCCGACCTAGGCCTCGAAAGCGACCGAGACCGTGACCTGGACCTGGACCTCGACCGCCGGCCGCCGCCGCTGCTCGTGGGCTCGGGGCCGACCACGCTCGGCGCCCCGCCTCCACCTCCACCTCCTCGCCCCGAGTCGTCGGCGCCGCCGTCGGCCCAGCGCGAGGACGCAGCCGGGCCGCGCTCCAGGCCGGGCGGGCGCTGGAGCGGGGAGCGGGCAGGGGCGGCCGGCACCGGCGCGCCGGGCGCCGACCCCGACCCGGACGACGACGGCGACGGCGCCATGAAGGCGCCGCGCTCTCCCTCATCATCCGCCGCCGCCATTCGCGCCGCGGCAAACGCCGCAGCCTCGGCCAGCGCGCGCTGCGCGGCGGTCGGCGCGGCGCGAGCCCCCGGCGCGGGCGCCGGCGGGGGGGGCGTGCCCTCGCTCTCGTCGTCCCGGCCCCAGCGGCCGGCGGACGACATTGGAGAGGAGAGGGGCGACTCGCGGCCGCGCGCCGCAGAGTGCGGGCGTCGGCAGGCCTCAATCGCCGCCACTCCCTCCACGCGAGGCGGCCCCGAGCCCCGGCCGCACGCGCCCACACCCCGCCGCGAACTGGGAGCGTCAGCCGTTGTTCGAGGGCCCGCGCGCGCGACACGATGCCACACGCCCCCCGCGCCCCGCTGGCCGCCGCGCTCGCGCTCGCCCTGGTGGCGCTTGCGACCGCCCAGGTTGGTGGAAGAGGCGGGCGGCGGTCGCGCGCGCGCCCTGCGCAGCAGCAGCTGCCCGCGCGCCCATCTTGAATCGCCCCCCCTCCCATCTCAGCTCTCCGGCTTCGGCGCCCTGTCCAAAGCGTCCGACGCGCCCGTGAGTCGGGAAGGCGCCGACGGCGCGCCCGCCGGCACCGGTCCTCCCCCCGCCGACGGCGCCGCGCGCGGCGCACTCGCCGCGCCGCGCGCGTCGACGCCCGACGGCCGCGCCGCGCCCGCGTCCGGCACGGCGGACGCGGACGAGGACGAATCTCGCCTTGAGCGCCAACTGGGCGCGCCGGGGACGGTTGCGGAGAAGCTGTCGGACGCCAAGAAAGTCGCGCCCGGCACGCGCGCCGTGACGGCCGCCGGCAACGCGACCGGCGCCTTCGGCGTCTCCGCCGGCGGCGCCGCCGCCGCGTCGGCCGCCTACTTTCAAGGCCAGGCCAAGGCGGGCACCCCGCTGCGCCCGGCGGGCCCGGACGCGGCGCAGGGGTGGGCGACGCCGAACAACACGATCCTCTCCGACGGCTCCGTCGCCGGCGGCTACGCCGACTACGGCAAACCCGTCAAACTGCGCATCGAGGCCAACGTGTCGGGGTTGTCAGGGTATGACAAGGTCACTGTGTGCCACTTCCCGTCGCCCGCGCTCCAGGGGTGGGGCGCGGACCCCTACACCGTGCGCCCCCTGAAACTCCCGCCGCCCGCCGCCAACCTGCTCCTGTCCAAAGACGGCGGCAACGGGTTCGACTTCGCGGCGCCGCCCCCGGGGGAGCGCCTGTTTGGGCCGGGGTGCGTCTCGTACGACGCGCGCTGCTCGTTCGGCGCCAACGGCATCCCCTGCTCCGGCCACGGCGTGTGCGCCTCCTCCCTGCCCAACGAGTGCATCTGCGCCAACGGGTGGGGGACGTGCGCCCCGGGGAGCAATGGTTGTGAGACCAACATAAACCGCGACGTCAACAACTGTGGCGCTTGTGGCAGGCAGTGCCCTGGTTTGAACGACCCCACCAAGAACATGGCGTGCTGCGGGGGGAAGTGCTTCGACCTCAACGGCGACGGCGGGCCGACGCGCGCGTGCGGGCGGTGCGGCCAAAACTGTTTCTCCATCAACGGCAACGCGTCGTGCACGGCCGGCAAATGCGCGCTGGCGTGCAACGCGGGCTTTTCGCCGTGCCAGGCGTCGTCGGTGTTTACGACTTTGAACTTGCTCGTGCCCATCTGCGTCGACACGTCGGTCAACCCCCTCTTCTGCGGCAACTGCACCACGCGCTGCCCCTTTGACGTCTACGGGAGGACGACGTGCGGGCTCTACGGCGGCTCCACCCCGCAGTGCAAGGTGACGTGTTCCTGGTCGTACCCGACGCAGTGCGGCACGATCGCGACGTCCAACCTGCCCGGCACGATCCCGACCTCCAACTGCGTCAACACCCAGAACGACATCAACAACTGCGGCGGGTGCGGCGTGCGCTGCCCCCGCGGCGTGGGGGCCACGTCCACGTGCGCCGTGTCCTCCGTGACCGGCCGCCCCGCGTGCTCGTTCGACTGCGCGGGCGGCCTCGTCCCGTGCCGCGTCGGCAACTCGTTCTTCTGCGCCGACATCTTTGGCTTCGACTCGCTCAACTGTGGCGGGTGCGGCGTCGTGTGCGGGTCGGGCAACATCTGCTTCCAGGGGACGTGCGTGCCCAACTTTGTCGGGTTTGGCGATTTCGGGTTTGGGCTGGGGTTCTTTGCCCTGCCCGGCGGGGGTGGAGGCGGTGGCCGCGGCGGCGCTTTGCCGGCGGGCCTCGACTCGAACGCGTCGACCAACGCGTCCGCGCCGCTCGCGCGCGCGGCGCGGCCGCCGGCGCCCCTCAACCTGACCGCGCTCACCGCCCGCCTCGACACGCGACCGAGGGAGGTGCGCCCCGACCTGCTCATCCAGGCCGCCAACGGCACGGGCGATGTCGCGGTCTTCCCGTCCTACCCCGCCAGGCTCGACGGGCCGGCCGGCGCGCCGCGCCCCACCCTGCCAACCCCCGCCACCTCGCCCGCGGCCGCCGCCAAGCTCGCCAAATACCTGGCCGAGCGGCCGGAGCTGACGAGCGCGGCGGGCGAGGTGATTGGGGGGGAGCCGGTGCTCGAGGCGCAGGGCGACGCGGGGGCCAAGAGAGCCGCCCGCGCACGCGCCAGGCGCGCGGCCGCCGCCACGGCCACGCCGCCCCCTGGCGCCCACATCATGCAGTGCTCGGCGCCCGAGTTCGACGGGCCGCAACCCGTCGTCGTCGCGCGTGCGTCGCTGCCGCCGCTCGCGGCGGGAGCGATCAAGCCCGCGCCGCCGCCGGGGCCGGGGGACGGGAGGGAGGCGTTTGAAAAGCTTGGGAGAGGGGCGGCGGCGCCGTCGGTGGCGCCTGCGGCCGACTTTGACATCGCGCGCGCGGCGGCCGCGGGCGTGATCGACGCCGCCGACCTCGCCGCCATGACCGGCGGCGCGCCCGGGCCCGCTTCCGCTCGGCCTGCGGCCGCGTCCGCGTCCTACGGCGGCTTCGTCGCGCCCGGCACCCCTGAAGCCGCCGCCGCGCTCGCGCGCGTCGAGCCCGCCCCTGGCGGCGACGACTCGGCCGCCGCCTGGGCAGCGTCCGCCTCCCTCGCGCACGAGCTCGAGGCGGCTGCGGATGGGCGCGGCGTGGCGTCCCAGGCCCAGGCGCCGGCGGTGGCCAAGCCGACGCCCGCGGCGACGCCGGCGCCGACCGCCAAGCCGGCACCCGCCAAGCCTGCCCCTCCTGCCTCCATCGCCGACTCCACCTCCACGGCCGCCGCCCGGCGCGAGGCCGACGCGGCGGCCGCGCTGCCGGGCGCGGCCGAGCGCGCGGGGCCCGCCGCGCGCAGGGGCGACGGAGGGGGGGTGCCGGCGGCGGCCGAGCCGACAGGGGCTTTGTCTTCCTTCCCCAGGGATGTGGCGGCCGCCGCGGGGGGAGGCGCGAGCCGGGGGTGATGTGATTCAGAGAGGAGAGGGCGTTCGGCGAAGAAGAGAGAGCGAGAGAGACGGCGGCCTCACTCCCGGCGCCGCCCGCCATGGCCGGCCCGCGGTCGCGCCGCGGCGCGCCCGCGGCCGCGCCGCCGGCCGCGGGCGAGCCCGAGCCTGCGCCATTGGCCTCGTCTTACGTCGGCGTCGCGCCCTCCCGCCGCCGCCCCGGCGTGGCGTCCAGCGCCCCTCCAACCTGGACCGCCACTGCCTTCGCCGGCGGTTCCCGCCTGCGCGTCGGCACGGGCCACGCGACGGCCGCCGCTGCAGCCCGTGCGCGCGACGGCGCCGTGCTGGCGCTGCGCGGCTCGGAGCATGGCGGGCTCAACTTTCCGGTGGCCGACTATGGGGTGGCGGGGAAGCTGCAAGGGGCGGAGTTGGCGGCGCGGCTCGCCGAACTCGCCGGCCCCGCGCCCAAGCGCGGGCGGCCGGCGCGAGCTCGCTGTGGCGTGTGCGTGGCGTGTGTGCAGGCGGCTGCCGCCGGGAAGCGGGCGCGGCCGTGCGAGAAGGCGAAGGCCTCGACCCCGGCGCCGCCGCGCGCGCGGCCGCCCGCCCCTAACCCCAAGAAGCCGCGCCCACCACCTTCCCGCTTGGAGTCCGATCTGCGCGCGCGCCACGCCGCGTCCCTCCCGCGCGAGCCCCCCCCCCCCGGCGCCGCCCGGCTCGAGTCCTGGGCGCCGGCCGACCACGCCGCCTGGCTGGCGGCCGCGGTGGAGGCTGGGGTCGGGGCCGTGTCGCGCCCGAGGGCCAAGGCCGAGCCGCACTGCGGCGCCTGTGGGCGGGCGGGGCACGACGCTCGCGCGTGCCCGCTGCGCGCATACGAAAAGGCGGGGCCGCCGCCTCCGTCCGCCCCTGTCGACCCTGTCGAAGCCGCCTGCGACCTCCTCTTGACCTCCCTGGCCAACGAGGGCCTGTCCCGGGCGGAGGCCGTGCCGCCGCCGCGCGCGGGCGGCCGCGCGGCGGCCGCGCTGGCCGCGCTCGCGGCCGAGGTCGCGGCGGCGGTGGCGCGGTAGAGAGAGCAGGGAGGGCGTAAGGTTACACTCGTTTTGGGGGGGCAGGCGGGGAACGCACTCAAAACGGATGAATCAAAGCGCACGCACTGCACTCTCTCACCCGCCCTTACCCCCACCTCCCTCACCCTCCGCCTCCTCCCGCTCCTCGGCGCTCCGGGGCACCAGAGCCATGCGCGGGCGCAGAAGGAGGTGGTAGAGCGCGGCCTGGTAGGCGCGGCGCGGCGCCGACGCCTCGACGGTCAGCGACCGCCAGAAGGTCGACACTTTGGCCAGCGAGAGCAAGCGTTCCGCGTAAATGGGCCACGTGTAACGCGCCTGGATGCGGGCCTTGGCCGCGGCGGAGACGGCGGCCCAGGAAGAGGGGTCGGCGGCCGACGCTTCGATGAAAGAGGCCATGCAGTCGGCGGCGGCGGCGCCGTGGAAAGGGTCGATGTGGAAACCGGAGACTCCGTCCTTGACGACTTCCGCCGCCCCGCCGTGAATCGTGACAAAGGGCGGGAGCCCGCTCGACATGGCCTCGAGCGTCACGAGGCCGAGCGCTTCGTACGTCGACGGGAGCACGAAAATGGAGCCGGCGCCGCCCGTGTCGGCGATAACGCGGTACAACTCTCCGTTGCGGGTAGGGTTGCTCTGGCCACGCACCCAGCGGGCGCAGCCGCCCAAAGAATCGAAGATGGAGTGCATCACGGCGGCGCACGACCGCGCGTCGGCGTCGGCGGCCGCGATGCGGTCCGTCTCCACCTCTCCCGACACGATCACAAGGTTGGCGACCTTGCGCAGGCGCGCGCAGTCAGCGTACCAGCTCGCCAGGCCGTGCATGTTCTTCACTGAGTCGAGGCGGCCGATAGAAAAAACGATCGGCAGGTGCGCGCGGTCCGGGGAGATGGTGCCGCGCGCGAGGGACGCCTGCTCGGTCCCGAAGAGCATGTCGTGGATGCCGGGCTGCAGATCGACGAGGCGGCGGTCGCTTTCGGACGCAGGAAAGTAGACCGACGCGTCGACGCCAGGCGACACGATGTTGAAGCGCGGGTCAAAGACGTCGACGCCATGCGTGACGCGGTACAAGCCGGGCAGGGTGAGCGAGGAGAAGGACTCGTATTGGCCGGGGACCTCGAGCGACGAGGCGGTGACGGCCGCGGATTTCCCCGCGATCTCTTGAAACGTCGACGTCACGATGCAGTCGGCACGCGCCATGGACAGGAGGTCGGCGGTGACGTGGACGTCGGGGTGCATGCCCTCAAACTCGGGCGCGTTCCAGCGCGTGGCCATTTGCGGGTATTTGGTCAGCTCGAGCGCGTGCGCCACGGACAATTGCGTCGCGTCGAAGCGCGCGCTGAGCAAAGCCGCCACGAGCGACCCATCAACGTAGTTGCCCACGACGAGGGCGGGAGGCCCGCCGAGCTCGGCCTCGAGCGCGGTCGCCGCGTCGGCGGCGAAACGCTCGAGGTAGGGCCAGACCGAGAAGCGCGGCACGAACGATTGCAGGACGCCTCCGTCGGCCTTGCGAAACGGGACGCGCAGGATGACGGCGCCCTCGGTGCCAGCGACGCGCTCAACCGGGACATCGCAGGTGGTGCCCTCGGCGTCGGGGATTAAACGCGTCAGGACGACGACCCGCGGGCGCATCGACACGCCGGCGGCCGCGAGGCGGGACGCCATGGCGCGCTCGAGCGCGCGCACCTTGTCCAACACGTACACGACTTGCCCGCCCGTGTCCGGCCGCCCCAGCACGCCCGCCTGCGCAAACCAGCCATGGACCGACACCAGGGCGACGCGCGTGATGGAGGGGACGCGCGCGAGAAAGTCGGCGAGCCGGTCGGGGTCGGCCGCCTCGAGCACGTCGGCGAGGAGGTTCATGGTGTCGACCGACCGCCCCGCGGTCGCGCCCCACCCCGGCAGAAATCCCATCGACTCGAGGCGAGCGTGCGGGGTCGGGGTGTCGGGCGGGAGCGACGCGAGCCACGCGCCCGCGCGAGCGAGCGAGCGCGAGAGCGCGGCGGGCGACCCCGCTGCGCGCGCGTTGAGCATGACGGGGGTGCCGTCGAGCGTGAGGGACACCAGGTGCGCGACGAGGGGCGCGGCGCCGCCCGCGCTCGTCGTCAGAGTGGCGGCCAGGTGCCTGTTGAGGAACAGGGCGCCGGAGCCAATCGATTGAGGGCGCTTCAAGGCCGGCACGCCGCGCGCAAAGGGCGCGAAATCGATCTCGAGCGGGCCCCAGAGGGACTGGGGAGGGTTGGATGCGTGGGCGTGGAGCGGGGCGCGCGCCGCACGCCGCCCCACCCTCTCTCACGCGCCCCCCCACCTGGTTGTTGGCGTTTCCCGCCCCGCACGGCCCGCGCGCGGCGTCCTCCTTCATCGCGCAATACTCGGACACCGTCAACGGCTGCACGCGCAGCGTGGAAGCGCAGATGCGGGCGTAGACCCAGCGCCCGACCGCCGGGCGCAGCGCAAAGCCGACGCAAGGGGGGAGGGAGACGGCGTCCTGGCACACGGCCAGCAACTCCTCGAGCGCTCCGCCGTCTGCGTGGGGGCCGGGGCCGGCGGCGGCGGCGAGGGCGTCGCGCAAGAGGTGGGGGGGGAGCGCGCCGCCGGGTGCGGGGGCGGCCAGCGCGGCGGCCAGGAGGGCCGCTGCGTCGCTCCGACGCGTGTCGACGGCAGCCCGCATGCGTCTCACGACGCTGCCGTTGCCTTCGGCCGCGGCGGCGGTGAGCGAGAGTCGGCGCATAAACGCGGGGTCCTGGCGGGGGCGGGGGCGCGTGTCGAGCTCCAAACCCGCACTCCGGCACTCACTATGGTCCCTCTAGTGCCGCTGCCGCGCTTACCGTGCACACGCCGCCGTCGGCGAGCGCCGATGCCGGCGCGTGCGGGCTCGGCGGCATCGCGGGGCCAGCTGGGACGCGACTGCGCGTGTCGGGGCGGTGTGTCACGATGCGCAGACGCTGTAACGGGACGCGGCGGGGTCCAGGGCCGCGGGCGGGGCTGTGTGCCGGCCCGCTCGCTGCGCACTCTCTCTCGTCCCCGCGGCGAGCGTCGCCCGGCCTCGCCCGCGCTCGCCGTCCCGCGGACGCGCTCACGCTTTCCGGGCGCGACCGTGCTCCATCAGGTGCGCGTGGCGGAGCTCGGCGCGGGTCGGCGCGCCGCGCGCCGCATGCTGCGCCGCGCGCGGAGCCGCCGCGCGCCCGCCTCGCGGCCTCGTTCGAGTGCGGACAATAAGCGCCGTCGAACGCGAGCCGGACACTAACCCTTGCCTCTCGCTCCCGCCTTCCCCAGCCCCGATGCCGCGCGCGCAGCGCGTGCCGCACTTTGCGGCCGCGGCCGCGCTCCTGACGGTCGCCAGCCTCCAGGTGCGAGGGCAGAGGGGGTGTATGGAGTTAGGGGCGAGGATGAGGGGGGTCCATGCCGCGCCCGCGGCCTGCGCCCGCCGCGCGCGCGCGCGCCGACGCCGCGCGCCACCCCCCCTCTCCAGCTCGCCGCCGCCCACGACCGGTCCCTGGCCGGCGTCACCTTTGCCGAGCCCGACGGGCCGCCGCCCCAGGTCAACCTGGATGTGCTCAAGCCGGGGCCGCTGCCGCAGCTCTCGTTCGAAGGGTGGGAAAAGCCGGCGGTCGCCAAGCCGGAGTTCAAGGCGCTCGGCAAGCCGACCTTTCAAGCGCCGCCCACCATCACCCTGGTCAAGCCCCAGATGCCCAACATCACGGTGACGAAAACGGCGGCGCCCCAGAAGAACTTTACGATTCGGCCGCCCGAAAAAGTAAACGGCAACATCACAGTCGTAAAATCCTCGTACGCCACCAACGTCTCCCGCGCGGTCAATGTGTCTAAGCCCGCGTACAATGTCAACGTCACCATCGTCAAGGGGAAAAAGCCGGACGTGAAACCCTATTGGGAGAAACCGTCGGCCGACGTGTCGATCACCAAGTTTGAAGAGACGCGCGCCTACAATTTCACCTACCTCAAGCCCGCCACCAATTTCTCGGTCACCCTGCTCAAGCCGGGCAAGCCGCACTGGCTGAAAGGGGACGACGGGGAGCTGACCAAGGAAGAAGAAACCAAGGGCGTCACGATCAACGGCACGCTCACCCCTCCGGTCATGGTCGGCCCCGTGGACGACATCATTGGGCAGCGGCTCGTGTGCGAGTTTCCCAAGGGGACGGCGCAGGACGTTTTGGCCATCGCGAAGAAAGTCCCCGCCGGCCTCGCCCCGACCCTCGCGTCCAAAGACCCCAACTCGTTCGTCGCCCCCCCCTACGGCGTGCGCGTCTTCGGCCCCGGCTGCATGACGTACGACTGGGCGTGCCGCTCCAACCTGGGCGTGCCGTGCTCGGGGCACGGCGTGTGCCAGTCCAGCCGGCCCAACAGCTGTGTGTGCTTTGCGGGGTACACGACGTGCCTGCCGGCGGGCATGAGCAACGGGGTGAACGGATGGGGGGGGGCAAGGGAGGCAGAGGGAGCGCGCGGCGGGCGGCCGCCGTGCGCCGACCCACGCACGCCTCCCTCCCTCCCTCCACACCACAGTGCGAAACCAACGTGTACAACGACCCCAAGAATTGCGGCGGCTGCGGGTACAACTACGCGGCGTCGGCCCCCGTCCCCCAGTTCGTGTGCGCAAATGGCACTGTCTGCTGCGGCCTGGCCGGCTGCCTGCCGCCGACCAACTGTTCCGCCGCGACCGCGACCAACACGACGTCGAGGCAGACGAGCATCTTCCCGACGCCGATCAACGCGGTGCGCAGCCCGGACTCGGTTCTGTCTGCGCCGCTCACGCCCGCGCCGGCGGGCGACCCTGGGGCGGTCGGCCCGTCTCCCGTGCCGGCGACGCCGGTCGTCGCGGGCGACCCGACGGCTGGGCCCGTGGCCGCGGGCGACCCGACGGCCGGGCCTGTGGCCGCGGGCGACCCGACGGCTGGGCCTGTGGCCGCGGGCGACCCGGCGAACGCCGGCGCGTCGCCGCCGCCTCCGCCGCCGGCGGACGGCGGGCCGATGACCGCGACCGCCCCACCGGCCGCCACCGACCCCGACACCATCCTACCCATCTCCGTCGTGCCCGGCCGCGGCGTCGCCATCCCCGCAGTGCCCAACGGGCTGTCGGCCTCTGAAGCGCGCGCCGCGCTCGCGGCCGCGTCCGCGCGCGCCGCGGGCGTGGGCGCCAATGGGGGATTGGGCGGCATGGCCGCCGGCGACGTGGGCGACGGGAGCGTGGCGAGGGCGGCGCCGCTGCCGGCCGGCGCGTACGGCGGCGCCACCGTTGTGTCCGAGCCCGCGCGCGCCGCGCCGACCATGCCGCGCCAAGGGGAAGGGGCCATGTTCGGCCGCCGGTGAGAGAGGAGAGGTGGGGGGTGGGAGGACGGCGCGTGTGTGTGAGGCCTTGGTTCTGGGGGTAGACACCGCAATCTCTCTGCCTCTCTCCTACGCCTCGCCCGGCTCGCGCTCCACCACCGGGGCGGCGGCAGCGGTCGCGCCGGCCGCCGCTTCGGCCAGCAGCTGCCGGTCCGGCGGCGGCCCCGGCGCGACCGCGTCGCGCTCCGCCGCAAGCGCGGCGAGTTCCGCCGCCGCCGCCGCCAGCGCGCCAAACTGGGCCCGACGCCAGGCCAAAGTAGCCCCCGCCGTCGCCGCGTCCGCCCGCGCGGCCCGCGTCCGCACCGCGGCGTCCGCCGCGCGCCTCGCCGTCTCGGCGCGCTTGGGGTGCGCGGCGGCCGCCGCCCTCAAACTCTCATACTCCTCCTCCCGCGCCCGCGCCTCGCGCGCCGCCTCGAGCGCGGCCCGGCGCGCGTCGATGGCGGCGCGAGCGGCCACGGCCGCTTCCGCGAGCGCGGCCGCGCGCGCAGCGTGGTCGCCCGCGTCGGCGTCGGCCGCGCGCGCCGCGCCCGCCAGGCGGGCGGCTTGGACGTCGATGGGGGCCAGGGCGAGCTCCAGGGCGTCCAGGGCGGCGGCCGCGTCGGCGGGCGCGGACTCGGCCGCCGCGCGCACGAGCCGCGTGTAGCTAGGAGAGAGAGAAGCGGGCGCCGTCGGCCTCAGGTCGCTCCCGCCGCCTCCACACGCCCCTGCAGAGCGCAGCAGGCCGCCCCGACCCCCCCCACAATTCTTACGCTCGCGACACGCGCTTGAGCGGCGGCTCGCCACGCGCCGCGGACGCGCCGGACAGCAGGCGGTGCCGGATGGCGTCGTCGTCCGCCTCGGCGAGAGCGGCCATGGCAAGAGTGTGGGGGGGGGGGAGGCGCCGGCCGGCGCAGCAGCCGTTCCACTCTGCTCCCACCTCTTCCACCCCTCGGCCCGGCGCCCGGCGCGCCCCGCCGGCCCACGCCGAGAGCCTAGCCGCGGCTGCCCACCATGGGCGCGTCCAAGCTCGCGCGCGTCGGCGGCACCGTGCTCACGTTCCCGGTGCGTGCCTCGGCGGGCGGAGCGTTGCCCTTGCATTGCCGCCCGGCATCGGGCGTGGGCGCGGGGCAGTGCGGGCGACGGTAGCGCCGATTAGCGCGGTGTCGAATGGCGGGCCCTGCCGGCGCAGCCCCGCCGCGCCGCTGCTCCCGCCTCGGACGCCCGCACACGCCTCACACACACCTCAAATCCCCTCTCCAGCTGCACGCCTTCGCCTTCCCGCTCCACTGCTTCCTCGCCACCCTCGCGGCCGCGGTCGCCTTCGCCGCCCGCGCCCTGTCCGCCGCAGGCGTCCCGCCGGAAGGCTACATCGAAGGCGGCAAGGTAAGGGCGGGAGGAGGAGTGGGCGGGGACGGCGGCAGCGTCCGACCGCTGTCCACCCCTCCACCCCTCTCCCCTCCACTCCCCCCCTCCCCAGCTCCGCGAAGCCATGACCGTCATCGACCACATGTCGTACCGGGAGGAGCAGTACCGGCTGCAGCTGAAAGCGGCGCGCGACGAGGCCGACGCGCGCGCGCGCGACGCGCGGCGCGCGGCCGGGAAGCTCACCAAGGCGCGCTCCAAGCTGGACGCGGCGTCCACGGCTGCCGCGCTGGCGTCCTCGGGCGACGGAGGCGGTCGCGAGGGCGCCGGCGGCTCCTCGCTCGCCCCCCTTCCCCCCCCGCAACGCGCCCACCACGCCGCCGCCGCCGCCGCCGCCGCCGCCGTCTACTGGTTTCGCCACCAGCCCGATTTTCCCGCCATCTCGCACAAAGTGGTGGCCGCCCTGGCCGCGCCGGCCGCGCTGGCGTGGGCGGCGGCCGCCGCGGGCAGACCTTTTGCCGGCGTCGGCCCGCGCGGCCTCCTCGCCGCCGCCTGCTTCCTGCTGGGCTACTGCGCCAGTCACTGGGTGGCGCTGGGGGCGGCGTAGGGGTGCGGGGTGGGGTGCCGAGTGGAGAGAGTGCTGCTTTCCGTTGTCCGCGTCCCCTCTCTCCCCACGTCTCAAGGGGATTCGTGTGTGCGACACCAACGACCTGCCAACCGCCGCGCGATCTCTCACCTCTCCCGCGTCCTAGGCCCCCACCCCTCTCTCATCAGACGAGGCCCGGCGACCCCGGCGCCGCCCTCCGCACGTGCAAATCGACCCCCCCCCCAAACGAGGGCGCCAGGATGTCAAACAGGCCATCCGGGTTTTCCGCGTGCACCCAGTGCCCGGCGCCGGGCAGCATGTGCACGGCGTGGCCCAGGGAGGCGATGTGGTCGGCGTCGCCGCCGGCCCACCGGTATTCAGACCGCGCCGCGCGCACAAACGACACGTCGACACCTTTGGCCGGCGCCTTGAGAAACGGCCACAGCGTGTGCGCCTCGTAGTCGGCGTACATGGACGCGATGCCGGCGAGGTCGACGCACCAGTCCAACCGTCCCTGGTCGCCGCCGACGGGCGCCAGGTTGGTCGCCGCCCATCGAGCCACCCCCAGGGAGAAGCCGGCGCGCGTGAGGCGGGTGGCGAGGTCTTGGCGGGACGGGAGCGGGGTCGGCAGAGACCGGAGCGCGTCCAGGAGCCGCGCGGGGTGGTCGGCGGGGTCCGGCCCGTCCCCGCGGACGGCGCCGGGCAGCGCGTCCAGCACCCACACGTGCACCGGGCGCGGCAGCGCGCCCCCGGAGCGGCGCCCAAAGAGGTCGGCCATCGACATTGCGACCTTGCCGCCAAACGAGTGCCCGATCAAGACCTCGGGGAAGAGCCTCAAATGGCTCAGCAGGGCGAGCACGTCGGCCGCCGCGCCCTCGACGCCGTCGGCTTCCCGCCCGCCCGCGGGGCGCAGGGCCGCCGACTCCCCGTGGCAGCGGAGGTCGACCAACAGGACTTGCCACGACGGAAACCCCTCGAGCAAGCGGGCGCCGAACGACGCCAAGTTGCGCCTGGAGCCCAGGATGCCGTGCACAAGGACTGCCGTGGGGGGGGGGCGCGGGCCCGGGGAGGTGCCGCGGAGCTGGGGCGAGGAGGGAGGGGTGGTGGTCGGTTGACCGCGACCGCCGGCGGGTGCTGCCCCCTCCCGACCCTCCTCCACACCGTCGCACACCATGGCCCCTTGCAGGATCTCGTAGCCGAGCGGCGCGCCGCCCGCGGGCGCCGGCGGGAGCGCGGGCGCCGCCGCGCGGCGCGGCCCGGGCACGACGCCCGACGTTAGCGCCCCCCTGGGCGGCGACGCGGGCGGCGACCTCGGCCGGTGTGGCGCGGGCGCGGGCTGGGCGCCAAACGGCGGCGAGGCGCGGGCAGCCGCTGCGCGCCGCGTGCCGGGCCGGCCGCCCACGCGCCGCGCCGGGCTCCTCAGCGACGGCGGCGCCATGGCGGGCGTCGACAGGCGCGGATGGGGGAGGCGCGGCGCGGATTTGTGGGCGCTGGGTGGACCAACCGTCACCCTCCCCACACTCGCTGGGCGACTCGAGACGGCCGCCCCCCACACCCCCTCCCCCCCGCACACATCCCACACACATGCTCGCCCGCCGCGCGGCCGCCGCCGCGGCGCGCGCCGCCGCGGCCGCGATCGCCGACGCGGCGCCCTGCACGTCCCGGCCCGCCGCCCGCGCGCTGGATGGCGGGATCCGCGCGGCCGCCGCCTTTTGGGGCGGCCGGGCGCCGCCCCTCTCCCGCTCCTTTGCCGCCGCGCCCGACGCCGACGACGGCGACGACGCCGTGCTCTCGCCGCGCGTCAACGCGCTGGTGGCCGAGATCCTGAGCCTGAATCTTTTGGAGGTGAGATGGAGACGGAGGGAGGCGGTGGGCGGCCGTGGGCGCCGTGGATGCTGCGCCGCGCCGGCGGCGGCCGCCGGGGCGGTGGGGCGCGGCCGCGGGCTCGCCGATGGCCCTCCCTCCGTGGGTCGCCGTCGATCGCGTCTTCTGATTGGTCCCTGCACGGGCGCGCGCCCAAACTGCCTCGCGCGAACGCCCCGGCCCGAGGGCGGCGCGGCAGCGCCCCCAATCCCCGCTCCCCCGCCCACGCGTTCCTTCCCTCTCTCTCCAGGTCGCCGAACTCACTGACGTCCTGCAAAAGCGGCTGGGCATCGGCCCCATGTCGTTCGCCGCGGCGGCGCCCGCGGCCGGCGCGGCGCCCGCGGCTGCCCCTGGCGCCACCGCGCCCGCCGACGCCCCCGCCGCCGCCGCCAAGACGGAATTTGACGTCAAGCTGGACGCGTACGACGCGGCGTCCAAGATCAAGGTCATCAAGGAGGTGCGCGCCGCGACGGGGCTCGGGTTGAAGGAGGCGAAAGAGCTGGTGGAGGCCGCGCCGGCCGTCATCAAGGGCGCGCTCAAGCAGGCGGACGCGGACGAGCTCAAGGCCAAGCTGGAAGCCGCGGGCGGCAAGGTGAGCGTCGAGTGACAGCGGTGGGCGGCGCGCGGCGCCCCCTCTTCTTCTTTTTTCGGTCTTTGGGGGGCGTGCAAACACCGCAGCAGAGACTCGGGCGAACAGAGGACGGAGAGGGACACACAGGCAAAAGCAGGAACGAGCGCCACCCCCCACCCCCACCCCGCAAGAAAAAAAAACTCTCGTTGCTTGGCAGAGAGCCCTCAGACGCCCGGGCCGCCGTCCGCCCGGCTGGAATGGTGCCGGGAGGGCGATCTTCGTCGCGCCCGCGCGCCCGGCGCAACGCGCCGGGCACCGCGGGCGGGGCGGCGCGGCAAGCCGCGCCGGGGGCCTCACGCTCGGGGCGGCCGGGTCTGGCTCATTATCGGGCGTGGGAGAGCTCGCGTCGTTGGAGACGACAAACTCAGTGTGCTAGACTGTAGAACAGATCCTGTTCGAGTAAAGTCAGCGATGGTAATGGGGAGTGGGGGTGCCTTGAGGAGTGGGGCACGGCGCCGCGGCGCGGGTATGTGCGTTCTCTCCGGCCCGCCGCCGCCCCGCCAGCCACGCTCATGGCCCGCCGCCGCCGCCAGTACGGCCGACGTCACCCCCCTCACCAGCCCCTTCCTCCCGGTCGCGCTTGCGGGGCGCGCCGCGGACGCCGTCGGCGGTGACGCAAAACTCGGCGCGCGCCGCGGGCAGCGACGGCGATTTGACGAGGGACGCGAAGCGCGCGCCGGCGCGCCAGTGCAATAAGATGCGCGTCGTGGGCGCGTGCGCCCAGGCGGGGCCGAGCGCGGGGACGAGGCGGGAGGCCGCGTCGTTGCCGCCGGCGCCTGGGCCACCGCCCTGCCCTCCCACCCGGGTCGTCACCTGGTTGGTGACGACGACCGCGATGGAGCGCTCGCGGGCGAGGCTCGCCAACGCCGCCGCCGCCGCCGCAAGCGCGCGCGCGCGCGCGGGCGCGCCGCCGCGCCCCGCCGCGCGCGCGTGGAACGCGATCGAGTCGATGGCCACCAGTTTTGTGGTGGGGTACCGGTCGCACAGGGCGGGCAGGGAGGCGAGGGCGGCGTCGAGGGCGGTCGGGGTCGACGCGCGGAGGACGCGCACGCGGGCGAGCAGGTCGCCCTGGCTCGGCACGGCCGCCGCTTTCTTCGCGTTGCCGGGGTCGCGCGCGGCCAGGCGGGCGAGGTGGGCGGCCAGGGCGGCGGCCAGGGCCGCGCCGCGCTCGGGGAGGACCGAGCCCTCCGTGTCGATGATGAGGGCGTCCCCGCCCGCGCCCCCAAACGCGGCCGGGATGGCGGCGTCGACCGCGAGCTGGAGCACGAGCTGGGTCTTGCCGGACGCGGGGGCGCCGCCTGGAGGAGGGCGGAGGGGGGAGGAGGGTCGGTCCGAGGCTCTCGCGCCGCCCGACCACCAGCCCCCACCCTCCTCTCCCCCGACTCTCACAAAACTCGGTCAGTTGGCCGGGCGCCACCCCACCGCCCAGCACGCGGTCCAGATCGGCGCAGAAGGTGATGACCCGCGTCGCCGCCGCGTCGCGCCGCAGCAGCGCCGCCGCCGACGCCGCGCCGGGCAGGTCGGCCGCCAGTGCGCGGGCGGGGGGGAGGGAGGCCAGCGCGGCCGCGGCGTCGGCGCCGGAGATGGACGCGGCTGAAGAGGTGAAAGAGAAGGGGTTGGCGCGATGGTCGGCGACCCCCTCCGCGCTCCCACCTTTCTCCTCCCGCCATCCCCCTACCTCGGGCCACGTCCTCTGCCGACAGCCCTTCGAAATCGGCCGCCGACGCAAAGCCGGCCGCCGCGAGCGCGCCGCGCAGGCTCGGCGCGAGCGGCAGCGCGCCCGTCTCGGCACGCGGCAGGGGGCGCCCCGGCGCCGGCGCGGCGGCCATGGTCTGACGCGGCCTCGGGGCGGGGCACCGCGGGCGCCGAGGCTTTGAAGAGTGGCCCAGGAGCGCGGCCGACGCATCCCGCCACTCCGCCGGCCCACCATGGCCGCCCCGCCCCCCGGCCCCCCGCCCCTGACCCGCGTCCTGCTCGCGGGCGACGTGCACGGCCGGTTGGGGGCGCTCTTCGCCCGCGTCGCCGCGGTAGCGGCCAAGGCGGGCCCCTTTGACGCGCTGCTGTGCGCGGGGGCGTTCTTCCCGCCCATAAGTAAGAGAGATGAGAGTAGCGGGGTGTGGTGGGGGGGGGGAGAGGGCGATTCGGGCCCTGGCGGCGTCGCCGCTGCGCTCGCGCCGCCGGCGGCCGCGGCCGCCGCCGCGGGAGCCGACCCCTCCCCCGCTCCCAGCCGCCACCGCGACCCCCGAGGAGGCGGCTGCTTTAGCTGCCTCCACCGACCTGGGGGAGCTGGGACGGTATGTGTCGGGCGAGGCGGCCCCCCCCGTCCCGACCTTTTTCGTCGGCGGCGGCGGCGCGGGCGCCGCCGCCGCGCTCGCCGCCCTCGCGTCCGCCCCTCCCTCCTGCGTCATCCGCCACCTGGGCCGCGCCGGCGTGGCGCCCGTGGCGGGCCTGAGCGTGGCGTTCCTAGACGGAACGTTTGCGCCGGCGACCGCCGGCGCCGGCCCGTCCCCCCCCGGCGCCCCACACTTTTCCGGCGCCGACGTCGACGCCCTGCAGGCCGCCCTGGCCGCCACCTGCGGCGACATTGACCTCTTCCTGACGTGCGAGTGGCCGGCGGGGGTGTTGGGCGCGCTGCCAGCCGCGTCCCGCCCGCTTAACCCGCCGCGCGGCTCCGCCCCCGTCGCCGCCCTGGCCGACGCCGTCCGCCCCCGGTACCACGTGGCGGGCGGGGGCGGGTCCTTCTTCGCGCGCCCGCCGTACGTCAACCCCGACCGCGGCGCGGGCCCCTCGGTCACCCGCTTCCTCGCCCTCGCCCCCGCCGCCGCCCCCGCCACCAAGTGGCTCCACGCCCTGCAACTCGCGCCCGCGGCCGCGACCGGGGGCGACGCGCCCGCGGACGCGACGCCGTCGCCCTACTCGATGGCGGACGCGGCGGTCGCCGGCAAGCGCGCCGCCCCCGGCGACGACCGCGACCCGGCCCAGCCCTGGCGCTGGGCGGCCCCGAAACGCGCCCGCGGCGGCGGCGGCGCGGGCGGCGCCCCGCCGCGCGGCGCGCCGTCGCTCGGGCGGGACGGCGTCGTCGCCGACGCGAGGAAAACGGTGTACGTCGGCAACGTCTCCCCCGATGCCACCGAGGCCGAGATCGAGGGCCACTTTGGGGCCGCCGGCCGCGCTGTGGTCGATGTGAGGCGCAGGGGCGACGGGGGGGGGCAGGGAGGGTTGCAGCAGTACGCGTTTGTGCAGTTTGCCGACGTGGACGCCGCCCGGAGCGCCCTGTCGCTCGATGGGTCGACGCTAGCGGGGCGCACGCTTAACGTCGAACCCGCGGGCGGGCGCGGCGGGCCCGCCGCGGGCCCCGCTGCGGGCGCCCTCCCCCGCCTACCGGTCGCCGACTGCTGGTTCTGCCTCTCCAACCCCAACGCGGACGTCGACCTCGTCGTCTCGGTCGGGTCGGACGTGTATTGCGCCATCGACAAAGGGCCGATCGTGGAGGGCGGGCACGCGCTCGTCCTCCCCGTCGAGCACGCGCCCTCCTCCCTCGCCCTGTCCGCCGCCGCCGCCGCCGAGATGGACGCCTACCTGGACGCGCTGCAAGCCTGCTACAAAGCCCAAGGGTGGGGCCTGTTTGCGTGGGAGCGGTACGCCGCGCTGCGCGCGCGCGGCGGCAACCACGCCCAGGTAAACGCGTTAGGGGTGCCCGCGGACAGGGTTAAGGGTGCCGAGGCCGCTCTCCTGGCCGCCGCCGACGTGGCGGGCGTGGCGCTGGTGCGGGTGCCGGGGCCGGCGCGCGGAGGAGAGGCGTCGCGCGACGCGCTGCGCGACGCCGTCGGCGACGGCGAATTTTTCGTCGCCACCCTCCCCGGCGGCGCCCGCTACGCCGCCCCGGTGCCGCGCGGGGCGAGGCACCCGCTCACCTTTGGCCGGGACGCGGCCGCCGCGGTGGCCGGCGCGCCGGACCGCGCAGACTGGCGTGCGTGCCAAGTCGCGCCGCCGGCCGAGGTCGAGCGCGCGGACGCGTTCAAGGCCACGTTCAAGGCGCACGACCCGGCGGCGGGAGAGTGCGAGTGAGGAGGGGAGAGGGGGCGCGCAACTCCGAGAGCACGCCCGACGCCTGCAAACTGCCGCTTCCGTCCCTCCCTCTCCCCCCCTCCCCCGCATCACCCGACGCTCCCCTCCAGCTTCAGGCTCATCAACTGGTTGACCTCGGCCGCAAACTCCAGGGGGAGCTCGTTGAACACGTCGCGGCAAAAGCCCGCGATGATCGTCGCGACCGCTTCGTCCGCCGGCACGCCCCGCGCCTGAAAGTAGAAGAGTTGGTCCTCCGATATCTTGCTCGTGGACGCCTCATGCTCCACGCGCGCGCCGGGGTGGCGCACGCGGATGTAGGGAAAGGTGGCAGCGCGCGCGCGGTCGCCGATGAGCATCGAGTCGCACTGCGAGTTGTTGCGCGCACCGGACGCGGACGGGGCGACCGAGACGAGGCCCCGGTATGCGTTGGACGAGTTGCCCGCGCTGATGCCCTTGGACACGATGCGGGACCGGGTGTCTTTGCCGACGTGCACCATTTTCGTGCCCGTGTCGGCCTGCTGCGCGCCGTTTGTCAGGGCGACGGAGTAGAATTCGCCGACGGACCGGTCGCCGGCGAGGACGACCGAGGGGTACTTCCACGTGATGGCGGAGCCGGTTTCGACCTGGGGAGGAGACAGAGGGGAGGAGGGGTTCGGGTGGGCGACAAAGAAAAAGAAAGAAAGGGCAGGCCCGACCGCGCCACCCTCTCTCTCTCCCGCCCGCACCTGGGTCCACGAGATCTTGGAGTCGGCGCCGGCGCACAGGCCGCGCTTGGTCACAAAATTGTAGATGCCGCCGACGCCCGCCGCGTCGCCGGCGTACCAGTTCTGCACGGTGGAGTATTTAATGGACGCCCTGTGGAGAGAGGAGGGTGGGTGGTGGGGGTGGTGGGCAAGAGATTGGCGGGAAAAAAGCCCGCGCCGCCGCCCACACCCCCACCCCCTCGTTTCGCTCTCACCCGGCCCCGGCCTTGAGCTCGACCACCGCCGCGTGCAGCTGGTTTTTGTCGTACGAGGGCGCGGTGCACCCCTCCAGGTACGACACGGACGCGCCGTCCTCGCACACGATGAGCGTGCGCTCAAACTGGCCCGTCTCTGACGCGTTGATCCGAAAGTAGGTCGAAATCTCCATCGGGGACGCGACGCCCTTTGGCACGTACACGAACGACCCGTCGGAGAAGACGGCGGAATTCAGGGCGGCGTAGTAGTTGTCCGCGACGGGGACGACGGAGCCGAGGTGTTGCTTCACGAGGGCCGGGTGTTCGCGCGTCGCTTCGGAGAGCGACATGAAGATGACGCCCGCCTCGGCGAGCTCTTTCTTAAAGGTGGTGGCGATCGACACCGAGTCAAACACGGCGTCGACGGCGACGTTCGTCAACCGTTTCTGCTCGTTCAAGGGGATGCCGAGGCGGTCGAACGTCGCGAGGAGCGCGGGGTCGACCTCGTCCAGGGACGCCTTTTTCGCCTTTTCGCGCGGGGCCGAGTAGTAGGACAGATCCTGGAAATCGATCGTGGGGAACGTGACGTCGGCCCAGGCGGGCGGGTCGAGGGTCAGCCACAGTTTGTACGCGCGGAGCCGAAAGTCGAGCATCCACTCCGGTTCCTGTTTCTTGGCCGAAATCGCGCGCACGACTGACTCGTCCAAGCCCTTGGGGAAGGTGTCGGACTCGATGTCGGTCACAAAGCCGGCGGTGTAGGGGCTGGGAGAGGAGATGAGAGGGGGTCGGGGTCGGGTCGCGGCGCCACGCCCCCCTCGACCCACCCCGCTGGCTCGCCCGCACACACAACTCCCTCTCCCTCCCTCACCGGTCGAGCATCTGCTGGATCTTGGACCGCTCCTCGGCCGCAGCGTCGGCGGTCGCGCCCGCAGGCTCGGCGGACGGCGGAGGGCGCGCGGCGCGAGGCCGGCGGCTGAGCGGGGGCGCCGTGGCCGTGCGCCGCGCCGCGCAGGGCGCGGCCGGCGCGCGGGCAGGCGGGTGGGCCCGCATTGGGGTGGCGGCGGCTGCGCGGGCTGCGACAGGCGGCGGCGGGCGGTCGCGCGGGCGGCGCGCTCGACGGGACGAGGCTGTGACCGAGGCGCGAGCTCGGCGAGGAGGGCGGAAGCTACAGTGGAGCCGGGAGTTGGGGCGCCGCCACAACCCCCGACCCGGCCCGCTGTTCGCGGCGCAGCGCCCGCCTCCAGCCGCCACCCTTCCCCATGCGGGCCGCAACACACGCGCCTGTCGCGCCCTCGACGTCCGCGCCCGCGGCGGCGGTCCGCGGCCCGGCGCCGGCCCGCGCCGCGCCCGGCGCGCCGCGCCCGCCGCGCGCGTCGCGTCTGGCCCCTTTGCAACCCGCCCCGGCCAGCTACGGCCGCTCGGGCGGCGCGCCCCCCCCCCCCCGGCGCGCCGCGCCCACCGCCGCCGCGCCGCCCAACACGGACACGCTCGACCTGACGCCCGAGAACGTGGAGACCGTGCTCGACGAAGTGCGGCCGTACCTGATGGCCGGTGAGGGAGGGGAAAGGAGGGGAGGCGGGGCGGTGGGCGAGTCAAGGGGCCGCCGCACACGCGCTGCTGCGCTCGGCACCACCCCGCCCACCGCGCCGCCACCCCCTCCCCCCCTCTCCTTAGACGGCGGCGACGTGGAGCTGATCGAAATCGACGGCCCCGTCGTCTACCTCAAGCTCAAAGGGGCGTGCGGCTCCTGCCCGTCCTCCACCGCGACGATGACGATGGGCGTCAAGCGCCGGCTCCAGGAGAAGATTCCGGAGATCGCGGAAGTGGAGCAAGTCATGGATGACGCGGCGGGGCTCGAGCTGACCGACGCCAACGTCGAAACCGTGCTCGACGAAATCCGCCCCTACCTCGTCGGCACCGGCGGCGGCGGCTTGGACCTCGTCGCCCTGGACGGCCCCCTGGTCAAGGTGCGCATTACGGGGCCGGCGGCGGGGGTGATGACGGTCCGCGTCGCCGTCACCCAAAAGTTGAGGGAGCGGTTCCCGGCCATCGCGGCCGTCCAGCTCGTGGCGTGAGGTGTGGAGAGAGAGAGAGAGGTGGAGTGGGGTGCAACAGGGCGTGCTCGCCGGGCGACGAGGGGAGAGGCGGGCGCGCGCGGCCGGCCCGCACTCTCGTTCCCGCCCCCTCTCCCCGCCATGGCCCCCCTCCTGCTCTCCGCCTCCCGGCCCCGCGTCGCCGCCGCGCGCCGCGCGCCCGCCCGTCGCGCGGCGGCCGCTCCCCGCGCCGATGCGCGCAGCGGCGCCATCGGCGTCGGCGCCGCGGGCGAGTTTGCGCCCACGCCTTCCTCCATCCCCGCCCCGGCCGCCGGCTTGCGCCCCGCGGTGGCCGGCGATTACGCCAAGGCGTCCATCAAGGTGGGGAGGAGGGCGGGCGAGGGCCGTCGAGGCGGGGCGGGGCGCGCCCGGGCAACACGGCGCGATGCGGGGCCGGGCTGGAGCGGCGCCGCCGGCGCGTGCCGCCCGCCCTGAGCGCGGGCGCTGGACACAGGCGCGCCATCGGGAGGGTGCCGGACGCCGCCTGCGCCCGCGCCGCCCCGCCGCGGCGCGCCGCGCGCGCGCCGATTCGCACGCGCGCCAGCGCGCCGCGCCCCGCACCCGCGCCGCCTCGCCCCGCCGCCGCCACCTGGCGATGGCGCGACGTCCCGGGCATCGCTCGTGGGCCGCCAACCCCCTGCCTTTTATCCTTTCCCAGGTCATCGGCGTCGGCGGCGGCGGGTCGAACGCGGTCAACCGCATGCTCGCCTCCGACCTCGCCGGCGTCGACCTGTACGTCATCAACACGGATGCGCAGGTGGGAGGGTGGAGGGGATGGTGGGTGGGGTGGTGGCGCCGCGGGGACAGCGCGCGCGCGGCCGCACGGCGACCCCGGCCAACCCTCCCCCTCCCTCCTCCCCTCTGCACAGGCTCTCGCGACCTCCCCGGTCCCCCCCACCAACAAGATCCAGATCGGGGCCAAACTGACCCGCGGCCTGGGCGCGGGCGGCAACCCCGGCGTCGGCGCCGACGCCGCGAACGAGTCCCGGGACGCCCTCCAGGCCATGCTGGCCGGCACCGACATGGTCTTCGTCACCGCCGGCATGGGCGGCGGCACCGGGTCGGGGGCGGCGCCGGCCGTGGCGGCGGCCGCGCGCGCGGGCGGCGCGCTCACGGTCGGGATCGTCACCACCCCCTTCTCGTTCGAGGGCCGCCAGCGCGCCGCCCAGGCCAAGGCCGCCATCGAGGCCCTGCGCGACGCGGTCGACACGCTGATCGTCATCCCCAACGACCGCCTGCTGGACGCGGTTGACGCGGCGGTGCCGGTGACCGAGGCGTTTCGCGTCGCGGACGACGTCCTGCGCGCGGGCGTGCGCGGTAAGAGTAGGGGGGGGGGGGTCGATCAGGGGTCCAAATGGTCGCTTCGCGGCCGAAAATGAGGCCGCGCCGGCCCTCCTCACCCCCTCGTGCCCGACCCCCTCTCTTCCCTCCCCCCCTCTCCAGGCATCTCCGACATCATCACCATCCCCGGCCTCGTCAACGTCGACTTTGCCGACGTGCGCGCGGTCATGTGCGGCGCCGGGTCGTCGCTCATGGGGCAGGGCGTCGCGAGCGGCAAAGACCGCGCGCGCGACGCGGCGCGCGCCGCCATCTCGTCGCCCCTGCTCGACGTGGGGATTGAACGCGCGCGCGGCATCGTGTGGAACGTGACGGGGCCGCCGGACATGACCCTGGCCGAGGTGGGAGAGGGGGGGAGGGGGAAGTAGGAGGGAGGGACATAACAAAAACAAAACTCACCCGTCCCACCACCCGCCACCCCTCCCCCCATCCCCAGGTCAACGAGGCCGCCGAGGTCATCTACGACCTGGTCGACCCGGAGGCCAACCTCATTTTCGGCGCCGTCGTCGACCCGTCCCGGTCGAACGGCGAGCTCTCGATCACCCTCATCGCCACCGGGTTTGGCGACGCGGGGCTGGCGGGGTCGGCGGTCGCGCCGTTTGTGGCGGCGACGCCGCGCGCCGCGCAGGCGGCCGCGCCGGTCGCGGCCGCGGCGCCCGCGGCCCCCGCGCCCAAGGGCGCGCTCGACATCGTGGTGCCCGCGTTCCTGCGCCGCGGCCGCAAGTGAGGCGGGAGCGGGCGCGGTGATTTGAGGGGGTGGGGTCTGGGGCGCGCGGCGCGGCTGCGCGCGCTGCCAGCGCTGCGCGGCCGGGCCGCGCGCGCGCCGGGCGCGTGTGTATGGGGGCGTGCGGCGGCGAGAGGCTTGCAACCACAACAAACGACACCATGCGCGCGGTTCAGACAGAGGGCACGGAGGGGGCGAAACAAGGCGGCGTCAGTTTCTTGTCCCAGCCGCGCCCACGCCCTCGCAACAATGCGGGGCGACCCTCCCCCACCCCCCGCGCCCCCGCCGACGGCGCCCGCCGCCAAGGGCGAGCCCGGCCCGCGCGCGCGCCCCGTCTCCGCCGCCGGCGGCGGTCTCCTCGCGGGCGGCCTCGCGCCGCCGCGCAAGGTGTTGCGCGTCGGGCCCGACGGCAGGACGACCTATGTCTTGGTCAGTGTGTCGTGGGGGAGGGGTCGGGAGGCGGCCGGGGCTCGGAAACGGTCGGCGCCCGCGCCGACCCTCCCCCCCCAGGCCGACCGCCACACGCTCGCCGCCCAGCTGGGCATTCCCTACCGCGACTTGCGCGTGGTCGATCCAGCGACGGTGAGGGAGGGTGAGGGCGGAGGAGGGAAGAGGCCGCGCCGCGCCGCGCCGCCCCGCCCACCCCACCACCCACCCGCCCCTCTCCAGGCCGCCCCCAGCGAGGCCACCGCCATCTTCATTCGGGAGCGCGCCATCGGCGTCGCCCTGGAGGGCGTGCGCTGCGTCATTTGCGCCGGGCAGGTCGTCATCCTGGGGGTCCCGCCACCGCACGCCGCGGGCGGCCACGCACGCCACGCGCACGCGGCCGCCGGGCCCCCGCTGCCCGCCGCGCCCTTTGTGCGGGACCTGGTGGGGCGCGTGGCGGGCGGCAGGTGTGTGAGGGGGGATGGGACAGTGGAGAGTGCGTTTTGTTTAGTCGCCCTTCCCCGCCCCCAAACCATTTGCCCCGTACCCTTAGCGACTGCACCCACCCCGCCGACGCCCTCCCCTACGAGCTGCGCGCCCTGGAGGCCGTCCTGGCCGCCGCCGCCAAACGGCTGGAGGACGACGCGGCGTCGCTCGAGGGCGCGGCGGGGCCGCAGTTTGCGCGCCTGGGCGCCGCCGTGTCTCGCGCCGAGCTCGACCGCGTGCGCGAGCGCAAGGCCGCGCTGGCCGCGCTGCTGGCGCGTGCGGCGGGCGTGAAGCAGGTGTGTGTGGCGGGGGTGGGGGGTGGGGGGGGGACGCGGCGGCGGGTCTGCCGGCCGGCGCCCCCTCCCACCCCCCACCCCTCCCTGCCTCCCTCTCAGGCCCTGGAAGGCATCCTGGGCGACGACAACGCCATGGACGCCATGTACCTGACCCGCAAAGCGGACGAGGAGGGGGGGCTGGAGGGTGGACCCGCGGCGGCCGAGGCCGCGGCGCCCGCGCCCGCTGCCGCGCCCGACGCCCCGCCCCCCCCCCCTCCTCCCTCCCTGGACCGCGTTCGCTCCCTGCGCACCGCCCGCCTGTCCACCGACGTCGACTGCCGCGGCGGCCGGGCGTCGGGCGGCGGCGGCGCGCGCGACGGCGACGACGGCGACGACGTGCGCACGATCGCCTGGCCGCGCCCCCCCGTCGACCCGCGCGACGTGGTGGGATGCGCCGACCTCATCGACGCCTACGTCGCGCGCGTCGGGGGCGCGCTGACCTCCCTGGACGCGCTGCGCGAGCGCGCCGCGGCGGCCGAGGCGCTCGCGCGGCTCGACCTCGACCGGCGCCGCAACGAGCTCGTCGCCTTCAACATGGGCCTGTCCATGGTGTCGGTCTCCCTCGCGCTCGTGTCGGCGGTGGCGTCGATCTTTGGGCAGAACCTGTTCCTGTCCGCGCGCGCGACCCCGCTCTCGGCCTTCCAGGCCGCCACCTGGTCCTCGGTCTCCGCCGCCGCCCTCCTGCTGGCGGGGCTGCTGGCGTTCGCGCGGCGGCAGGGGCTGCTGTTCATCCCGAGCGAGGGGTGATGGGGCGAGGGGGGGGGGAGGGCGGTGGGGGCGTGCCGGCAGGCTCGCCTCCCCCCTCCCTTGCCACCCCGCGCTCTGCAGTCTCCACAGTGGTCCGCGCAACCATAAACCAAACAACGAGCCCTCGGCGCCGCTCCCCAGCCTCGTCAGAGCCGCGCCGCCGCCACCGCGTCGGCCGCGCGCGAATCGAAAAACGCGCGCACCGCGGCCGCGCCCTCCCCGGCCAGCCGCGGAATGACGTGCCCGCGCTCGTGCTCGACGACGACCGGGTCCACGCACGCGGCGGCCAGCGCGCGGGAGAGGGGGGCGGCCGGGTCGCGGCGCCCGATGACGTGCAGGGTGGGGGCCGCGAGCGCCCCCCCGCCGCCCCCGGGGATGGACGCCGCGCGGGGCAGGATGCCGCAGAAGAAAACGCCAAACCGGGGGGCGGCGACGGAGGGCGGCGGGGCAACGAGGGGGGACCTGGCGGGGACCCGGGGGGGGCGGGGAGGGCGTCGGCCGGGGAGCGACCCCGCCGCCGACCCCGCCCCCCCCCCCCCCGCCCCCCCGCGCACTTGTCGGCCAGCATGCGGAGCACGGCGGCGCCCAGGATCGACCCCTGCGAAAAGCCGAGCACGCCGTCAAACCCGGGCGCGGCCGCGAGCGCGCCCCGCACCGCCGCCAGCGTCTCCTCCACGCCGTGGTAGGCCAGCACGCCGTCCGCGCCGCGCACCGCGTCCCACCATTCGTAGTGGGGGGGTGGGAACGGGTTGTCGTCGGTCGGCGGGCCGCGCGCGGCGTGCGGCGCGTCCACGCACACAAAGTCGGCGACGTCTCCCAGAGTCTCGGTCAGGCGCGCCATGTCGAGCTGCGGCGGGGGCGGGGGTGGGGTGCACGGGGGTTGAGGAGGGCGTTTCGGGCGAGCGCGGTCACCCTATGCCCCTATCCCCCTCCCCCCCTCCCCCCCCACACGCACCTGGTCCTGCAGGATGCGGGCGCTGGTTCGATATCCGTGCAGGCACAGCAGGCGCAGCCGGCGCGCGGGGGGGGGCGCGGGGTGGGGGGGCGGCCCGACGACGGGGCGCGCCATGGCGCGGCCGCCGGGGGGGGCGGGCCGGCGGCGGCGGCGGACGACGGTCGCACGCGGGGGCGGAGGGATGAGCGAGTGTGCGCGATGGTGCGCCCGCCGCGGCGGGTCAACGCGGCGCGCGCCGTCTCTCGCCGCGCGCGTCACAGTGCTCCCCCCCCCCCCCCGCGCGCCATCACCCGCGCCGGCCCCGCTTGCGCTCGCCCGCGCCGGCGCCCTCGGACGAGCCGCCGCGGCGCCGGTCGCGCGACGGCTCGCGCTCGCGCTCCTTGTCCCTGCCCCGCTCCGTGCCCCTGCCCCGCTCCCGCCCCTGGGGCCGCCCGCCAGTCAACGCCGCCTCGAGCGCCGCCGCCGCCGCGGCTTCCGACGCGCGCGCGTCAGCCAGCAGCGCTTCCGCCGCCGCTGCCCGCCGCTCGGCCGCCGCCTTGGCCCCCTCCCCCGCCGCCACGCGCAGCTCCTCGTTTTCGCGCTGCAACTCGTGAAAGCGGGCGACGACCGCCTCGGCGCCGGGCGCGCCGGGCAGCGCGGCGAGGCGCTCGCGCAGCGACGCGGCGTCGCGCGCGGAAGCCGCGGCGTCGGCGCGCAGCCTTTCGAACTCGCGGGCGACCGCGGGGTCGAGCGCGAGCTGGCGCGCCTGGGCGACAGAGGGGGCGGCGCGCGCGGTCGCGGCCGCGAGCGTGCGGCGCAGCGCGACGCCCTCGAGTGTTTTCTCGGCCAGCGCCGCGGCCAGCGCGTCCTCCCGCGATGGATCCCCGGGCGCCGGCCCGGGCGCCGGCCCTGCCGCGCCCGCCTGCTCGGCCGCGGTCGCCGCCGCGTCGGCCGCGGCGCGCCACCGGGCGGCGTCGTCGACCGCGGCCGCCAGAGAGCGCTCCAAGTCGGACGCGCGCGCGGTCTGGGCTGCCAGGCTGAAGGCGGGGAGGAGGAGGGGGTGGTGAGAAGGGGTCGGCGCGGCGTCGAGTGACTCGCCCCGCACGCCCGCCTCCCTCCCCCTCTCCAGCCGCTCTCTCACTGTTTCTTCAGCTCCAGCACCTCGGGCGACGGCCCCGCCTGCCCCGGCGGCGGGAGCGGCGGCGGCGCCGGCGCGGGCGCCGCGTACGCGAGGGCGGGCGCGTCGCCGTAGATGTCGGCGCCGTACAGGTCATCTTCCTCATCCGCCATGGTGTGGGTGGGGGGTGGAGGGGGATGGGCGCTCCTCTCGGCGCCGTCTGTGCGCCGGCCGCCGTCGGCGCTGCATTGCACTCTCTCAAAGGCCGCCCGCGGCCCGTGTCCGCGCCCGCCGGGCATAGTTGCGAGAGCAAATCCCTTTCAGTCCCCGTGCGAGGCCTTTGCTCTCCCCAATGGGCCTCTTCGACGGCATTCTCGGCGCCGCCCCTCCCACCGCCGCCGCTCCCGCCGCCTCCCTGTTCGACCCGACGTCGTCCTTCAAGCGGTCCGGTGGCAAGCGGCACGCGGGCGACGCCGGCGTGGGCGGGCGCGCCAAGCGGCGCGCGCCGCAGGCGGCTGCCGCGGCGGTCGCCGCGGCCGCCGCGCGCGCGCTGGAGAGAGGCGACGACGACGGCGTCGACACCGAGTCTGAGAGTGAGGGCGACCGGCCGCGCGAGGCGTCGCTCTCGCTCGCGTCGTCGTCGTCGTCGGGCGGCGACGGCGGCGACCGCGCGGCGCCGCGCCGCCGGGACCCCGACGGCCTGCCCGAGCCCGTGCACGGCTCCGACAGCGACGATGACGCCCCCTCCAAACCCGCGGCGCGGCCGCGCGCGACGGCGGAAGAGGAGGCCGCGCGCCTGGCGCGCACCGTGTTTGTCGGCAACGTCCCGCCCACCCTCAAGCGCAAACAGCTCAAGGCCCGGTTCACGCCCTACGGCCCCGTGGAGTCTGTGCGCCTGCGCTGCGTGCGGGTGGCGGCGGGGGAAAAGGGCGGCAAGCGCGCGGCGGTGCGCCGCGGCGCGGTCGACGCCGCGGCGCCCGTCGCGGCGTACGTCGTCTTTGCCGACTCCGCGTCCGCCGTCGCCGCCCTGGCGGCGAACGGGAGCGACGTGGGCGGGCGCACGCTCCGCGTCGACGCCGCCGCGCCATCCCGCGCGCGGCCCGCCACCCGCGACGGCGCCCCCGCCCCCGCCCCCGCCGGCGTCGCCGCCGCTGCCCTCGCCCGCGGGCGCACCGTGTTTGTGGGCAACCTGCCGCCGGATGTGGACGACGAGGCGGTGGCGGTGGCGTTCGGTGGGCCTGTGCGGAGTGGCGGACCGGTCACTGCTGTCCGTTGCGTGCGCGACCCCGCCACCGGCCTCGGCAAAGGGTTTGCCTTTGTCGAGCTCGCCGACGAAGCCGGCCTGGCGTCCGCGCTGGCGAGGCGTGGCGGCGCGGGGCCGGGCGGGCGGCCGCTGCGCGTGTCGCGCGCGGGGGCGCCGAGGGCTGGGGGGGCGCCCCCGGCCCGCGGCGGCGGCCGCGGCGGGGGGAGGGGAGGCCGTGGCAGTGGCCGCGGCGGCGGCCGGGGCGCGCCGGGGCGGCCGGCGGACTGGGCCGGCGTGCGCACGAAGGGCGTCGGCAAGGTCGCCCGCTCCGCCGGCGCCGCGCCCCGCTCTGGGAGGGGTGGAAGCGCTGGTCCTGCGCGCGGCAGCTCCACTCCCCAGCCTGCCAAGGCGGCTGCGGCAGGCAAGCGGCCCGCGGTCGCGGCGCGCAAGGCGGCGGCCCAAAAGTAGGGCCGGCCCCGTGTGTCGGCCTGGTTTTGGGGTGGGCGTGGTTTGCGGGCGATCGTGCAATGGTGCAGCGCGTGGTGGCTCGAGAAGCAGGGCGTCGGCGGCTGTGTCAGGGTTTGGCCGGCCACAAGAGCACACACCCGCCGCGCCCCTTGCGCACCGCCGCCCGCGCCCGTCCCCACTGGACGCCGCTTCAATGTCGTGCCCGTTTCGGGGCGTGCTCGGCCTCGGCGGCGGTGCGCCGGCGACCGATGCGCCGGCACCGGCCGCGGCGTGCCCGTTTTCGGGGCGGGTGTCAGAGGCGGAGGCCACGCCGGCAAGCAGCGACGCGGGCGCCGCGCCCGCCAAAGCGACCTGCCCGCTCGGCTTCACCTCGTCCGCGTCGCGCGCCGGCGCGCTCGGCCAGCACGCCTGCCCCCGCTGCCGCGCCTACCTGTTCGACGCCGTGGAGCTGGATCCATGTGGCCACGTCCTCTGCCTCGAATGCGCGGCGCCGAGCGAGAGCTGTTTGGTGTGCGGGCGCGACGTGAGCAGCAGGCCCCCTGCGGCCGCCCGCCAGGCCGCCGCCGACGCGGCGTTGGCCGCCGAGACGGCCTCGACCCCAGAAGCGATGCTGACCGCCGCCCTGGCGTCGGCGTCCGGCGGCGCCCCCCGCGCCGCGCTCGCGCGCGCGCGCGCGGCCGCAGCGGCCGAGCCCGACGCGGGCAAGCGGGCCGCGCTGGCGGGCCTGGTCGGCGACTTTCACAAGAAGATTGGGGATATGGATGCGGCAGCGGCGGCGTACGAGGGCGCGGTGGCGCTGTTTGAAGGTGGAAGCGGCGACGCCGACCGCGCCAACCCGTCCGCCGCGCACGCCGCCACCGTCTCCCTCACCAAGCTGGGCGACGTGCGCTACGAGCAGGGCGGACCCGCCGCCGCTCTCCCTCTGTACGAGCGCGCGCTGGGCGGGCGCCTGGCGGCGGCCGGGCTGGGTGGGGCCGACGCGGCCGCGGTCGCCTCTGCGCCCCCGCCCGAGCCGACAACCGCCGGCGCCTGGGTCGATGCCGGCGTGGCGGCCGCCAAGGTGGCGGATGCGGCGTCGGGAACGGGCGCCGGAGTGCGCGCGGCGAGCGCAGGGGCGCTGGCCGCCGCCCTGCTGGCCGCCGCCCGCGCCCCCGCCGCGGCCGCGGGCGCCGGCACCGCCGTGCGCGCGTCCCGGTTGGCGTCGTTTTTGGAGGGCGGCGGCGCGTGAAAGCCTGCCGCGCCTGGCACGTCTCTCACACTAGTCTCGACCCGCATCCCCCCTCTTCATCCTCCACCTCCCTGCGCCAGCGGGTTGGCCAGCACGCCCGTGGACGACCAGGAGTCGCCCTGCGGCATCGCCACCTGCCCCCCACCCGGCGCGCGGCCGCCGCCGCGGCCGTGCTGCGCGGCGGCCACCGCGTTGCCCGTCGCGCGCAGCGTGTACTGGCGGGCTGCGAGGCCGCGCACAGCTTTCAGGTAGGGGCCGCACGCGAGGCCGCCGGCGGCCAGGGCGCGGTCCAGCGCGTACAGCGCGTCCTCCACCGCCATGTCCTCCGCCTGCGCCGCGAGCGCCTGCGCGGACAGCGGGTCGGCGGGCTCGACCGCGGCGTCGGCGTCGACGGTGGCGGGCGGGGTCGATGCGTCCACGGCCGCCGGCGGCGGCGCTTTCGACTCGTGCGCGGCGAGCCACGCGTCGAGGCTCTTGGCCGCGCCGCCGAGGCCCGCGACGGCCGCCTCGAGCGCGCTTTTTTCCGCGCGCACGGCGTCGATGCGGGAGTCGACTTCGGCGGCGCGCGCGGCGAGGGCGGCGGCGTCGGCGGCGCTGGCCGCGGCGGTCGCCGCGGCCGCGTCGGCATCGGCGGCCAGCGACCCCTGCAGGCGGGCCGTCAGGCCGGCAATGGCCAGCTTGCGAAACGCGGCGTCCAGGTCGGGCTTGATGGTGGCGGGAGTGGGGGTGGGGGCGGGCGCGGGCGCCGCGCCGCCGCCGCTCGACGACGGCCGCCCTCCCCCAACCGCGGCCGCCATCGCGGCCAGCGCCCCCCCCCAGATGCCGCCACCGCCGCCGGCCGGCGGCGAGTGAATGGGGTTGGCAGCGGCGAACTCGGGCGGGCGGGCGGGGGTGGGGGTGGGGGCGGCGCCCGCGCCCGCTCCCACCGCCTCCCACCCCGGCGGCTTGGAGAACAACGGCGGCTCCGCTCCAAACCGAATCGACGTGTCGTGCGCGAGGTCGACCAGGTTGGAGCTGGGAGGCGGGCGGGTGGGGAGGGTGGGCGCGCACGGTGTCGGCGCGCGAGCGTTCAACGCCGCGAGACGGCCCGCCCAACCCTCACACCACCCACCGTCCGCTCCACGCGGCCAGGTACGGTGTGGACACACATCCCGACGCGTCGACAAAGGTGTGGGCGGGGCGGATGATCATGTCGGCCGTCGGCCGCACGTAGAGCGTCGGGGGCGACGCGGGGTACGCCTCCCCGAGCCACAGGGCAACCGGAATGTTGTACTTGACGCTCTGGGAAGGTTGGGAAATGTTTGTGTCGCGTGCGGGCGCGCGAGCGTGAGCGGGCGACCCGACGCCGTTTCCCTCCCTTTCCCTCTTCCCCTCACCAAATAATACACCGGCAGCGTCCCCTCCGCCACCAGCAACGGCACCGCCCGCCCGTCGGGGTAGGTGTACGTGTCCAGCTTGAGGACGAGCGTGGGAAATTCCTGTAGAGGGAGGGAGGGGGGGTCGAGGCGTGTCGGCCCGCGCCCGCATCTGGCGCCGCCCCACCCACCGCCCACTGTCTCTCTTCTCGCACCGCCACCAGGTCGGCCAGGTGGCGCCGCACCGCGCCGCGCGCCGGCGGCGGGTAGGCCGGCGCGCGGTCGCCGCGCATGGCGAGCACGGCGTCCAGCCAGGCGCCGGGCGTGGTCATGGCGGGGGGGTGCGGGGCCGGCGGCGCGCCCGGGGAGGGGGTGTGCGGCAGGCGGTGGCGGTCGGCCGCACACAGCGAGCGGGGCGCCCTCGCGGCCGCCGTCTCCTGTCCCGCGATGCCCAGCCGATCCCACCCCACGACTCCGGCCGCCGCCGCCGCAGCGCGGCTGGCGGTCGTCGCGCGGCACGTCGCGCCGGCGGCGTGCGCGGGCCTGGACCGGCCGACGCCCCGTGACGCGGCCGACATGGTCAGTGGGCGACGAGAGACATGATGGGATGGCGGCACGGGGTCGACGGGCGCCGGCCTTGTCCCTTCCCCAACCCCAACCCCAACCCCACCCCCCGCCCCAGGGCATCGCCGTCCACCCCGACGTCGCCGCCGCGCTGCGCGCCGGCCGCCCCGTGGTCGCCCTGGAATCCACCATCATCGCGCACGGCATGCCGCACCCGCACAACGTGCGGGCGGCGCTCGCGGTGGAAGCGGCCGTGCGGGCGGGCGGCGCGACGCCGGCCACGGTCGCCATTCTGGCCGGCGTGCCCACCGTGGGCCTCACGCGCCTCCAAATCGAGGCCCTGGGCGCGCCGGGCGCGGGCGCGGTCAAGGTGAGCCGCCGCGACGTGGCCCCCTGCGTCGCGGCGCGCGGCACCGGCGCCACGACCGTCGCCGCCACCGCCCTGCTCGCCGCGCGCGCGGGCATCTCCGTGTTTGTCACGGGCGGCATAGGGGGGGTCCACCGAGGGGGGGAGCGCTCCCTCGACATCTCGGCCGACCTCCCTGAACTCGCGCGAACCCCGGTCGCGGTCGTGTGCGCGGGCGCCAAATCCGTGCTCGACATTCCGCGCACCCTGGAAGTGCTGGAGACGGCGGGCGTGCCCGTGGTCGCGTGGCGGCAAAGCGGCGTCCCCGCTTTTTTCGAGGCCGACTCCGGTGTCCCCGCCCCCGCGCGCGCCGACACGGCCGCCGAGGCGGCGGCCATCATCGCGGCCCACTTGACGCTGGGGCTGGGGGGGCTCGTGCTCGCGGTGCCGCCGCCGGCCGAGGCGGCGGCCGGCGCGGCGGCGGCCGTTGCAGCGACGGAGGCTGCCTTGGCCACCGCCGCTGCTGCGGGCGCCACCGGGGCCGCTGCAACCCCGGCCGTGCTGGCCGCGCTGCACGCGGCGACTGGGGGGGCGAGTTTGGAGGCCAACATCGCGTTGGTGCGGCACAACGCCGAGGTGGGGACCGCGGTCGCGGTGGCTCTGGCGCAGTTGGCGGGGCGGGGTGGGGGTGGCGTGTGACGCGAGGCCGTGGCTCGCGGCGTCTCTCGCCCTGGAGGTGTGCGGCCGGGCGAGGCGCGGCGACAGCGCCACCACCACACCGGCACGCGCCGCTGGCGCCCCACCCCCTCCCGACCCTGCGCCCGCGGGAACGCACAGGTGCGTCATGCGCGAGGGGCGGGCGCGAGGTGGGCGGCGGGGCCGCGATTGGAGCGCGGCGGCGGCGCGCGCCGCCGCGCCGCGCCGCGGCCCCCCGCCGTCCCCCCGATTGGCGCGAGCGCGCTCCACGCGGCGTCCGCCGTCGCGCGCGTGGCGCGAGCAGGCGGCGAGCGCGGCCCGCGCGCGGGCGCGGGCATGGGCGCGCGTTTGCGCGGGCAGCGCCTCTCCGCGGCGCGCGGCGCGCCTCCCGCGCCCCGCACCCGCTCGGGCGCGGAAAAAACGCGCGCGCGCCGGTGCCGCGCGGGGCAGAGGACGCGCCCCCCGAGTTTGCTGCGCCGCACCCCGCCCCTCGTTCGCGGTGGGCCGGCGGGGGGCCCACCCTCGCCCGCCCCCCCAGCCCGCCTCTCCTCCCCTATGCCGCCCGCGCCCGCTGCAACGGGCGATGCCCGCCACCGCGTGCTGGCGTGTGTGCTGGCGTCCGACGCGGCCGCGCTGGAAGACACGCTCTGGGCGGTCGCGCGCGCCGACGTCGCGGCGCGCGGCGGCGCCGCGTCGGTCCGCCGCGCGGTGCTGGCCGCGCTGGACGGGCGGCCGCTGCTGACCGGGGCGGATGTGGGGGCCCTGGTGCGGCGCCTGGCCCCCTCGGCGCTCGCCGGCGACGGCGGCGGCGCCCTCCTGCTCGGCGTCGTCCTCTGCTTCTGCACCGGCGCCGCCGGCGCGGCCGACGCCGCGCGCGCGGCCGAGGGGTACCGGTGCCTGGCGGCCGCGGCGCGCGGCGGGTCGCGGCTCGCGGCGTTGCTGTTGGGGCTGTGCCGCGAGGCGGGCCGCGGCGTGCCGCCCGACGCGGGCGCCGCTGCCGCGGCCTACGCCGCCGCGGCGGCAGGGGGCTACCGTTTGGCTGCCGCTTTCGCCGCCGAGCTGGCGGCCGAGCGCGGCGTGGCCGCGCCCGACGCCGACGGCGACGGCGGCGGCGCGGCTGCCGCCGCCGCCGCCGCGGCCGCCGCCGCCGCCGCCGACACCGCCGCCGCCGCCGCCGCCGAGGCGGCCGCCGCCAAAAAGTGGGCCCCTCCCCGCGCGTCCGCGTTTGGCGCGGTCGGCTCGGCGCGGGGCCCCACGAGCGGGCCGCCGTCGGTCGCCGGGTCGGTACGGGGCGACGAGTCGTCCTCGCGCGCGGGCTCGCCCTCGCCCTCGGCCGACGGTGGGAGTGGTGGCGTCGCCCCCGGCTCCAAGGACGGGCCTGGCAACGGCGGCGGCGCGTCGCCGCCGACGCCGGCGGGGTCGGACTCGGCGCCGCCCGCGGCGTCCGACGACTCTGCGCCCCGGCCCGCGTCCAAACCGGTCCCCGTGCCCGGCGCAGGCGACGACGACGGCGACGCGCTCGCGAGCGGCCTGGCGGTGGCGCTCGCGCTCTCTGGTGGCGCCCCCTCGCGCGCTGCGTCCGAGTCGGGCGCCGCCCGCGCGCCGGGCTCTGCCGGCTCTCTCCCGTCCTCGGACGCTGGCGCTCCTTCGTCCTGGCCCGGCGTCGGTGGAGCGGCTGTCGCGGGCTCGCCCGCGGTCGAGCCGCGCGTCGCCGCGTCGCCGCCGCCGCCGCCGCCGTCCTCCGCCGGCGACCTCTCCTCCCTCTACGCCGCCCTCGCCGCCGGCCCGCCCTCCGCGCCCGCGGGGAGCGGTTTCGGCCACGTGTCGGCCGCGCACGCCGCGTCGGCCGGCGCGCGCGCGGGGACCGGCTTCTACACCCCCACCCCCCCTCCCCCCCCCCCCGGCACCGGCCCCGGCACCGCCTACCGCGCCCCCGCGTCCTCCGGCTACAGCCCCTACACCAGCGCCGTACCCTCGTCGCACGGCGGCCACGGCGGCTACGGCGGCGGCCACGGCGCGCCGCCGCCGCCGCCGCCGTCGTCGCTGTCGCACACGCAGCAGTTGGCGCTGCTGCAGCAGCAGCGGGCGCGCGCGGCGGCCGCCGGCGCGGCGGCGCGCGCGGGGGCGGCGGCAGCCGGGCTCGGCTCCGCTCCCCCCGGCTCCGCCGCCGCCATGTACGCGTCCGCGGGCGGCGGCTACGGCGCCTTCTCCGCGGTATCGGCGTCGGCCGCGGTCGCGTCCCTGCTCGCCGGTGGCGGCGGCGGCGCGCCGCCGCCCCCGCCGCGCGCCCAGCAGCCGCGCTACGGCGACGCCTCCACCGGTCACTGGATGGGTGCCGACGGCGGCGCCGACCTGGACGCCGCCCTCGCCGCGTCCGGCCTGGGCGGGCGCGGCGGCCAGGGGAGCGACGCGTCCTACTCGCTCTTTGGCGGCCGCGCCTGGGCGCCGCCCGCGCCCGCGGCCGCGGACGCGGCGTGGGGCGGTGCGCCAGGCGGCGGCCAGGGCGGCGGCGGCGGCGGCGGCGGCGGCTGGGCGTGATGGCTTACGGCGCGCCCGCTTGCTGCCCTCCTTCTCGCGCCCCCCCGAGACCCCCCTACCTACCCGACCCCCTTCGAAGACAATTACCATTTCGTTCTTTTGCCACGAGTCGTGCGATGCCTATTGACTTGACGCTTGCGCGCCGTGAGGCGGACGGCGGCGTGCGCTGCGCCCCTCGCGCGCGCGCGCCCGCCGCCGTCCCCTCGCGCCCACGCACGCGCACACACACTTGCGCGCACACTCCGGCGCGACCCGTTCGGCCGAAGCGGGGCTTGACTCCACCTAACACCAATTCCCAGTTTGCCCCCCCCCCCTTTTTTTTCTCCGGTTTCGCGCCGCGCGGGCCCCGCCTGCCGTCGTGGAAACCGCGGCTTCCACCTAACCCCAAGCCCCCCTGCGCCACCACCGCCGGGACCCCGGGGCGGCCGCGACCGCCGGCGCCGGTGGCGCGCGGCGGTCGCGGGCGACCCGGGGCGGCGACCGGCGCGCCGCCTGGGGCGGGCACCGTGCCTGGCGCCCGCCCTGGTGGCCGCCGACGCCGCACCCGTAACAGCGCTCGCACGCACCCAAGAACATAACGCGCGCGCGCGCCCCGCCGGGCGCGCGGCGTGCCTTTCCCCCCAAACAAGCCCCCCCCCCCCACCCCTTCGACATAAACGACGACGCTCAACGCTGCCGGCAGGGACGCGCGGCGGGGCACACCGCCGGCCGACAGGGAGGGGCGGCGGAGGGCGCGCGCGCGAGTCCGCGCGCGCTGCCCCCGCCCCCCTTCCCGCGGCCGGCGCCCCGCCGCCCGCCCTCCACGCGGCCCCGCCCGGGGGTGTGCCCAGTGTAGGCCACGCGGCGATGGCGACCAGCCAGAAAGAGACGGATTGGGGTGGGGTGAGGGCGGAGGAGGGCGCGCGGCGCTCTCTCTCTCTCTCTCCCGGCTCTCTCCGCCCGCTGCGATCGCCCCACAATGCCGCCAGACGCCCTCCAACCTCTCGACTCAAGCTCAATCCCCCGAAAACCGTTCCGACACCCCGCCCCGCAACCCGGTCCCCTCGCACAGGTGGCACCCGCACACCCCCGTGCCCCGGCACGCAAAGCACGGCCCGCCCGGCTTGAGGTAGGGCCGGATGTCGACGCGGCCGTTGGTGGAGCGGATGACGCCCTCGGGGTCGAGCCCCAGGAGTTCCGCCGCGGAGACGCCCTCTGGCAGGACACAGTTGCCGCCGCACCGGATGCACGTCAGCTTGCCGTCGCCCCCGCACACGACGCAGTAGGACTCGGGGGGCATGAACGGGCCGCCCGTCGCGTACGCGGCCTTGCGCGCGAGGAACGCGCGCTGCGCGGGGCAGAGTCCCGGGTCGGCGAACTCCAGTTCCGCCGCGGGGAAGACCAGCTCGGCCGGCGCGATGACAAAGGCGGGGTCGGCCGGGTCGGGCGCGGGCTGTCGCCGGGGCTGCGGTGGGAGCGCGGCAGCGAGGGCGGCCTGCCGAAATAAGGGGGGCCGCGTTGGTGGTGTTGCCTCGGGCCGCGCCGCCCGCCGTCTGGCCTCCGTGTCCCTGCCTATCCCGGTGACGCGCCACCACTAGAAATCAATCAAGGGCGCCAACGCGCCAGCGAGCGAAGACGCCGCGGGCGCCGAGCTCGCCCAACGCACCTTCCCTCGCTGAAGCGCCGGACGCCCTCCCACCGCCGGGAGAATGGACGTCATCATTCTGGGCATGACTGGCTCGCGGGCCGCCCCCCAATGCGCGCTTCCGCGGGTGTGGATGTGCGGCGAGCGTCGCCCGCCGGCACTGCGCCCGCCCGACGCCGGGCGTCCGCCCGCGCGGCCGGTCCCGCCCGCGCCATGGAGGACGATTCGTCGCCGTCGCCCTCGCCCCCCCCTTCGGCCGAGCCGGCGCCCGCCGCGCCGCGGCCGCCGCCGCTCAAGCGCGAGCGCCGCCTTAGCGTCGTGCTGCGGCCGCCGGGTGTCGATGGAGTGAGAATGGAGGGTGCTGGTGGTTGGCGGGCGGCAGGCTGCACGGCGGCGGCCGGCCCTCACCTCTCCTCTCCTTCTTCGCAGCACTGCGCCGGCGTCACCGCCCTGCTCGCCCCCACCCCCACCACCCTGGTCACCGCGTCCCGGGACGGCACCGTGCGCACGTGGCAGGTTGGGAGGGCGGGGGCGGGCGCGGCCCCGACTCCTCTCGCGGAGCGCGTCGGCCACGCAGCGTGGGTCTCGGCCCTCGCCCTCCCCACCCCCACCATCCTCGCGTCCGCGTCGCACGACCGCACCGTGCGCTTGTGGGACGCGCGCGAGACCGGGACCGGGTTGCGGCCGCGGGCCACGCTCGCCGGGCACGCCGACTACGTGACGTGCCTCGCGTCCTCCCCCGCCGCCCCCCTCCTCTCCGCCGGCCTCGGCGGCGCCGTCCTGGCGTGGGACTTGGACCGCGCCGGGTCCTCGGGCGTGGCGGCGGCGGCGGCCGCGGCGACGCCGGTGCGGTGCGTGCGCGGCGGCGCGAGCGCGTACGCCCTCGCCCTCGCCCCCGACGCCGCCCACGCCCTCGTCGGCGGCGCTGGCGGCTTCCTGCGCCTCGTTGACATCCGCTCCGGCGCCGGCGCCGACCTGGCGGGGCATGGCGACGTTGTCCGCGCCGTCGCGTTTTCGGCCGACGGCCGCCGCGCGGTCTCCGCCTCGTCCGACCGCACGCTGCGCGTGTGGGATGTGGGCACGCGGCGGTGCATGACCGTGCTGGCGCCGCACACGGATTCTGTGTGGGGGGTCGTGGCGGGTGGCGGCGGCAGCGGCGACCGCACGCTGCGCCCCGCTTCCTCCTCGGCCGACGCCTTTGCCACCATCCTCTCGGCCGGCCGGGACGGCTGCATCTACCGCACCCACGCGCCCACGCGCACCGCGGAGCTGATTGGCGCGTTCCCGTCGCCGCTCACCTGCGTCGCCGTCGCGGGCGGCGCCGCGTGGGCGGGCACGCCGTCCTCGGGCTCCGTCCCCGGCTGGCGCCTGCCCCAGTCGCGCCCTCCGCCCCCTGGCTCGCCCCGGGCCGCCGTCGGGTCGCCGCCCTCCTTGTCCGCCCTCCTCGGGTCGCCGCCCGCCGCCCCGGCGGGCGGCGCGCTGCCGCCGCCGGGCGCCAGCTTCCACGTGCCGTCCTCGCCCCTGGTGCGCGCGAAGCAGGCGTTCAGTGGGGGTGGAGGAGGCGTCGTCGCGCCTGCGGCGGCCCCCTCCCCCCCTCCAACCTCTCGCCTCCCCGGCGCCCCGCCCCTCGTCGCCGCCGAGTGGCTCCCCGACCGCCGCCTCTTTGCCTCCCTGGACGCGGCGGGAGCGGCGTCAATTTGGGATGCGGCGGCGTGCGCGCCGGTGGAAACGCTGCCGGCGGGGACGCGCCCCGCCGACGAAGTGGCCCGCCGCTGGCGCCCCGACGCTGGCGCGCCCTGGGCGTCGCTCGACGTCGCCCTGGGCGCGCCCCGGTTGACGCTCGACCCGGGCACCGCGTTCGGGGCCGAGGCGTACGCGGCGGCGCTGCCGGGCGCGGGCCGCGGCGGCGGCGCGGGCGACGACGCCAAAATCAACCTGGGCGTCGAACTCCTGCGCGCCGCGCTGGGGCCGGCGTACGGGCCTGCTGTCCTGGCCGCGGCGGACTTCGGCGACGACGAAATGGGCGTGATGGCGGTCCCTCGTTCCGCTCTCCCGCCGCTCGACGCGGCGGCCGCGCTCGTGGCCGCCGACGGCGCCGACGCCGCTGGCACCCCGTTTGCCGCGCCCGTCGGCGCCCTCGCCGCCACCGACCCCGTGCCACCCTGGGCCGCGGGCGCGGCCGCGACGGGGGCGCCGGCGGGGGCAGGGACGAAAGTCGCGTTCATCCTTCGCCCCGCGCGCGGCGCGGCGACCGCGGGCGGCGCCCCGCTCCCCCCAGTCCTCCCCCCCCGCCTCTCCGCCCCCCGCGTCCTCACCCTGGGCAAAGTAGCGGCACACGCGGCCGCCACGCTGGCCGCCGCGGGCGTTGCGTGCGCGGTGCGGCCGAGGCTGTGGGAGGCCGGCGCGAGCGCCGACGCGGCCGCGCGCGCCGACGCTGCCGCCGCCGCCGCGCCCGGCGGCCCGCTGCCCGGCCTGGAGCTCACCATCGCGGGCGCCGCCGCGCCGCACGACCTGACGCTGGGCGGCGCCAAGGCGTGGCTCTGGAAGGGGGGCGCGGACCCGGTCTTCGAGTACCGGCTGCTGGAGCGCGGGGGCGCCCCCGCGCCCGGCGTCGGAGTGGAGCGGCCGCCACCGGGGTGAGGGAGGGAGAGTCGCTGGCGCGCGCGTTGTGCGGGGGTTGCAACCGCCGGCGGCGCTGTGCGCGCGCCCGCGCCCGCCCCGCGCTCACGCCACCGCGACCGCGGCCCTGCCCCCGAGCATGGGCAGCGCCGGCACGCGCCAGGCGCGCGCGCGCGCCTTGCCCCCCGCCCCGGCCTCCGCCTCTGCCGCGGCCACCGCCTCGAGCCGCGCCCGTTCCAGCGCCGCGCCCGCCAGCTGCCCCCCGACCGAGCCGGCCAGGGTGAGGATGAGGGCCCAGCGCGGGAGGGAGGTGGCTTGGCGCAGCGCGGCCACAAAGGGCACAGTCGCGTGCACGGCCAAAAACCAGGCGGGCGAGAATTTGCGCACGTGCACACGCCACGCGCCAAAGGGCGCGGCGGCAAGCCCGCCCGCGGCGAGCACGGCGCCTCCTTTGACCCACACGGGGCGCGGCCGCAGCGCGCGTACCGCGGGCACGCGCGCGACGGCGGCGCGCAGGGCGAGGATGGCGGGGGGGCAGGCCACTTCGCCGGACGCGGCCAGGGGGATGAGGGCGCCGAGCACGGGCCAGGCGCGCAGGGGGCAGCCGCCGGACGAGGGCGGGGTGGAAGCGGCCGGCGCGTCGCCGGCGTCGCTGCTGCCGACCTTCTTCCGCGGCGGCAGCGGAGGGCGCGCCCCGGGCGGCGCGCGGGACGCGACCGCGGGCCGGGGCGGGCCCGAGCGCGCGGCGCCGCCGGCGGGCGTCCGCGCGCGGCCGCCGCCGCCGGGCGGCCGGGGGCGGCGCCGCGCGCGCCGGGCGCGCAGCCAGTTGGCAAATGGCTGTTGAAGGGGGGGAGGGAGTGGTCGGCGGCGGCCTCTCCCCTGGGCGCGCGCGCGCGCTTGAGCAGCACGCGCGCCTTCCCCTCTCCCGCCCTCTTCCGCCCGCCCGGCAGCGACCCCACGTCCCCACGCCCTCCCAGCACACGCACCCCGCCGTCGCCGCCAAACGCGGGGAACGAGAGCGAGGCAAACGCGGGCGCGCGCGCGGGCAGCACCGGTGGGCCGCCGCCGGGCGCGCCCCGCAGGATCGCGCCGCCATCAGCAAACGCATGCCTCAACTCTGGGCCGCCGACGTCGGCGTACGGGCAGCCGCCGGCGCGCGGCGCGTCCTGGGCGGCCGCCGCCGCGCGCGATTGCGCGAGCGGCAGCGCGCCCCAGACGCCGTGCACCAGCTCGAACGAGGCGGTCAGCTTGGCCAGAGCGTCCGGCTCGTCGTCCAGGGGCGCGGGCGCGCCGGCGGGCCGGCGCGGGTCGACCGCCATGCGCGCCGCGGCTTCGCGCCCGCCTTCGCCCGACGCGACGGCCGCCAGAAAGGGACACGCCTTCAGGGCGTAGCCCGCCGCGGCGTGGGGGCACGGCATGCTAAGGAATGGAGTGTGGGGAGGGTGGCCATGGCCTCGCCGGCACTCTCGCCGCCGCCCAGGCCGCGGGCGCCCTCGCGCCGATCCCCGGTGAGCACTAGCTACACCCCGTCCTACCATGGCCGCCCCCTGGGAACCCCTCGCCGCCGCGCTCGCATCGCTCGCTGCCGACGCGCTCGCCGCCGCCACCGCCGGCCGCGCCGCGTCCGGCGCTGGCCGGGCGGCGGCTCGCGCGACCACGGCCGCGACCGGCTTGCGGCGGGAGGCCAAGGCGTTGCAGGCGCCGCACACTTTTGCGGCGTGCGCGAAGCTGGAGCGGCGGGCGCTGGCGCTGGAGCGGGAAGCGGAGCGCCTGGCTGGGGTCGAGGTAGGAAGGATGGTGGCGTGGTGGGAGGGGAGGGGGAGCGGATGGCGGCCCGGCAGCGACGCATAACCGCTCTCTCCCCACCCCTCTGTAGACCGCCGCGCCTTCCTCTTCCATCGCCAAAGCCGCGTCCACGCTCAAGCTGGTCGTCCTCATAGCCCTCGTCGTGCGCTGGTGGGGCGTGCCGGTCGCGACGCTGCCCGGCCTCGCAAGGTGGCCGCTCGGCCGCTGGCTCGCGTCGCCGCACGCCGGGCGCGCCGCCTTTGCGGGCGGCGGCGTCGCGGTGCTGCCCTGGGTCGCCGCCGTGCGCGCGACGGGCGCGGCGGTGGGGCGCGCGGTGGCGGCGGCGCGGTGAGGAGAGAGGGGAGAGGGGGGAGGTATCGGGTTCTGGCGCGTCTGTGTCTCGTTGCCCGCACACTCTACAATCCGAGCGCGCCCGCCAACGCGCCGCCCGCGGCCGCGCCGGACGCGAGCGCGGCGTCGGCGCCGGCCCGGTCGCCGCACGCGCCGGCAAACAGGTCGCCGCACGCCGCCAGGCGCGCCCCAGCGTCCAGCGCGTGGCTGGCGCGCACGGGCCGGGTCTCCAGCCCCGCCCCCCAGCGCTGGGCGGCGAGCGAGGCCGGTTCCGGCGGCGGCGCCCCCGCGCGTGCGAGCGCGGCCGCCGCGCCGCGCCACAGCCGCGCCGCCACCGCGGCCAGCGCGTCCGGCGCGGGGCGCCCGCCGGACAGCGGGCACAGCTGCTCCATCATCGCCGCCGCGGCGGCGGGCGTGGAAACGAGGGCGAGGGTGTCGCCGCCGCCGGCCGCGCACGCGCGCCCAGGCTTGCCCGACTCCCGCACGATAGCCGCCACGTCGGCGCAGTGGACGATCGAAGCCACGTCAAACGGGCACGTCCAGGGTGGGGGGAGGGCGACGGTGGCGGTGAAGAGGGGGGCGCGGACGGAGCCCTTGAGGGTGGCGGTGGCGGCGGACGCGGCAGCCCGCCCCACGACCGCCACCTCGGCCGCGCCCCCCGGGCGGGACACGATGGACGCGTCTGCGAGGATGAGGCCGTCGTAGGTGCCCGCGGGCTCGGGGTCGGGCTGCGCTCCGCCGCGCGGCGGCGGCGGCGCGGCCGTCAGCGCAAAGCCGCCGCCCGCGCCGTCGCGCACGGCGGTCACGCGCCACCCGGCCTTGACGTCGGCGCCCGCCGCCAGCGAGGCGGCGAGGGAGGACGAGGAGGGGGCGCCGACCCAGACGCCGCGCGCCGGCGCGCGCGACGCGCCGACCCCGAAAAAGCCGCCACTCTCGCCCTCGTCCGCCCACGCCCCGCTGCGCGCGTCCAACACGCCAAACCGGCCGTCCCAGCGGGACGCGGCGCCGCCCAGGGAGGCGAGGGTGGCGGCCACGCCGTCGTCGGCCGGCGCCACGAGCTGGCACCCGTGGTCCCCCCCGCCCACCCCCGACGCCGCCCGCCCGCCCAGGCAGCGGCGCCCCATGTCAAACACGGTCACGGCCGCGCCGCGGGACACGAGCTCGCGCGCGGCGGCCGCCCCGGCGAGGCCGCCGCCGACGACTGCGACGCGCGGGGCGGCGGTTGCGAGGGAGGGGGGCATGGATGATTGATGTGCTAGGGTGGTGTGGTGGGGATGTGACGCCGCGCTATGGCGCGCCGGGCGGGCCGGGAGGCGTGGCCGCGGATGTGGGGCGACGGACGCTGCGCGTCGACGCCAATGCCTGCCCACACCATGGTGCATTTGCGCTCCCCAGGCTGTCCACGGGCTCTTGTCACGATCCACGCCGCCTCCACAGGGCGACCGCCGGCGCTCGCCTCCCCCCTGCCCCCCGCCCGCCACGCGGCGTCGGCCGCGCCCGGGCTCGCGCCCGCGCCCCGCCCCCGCGTCAGGCTTGTCGGCGGCAACCATGGTGTGTGGCGCGTGTGGCTAGTGCGGCGCCGCGGCGGGGCGCCCGGGGTACCGCCGCCCGGCCCCCCCCGCCCCCCCCCCCCCCCCCGGGCCGCGGGCGTCCGGCCCGCCCCCCCCGCGCGCCCCCCCGGGGGGGGGCCCCCCCCCCCCCCCCCCCCGCTGACCAAGACCGACGCCGCGTTCGAAGCGGGCGGGGTGTCTTTCGCGTACGACGCCGCGTCTGTCTCCCTGGACGACCTCAACGACCTCTTTGCCCGCGTCGGCTTCCCGAGGCGCGACCCCGCCCGCCTGGCCGTCGCCCTGGCCGGCACCCGCTCCGTCGTGTCCGCCACCGCGCTCCGCGGCTCGCGCTGGGCCAAGGCGGGCCAACTGCTCGCCTTTGCGCGCGCCACGTCCGACGGCGCGCTTGCGGCCACGGTGTGGGACGTGGCGGTGCACCCCGCGTGGCAACGGGGGGGGCTGGGGCGCGCGGTCGTCGAACGCGTCGCCCGCGAGTGCCTGAGTGACGGCGTGCCCGCCCTGACGCTGTACGCCGAACCCAACGTGACCGGCATGTACGCCAAGCTCGGGTTTGTGGATGGCGACGGCATGCAGGGCGTGCGCGGGATGGCGTGGCAAAAGACGAGCGTCGCGGGGGCGGCCCTGCTCGCGCGCGCTGCGGCGCGCAAGCAGAAAGAGGCGTCCGGCGGCGGCGGAGAAGGCGTGTGAAATGGGCGACGCTCTTTCCGTTGCACCGCGCTCCCCGCCTCCCCACCCTTCAACCCGCGCGCCCGCTCGCCGCCGCAGCCCACGCCTCGTGCGCCGCCAGGTCGGCCCGCGCCACGGACGGCCGCCACCCCGCGAGCGCGGCGTCAAAGTCGGGCGCGGCGATGGAGGCGCCCCCCCGGCGGGCGGCCGCGAGGGCGGCCTCGCGGACGACCGCCGCCGCGTCGGCGCCGGTGCCTCCGGCCATGGCCGCCGCGACGGCGCCGACGTCGACGCCCGCGTGCAGGGGTTTGCCGCGCGCGTGCAACGTCAGCGCGGCCGCCAGGCCGGCCTCATCCGGCGGCGGCACCAGCACGCGCGCGTCGAGCCGCCCCGGCCGCAGCAGCGCGCCGTCGAGCGCCCACGGCGCGTTGGTCGCCGCCAGCAGGAGCACGCCGTCGGCGGGCTCGAGGCCGTCGAGCTCGGTGAGCAGAGTGGTGAGCATGCGCGCGCCGGCGGGGGAGGACGGGTCGCCGGCGCCGCCGCCGCCGCCCCCGCGGTCGGCGCCCACCGCGTCCGCCTCGTCCAAAAACACGACCGCCGGCGCCGCCGCGCGCGCCGCCGCAAAGGCAGCGCGCAGCGCCGCCTCGCCCTCGCCCACAAACGCGGAGAAGAGGGCGGCGGCAGGCAGCGGGTGCAGTGACGCGCGCGCCGCGGCCGCCACCGCGCGCGCCAGCGTCGTCTTGGCCGTGCCGGGCGGTCCGTGCAGCAGGATGCCGCGGGGGGGGGTGTACCCGAGGCGGGCGCACGCGGCGGGGCGCGCGAGCGGCGTTTCGACGAGGCGCTTGAGCGCCGCCTTGACCCCCTCCAACCCGCCCACATCGTCCCACGTCGTGGGCGGGCCGGCGTCGGTGGCCAGCCCGCGCACGACGGACGCGCCGACGTCGGCGGCGGCGGCAGCGAAATCCGCGGCCGAGACCGGGGGCGGCGGCGCGGCCGCGGCGCCCGCCGCCGCGGCCGCGAGCGCGCGCCGGGCGGCGGTGCGCGCCAGGGACGCCAGGTCGGCGCCCGAGTAGCCGCGGGAGGATGCGGCGATGGCGGGCAGGTCGACGTCGGGCGCAAGCGGAAGCCCCGCACAGTGCGCCGCGAGGATCGCGCCGCGCTCGCCCGCGGTCGGCAACCCGACCGCCACCTCCCGGTCCAGCCGCCCCGCCCTCCGCAACGCGGGGTCGAGCGCGCCCGGGCGGGACGTGGTGGCGACGACGGCAAAGGGAGGGGCGGTCCCCGGGCCGCCGCCGCCGCCGCTGGCCGCGCCGTCGAGCAGGGTCAAGAGCTGGCCGACGACCCGCGCCTCATGCGGGCCACTGCTGGCGCGGCAAGGTGCCAGGGCATCGACGTCATCCAGAAGGAGGACGGCGCGCGCGCCGGACGGCGCGGTGCGGGCCGCGCGCGCGGCCGCGCGGAACGCAGCCCGCACGCGCGCCTCCGACTCGCCCAAGTGCGCGCCAAACACGGAGCCAGGGGCTAGCGTGACGACGGGGGCGCCGGTGGCGGCAGCGACGGCGAGGACGGCGGCAGTCTTTCCTGTGCCCGGCGGGCCGTGCAGCAACAGGCCGCGCGGCCAGCGCACGCCCAGCGCGGCGCCCAGGGCGGCGTGCGTAGTGGGCCAGGCAATGAGTTCGGTCAGGGCGGCCAGGACAGGCTCCATGGCGGCGAGCGGGACGACAGCAGGTGGTGAGGGGAGGACGGGCGCCGCGGCGCCGTTCCCGCCCTCCCTCTCATCCCCGAGCCCCAACCTCGCCAGCGCGTCCGCCACGTCCCCCATCACGCCCGAAGCAGCCGGGTGCGGGGGCCGACGCGGACGACGCCGCTCGGGGTGGTGGCGGCGACGCTCAGCGTCGTGCCTCCAGCGTCGACAGTTGCGCCCGCCTGCAGGGGCAGGCCGACCAGCACGGCCGCTAGGCCGGCGTCAGAGACGGCAGACGCGCCTCCCAGGGTGACGGCCGCCGCTGTGGGGACGCGGGCGGCCGCTTTGGCCGCGCGCGCGGTCAGAGGCTTGCCCTGCAAGTCGCCCGGCACGCCCTTCAGCGCGACCCGGGGGTCGATGAGGGCGGTGTGCGAGTCGTGCGCGGGGTGCAGGGCGTCGGCCCAGCACAGAAAGACAGCTAAAGGGAAAAAGGGGGGCGCCGTCGGCGCTGCCCACGCGCATTGGGGGCGCCTCCGTGGGCAGAGAGCACCAACGTTGTCCAGTACCCACGCCACGTTCACCGCGCCCCCCCACCCCCCCCCTCTCCCCTCACCGCCCGCGCCGCCGTCAGCCGGCGTCACCGCCACGCGCACGCAGTCGCCCACGCGGTCGTCGCCCGCGGTTGCGGGCAGGTGGGCGCGCCCGGAGCCGGCGGACGCGGCGTGTGGGGGGATGAGGGCCGCGGGGAAGGCCATGCAAGAGTGCCGGCAGGCTGCGTGTGCACTCTCAGCGCCCGCGCGGCGCCCCCGTCCCGGCCGAGCGACGCTCGCGCCGCCGCCGACGCATCGAGCCAGGGTCGGGGAGCGTTGCTCCACCGACCGCCGCGACCGGTTGCCCATGTCAGCGCCGCCGCCCCCCGCGCCGCCGGCGGGCGACACGGCGCCGCCGCACGGTCTCGATGGCGACAAGGAGAATGCTCGCGTGGAGGTGCGAGCGCTAGGGAGGTTGGTGCCGCCCGCATCCCGCCGCGCGCGCGCGCCCGCGCCCGTCGGGCGCCCGTTATCCGCACGCGCGCCCCGCATTGCCCTTCCGAGACGCTGTCGTTGTCGTTGGCGTCCCGCAAGGGCGGCGGCGCGACGTTCAGGCCCCCTTTGCCTGCCCCTCTCGGTGCCCGGCCGTTCAATTCGCGCCGAACAGCCCGCACGCCGCCCGCACCCCTCCCCCCCGTTTTCCACCCTTGCCCCCCCCCCCCGACACTCAGGCACCTTCATGCGACGCGCCGTTTTCAAAGCCGGGCTGCGTGTCGACCCTCAACGGCGCGGCCGCCCCCTTTTCCGCGCCCGCCGCGCCGCTCGCCGGGGCCGCTCCCCACGCGCCCCAAGGCGCGCCCGGGTTTGCGCACTACACTGCGGGGCGGCCGCTGTCGGCGGGCGGGGCGCTGGACGGCGGGCACACGCCGTTCGGCGCCGCACCTGCAGCGCACTGGCCGCCGCGCCCGCCCCAGATCTGCTTCGACTTCACCAAGGGCACCTGCGGCCGCGGGTCGGCGTGCCGGTACTCGCACGACGTCGCGACGATCGTGGCGGTCAACTCCCTGGAGCGCGGCGCGTGCTTCGATTTCTTGCGGGGCGCGTGCAGGCGCGGCCTGCTCTGCCGCTTTTCGCACGACGCGGGAGCGGGGGCGCCGGGGCCGGGGCCGGGCTCGCTGGTGGGCGGCCTGGGGGGTGCTGGCGGCCCGTGCGCGGCCCCCGCCCCCCTCGCCCCCCACCCCCGCGCCGCCTGCTTCGATTTCGCGCGCGGCGCGTGCACGCGCGGCGCGGCGTGCCGCTACTCGCACGAGGCCGGCGCGGGCGCGCACGGCCCCTCGTCGCTGCCGGGCGCGGGCCTCGGCGGTGGCCTGGAGGCGTGCTACGATTGGTCCCGCGGCCGCTGCGCGCGCGGCACCGCGTGCCGGTACGCGCACGACGCCCTCGCCCACCCCGGCGCCGGAGCGGCCGGTCTCGGCCTCGGCGGCGCGGGCGGCGCCGGCCTCGGCTGGGGGCCGCCGCTCTCTGGCCCGCCCGGCGCCCTGGACGGCGGCTCTGCGGGCGGCGACGCGGCGGTGGCCGCGCTCCTGGACGCGTTGGCGGCTTCCTCGCTCGCTGAGGCCCCCTGCGCGCCCGCGACCGCGCCCGCCGCGCCGCGCGCCGCCGCCTGGAGGGGCGGCGAGGCCGACGCTGGCGAAAACGACGCCCGCCCCGCCTCGGCCGCGTGCGCGCCGCGCGCGCTCTGGGCCGCGCCGTCGCCGTCCGCGGCCCTCGCGCGCGACCCGCTCGCGCCGCGCCCCGCGGCCGACCAGCTCTATATGTGCCGAGAGATCTGGGGGCGCCGGTGACGCTGGCCCAGCCCGGCCGGACGGAATTTTGGGGCGCGCGAGCGCGACGGCCGCCGCCTCCGCACTGAATAACGACGCGCGCGCCGCAAGCCCCCCGCCGAGGGGCCGCCCGCCGACCTCCCTCCCACCAACGCCCCCCCCGCGACCCCCGCACGCACTTGCGCCTTGTAAAAGACATTGCCACATCGCACGTTGCACGGCGCAGGGGGGGCGAGGGAGGGACCCCGCGCGCGCGCGCGCGCACCGGCAGAACTCCACGCTCTCCCTCCCTCACTCTCTCTCGCCCTCTCTCACGCTTTGGCGGGCGCCCCCACGAGCGCGTCCCGGCGGGCGAGCACGTAGTCCCGCATTTCCATGAACTGGGGCACCGCGCGGAGTTCGACCTTGTCGCCCGACGAGAGCGTGATGACCATGTCGCCCCAGAGGCCCACGCCGCGGCCCACGGTCTTGATGTCCTTGATGTCGCGGTAGTCGGCGTCCTGGGAGAGAAAAGGGCGGTGGCGGTGGGCGGGTGGGCGGGTCCTTTCGTGTCCCCCCCCCCGTCTCTCCCTCTCCCCCATCTCCCACCAGCTGCTCCTGGCGCCAGGGCGCGGTCGTCGTCACCGACAGCCGCCGGTCGGTCCACCGGTACCGCACAAAGGCGGCGCGGCCGAGGGCGGACAGGGTGAGCGGAATCCAGACGAGGGTGATGCCCAGCAACACGTTGACCGTCGCGTCGCCCGGGTGCGGCCCCGACTCAAAGCGCAGCGTTTCCCCGTCGTAGTCCGTTTGCGGGCGGATCATTTTGGGGGGCGTGACATTCGTCCGCACCTTCTTCGCCCCGCCGTCCACCGGCGCCTTGCGCGACTCGCCGTACGGCATTTGGCCTTTTGCCTTTTTGAGCTCGGCGATGCGGGCTTCGAAAGCGGCGTCGGCGTCGTCGTCGCCTGCGGTGGTGGGCGGCGGTCGGGGCGGCCCTGGCTCGTGGCGGCCGCTGAGACCCCGGGGCCGCCCCCATCGGAGCCCGCGCATCGCGCCCGATCGCGCATCACCCCTTTGACTCACCCGCAGCGCGGACGATCACCCGGCGCGGCGCGGTCGGCGCCCGGGCGGTCGGCGCGGCGCGCCCGGCGGGGCGCGCGGCGGCCGCGGAAGGCGCGCACGGGCGAATGCGGAGGGACTGCATGACGGCGAGCGCGGGATTGCACGCGGGGGCGGCGCTGGAGTGCCGGTAGCGCCCGCGCTCGCTCGCCACGACGCTCGCGTCGCCCCTCTTTTCTTCTTCTCCCCTACCCGCCGATCCGCACCATCGCCCGGTTCGGCAACCCGCCGAGCACGTCCAGCCCGGCATGCGCTTTTGCCTTGCCGCGCAGCGCGCCCGCGACGAGGGCGGCGAGGTCTGCGTCGCTTGCGCCGCCGCGCAGCGCGTCGCGCAGCGAGACTTCCGCGCCGCCAAACAGGCACACCTTGAACGCGCCGTCGGCCAGGAGGCGGACGCGGGTGCAGGTGGAGCAGAAGGCGTCGGTCATGGAGGTGACGAAAGAGACGGCGGCGCCGGGGGCCGCGCGCGCGCGCGCGGGGTCGGCCGGCACCCAGTCTTTGGCCACCGCGCCGGGGTCGCCCTCGCCGGGGGCGTCCGCGCGGACGAGGCCGCCCGGCGTCGCCGCTTGGGCGGCGGCGAGCATGGCGCGGTAGGGCACGACGCGCGCGCGCGCCCACGCGTTTCCGTCAAACGGCATGTACTCGATGAACCGGACGTTGACCCCGGCGCGCAGCGCGTACGCCACAAACCCGGGCACTTCGTCGTCGTTGACGCCCGCCATGGCGACGACGTTGAGCTTCACGGGGCCCAGCCCGGCCGCGCGCGCCGCGGCGAGCGTCGCCAGCACGCTCGCGTGCCCGCGCCGCCGCGTGATGGCCTCGAAGCGATCGGGGTCCAGCGTGTCCAGCGACACATTGAGCAGGGAGACGCCGGCCGCTTTCAGCCCCGCGACGCGGCGCGCGAGGCCGACGCCGTTGGTCGTCAGGCCGACCGCCGCCACGCCCGGCGTCCCCGCCACGTCGGCGGCGATGGCCTCCAAATCCGGGCGCAGCGCGGGTTCGCCGCCGGTGAGGCGCACCTTGGACGCGCCGTGGCGGGCGAGCAGCGCGACGAGGCGCCGCGTCTCGGCGCGCGTGAGCAGCCCTTCCGCCTCGGTCAGCGGCGCGCCCCCGGGGGGCATGCAGTAGGTGCAGCGCAGGTTACATCGCTCGGTGAGGGAGACGCGCAGGTAGGAGTGGCGCCGGCTGAGGAGAGAGAGACGGGGGTCGCAGCGTGGGTGGTCGTGCCGCTTTGCCGCCGCGCTGACCCTCGAACGCCCCTACCCGCCGCATAGTCGGCGTGAGTGATTCAGTGGCGCTGTCGCGGCGGGCGAGCGGGCGCCGGCAAGGCGCCTTGGGCGCGCGGTGGCCTCGCCGGCGAGCGCCCCAATGGCGCCCCCCGCCGCGCCCAAGGACGCCACCCACCGTCGCCTCATCATCCGCAATCTCTTCTCACCCAAATGAGTCGACCAGCGGGTCGGCGCCCAGCCCCAGCGCGCGCGCCGCGTCGAGCGCATCGCGCCAGTCGCGCGGCGCGGGCTCGGGAGTGGATTCCGGTGTCGGCGCTTGGCGTAGCAAGGCTGCCACAGCCTCTGGCGACGGCAGCGCAGCGCGCCGAGACGCGGAGGCCGAGCTGGCGCTCGCTGCCATCTCCGCCAGCCGCCGCGCCCGCCCTTCGTCCACCGACGCTGCCGCGTCCGCGGCCAGGCCGCGCCGGGCCGCGCTGGCAGCGGCGGCCGCCAGGCGCCCCGCCATCGTCTGTGCCGGCGCCGCCGGCGCCCCTCTCTTCACTGTGGCCGCGCGAGTCGCGTGCCCCCCGCCCCGCCCGACACTCCTCCACCGCGTTGGGCGAGCGGCGGCCATGGAGGTGGGGGAGGAGGGCGGGAGTCGTTGGCGCGGCGCGCGCGGCCGCCGCGCGCCCCGTTCCCCGCGGATGCCCTCGTAGCCACCCCTCGAGGCGCTCCGTTGCCGCACATTCCCGCGCTGGCGGCGCCGCGGGGAGGCGGCGACCGGCCTGCGGGGGGCGTGCGCGGCCGCCGCCGTCGGCGCGTCCCGCGGGCGACGGCGGCGCGGGCGGGGTGGGGCGGCCGCCCCACCGCCCGCAGTTGGGCGTGGGCGAACATTGGCCGGCCTCTGGCGCGGGCTCGCCCCGCGCCGAGCCCTCCGCGCCCCCTTCGGCCACGCGCGCGCACCGCCATCCGGTGCCGGGCGCGAGCCCGTGTCGGACTGCGCCGCGGTCGCGCTCCGCGGCGGTGAGCCGCGTTTAGGCGCCTGTTGGCGGCATGGCACTTGCCGGCGCGCCGCCGCCGCCCACCGCGACGCGCCGCCACCCACATTTTTCCGCCCCTCCCCCCTCTACCCTCCAGGAGGCGGTCCTCGACTCCATCATCGAGCGCCTGGTGGACGCCCGCTCCGGCCGCCCCGGGCGCGCGGTCAACCTGACGGAAGCCGAGATCCGGGCGCTGTGCAACGCCGCGCGCGACGTGCTCATGCGGCAGCCCAACCTCCTGGAGCTCGAGGCGCCCATCAAGATTTGCGGTGCGAGGGCGGGGGGGGGCGGGCGGCGGGGCGGGCGAGGGTCGCGGGGCGCGAAAAAAACGACGCGCGGCCCACCCTTTTTCCCCCGTCCCCCTCCCGCAGGCGACATCCACGGCCAGTACTCCGACCTGCTGCGCCTCTTCGAGTACGGCGGCTTCCCCCCGGAGGCCAACTACCTCTTCCTCGGGGACTACGTCGACCGCGGCAAGCAGTCGCTGGAAACCATTTGCCTGCTCCTCGCGTACAAGGTGAAGTACCCGGAGAACTTTTTCTTGTTGCGCGGCAACCACGAGTGCGCATCCATCAACCGGTAGGCGCGGGAGAGAGAGGGGAAGGAGGAGGAATGAGTTTTTTTCTTCTTCTTTGTTTCTCACCCTCACTCTTCCCCTCCCTCCCTCCACCCCAGCATTTACGGCTTCTACGACGAGTGCAAGCGGCGCTACTCGGTGCGCCTGTGGAAAACGTTCACGGATGCGTTCAACTGCCTCCCCGTCGCGGCCCTGGTCGACGAAAAGATTCTGTGCATGCACGGCGGCCTCTCGCCCGAGCTCAAAGCGCTCGACCAGATCAAGCGCATCCCACGCCCGACCGACGTGCCGGACGCGGGGTTGCTCTGCGACCTGCTGTGGGCCGACCCCGACAAAGACGTCCAGGGCTGGGGCGAAAACGACCGCGGCGTCTCCTACACATTTGGCCCCGACTCGGTCGCCGACTTTCTCGCGCGCCACGACCTCGACCTCGTGTGCCGCGCGCACCAGGTCGTGGAGGACGGCTACGAGTTTTTCGCGCGGCGGCAACTGGTGACCATCTTCTCCGCGCCCAACTATTGCGGCGAGTTTGACAACGCGGGCGCCATGATGTCGGTGGACGACACGCTCATGTGCTCGTTTCAGATTCTCAAGCCGGCCGAGAAAAAGGCGCGCTTCCTGCAGGCGGGCAGGCGGTGACGGGGGGGTGGGGGCGGGTGGTGGGTGGCGTGGGGTGGGGCGTGTGCGTGTGTGTCACTTTCGGGAGCGCGAAACCGTTGCCCGCGCGCGGCGCGCCGCCCCGCGTCTCTCCCCCCCGCCTCCCGTCACGCGCCGGGCAGCAAGTCGCCCTCCTCCGCCGCCAGCCTGGCATCCTCGGCCGCGCGCCACGCCATGAAGTCGGCGTGGGGGGGCGGGTGGTGCGCCCAGCACGGCTTCTGGAAAAAGTCCTGCGCGGGCGAAGGTGGGGGGCGGCGGTCGGCGCGCGCGCGCGCCCGTCCCTCCCTTCCCTCCCTTATTCTCTTCTCGCGTGCCTTGACTTTGGGCACGTGATCCTGCACAATGACGTCGCCGGGGTCGGTCGGGCAGCCGAGCTGCGGAGGGGCGGGGGCGGGGGTGGTCGCGCGCGCGCGCGCGCGCCCTCTCGCACCAATAACGCCATCCCCCTCCCCCCTCCTCCCACCTCCACCAGCAGGGCCGCCACTTCTGCATGCCCCATATTCGTCGCCCAATGCCACGCGCGGTCGCCCGCGTTGTTGGAGGCGCCCACTTTCGCGCCCGCCGCCGTGAGCACGCGCACGCCCGCCGCCCACCCCTCGTACGCCGCCGAGTGCAGGGGCGTGTTGCCCGCGGCTTCCACCTCGTTGACGTCGGCGCCGGCCGCAATGGCGGCGGCCAGCGCTAAACAGAGGGGAGAGGGTGGGGGTCGCCCCCAAAATAACGGTCGCCACCCGCTCGCCCCCCCTCCCCCCTCCTGCCGCTCTACCATGCTCATTCTTGTTGTGGCACGCGCGGTGCAGGGTCATGGGGCCGACCCGGCCGCGGCCGGCGTGGCAGCCGCCGCCGTCGGGCTTGCACCCGACGGGGCCCTTCCACTCGGGGTAGGGGCCGGGGGCATGCTTCCACCAGGGGTCGCGCTCCATGAGGGAGAGCGAGGGGGGGGGGAGGCGGCGAGAGGGTGGTGGCGGGGTGTGGCGGCGGGCGCTGGCGCCCGCCCACAACACCCCCTCCGCGCCCCAAACCCGCCCCACCGCCGACCATGCAGCCCGGCCGCAGCGCGCTCGTCGCGCGATCGTCCGCGTGGCCGCCCCCGGAAGTGATGGCGCAGGCGGCCGACCTGGTGCGCGTGACCAAGCACGGGGGCCGCGCCCTTGGCGCCTTCGAGGCCTGGCTCATCACCCACCGCATCACAACCGCGGTCTCGGCGCGCGTGGGAGGGCGCGCGGGAGACCGCGGGCGCGCGGGCGCGCCTGCCCGCGCGCGCGCGGGCGCCGCGCTGCCGCTCGAGGCCGAGGCCGCGCGCACGGGGGGGCAACCGTCGCGGTGGAGCAGCACGTGCTCGTCATCCTCAAAGAGGACGGCTGCCTGTGGCTGTACGACGCCGCTGCCTGTGTCCGTTTTCCTCTACTTGTTTCGGGGGGGTCGGTTTGGAGCTCCCGCCCGCCGCCTCACCCCCACCCCACCCCACCCCACCCCCCCGTAGGAGGCCTCTCCGCGCGGCAGCTTCCACCCCGACTTTTTCCTGGTGCCCATGGGCGGCGCGGCCGTCATCGACGAGGCGCGCGCCGAGACGGCGGCGACCGCCGCCGGCCTCGCGCCCCGCCCCGGGCGCGCGCCCTCCCACCCACGCGCTCACATCCTGGTCGTGCCCGCGCCCTGGGCGGGGCCCACAAAGCGCGCCGTGCTGCGGGCGCTCGGCAAAAAAGACGCCGGCGCCGACCCGGCGCTCGCGCGGCTGGGCGAGGCTGAGGAGGTCGAGTTTGCGGTGCCAAACCTGGACGAGCACCACAAGATTGTGGGTGAGTGCGAGGGGGGAGAGGGCGGGAGGGCGGGAGGGAAGAGCGCGGTGGCGAGCCCAACCACCGCCCCTTCCCCCTCCCTTCTCTCCTCAGTGTTCCTCGAGCGCGCTGCCAACGAGCACGCGCCCGCAGTCGCGCTGCGCGCCCAGGCCGCTGGCATGGTCAAAGACTTGGCCGCGTGCAAGCCGGGGGCTTAACGGTTTCGCTGCTGGCCCGTGCCCGCGCTCGGGCCCGTTGCGGTCCCGGCGCCCGCGGCCGCGCCCGCGCCGCCGCGCCCGGCGCGCAAGGCGGGCGGGTTCCGGGCGGGCGTGCCGCGCAAGCACGGTGTGTGAGCGAGGGAAGAGAGGGAGGGGAGGGTCCGCTTTCAACGCACGGCGCCACCGCGCACGCACGCCTTCTGAGGGAGAGAGAGTGGAGAGGAACGGCTTGCAACCTACGGCCGCCCCTGTCCCTTCTCTTCCTCTCTCTCACAGCGGCGGCAACCCGCCGCCCGCCGCGGCCGCGTAGGGCGCGGCCGACTCGCCAAACAGCTCGTGCAAGGCTGCCGCGACGGCGGCCGGCACGGCGTCGTCGCGCCACGACGAGCGCAGCGCGGCGGCGGCCGCGGCGCGCGCGGCGGCGCGCGGGGGCGGGGAGGGGGACGCCGACGCCGACGCGGGCGCGGACGCGTCGGTCGCTTCGTCGCCTTCCGGCGTCGTGGCGGCCGACCGGCGGCCGCGGCCGCGGCCGCGCGCGCGGCCGCGGCCGCGTGCCGGCGCCGCGGCGGCCTTGCGCTTGCCGCCAGGCGCGGGCGAGGCTTCCCGGCTTTCGCCAGCGTCGTCTTTGCCCAGCGCATCACTCATGCGCACGCCCGCGGGCGGCGGCAGGCCGAGCGACGCGTCGCTGGGCGGGTAGAGCGCCGCCCCCGCCGCTGCGAGCGCGGCCGCGCGCGTCCGCGCCACGTCGGCCGCGGGGGGCGCGCCCGGGCGGCCGGACGCGGCAGCGGCGGCGCCGGCGTCCAGGGCGGGCGCCAGGGACGCGAGTGCGGGGAGGAGCAGCGCGCGTGCGGCGCGCGGGCCGAGCGCGGCGAGCCCCTGGACCGCGCCGTAGTGCGATCCAGGCGGCAAATTGGGGTCCCCGAGCGCCTTCAGCATTGTGCGCGCAAAGCGGGCGGGCACGCCCTCGGCCTCCGGCCCGTAGCGCGACACGAGCGCGCCCGCCGCGGCGGCCGCCGCGTCGCGCGCTCCCCAGTGCCCCCCGCCCCCCGCCGCCCCCAGCCGGCGCGCCACGAGCACAGTGACGATAGCGGGCAGCAATTGGTGCAGGTAGGGGGCGAGGTCGAGGGCCGGGTTGGTGGCGGCCGCGCGCGACGCGGCCATGAGCGACACCAGCGCGTCGGCGTCCGCCAACCGCGCCCGCACCCCGTCCGCCACCATCTTGACCAGGTAGGGCGCGAGGGGGTGCAGGCCGGGGTCGGTGGCCAGCGAGGCGAGGACGGCGCGGCGCAGGGACGCGGGGTCGCGCGCGGGGACTGGGGGGGGCGGGGGGGCGCCGGCGCCGCCCGCGGCGGCGGCCGCGGCCGCGACGGCGGGGGCCGGACCGTCGCCGTCCGGCAGCAGGGCGGCCGCTGCGGACGCCAGGTAGGCGGCGAGCTCTTCGGAGAGGGCGTGGCGGACCGGGGCGCGCACGAGCGCGCCGCCTGCGCCGACGCCGCCTGCCTTTTCCTTGCCGCCCTCGCCCGCCGCCGGCTCCGGCGCCACCACGTCCTGCCCGTCGCCCACATCCGGCGCTTCGTCGTCTTCCGCGGCCGCGCCCGCCGCCGCGGGCGCGCGCGCGCCGCGCCGCGCGCGCGGCACGGGCAGCGGCGCGTTCTCGGGCGTCGCCGGTTGCGCGCCCTCGATGGCGAGCCAGTGCGGGAGGACGGTGGCCTCCATGGGGGGGCGCGGGAGCGGGGGGTCGACCAGCTGCAAGGAGAGGGGAGAGGGGCAGGGTGAGGTCGGGCGCGCGTCGCGGCCCCTCTTCTGAACCCCTCGCCCTCTCCACACCTCGTCAAACGGCAGCTCCGGGTCCTGCGCGTAAAACAGGTCGCCGTGCCCCGCCGCCCGCGCAAAGCGGGCCCCGCCCCGGGCCGCGGCCGCCCACCCCAACAGGGGCGGCCCGCCGCGCGCCGCAAGCGCGGCGTCGACGTCGCCCGCCGTCAGCCTCGCCCGCTTGCACGCGCGCGCCACTTTGAGGGCGTCTTGGACAAGCTCCCGCAGGCGCACGTCGGCGAGGGGGGCCAGGGCGGCCGCCGCGGCGGGCGCCAAGGGGGGCGCGCCGAGCGCCTCCGCGATGGCGGCCACCGTGCCGGCGCGGACGTATGCCATGGCAAGGGGGGAGGGTCGGGAGGGGTGGGAGGGCGCGGGGCGGCCGGGGCCGGGCGCCGATCCCCACGAGAGTGCGTCGGCGCGGCCACACCGCGCCGAGCACCGATGCGAGCGGTCCAGGGTCGCGCCTCCCGGCCGGCGGCGCCAGCCGCCGCGGCGCCGCGCGTCGCCCAGCGCGGCGTCGCGCCCCGGCGCGCCGCGCCCCGGCGCGCCGCGCCGCGCCGCCCGCGCGGCGCCCCTTCCACCCTCCCCCACGCCACCGCCCCCCCCGCCTCTGACACCGTCATCGCCGACGCCGACGCCGAGATTGGCGGCCTCCTGGGTGGGCAACCGTTCGACTGGAAGGCGGGGTGGTACCCTGTCGCCGAGCTCGCGTCGCTCCCGACCGACCGCCCGACCCATTTCTCCCTCCTCGGCGCCGACCTCGCCCTGTGGCACGACGGGACCACGTGGCGCGCGTTTGAGGACCGGTGCCCGCACCGGGCGGTGCCGCTGTCCGAGGGGCGCGTCGAGGCGCCGCCGCCCAAGCGCGGCGGGGAGAAAGGGACTCCCGCGCGGGAGCTCCTCTGCTCCTACCACGGCTTCCGCTTCGCGGGCGACGGCGCGTGTGTGGCGGTGCCGCAAGCGTTGACGCCGGACGCGGAGGCGCGCGCGTGCGCCGCGCCAAAGGCGTGCGCGACGCCCTACCCGACGCTCGCCGACACCGGCGACGGCCTGCTCTGGGTCTGGGCGACGCCCAACGATTTTGAACGGGCGGCCGCGACTCCCAACGGGGCGCACGCGGACACGGAGAAGCCGGACGAGCAGGTGGGGAGCGGAGGGGGAGGGGGTGGGCGGGGCTCGACCGCGCGTGCCTCGACCTCCCCTCGTCTCGCTAGGTGTGGATCACGCCGTGGTACGTGCGCGACATGCCGATGGACACAGACGCGCTGCTGGAGGTGGGTGGGAGGGCGGTGTGGGAGGGACGGGGTCTGCCTCGCTGCCGCCAACTCGCCGACCCCCCCTCCCGTCTCCTTTAGAACGTCGTCGACCCCGCCCACGTCGCCTTTTCCCACCACGGCGTCCTCGGGTCGCGCTACTCTCCGCCATGGCAGGAGATGCGGGCGCCGGGGCGCAAGGTGGGCGGGGCGCACGCGGCGCGCGACGCGATCGACGACGCGGAGGCCGCGGGCGGCTTTGGCGTGCGCACCGCGTTCCACGGCCGGACGAGGCCGGCGGACGAGGGTGTCGAGGTGCCGGCCTGGCCGGCGGATGTCGCCGAAACGACAGCCCTGGTGTGGAAACCGCCTGTCCACGCGCGGTACGATTTCGGGCGCAACCAATCCCACATGCTCATCTACTCGACGCCGACCCGTCCCGGCGAGTGCCGGCTCTTCTTTGCGGTGTACAAGCAGAAGAAAGACACGCCGCGGGCGTTGAAAGCGTTGTTTGGGGTCCTGGCGTCGCCGCTGTTTCGATTCTACGGGCACTGGGGTAACTCGGCCGTCCTGGCGGGCGACAACCCGTTCATTGCGCGCCAGTCGCAACGCGTCCGGGCGGCGGAAGCGCAAGGCCAATCCTATCGCTCCCTGTTCCACATGCCGACGTCGATGGACGCGGCCGTCGCGCGGCTGCGGTCCTGGTTCGAGGCGTGCCCCGTCGCCTGGGCGCCGGGGGCGGTGCCGGCGCGGGTGCCGACGCGGTACGAGTCCATCGAGCGCAAAGGTGGGGGGGGGGGGAGAGGGAAGGGGTGGGGGGGGGAGGGGTGGGGGGGGCCGTGGCGCGACCGCGCGCGCCGACCCTGTCCCTGTCCCTCCTCTAGTCTCGCACACCGACCTGTGCGTGCACTGCACGCGCGCCATGCGCCGCTTTGTCCTGTTGCGCGCCATCGCTGCGGCCGTCGCCATCGTGGGCGCTGTCTACCTTGTCGGCGGCGCGGGCGCCGGCCGCGCGGCCCGCCCCGCCGCCGCCGCGGCCGTCGCCCTCGCGTCCGCGCTCGCCGCCGCCGCGCACGCCGCCGTCGCCCGCTTCGTCTTTGTTGACTATGTGCACGCGGACAAGCACTAGAGAGAAGGGAGAGAGAGAGGGAGGTGGAGGCCTTGTGCGCCGATGCAGACACGCCTCTCTCCAACCCTCTCCTCTCTCTCAAACCACCGCCCCGCGCTTGGCCACCGCCCCTGCATCCACCACCTTGATGTTGTCCGACCCGCCGTCGAGGCGGACGACGCAGTCGGGGCCGTGGAGGCCGATTAGGGTGCCAGCCGCGCCGGCGCCGGGGCCGGTCAGGACGACGACGGCGTCGCCCTTGGCGGGCGGGTCGGGGGTGAGGGCATCCAGGTGGATGGCGCGGGCGGACGCGCCGCCGCGGGCGGGCGCGAGGCGGCCGTCGGGGCCGGGCGCCGCGTCGGCCACGAGCGCGGCACCGCCCGCCGACCCCGTGACGATCCCCAGCCCCCCGCCCGGCACCCGCACGACGGCGCCCAGCCAAGCGGCGACCGCGGCGCCGCCGTCGGACGGTGGGGGAGGGGGCGGGGGGAGGGCCGGGGCGCCCCACGCGCCGCCGCCGTCGCGGCCGGGCGTCGACGCGCCGGGGTGGAGCGGCGTCGCGCCGCCCCAGCCGGGCGCCGCGCTCCCGCCCCACGCCGGAGTCGCCCCGCCCCACGCGCCGCCGGGCGTCGCCGACCCCGCGGCGCCCGCGTGCGACGGCGTCGCGCCGCCGCCCCACGCGTGGAGCGGCGTTGCGCCGCCGGCCGCGTGCGGCGTGCGCCCGCCGGCGTCGTAGTGCGGCGCGCCGGCGCCGCCGGGCGGCCCGGGCAGAGGGGCGGCGGCAAAGGCGCCGCCGACGTCCTCCGCGCGGAGTTGGGTCAGCGGGACCGTGACGGTCCGCGCCTGCGCTTCCAGTTCGAGCCGCGCGTGCGTCTCGGTCGCCGACAGCACGCGCCCCGTGTAGCCGCGCAGGTGCCCTTTGCCGATGACGACGGTGCGGCCGACGAGGGCGGCGTTGGGGGCGAGCGCGCGGCCGGCGCCAGAGACGGGGGCGGCGGCCGACCGCGGCGCGAACCCAGGGCCGGCTCCGGGCCCGGCCTGGCGCGCGGGCGACGCCAGGACGGAGCCGGGGCCGTAGGAGGGGAGGCGGTGGGGGGCGGGGGATTGGAGAGGGAGGTGGCGGGCGCCGGAGGTGGCGGCGACGCCGGCGCCAACCCCACCCCCCGACCCTTTAAGGGTGCACTGCCGCGCGCGCACGCACAGGAAGCCGCCGTACTCCGCCACCTCGCGGCAGTGCACAAAGAGGGCCTGGCGGAAGGGCATCTTGACGACGGCCGAGCGGCCCGCGTGGCGGCCAGCGTCGATCGTCACCGCGTCGCCGGCCGCGACAGGGCGGCCGGCAGAGTCTTGAGCCACGGTCGCCCGCGGCGCTAGCTTGCGCTTGATGTCGGGCAGGCGGCAGGAGCGGACGTCGGGCGCGTCGGCGGTGCCCGCTGACGTGAGCACGCGCGCAGCGCCGCGGTCGACGCCGATGACGACGCCCACGGTGCCGGCGTCGAGGGCCACGAAGTCGTGCAGCTCGTACTCGCCGAACGCGTCGACGCCGGACGCGACTTCCGCGGATTCGGCGAGGTCGCGCGCGAAGACGGAAATCTCTTCGCGCGCCGCGTCGGCAAACACGGCGACGACGGGGCCGTCGACGCGCACGACGAGCCCCGTGGCGCCGGCGTGCGTGCCGCCGACGACTTTCACGTGGTCGCCCGCGTCGAACGCTTTGGCGAGGTCGCCCGCGTCGACGGGTTGCGGCTCGACGTCGGCAAACTCCCCGCCCGGCTGCACCAGGGGCCGCCCGTCGGGCCCCGCGCCTACGACGCGGCCGCGCATGCCGGCCAGGTCGCCCGCCGCGATGATGACCTTGTCGCCCTTGACGAAGGTCGACTCCGCGCCGGCCGCGCCCGCGGCGTCGGCGCCCGCGAGGAGAGCCGCCAGCTCGGCGCCCTCGCCACCCCCCGGCGAGGCGGCGCGGTGATGATCGCCGCCGTCGTCGTCCGAGCCGCCGCCGCCAGCACCGGCAGCCCGCGCCGCGGCCCGCCCGGCCGCCCCGGCCGCGGCAAACCGTTGCACCTCGTCCAGCGGCGGCACGCCGTCGCTCGGGGCGAGGCCTTTGACGGAGACATCTTTGACGAGGTAGCCGTCGACGTAGCTGGAAGAGGAGGGGAGGGGGGTGGGGTGGGTGAAAAGGCGCGCGCGCGCCGCCACCCCCTCCCTCGTGCCCCTCCTCTCGCTCTAGCCTCACAGTTGGTCGTTTTTGTCGTTCAGGTAGTAGGCCACCCGCCCGTCGCGCGTCCGCGTCCGCTTCACGGCCGCGCCCGCCTCGCGGCCGTCGGCGAGCGAAAAGGCGAGGGGGGGCGGGCGCGCGGCGCCGGGGGCGGCGGGGCGCGGCTTTTCGCCGCGGTCGCGGGCGGCGACCGCGGCCCAGTCGATGCGGGGAACGACTTGAATCGTGGCGCGGCCGGCCGCGGGGTCGGCGTCGACGACGCGCGCGAGGTCGCCGCGGAGGGCGCCACCCCGGATCCGCACCCAGGAGCCGCGCGCGATGCGGGCGCCGGCGACGGCGGCGACCGTCAGCGCGTCGCCCATTTCCCGCAGGGGCACCAGAATGGGTGCCTTGGACGAGTAGAGCGAGCGCAGGCCGCGGACAGCCTCCCCGACGTGAGCCTCCTTGTGGGCTTCGACGTAGATGAAGCCTTTGAGGTGGTCGTGGCAAAAGGCAGACGCGATGCCGAGCGGGGTGCCGGCGGCCACCAGGTCGGCCGCCTTTTGCAGCACTTGCACGCACGCCTCGCGCTCGTGCCCGCCGCGCGCGGCGACGAGCCACAGCTTGGGGTCGGCGTGGGTGGGCAGGCGGCGCGGGCCGGACGAGGGGCCGCCAGGCGCGGCGACCGCCGCCGCCGCGGCGTCGCGCGCGCGGCGTCCGTAGCGCGCCTCGACCATCTCCGCGATTTGCTCCGCCGTCATTTCTTGGCGCGCGCGGTCGGCCTCTCTCGCGGCCAGGCGCGCCTCGGCCGCCGAGGCGGCGGCGCCGACTTCGCGGTCGTCGTCCGCGACCGCAAACCCGTCGTCGCCGCCGTCGGACTCGTCCTCGTCCTCCTCTTCGTCCACCGCGGCCATGACGTCAACGAACGCAGAGGCCTTCATGCGGCGCTTGCCCGAGGAGCGCTTCTTCTTGGCGGCGGGGGCGGAGGAGGTCGAGGCAGCGGCGGGTTTCTTGCGCTTGGGCGCCGGCTTTTTGGCGGGCGCCTCCTCCTCCTCTTCCTCCTCCTCGTCGTCTTCATCCTCATCCTCCTCTTCTCCGTCGACGTCGGCGTCCGAGTCGCCGTCGTCGTCGTCGGCCGCGACGGGCGCGCCGGCGTCCGCGCCGTCGCCGCTGTCGTCGTCGTCGGCCGACGTCCCGTCGTCCTGAGAAAGAGAGAAAGGGCATGTGTTGGTGCGCGCTCGCCGCGGGCGCCCTCCTCTCCCCGCAGATCCCGCGCACGCCGCCGCCGCCCCGCGTCGTCCCCCATCTCTCACGCACCTCGTCGCCGCCTTCCACCGCCACCTTCTCCTTGTGCTTCTTCAGCCGGTTGTCGGGCGCCACGGTGGCCCCCGCGGGCACGTCGTCCTGCGCCGCGCCGCCGCCGTCGGACGCGTCCGAGTCGTCGTCGCCCGACCCGGCGCCGCGCACGGCAAAGTACTTGCCCTTGCCCTTGCCTTTGCCGCCGGCGCGGCCGATGCGGGCCATGGGGTGGAGAGAAGGGGGGGGGCGGGGGCGACGGCCGGATGCGCCCGCGCTCGCGGGTGGGCGCGCGCGCGCGTGGGGCTGGGTCGCCCTGGCGCGCGGCGGGCGGGAGGAGGCCGCGAGCGGCGGGGAGGGGAGTGAGGCGGCGGCGAGACGCGCCGCTTCACTCATGCTCGCCCGCCTGGCGCTGGCCGCCGGCCAGCGATGGCGGCTGGGGAATCCCGTCGCAGCCCTGCACGCCGCGCCGTCTCTGTGCGGCCGGCGGTCGGCCAAGATCGCGACGCGCAAGGACGCGCAGTCCCTGAAGCGGTCCAAGCTGTTTGGCCGGTTTGGCAAGCTGGTGCTGGCGGCGGCGAGGACGGGAGGGGGGGATCCCGGGTCGAATGACGCGCTAGCGGCGGCTGTCGCCGCGGCGCGCGCGGCGGGCGTGCCGCAAGAGATCGTGAGGCGCAACATCGACAAGGCCACCGCGACGAGCGACGCGCCCATGAAGGAGATCCTGTTTGAAATAGTGGGCCCGGGCGGCGCGGCGCTCGTGGCCCCCTCCCTGACCGACTCGCCCGCGCGCGCCGCCGCGTGCGTGCGCGCCGCGGTCAAGGGGGCGGGCAAGCTGAGCACGGGGGTTGTGGCGGTCGCGTTTGAGCGCAAGGCGGTGGTGGTGGTGAAAGGAGGAGCGGAAATCAAAATTGACTCGGGCGGCGACGACACTGATTCCCTCCTCACCACCGCCCTCGACGCCGGCGCGGACGACGTGCTGCCCGAAGGCGATGACTGGCTCGTTGTCGCGGACGCCGCCCTGTTTGGCGCCGTGCGCGACGCGCTCGCCGCCTCGGGCCGCTCCGTCGACGCCGGCGCGTCGGGCCTCCGCCACCTCCCGACACGCTCTGTCCCTCTCTCCCACGCCGATGCCGACTCCCTGGACATCATGATCGACAAGCTGCTAGCGTGCGACGACGTGGACGCGGTGTGGAGCAATGGGGTGAGGGGCGAGGAGGAGGGGAGCGGGAGCGAGTGACCGGCCGCTAGACACCGCCACACTGCAAGCACTCCCACGCCACCACCTTTCTCTCTGCTCCTATTGATTCCCGTCGCGGCGCAGGTCTTGCCAGGCGTCGACCCATTTGGTCCCACCAGCCGCGCGCGTCGCCGGGGGCGCCGCCGCGAGCCGCGCCTCGACCCCGGCCGCCATGGCGCGAAACACGGGGTTGGCCGCCACGTCGGCGGGCGGCGGCGCCCGCCCGGTGAGCCAGTTGAGGAGGTCGGGGTTTTCCAGCGCGAGTAAATTAGTCAGGTGCCGCCTCCCTTCCCCGTCCAGACCCTTGACATGCTCTGCCGTCCACTTTCCAATGATGATGTCGAGCTCGAGGAGGCCGCGCTGGCTGGCGCGGTAGAGGAGGCGGTTGGCGGCGACGCGGGAGGCTTCTTCAGCTCCTCCTGCCGCCGCGTCGGCCGCGATGGTCCCATGGCGCATCCCGGGGACGGCCCTGGCGGCGCGCATTGCGAGCGCGGCCGCGGCACGGCGCATCGGGGGCGTCGGCACGGAGGAAAGAGGGGGCCGCTGTCGGCTTTCGGGGCGGCGTGCGGGAGGGGCGGCAGGTGGATGCGGGCGGAGGAGTGGGCAGCGGCCGGCGGCGCGCCCAGGAAGAGAGTGGCGCCGCCGCCGTGTCGAGGCCGCACTCCTTCTCCTCTTCCCCTCCCTCCCACACCTCCACCCCCGCGCTCTCTCTCTCCCATGGACGGCGACCCAGGCTGCACCCGCGCGCGTGCGCGGCGCGCGCAGCGAGCTCGCAGCGCGCCAAAAAGACGGCGCCGGCGTCGCTGCGCCGACGCCGGCACCCGCCCACGCGCCGTCACCCCTCCGCCATCGCCCACATCGCGCAATAACCGTTACTGGCGGCTGGGAAACCGTGGAAGGCGCGCACGGCGCGCAGAGGGCAACAAACAACCGACCCCCAAAAAATGCTCCCCCTCCGCATCCGCCCGCCGCCACCACGGGGCGTCGGCCGACGCGGAAAGGGTCAGAGGCTGACGTGGGAGCTCCATGGCGAGAGACGGAAGGCGGGAAGCGCGCCGGCCTCTTTTCTTTCAGGGCCCAACGCCCCATGAACAAGATCGTACGAAAAATCACTTTGTGACACCGTGCGCTCCCGGGAAGCCCTGGGAGCGTGAAAGGAAAGCGCCGTAGCTCAGCTGGACTAGAGCGCCGGGCTCATAAGAGTTGGAAAGATGTCGGGGTCGAGGCGGGATGGTGGGAGTTGACGTTTGTCGTCATATCGTCCCGCCTCCCCCGGCGGCCGCCACGCCGCAAATGAGAGCACCCGGAGGCCCCTGGTTCGATCCCAGGCGGCGCTATTTTTTTGCGTCCCGGGCCATGACATGCCAGAGCACTGGGAGGGGTTTTGAGTGAAAGAAAACTCCACTACACACGCCCTCGATCACGCCCCATCATCACGCCGCCGCGGGGTACTCGCGCGCCCCGAAAATGCTCGAACCGACGCGCACGCTCGTCGACCCCATCTCAGCGGCGGCCTCAAAGTCGCCACTCATGCCCATGGAGAGTTCTAAAGTGGAAGGAGGGACGGCGAGGGCGGAAGCGACGGCGTCGCGGACCGAGGCGAGGCACAAGAAATTCTCGGGGCGTGTCGTGTAGTCCGGCATGCCGATCGTCATCAAACCGCGCACGGTGAGAGCGGGGCAAGACGCAGCAATGTGTGTCGCCAGCGCGGGCGCGTCGGACGGCGCGACGCCGTGTTTCGACTCTTCACCCGACGTGTTGACCTGGACGAGCACCCCGAGCGCCTCCGCCCGCCCCGCCGCCACCGCCGCCTGCTGCAGCTTGTCGGCCAATTTCGCCGAGTCCACGGTTTCCACGCACGCAAGGTTGGGCACGCCCGCGACGAGCGCTTTCGCTTTGTTGGTTTGCAGGTGGCCGATGAAATGCCAGGAGACGTCCGCCGGCATCTGAGGGGCTTTGTCGAGCAGCTCCTGCACATAATTCTCGCCAAACACGCGCTGGCCGGCGGCGTAGGCGGCGGCCAACGCAGGGAGGGGCTTTGTTTTGCTTACCGCGACCAGCCGCGGCGGCGCCGCCCGCCCCGCGCGCGCCGAGGCGGCGGCCAAGCGGGCAGAGATGGACGCCAGGGCGGCGGCGACGTCGGACGCGGCCGCCATCGCGGGCGCCCGCATCGGCGTCGGTGTGGCGACGTCCTGCGGCGCCGCGCGCACTTGTCGCCTGCATCTCTCGCTCTCGCTCTCCGCATGCCGCGCCCTCGCCCCGCGTCGGTCACCGCGGGGCGGGCTGCCCCGTTCCGAGTCGCGCCCTGGCAGGAGACGACGCGAGAGGGCGGGGAGGTCGGGCCGCACGAGCCGCCGCCGCCGTTTGACGACGACGAGGACGATGAAGACGACCCCGTGGGCGCCGCCATCGCCTTGGACGACCCGCTGGGCGTCGACTATGGCGACGACCGCGGCGCAGACGCCGCGGACACTCGCTCCTACGCCGGCGCTGGCTACATCTCATTCCTACCCACCGCCGGCACCCTGACCGGGCACCTGGTCGACGCCGAGTCGCGGGCGGTCGTGGCCGTCGCGGGCGTCGAAGTGCCGCCGCCGCCGACGGTCGACACCTGTGCGGCCGGCGGCGGGGACAGGCTGCTGGCGCTGACGCTCTACGAGCCCGGGAGTGTCGAGTGAGTAGTGTGTGGGGTCGGTTGGGTGGAGGAGGGGTTGGCGTGCCGCGCTCCGCTCTCGACTGCCCACCCCCCTCTCCACCTTAGCTCCCCGCCCGTCGTCCTGGCCATCGCCACCGGCGGCGACGTCGCCCGTGTCACCGCGCCCGCGCCCGACCCGCCGCCCGGCCCGGACGCGCGCCACGCGCTGCGCGCGGCCGGTGCACCGCCGCCCCCGGGGCGGCCGCCCACGTTCTCATTTGAGCCGACCTCCCTGCTCGCGGATGCCGACGCGGACGCCTACCTCGCCCGCGTGGCGCCGGGGGCCGTCGGCAAAGGGGCTCTCGTCAATCTCGGCACCTTCACCGCGTCTGGCTTCGGTGCCGCCCGCCCTCCCCCGCCCACCCCCGGCCCCGCGCCCCTGGACGCGCTGTACGACTCTGATTTAGATGGTTGATGGTTTGGTGTTGGAAGAGGAGGGGTTGAGGGAGATTTGACCGACTGCGCACCGCACCGCTCCCCTCCTCCTGTCTCCTTTCCCTCTCCCATCATTCACATGACATCCAGCCGCGGCCACTCTCCCTCATCCGTCCCCCGCCACGGCAGCTCGTCCAGCAGGGCCGCGACCTCGGCCGCGGTGGCGAGGTCGCGCTCGACCTGCACGCGCCACAGCCACTCTTTGAGCCTTCCCAGCGTCTTCCCGGGCTTGAGCCCGGTGGCGGCCATGAGAGCCTGTCCATCCAGAAGGCATCCGGCGGCCATGGGGGAGCGCAAAGGAGGCAGGGCGCGCCAGGCGTCGACGAAAGCCTCGACGCGCGCGCCGGCGGCGGCGGCCCCCATTTCCCCTTCCATCTCCTCCGCCAGCGTCGCCTCGAGCAGCAGCTGCAGCGACAGCTGGTTGCCCATGGATGCGCGAAACAGGCGGGCGGCGCCCGGGTCGGAGCCGTCGGGCAGCCTGTCGAGCGCGGCGACCGCGCGCGTAAGCCGGCGCGCCTCATGGCGGCCGAGGCGCAGGGCGCGGGCAGCGGCGGAGGCGGTGGCGGCGTCCGAGCCGGCCAGGAGCAGGGCCAAGCGGGCCAGGGCGAGGTCGGGCGCGTCCCCAGCGTACGCCGCGACGCGGCCGTCGACCGAGCGCGTCACCTCCGGCACCGCCCCATCCCCGACCGCCCTCCCCAGCAGCGCCGACAGCGCCCGCGCGTCGTCCAGCGCGGCGTGCGGGCGGCCGGCGTGTGGGAGGCCGAGGTCGCCGAGCATGGTCAAGAGGGACGACCGCGGGCGGAGGTAGTGCTCGCGGCAGAGGACCTGAGCGTCGCACCACGCCCGCGTCCAAGCGGGCAGCTCAACGCCCATGGCCGCGGCTTGGCGGGGGAGCAGGGTGTCGAGGTCCCAGTCGCCGACGGTGACCGGGAGGAGGGAGGGCGGCGCCGCGCTGGCGGACGGCAGCGCGCCGCGCGACACGAGCCAGTCGGTCAACTCCCCCACCACCGCCCGCATGTCGCCCGCGGCGTCCACATCGGCTTGAGACACGCCCGTGAACTGGACGCAGAACGGCGTCAGGACTGGGTGCAGCGTCGGCCGCGCGTGCGCGTGAAACTCGGCGACGGGGGTCGACGTCGCGCCGTCCAGCAGCACGGCCCCCACCTCGATCAGCTCCTGCGGCTGGGGAGAGTTTGTGGCATCGCACGTCGCCTCCAGGTCGAGCGCGAGCAGAAAGGCCGGGGCGGCGGGGGCCGGGGGCGGCGCGGCGCCGGCGTCCGCCGCGACCCCGGCCCCCGCGTGCGTGCTGAAGCCGCGCGCCCGCGCCCGCTCGTGGAAGCGACGCCACGCGTGCAGCAGGTGCGCCTGCGCGCGCACGCCGCGCGAGGCGGGGCCGGCGTCCGGAGCGCCGGGGACCGCGCGCGCGAGCGCGCCGTGCGCGGCCATCACGCCGAGCACGGCGGGCGCGTTCTGCCCCACCAGAATTTTGGCCAGCTCCTCCCACACGCGCTCGCGCGAAACTTTGGCCGCGGCGGCCTGCGCGGCGGGCGAGGCGAGGGCGGCGGCGAGGGCGGGGTCGACCGACCGCACGCCGCGCGCGCCGGCGTCCAGAAACCGGTAGGCGCGCCATACGCGCAGGCCGTCGTCGACCAGCCGCGCGTCCGCATCGCCCACCATGCGCAGCACGCCGGCGGCGGCGTCGGCGGCGCCGCCGTGCGGGTCGAGGAGGGTGCGGGACGACACATCGACCGCCGCCGCGTTGACCGTAAAGTCGCGGCGCGCCAGGTCGTCCGCCAGCCGCGTCGCAAACGCGACGCCGTCGGGGCGGCGGCCGTCGGTGTAGGCGCCGTCGACCCGGATGGTGGTGACCTGAGAATGCGGGGGAGGGGGTCGGGGCCTGGCTCGCGGCGCGCGCGCCGCCACCCACCCACCCCCCTCCCCCTCCCACCTCCAGCAGCGCGCTGCCGCGGCGCACGGACAGCGTGCCGTACGTCCCGCCCGTCCCCCGGTGGGGCACGGCGTCGGGAAAGGCGGCGAGGACGGCTTCGGGGGCCAGGGACGTGCACACGTCGACCTCGCGCGGCGCCCTGCCCGCCAGCACGTCCCGCACGCACCCGCCGACCGGCCACGCGCACCCACCAGCCTTTTCAATCGTGTCCAGCACGTGGCGGACGTCGCCGGGCAGGGCGTCGACCCACGCGGCGAGCAGAGGGGGGAGCGGGAGCGGGGTGATGCCTTCCAGCAGGCGTGAGGCCTCGTCTGTCGGGCTCGACCGTCCAGGCGTCGCTCTCGCGACGTCACCGGCCGGCTCGCCGGACGCGGCGCGCTTAGAGGAACCCATGGGCAGGCGCGGGCGCGGCGCACGGACTGCAGACCGGAGCGGCGGCGATGCCAGGGCGTGCGTCGCTCGCGAAAGGTGCCCACGCATCAGCTGGAGGGTGACGGTGGACGCGGCTCGGCACCAGCTGGGAAGGAGAGGAGGGGCGGCGTCGGCGGGCGGGCGGATTAGGGTGGGGCGCGCGTCGCTCGCCCCGCCAACGTCACGACATGACCTCGTCTCTACTCCATACCTCATGGGCGGCCGGGCGCCATGCTGGGGCTCGTCGCCGCGGGAGTGGGGGTGCCGCATGCGCGGCGGCGGGGCGCCACTCTCGCCCGGCGCCATGGTTTCCCCATCCTGAGAGACTGCGGCGACCGCCATGATCGCCTCAGTGCATTTCCGGGGCGACGGGCGTCCGCGGACCCGTCTGGGCGCGGCAGGGCGCGGGCAGGTGCGCAAAGGGCGGGTGTTGGGGCGCTGCGCCCCCCTCTCGCCCTCTCCACATTCACTCACCATTCACACAGTTGTCCTCCCGCAGCGGCGGCCGCGGCGGTGGCCGCGGCGGTCGCCCCGCTGGCGGGCGCCGCGCGCCCCGCCCCTCCCCCTCTCCCCCTTCCAAATACCACGGCCCCCTGGCCGACGTCCTGGACGCCGCCGACGCGCGGGCGGCGGCGGCGGCCACGAGGGCGCGGGACAAGGCGGTGGCGCGGGACGTCGCGGCGCTCGCCGCGCTCGCCGCGCCGAGGGAGGCGCCGCCGCCGAGCCCGCTGCTGGTGGGGCGGCTGCAGAACGCAAAGGTGCATCGGGGGAAGGGGTTGGAGGAGGGTCGAGGAAGCCTTACGCGCGCCGACGCTCGACCCCCGCTCCAGGCCCCGCCTCTCCCACCACCTCCACCCCCCTCTCCCCGCACCACGCGAGCCCGTGGCGCCCGCAAAGACGTGGAACGCACCCTCCTCGCCGCCCACCGTGCCGCCCTCGCGGCCGGCGTCGCGGCCGAGGCGGTGGCCGAGGCGGCCGCGGCGGACGCGCGGATGACCGAGTGGAGCCATGCGAGGTTAAGGGACGAGGGTGTGACCCTGTTTGGGCTGGACGCGTCGCCCGCTGGCGCCCTGTTTGGCGACGCGCTGATCAAACTGGCCGCGCCACGCGATGGCAAACTCCCCTTCCACGCCTTTTCCCCCGGCGACAACGTGATGCTGACCCAAGGCGATGATGCAGGTGCGTGGTGTGGTGGCGGCGGGCGTGGCGGCCGCGGTCGTGGCTGCCGTCGACACCCGGCCCCCGCGTTCGTGCAGCCCCGTCGAGCGGCCTCGACGGCGTGCTCATGGACTATTCGACCCGCTGGCTGCGCGTCGCCCTCCCCCCCCAATCTGCCCGCCTCATCACCGGCGCCGGGTGGCGCCTCGACGCGCGGTCCGACTCGACCGCGGCCGACCGCGCGGCGGCCGCGCTCGCCGACTTTGCCGCACCGCCGGCGGCCACCGGGGAGAACGCACGCTGTGCGCAACTTAGAAGGGCATTGGTCGGATCAGGTCCGCCCTCTGCCGTCACGTCCGCGGCCGAAGAACGCCCTCCCTGGGCGACCAAAGGGGGCGGCCCGCCGCTGCGCGCCGCGCGCGCGGCCCTCGCTGCCGCCGGCCTCAACCCGTCCCAAGTGGCGGCCGGCCACGCGGCCCTGACCCGCACGCTGACGCTGTGGCGCGGGCCGCCAGGGACCGGGAAGACTCGCGCGCTCGCCGGTCTGATCGCCTCTGCCCTCCCTGCGCTCCCTGCCCCCGTCCTCGTCTCCGCCGCGTCCAACGTGGCCACCGACAACATCGCGGCCGCGCTCATTGCTCTGGGCGTCAATGTGGTGCGCGTGGGGCAGCCCGCCAAGGTGGCGGCGGCCGTGCGGCCGCAAACGCTCGCCGCGCGGACTGCCGCGTCGCCCGCCGGAAAAGCGGCGGCCGCGTTGCGCGCGTCGGCTGCCGCCGCCCCAAAAGGCGCCGCCGGGCGTGCCGACCGGGAGCGGGCGGCCCAGCTCGAGGCGGCGGCGGCGGCGGCGGTGCTCGACTCGGCGGCCGTCGTCGCCGCGACGTGCGTCGGCGCGGGCGACCCCACCCTCGACGGCCGCACTTTCTCCCTAGTCGCCATCGACGAAGCGACGCAGGCGACCGAGCCCGCGGCCCTGATCCCGCTGTTGAGGGCCGCGACCGCGGCCTTGCTCGTCGGCGACCCCCGGCAACTCCCGCCCACCGTCGTTTCCCCCGGCGGCGTGGCCGCCGGCCTGGGCGTGTCGCTGTTTGAGCGGCTGGAGGCTGCCGGTTTGGAGCCTCTCACACTGGACACGCAGTACCGCATGCACCCGGGGATCTCTGAATTTCCGGCCGACCGCTTTTACGGCGGCCGCCTCCGCGACGGCATCCCCGCGTCCGCCCGCCCGCGCCCACCGGGCCTGGCCTGGCCGTCCCGGGTGCCGGTCGCGTTTGTGCAGTGCGACGGGCCCGAGGTGGGAGGGGGTGGGGGGAGCGGCGACTCCACCACCGCCACCACCACCACCTACGCGAACCCCGCCGAAGCCGCCGCCGTGGCCGCCATCGTGACCGCGTTGCTGCGCGCTGGCGCCTCCCAGGACGCGGTGGGCGTCGTGACGCCCTACGCCGGCCAAGCGCGCGCGCTGCGCCGCGCGCTCGACGCGGCGCCCGCGTCGGCCGACGTCGAGGTGCGCACCGTGGACGGGTTCCAGGGCCGGGAGAAGGAGGTCATCGTCATGTCGACCGTGCGGAGCAACGGGAGGGGGGGCGTCGGTTTCCTGGCCGACGCGCGGCGGCTCAACGTCGCACTCACCCGCGCCCGCGCCGGCCTGGTTGTCGTCGGCGACGCCCGCACGCTCTTAAACAGTCCTGTGTGGGGCGCGTGGTTGGGCTGGTGCGGGGAGAAAGGGGCGGTGGTGGGGGGCGGGGTGGGGGACGTGCTGTAGCGAGCACGGCGCCGGCGGTCGCGAAAACAAATCGACACAACGCACCGCCCGCCCCGCAATGCGTGCCCCCACTCCGCGCCGCGCGGCGCACCCCGCACCCCTCGCCGCGCCGGCCGCGCCGCGGCGGTCCGCGGCGCCCCCCGCGCGCCGCGCGCGCGCCGCCGCGGGCGGCCCGCCCGGCGGCCAGCTCCTGGTGGGAGGGAGGCGGTTGCGGCGGTGCTCACGGCGCGGCCGCGAGAGAGAGAGGGGCCGGATGCCGACGCGGCGGCGCCCCCGACCCTCACCCCCGCGCCCCCTCCACCAGGTCTACGTCCCGTCCCACCCCCTCGCCGCGCACTGGCTCGCCGTCGCGCGCAACAAGGCGTCCCCCTCGCCCGTCTTCCGGTCGGCGATCGCGGAGTTGGGGCGCATCCTGGTGTACGAGGCGGTCGACGGGTGGCTGCCGACGGTCTCCGGCGAGGTCGACACCCCGTGCGGCGTCGCCGACTGCACCTTTGTCGACCCGGGGCAGCCGGTCAAGGTGGTGCCGATTCTGCGGGCGGGGCTGGTGCTACTGGAGCAGGTGGGGGGGGAGGGGAGAGGGAGGGCGGGGACGCGCGCGCGCGCGGCCCTCGCCCCCACGCCCGCACGCCACCACCTCCCTCCGTCCAGGCCTTCACCGTGCTCCCCGCCGCGGAAACTTATCACGTGGGCTACGCGAGGGACGAGGCGACGCTCGTGGCAACCCCTTATTTGAACAAACTCCCTCCCTCGCTCGCCCCCGACGACCTGATCTTGGTCGCCGACACCATGCTCGCCACCGGGGGCACCATGGCCCAAGTGATCGAGGACATCGTGAGCCGGGGCGCCTCGGACGCCAACATCCGCATCGTGTCCGCGGTCGTCGCGCCGCCCGCCCTGAAACTGCTCGGCGAGCGCTTCCCGCGCGTCAAAGTGTTTGCGGGAATGATCGACGCGGAGCTGGATGAACGGGGGTTCATCGTGCCGGGGCTGGGCGACGCTGGCGACCGCGCGTTTGGGACTCTCTGACGTGGGAGGAGGCGGCGGCGAGGCGCCGGCGGGGCTGCTTCCCGGCCAGCGCGGGACACTCTCTGTGACATTGAGGTGGCGCCAGCCCCGCGGCGGCGCTTGAACGCCCCGCCGCACCCTTTCACAGCGGCCCCCCGAGCGCCGCGGCGTGCTCCTCCCGGAACGCGGCCGCCAGCGCGCCGCGCGGCCGGTTCGGGGCCCGCGTGTGGCCGCCGTGGGCGAGGAAGGGGTCGGCCGCCCAGCAGGCGGCAGTCTCGCTGAAAGAAAAAGAGGCAACGAAATATATGAGGCGATTGTTTGGGTGTATCTAAGGGCATAGCGACCGACCTCTCGCACCTCCCCCCTCCCCTCCCCTCCCCTCCCTTCCCCTCCCTCACTCACTGATACCGGTTGACGCGGTCGACCGCTTTGAGGGGCGCCCTGGGCGGCGGCGGCGGCCGCGCGGACGGCGGCAGGCGGTCGACGGGCGGGTCGGCGGGCAGCTGTGAAAGGGCTTGGCCCGCGCCCTCGCTCTGCTGCGGCCGCTTGTGGCGGCCGCAGCAGGCGCACGTGGGGGTCGGCGGCATGGGCGGAGGGGGCTGCAGGAAGGGAGGGCGGTCGGCGCGCGCAGCCTTGACCGGTCGCCCCTTCCCACCCACGCCCCTTCTTCCCTCCCCCATACCCCCTACCTTGACGGACAGCATGACGCACAGCATGTCGGTCAACGTTACGTCGGTCGCCGCCTTGGCGCGGCGCGGCGGCGACACCGCGCGCGGCGGCCGCGGCGGCCACGGCGGCGCCACCGCCGGTGAGCAGGGCACCCTGCTCGCCAAGCTCGCCGTCGTCGACGTGGAACTGTCGCCGGGCAGGGGCGCGGCCAGGGCGAGCACGGTGTCGGCCCAGCAGGCGGACGGGGCGGGCGTCGCGGCCGGCTGGTTCGCTGGCGGCGGCCGCTCGGGCGATGCCGCCAGTGCGTGGTCGTCCATGGGCCGGGGCGCTTCACACGGCCCCGTTCCGGCCTGGCGCCCCGGCGGGCGACCGGTCTGCGGGAGGGAGACGGGCGGCCCGCGCCCGCGGTCGCGCCACTGCGGCGCCCGCCGCCGTGTCCCGCGCCGCCCACGACCCGCATGTTCCCGCCAAGCTCCCGGCGACCGCCCCCGTTTGGCAGCGGGGCCCAGGTGAGGAGGGGGGCGCGGACGCGCCGCATCGCGCGCCACACGCCGGAGCCAGGCGGCGCGCCGCGGCCCCGCCGACGCGCCGCGCGGTCGCAGGACGCCCGCCAGCGTGCTCCCGCGCGCGCTCCCGGGTCCCACTCCCCCTTCTCCCCTCTCAGGTCGACCCCGAGTGCCTGGAGCGCGACAACGACCGCGCCATGGACGCCCTGGGCGAGCGCGTGGGGGCGCTGCGCCAGGTGGGGGAGGGAAGGTGGGGGAGAGGGAGGCGACAAGGTGCGCGCACCGTTTCGGCGCGCGCGAAAACCAACCCCCTCCGTTCCTCCCCTTCCCTCGCCCCCTTCCTTGAAGATGACCATCGGCATCCACTCCGAGGTCGAGTCCCAGCACGCCCTCCTCGACGGCATGTCCGACGGCATGGCGACCGCGCGCGCGGGCCTCGCCGCGGCCGCCCTGCGCTTTCGCCGCGTGTTTGACACCCCGCGCGGCCGGTCCCGCGCCACCGCCGCGGCGGGCGCGGCGGGGCTCCTGTTTCTATTGATGCTGCTGCTCAAGCGGTAGCGGGGAGGGGAGGGGTGGAAGGGAGAACTGCGTGAAAGAGGAAACCGGGTCGATGCTGCCTCTCTCACTCCCTCCTACATCACCACGGGCGCGGCCCCGGGGGCAGTTTCTTAGCGGGTTTGCCCTTGGCCAGGGTTTCGCGCGTGGCCGGCCAGGCGGCCCACAGCGCGTCGAGGGTGGCGGCGCTGGCGGCCGCCGAACCGAGCACCAGCCGCACCCCGACCCCCTCCGCAGGCCCGCCCGTCAGCTTCAGCCTGATCGCGTCCCCAACCGGAATCACGGCCGCGGGCGGGGCCGAGGCGTGGTCGATCGGGAAGGCGACGCCGGGCGCGCCGGGCGCCCACGCCGCGGGCGCGGCCGCGTCGACGAAAGACGCCGCGCCCGGCGTCAGATTGGCCTTCTCCACCAGCAGTGGTACCCAGTCGACGCCCGCCAACCCGGTGACGGCCGCTGGCGCGAGCGCGGCCGCGAGCCAGCGCGGGGCGGCCGCGGCGGGCCACGGCGCGTGCGCGGCCGCGCCGGGCGCCGCCGCCGCCGCCACGACGCGCGCGCGCCATGCGGCGGCGGCGGCCGGCTCCCCCAGGGCGGAAGGACCGCCGCCGCGGGCCATGGCGGCCTCGAGCGCGGCCTCGACGGCCGAGGGCGCCGGGCTCGCGTCGGCCTCGTCCGCCACGACCGCCGCCCCGAACAGCGTGCGCCGCCGGGCCACCACGCGCTTGGAGGCCGGTACCCACTCGACGACGGTGGCAGTGGATGCGAGGGCGGGCGCGAGGAGCGCGGCGCGCGCGGGGTCGACGGCGGCGGCCAGGAAAGCGAGCGGCGCGCGGTCGGCGGCGGCGGAAGAGCCGACTGTGGCGGCCACGATGAAGGAGACATCGTTTAGATGATCCTCCCCGGACGGAAGGCGCAACGCAGCCGACGTGGCGGGCGGCAGCGCGAACGACGCCGTGCGGCCGCGGTTGCCCCTTTCCCGCCGCGCCGCCACCCGGTCCGGGTAGGCCATCGCCAGCAGCGCGCCGGCCAGGGCGGGCGTCGCGGACGCGGCAGCGTGGGCGGCGCCCGCGAGGGCGGCCCGCGCGCGGTGGCGCCGTTCGCGCGAGGGGGGGCCGTCGTCGTCGCTCTCGCCGTCGTCGCTCTCGCTCCCGCTACCGGCCGTGGCCTGCCGTGCTAGCAGCAACGCCGAGTCAAGCACATCTTCTGCCGCCCGCCGGTCGACGGACGCGGCGAGCGCCCCTTCCCGCGCGAGCGCGGCGACGCGCGCGGCGGCGCACGCAGTCGCCGTGCGCCCGCGGCACACGTCCCGCGCAGACGCGAGCGAAGCGAGGACGGCGGCGAGATTAAGGGAGCCTTCGGCCTTGATCTCCGCCGCCGCAAGGAGCATGGCGGCGAGGCGCGGGTGGGCGCCGAGCGCGGCCGCGGCGGCGCCTTCGCGAGTCGCCGCGCGGGCGCCGTCGACCAGGCCCAGACCCTGCAAAAGCTCAAACGCGGCATCCATCGAGGCTTCGGCAGGAGCGTCGAGCCAGGGCAGCTCGCGCCAGCCGCCGCTGCCCAAGCCGGCAGCAGCCAGCGTAAGAGCCATCGGCGCCGCGTCCGCCCCCACGAGCGCTGCCTGCGGCGCTGCGGGTCGCCTCACGTGCGACGCTTCCGACCAGAGGCGGACGCAGACGCCGGGCGCGAGGCGGCCCGCGCGGCCCGCGCGCTGGTCGGCGGACGCTGCGGAGATGGGGCGGGTCGCCAGGCGTCCCAGGCCTGTCGCAGCGTCGATCTCGGGTACACGCGACATACCGCAGTCGACGACGACGCGAACGCCGGGCACGGTGACAGAACTCTCGGCGACGGGCGTCGACAGGACGACCCTCCGGCTCGCCCCCGGCGCCCGCGGCGCGAGCACTGCGTCTTGGGCGGCGGGTGACAGGCCGCCGTGCAGCGGCATCACGTCGCAGCCGCAGCCGGCGAGCCGGGCCGCGACCGACCGCACGTCGGCGATGCCCGGAAGGAAAACGAGGGCGTCGCCAGGCGAGGCCGCGAGCGCGGCCTTGACCGCGGCCACCACGGCGTCGGCCAGCGCGCGGGTGCCGGGAGGGGGCTCGCCCGCGTAGCGGACGGCGACGGGGAACATGCGCGCGGCCGGCGCGCGCACGACAGGGGCGTTGCCCAGGAGGGCCGCCGCGCGCTCGGCAAGGCCGCCGCCGAGCGTGGCGGACGCGACGACGACCCGTAACTCTGGAGCGGCTTTGCCTGCCGGCCCTGCGAGCAGGGCAAAAATGAGGTCGGACTCGACCCCCCTCTCGTGCGCCTCGTCGAGCAGGACGCACCCCACACCCGCAAGCCCCCGCGCATCCGCCACCATGCGCAGCGCGATGCCAGGCGTGACGACTAGGATCCTGGTGCGGCTTGACACGGCGGCCTTGTTGCGCACGCGGAAGCCGACCACGCCGCCGACGCGCTCCCCCAGCAACGCTGCCATGCGGCCGGCGGCCGCGCGGGCGGCCAGCCGGCGCGGCTCGACGACGAGGATGGTCTTGGTGGCGAGCCAGGGGGGGGACGCGGCGAGGAGGGCGAGGGGGAAGCCCGTCGTTTTGCCGGAGCCGGGGGGGGCTTCCAGGACGGCCGCCCGCGCGGCCGAGGTCGCGAGCGCGTCCAGCACATCAGGAAGTGCGACGGCGACGGGCAGGTCGGCCCACAGGTCGGGCTGCGGGCCGGACGCCGCGCGCGGCGGCCGCGGCGGCCGCGGCGCGCGCCGAGGCACCGCCTCGAGCGCTTGTCGGCGGCCCCAAGCGTCCGGGTGGGGCCGTGCTGCGACCGTGGGCCTTGCGGCGCCCGCGCGGAGCCCCATCGCGGGCGCACGTCGGCCCAGAGTGGCGCGGAGTCGTCTCGGCCGCGCACCGACCCCTCTCCACTCCCATCCCATTGCGGCCGCTCCGCCGCGGCCGCCCCTCTCCGCCACCCGCCAATCGGCCGGCCACCGTCCTGGCACGCCGCCATGTCCGGCCGCGCGTCGTCCGGGCGGTCTCGCACCCTGGCCCCCCTCGTGGCGGCCGGCGCGCTCACGCCCGGCCCCAACGTACTCTCCTGCTCGGTCGCCGGGCGCGACTACTATGCGGGTGAGGGGAGGGCTGAGGGCGCGGGGGCCGCGGCGGGCGGGGCCGAGGAGGGAGGGCATGGGCTAGCCCCGGCCGCCCGGCGTTTTGCGCGCCGCTGGCCCGGCCCGGCACACGCGATGTCGTCGCACACGTCCGCTTGTGCCTCCCGGGGCGGCGGCCGGCGCCGGGGCGGCCCCGGTGCGGCGGGCGGGCACAGCCGCCGCGGGTCGCCAATCCCCTCGCGCCTCGCCCCCCAATTGCCGCCCACGCCCGCCACGCTTCCTTCCGGCACGCGCGGGCGCGCGCGGGCTCGCGCGTCGGGGCGAGCGGGCTGCGCGCGGCTGGTCGGGCCCGGGCGGCGATGGCTGCGCCGCCGCCGCCGGGCCGCGCCGACCACCCACCCCCCTCTCCCCCTCCCCCAGAACTCGCCACCGACGGCGCCATCCTCTTTGAAGGCTACGTCTTCAAATCGCCGTCCGCCTTTTCCGTGTTCATCAAGCGCAAGCAGGCAAGGGGGTGGGGGGGAGGGAGGGAGGGGTGGCGGGGAGCGCGCGCGCCGCCGCGCGCCGCGCGCTCGGCCCCCCCGCCGCGCCGCCCGCGCGCCCACCCCGCCGCGCGCCGCGCGCTCGCCCACCCCGCCCCGCCCCCCCCCCCCAGAACCCTGCGCGCAAAGCCGACGACGGCTGGACCTCGTGCAAGTACCGGGGCCAGCTCCTCTCCCTGCACCGGCCCCAGTTGGAGGACCTCATCGCGTCGGGCCTCGGCAACGGCGGCCCCGGCGGCCCCGGGTCCCCCCCCCGCTCCGCCTCGCGCGCCCGCCCGCGCGCCGCGTCTGCGCGCGACTCGGACGATGGCGGCGGCGGGGACTCGGACGACGACGGCGGGAGTGTTGGGGGCGGGCGGTCGCGCGGCGGCAGCGCGGCGCGCCGCGCGTGGGCCGCCGCCGCGTCGCCCCGCCGCGCCTCCGGCGGCCGCCCCCGGGCCCAGATCCCGCGCGCCCCTCTTCCTGGCCTCGGCCTCCTGTGGGTGCAGTGCGACGAGGCGCGCTGCGGCAAGTGGCGCCGCGTGCGCGCGCGCGACGCGCCCGGCGACGACGTCCCGTGGGCGTGCGCCATGAACCCCGACCTGCGCTGGGCGTCGTGCGACGTGCCTCAGGCGGTGCCGGACGATGAAATCGATCGCCAGCTGGAAGCGTTGGGCGGGCCGCTGCCCGGGCCGGAAGGCGGCGCCGCGCACGCCGACGCCTGCGTCCGCCCTCCCCTCGACGACTGCACGGACGCCGACTTTGAGGACGACGTGTGTGCGTTCTTGGCGGGCGCGGGAGAAGCCGAAGCAGCGCGCGCGCTGCGCGGCGGCCGCGTCCAGCTCGCCGGCACCCCTCTCGACCTCTTTGGCCTCTACCGCGAGGTCGTCGCCTGCGGCGGCCTGCACCGGTGCGACGCCGCGGCGGCAGCCGGCGGCCGCGTGCTCGACTGGGCGGGGCGCGTGTTTCCGCGGCTGCGCAATTTCGCGCCGACGGCGCGCGCGGCGGCCGCGGGCGCGCAACTCGCCACCCACTACCGCCGCTTCTTGCTCGCCTACGAAGAGGAACACGCCGACACGGACCTGCCGCCCGAGGCCGCCGGCGGCGGCGGCCGGGGCGACGCGCTCGCGTTTCTCGCCGACGTCGCGTCGCAGGGCGACCCGCCCCTCCCCGACCGCGCGACCGCGTCCGCGCCCGGCGGGTGGCACCCCAAGCGCGGCTTGTCGACCGCGGACGACGACGCGGCGTCGCCCGTGCCCAAGCGGCGGCGGTCGGCGGCGGGGGCGGCGGCGATCGCGGCGGCGCTGCGGAGGCTCGAAGCCCTCCCCGGCCGCCCCGCCCCGGGCGACCTGCTCCTCGTGCCGGATCCTGCGGACCTCAACCGGCACTGGCCGGTCGCCGTCGCCTCCCTGCGCGACCTGCCCGCGGCCGTCGTCGCGGGTGGCGCGAGCGTGCGCGGCGGGCGCCACTTTCCGCAGCCGCTGGACGCCGCGGTCGATGGCGGCAAGGTGGACGACGCGCTGCCGGTCGTCGCTCTCTGTGGCGCCGACTTGGGCTGGGTCGAGGCCGCGGCGACGCGCCCTTTCACGGCCTCGGTCGCCGCCGCCGCCGCGGCCGCCGTCGCCCCCGCCGCCCGCCGCGAGTCCGGTGACCCCGACGCCGACGCCGCCGACGCCGACTGCGCGCGCGCGCTCAAGGTGGCGGCCCAGCTGGCGCGCGCGGGGGCGGCCGGGAAAGCTGCCGCCGCGGCGGCCGCGCACGCCGCCGGCGCGGCCGCCGCCGCCGCCCGCCTCCTCGCCCTCGAGGGCCGCCTCCCCCTGGACGGCGCCATGTACTGCGCCGCCTTTGACTTTTGGGCGGCGTGGCGGCGGGCGGTGGCGCGCGCGGAGTCGGGCGCGGAGCTCGCGCCGCACGTCCTCGCGCTCGCGCACCAACTCAAGCCCGCCTCGCTGGCCGCCGCCGCGTCCGGCGGCGGCCTGCTGGTGGCGGCGGTCCGGGCCGCGCTCGACCTGCCGCCCGCGCCGTCGCCGCTGCCAGTCGCGCCGGTGGCCGACGCCGGCGGCGACGCCAAGCCTCTTGCCGCCAAGCCGCCCCGCCCCCCCCCCGCCGCCGCCGCCGGCATCCCCGCCGTGGACGCCGCCATCACCGCCATCGAAGATGCGGTCGACTGGGCGCGGCTGGGGGGGGTGCGCCCCGGCGCGGCGGCGGCGGCGGCGGCGCCGCGCGCGGCCCCGACCGTCCCCGTCCCGTCGCCCGCCGCGCTCGCCACCTGCCCCTCGCTCCCCAACCTGCACCACTGCGGGTCGGCGACCAACCTGGGGCGGGGGGAGCTGCTGGGCCACGCGGCGCCGGCCGCGGCGGCCGCGCCCGCCGCGGACGGCGAGCCCGACTCGCCGTCGGCCGGGTCGCCCACCGCCGCCGACTCGGCGCGGCCGCCCGCGCCCCCGCCCCGCACGCCCGGTGGCGGCGCCCCCGCGGGCACGGGCGGCGCCGGCGCGTCGCCGCCGTCGCCCGCGGCGACGGCCGCGCTCGCGCCGCCGCCGCGCGCGCGCGGCGCGTTTGCCCCCCCGCCCGACACCGTGTCGGTCGGGTCGGCCGACGCCGCGCCCGCGGGGACGGACCTTCTGGAGAGCCTGCGCTCGATGGCCGAGTCGGAGGCGAGGGCGGGCGGGCCCTGAAGAGGGGGAGGGAGGGTGGTCGGGTGCGCGCGCGCCTCGCGAGGCCGCGCCGCCACCATCCCCACCCCTTCACGCTCGCCGTCGAGCGATGGATCCTTCTGCCTCACTCACCTTGTGCGCCGCCTTCTGGCGTGCGCGTTTGTTCTTTCGTTCTTTCGTTTCTTTTGTTTTTGCCCCACCCCACCCCCTGCGCGGAGCGTGCGAGCGGAGAGGCGACCCCCGGAGCGACATTCATCTGGCTTGTGCCGACCGCTGTAAGTAAGCGTGAGGCGGCGCCGAGAAGGAGGGAGTCGCGAGCCGCGTCGAGCGCGTTGCAGCGACGCCGAGGCCGCCCCACACTCTCGGCCACCCCGGCCGCCGCGCGGGCGCGCCGCCAGGCGGTCGAAGCGCCCGCCCGCGGACCCGCCGACCCCCAATCCCGGCCGCGCCGCGCGCCGTGCGCCCGTCACGACGGCCGCCCGCCATGGTGGTCGACCGCGTCCGCAAGGTGAGGTATGGACGTGTCATGAGCGCGCCCGCACGGCCGGATCGGGCGCGGAGACGACGCCGCCCCCCCTCCCCACGGCAGCTCCTCGACCGGTGGTCGCTCTCCGCCATCCTCGCCCGCCTCGACAAGCGGTCCCTGCAGCAGCAAGCGGACGTGCACAGGCTGTTTCTGGCGACTGAGCACTGGGGGAGAGGGGGCGCAGGCGAGGGGGAGGCGTACGTCCGGGCGCTCGCGGCCGACGCCGAGGCGTTGGGGCACGAGGTGAGGCAGAGGGGTGGGCGAGGGCGGGTCGGGCAGAGCATGGCGCGCCGCAGCGCCCACCACTCGCCCCTCCCGTTCAGGAGCGCGCGGCGCGGGTCGAGGCGACCCTGCTCCGGCAAGCGCTCGGAGCGGCGACCGCGCTGCGGCGAGCGCTGGCCGACGCGGGCGAGAGCGTGGAGAGCGGGGCAGTGGCATGCGCGAACCCTCCACCGCCCCTGGGCGGCCTGGCGGCCGCGGTCGGCGGGGCGGGAGGCGCGGCGCCGACCGCCGCGCCGCCGGCAACCCCTTCCTCGGCCACGCTCGCCTCTCTCACCCCACTCTTCGCCCACCGCCACGGCCACGCCCTGGCCGTGCGCCCGTCTTCCATCCCCGGCGCGGGCGACGGCGTGTTCGCCGTGCGCGGAATTCCTGCCGGCGCGCTCGCCGCGCTCTACCCAGGGACCGCCTACTCCCCGCTGCAGGTGCGGGCGATGCCGGGGTATCCCCGGGTGGACGCAGCGTCGGATTATTTGGTGGCTCGGTACGACGGCGTCATCCTGGACGCGGGCGCGTGGGGGAGGCCGGGCGGCGCGCGGCGGCGGCCGCGCCCGGCGGGCGCGCCGCCCGCGGCCGGGGCCGCGGCTGAAGCGGAGGCGGACCTTCAATCGCTGGACGCGAGGCACCCGCTCGCGCTCGGGCACGTGGCCAACCACCCGCCCGAAGGGACCCCCCCAAACGTCGCCCTCGCCGCGTTTGACGTCCCTCCCTCCGCCCTGGGCGCCGACCCTGGTCTGCGCCCTTTCATCCCCGTCCTCCCCGTGGGCGGCCCGGGAGCGCGGGCGCCGTCCGCGGGCGTGCCGTGCCTCGGCCTCGTCGCGCTCACCGCCGTCGCCGACGGCGGCGAGCTCCTGCTCAACTACCGCCTCTCCTCCCGCCTGGCGCGCCCGGGGTGGTACGCACCGGTGGACGACGATGAAGACGCGCGACGGTGGGCGTGAGGGAGGGAGGGAGAGAGACCGACCTGGGAGTGACACCGCGCGGCGCGCGCGCCCGGGGCACCATGCAGTTCAGCGACCCCGCACACCAGAGACTGGAGCTCCCGGGGCGTCACCGCGGGGGCGCGCCCCCGGTCGGCGGCCGGCTCGGGAGCGGCGGCGCGGTCGGCGCGGGCGGCGGGCCTCCTCCCCCTCCCGCCACCATCGGCAAGTGGTGTGCGACCAACGGCGGCGCCGCAAACGCGCGCCCAGAGCCAAACCAGAGCGAGGCGGCAAAGGCGGGCATCAGGACAGCGGCGACCGTCGCCAGGACGAGCGCCAGCTCCCCCACGTCCAGCCGGCGCGCGCAGCCGCACCCTTTGGGTTCAAACTTGAGCACAGGGCCGCCCCGGGAGCAGCAGCAGGTGCAGCCGCTGGGTAGAGGGAGGGGACAGGGGGTCGGGGTTGGCCGCGCGCGCTCGCATGTCGGGGTACGGGTTAGGGTTCCCACGCTCCCCCACGCTCGACGCACTTGCAACTGCCGATTAGCCCTTTGTCGGCGCACGTCTCGGCGCTCGCCGCGGCGGCGAGCAGGGCCAGGGCGGCGAGGAGGGCGGGGACGCGCATCGGGGTGGGGTCTCTGGGGCCAGGTTGAGCGGCTGCGCGTGACGGGGGAGTCGCGTGGTCGCTCGGGGAGCACGGCCAACCAGGGCCGCGCGTCGGCCGGCGCTGCAGTCGGCGCCAGTGTGCGCGCCCGACGCCGCGCCCTCCTTCTCTCCACTCCCAGCCTCCGGCCTCCTCCCAGGATGGCGGTCCTGCTGCGCGGCCCCGCCCTGGCGCCCCGCGCCCTGCTGTCGGCCCGCCCCGGCGGCGCGCCGCGCCTGTCCGCGCCGCGCGCCGCGCCGCTGCGCGCGCTGACCGCGGCGCGCCCGTCCCTGACCGGGCTGTGCTCCGCGTTTGCTGGTGGGTGGTTGTGAGGGGGGTGGGAGGGTGGGCGGGCCACGCACGCGCCTGGCGCGCTCGCGGCGGCCGGCGGCCGGCGTGCGCGCGGCCCTCCTGCGCCGCCGCGCGCCCCAATGCGGCCCCGCGCGCCGCCCGGGCGGGCGCAATGCGCGTGCCGGCTGGGCGATTGGGGTGCCAGGAGCCCGCGCGAGCCCGCGCCCCCCCCTTCGCCGCGCCGGCCGACCACGACCCTCAACCCCTCCTCCAGGCGCCTCCCTCGCGCCCGACGCCCGCCGCCCCGGCTCCGCGCCCGGCCGCGGCGCCCTGGTCGTCGTCGCCAACTCCAAGACGTGCCTGGGCTGCACCAAGCGCGGCACGCGCCGCCGCGCGACGCGCACGTCTGGCTTCCGCGCGCGCATGGCGACGCCGACCGGGCGCGGCGTGCTCAAGGCGAGGCGCAAAAAGGGGCGCAAAGTGCTCTGCACCAAGACGCTCTACAAGAAGCAGTGATGAGGGGAGGGCGCTGTTTTCTCTTTTTGGGGGCGGTCGCCGCGGTTTTGTTGCCGGTCGACCGTGGCACTGGCCGGCGCGCCGCCGCCGCCCACCGCGACGCGCCGCCACCCACATTTTCCCGCCCCTCCCCCCTCTGTCGCCTCACACACGCAGCCTCTCCCACACTCCCTCCCCTAAATGTAAAGCGACGCTGCAAACACGATGCCCCGGCGCACGGCCGCAGACGCGGCGGCAAACGAGGCAGAGAGCTCGGCGTCGCCCGCGGTCGCCGCCGCGCCACCCAGTTGCGCCAGCACCTCGTCCAGCCGCCGCACCGCCCGCACGAGCGACCCCTCAAACATGTCGGTCCGCTCCACGACATCGGCAAAGGACACGCCTGACGCCCAGGCGGCGACGGCATCCATGAGGGTGGGCGCGAACGACGCGACGTACGCGTCGGCGTCGACGCCCGCGACGCCCGCCTCGATCGCCGCGGCCGCGACGCGGTGGGCGGCGCCCTGGAGGGTGGCCAGGTGACCGGCCATCGTGGCGGCTAGCTCGACGGGGGCGTCGGATTTCTCGACAGGGACCAAACAAGAGACCAACGCGGCGAGGTGCGCGGGCGCCAACCCGCCAAACGCGCCCGAAAACATGAGCTCCGCCGCCAGCAGCTCGTCCGCGGCATCAATCTCGGCGGCGGCCTTGCCCTTGGCCGTGAGGCGGCCGGCGGCGTCGAGATGGCCCAGCGCGCGCAGCGCGCGCGCGCGCCGCGCGGCCTCGTCCCGGAACAGGTCGAGCTGGCTGGCGCGCAAAGAGGCGGTAACAACCGTTGCTTCCTCTTTGAGGCGCGCCGCGCGCGTGGCAGCGGCGAGGGCGGCGGGGTCGACCGAGGCCGCCGCGGCGGCGAGCGCCGCGTCGGCCGCGGCGAGCGCGGCCGCCGCGTCCCGCACCGCGGGGTCGGTGTCGCCCATGTCGACCATCGGGTCAAGCAGCGGCGGGCCGGCGGGGTGGGCGGCGGCGAGGGAGGCGAGGGTGGCGCCCGCGGCGGCGCGCGCGCACGGCGGGCGCAAGTCCGCGGGGATGCCCACGCGCAGGCTCGACACCGCCTCAATGAGGCGGATGGGCACGGGAACGACATGCACTTCACCAGAGCCCGGCGGCACGGCGGGCCGGGGGGGCGCTGCAGGGTCGGCGAGCGACGCGGGGTCGCACGCGACGAGCGCGTCGACCCGCGCATCGTCGCCCCCTCCCCCTCCCAGCGCGACGACGATGCCCCACCCCCAATCGTCCGGGCCGTCCACCACGCGCACGAGGCGGCCGGGACGGAGCACGGCGGGGGCGCGGTCGGGGCGCAGGAGGGCGTCGCGCAGGACGCGTCGCGCAGAGGCCGCGGCCGCGAGTGCCGCGTCGACCGCCTCGCCCGCGGACGCTCCTTCTTTCTCCACCTCTTTCAGCGCCGCTTCGATGGCCGCCAGTCGCGCCGCCAGCGCGGGGCGCGCGGATTCGTACTGGTACTGGCGGAAACTCTTCGCGACGACCGCCTCCATGCTCCCGACCCCGCCCTCCCCGCCGCCGTCCCCCCGGCGCGCCAAATTCAGCAACGTGTAGTACGACAGCCGAAAAGACGACAGCAACGGCCTCGGCGCCCCCCGCAGCAGCGCGCGCGCGACGCGCGCGTCGACCGCGTCGTCGCACACCGCGACGCACAGCCCCCGGTCGTCCGTCCCGCGCCGCCCCGCGCGGCCCGACATTTGGATGTACTCCCCGCTCGACATCCAGCGGGTGCATTCGCCGTCCCACTTGCGCAGTTCTGTGAACGCGACGGTGCGGGCGGGCATGTTGAGGCCCATGGCGAAAGTTTCGGTCGCGCACAGCACCTTGATGAGACCCTCCTGGAAGAGCAGCTCGACCAGCTCTTTCAGCATGGGCAACAGCCCAGAATGGTGGACGCCGACGCCGGCGCGCAGCATGGGGAGCATGGCGGCCACGGCTTTGAGCGACGCGTCTTCCGGCGCGAGCAGCGCGACCGCGCGCGTGAAGACCGCCTCCACCGTGGCCGCCTCGCTCTCGCTATTGAATGTGACAGCCTTGGTGCCGCGTGTGAGGGCGCCGGCGTACGATTCGCACGCGCGCCTCGAAAAAGAAAAAATGATGAGCGGGTCGAGCGACCGCGCCTGCGCCAGGCGCACCAGTTTTGCCACGGCGTCGCCCAGGGACGCGGCGCCGGTCTTTGGGGTGGACTTGGCGGCGGGGCCGCGGGTGGGGAGGGGGGCGGCGAGTGCGGCCGCGTCGCGGTCGGTCGTGGAAGGAGTGGCGGTGGCCGGGCCGCCGCCACCCCCATTCTCCTCCTCCTCCTCATCCCCGGGCCCCAAGTTGAACGCCTCCCGGCGCATGCGCGCAAAGTTGTCGGACCGGAAGGTTCCCCGCTCGTCGCACAGGAGGTAGAGACCCTTGCCGCCAAGGGGAAACCCGTAGTGCTGCAGCGGGGTGGGGCGGTAGTCGGTGTAGACGACGTGGCACGGCGCATTCCTCAACGATGACACCCAGCCCGCAAACTCGGCCGCGTTGGAGAGGGTGGCGGACAAAAAGACTCCGCGCGTGCCCTTTGGCAGGAAGATGATGGCCTCCTCCCACACCACGCCCCGCTCCCGGTCCTGCATGTAGTGAATCTGGTGGTGGTGGGGGGGTGGGATGGCGTTTGGGGCGGCGCGGGAAGCTTGGCCTCTGCGGGCGACGACCCCCCCCCCCCCCCCCACGTCCCGCCCCCCACCTCGTCGAAGACAACCCACGCCGTCTCGCGCAACGCTTCAGCCCCCCGGTACAGCATGGACCGCAGGATCTCGGTCGTCATGACGAGCACGGGGGCGTTGGGAGAGATGGTGACGTCCCCCGTGAGGAGGCCGACGTCGCCAAACTCTTCCGCCAGCTCGCGATACTTTTGGTTCGACAACGCTTTGAGCGGGGACGTGTAGATGACGCGCTGGCCGTCGCGCAGGGCCATGGCGACCGCGTACTCCGCGACGGCCGTCTTGCCGGCGCTCGTGTGCGCCGCGACGAGGACGCACTCGCGGCGCTCGAGGCAGGCGACCGCGGTCGCTTGAAACGGGTCCAGGGTGAAGGGGTAGGCCTTGGCCATGGCGCCCGTCCAGGCGGGGGCGTCGAGCGTGCCTGGAGGGGGGAGGGAAGGAGGGGGACGGGAAAGGGTCGGCGCGCGGCGGCGAAAGGACGGGCGCCCTTTCCCGCGCCTCCTCTTCCCTCCCCACACCGTGCAGCGCGGGATCCAGTCCTGTCGTCGCATCAGTGTAGCCGTCCGGCTTGAGGACTTCGTGCACCGTCGTCGCGGGCGGCGCAACCGCGGGCGCGGCGCCGCTCACGCTCCCTCCTTCCACCAGACTCCCATCGTCCGCCTTGCGCTTGAGCGCACGCCGGGTGGCGGCCGCGGCGGCCAGGCCTTCGGCGGTCGCCTCCATGGCCGCGGCGGCTTGGAGAGGGCGGAGCGGGCGGGCCCGAGAGGTGCTCGGTCTCGTGTGCCAGACCGCGGGGCGACCGGCGGGGCCGCACTAGCGCGCGCTCGCGCGGCGCCGGCAGTGCGAGCGGCCGATGCGAAGCGCGCTCACTCACGGCGCCGGCGAGCGCGCCGCGCCCCCCTCTCCTGTCTGCCTTGATGACGAGCGATCTCACGACCCTGCTTGCCCGCGACGCCGGAGCGGCGGCTGCCGCGTGGGCGGCCGCTGACGACGCGGCGCTCGACGCCGAGGTCGCGGCCTACCGCGCCCTGCTGGACAAGCTGAAAGCCGACCTGGCGGCGCGCGGGGTGGCGGTGCCGCTGGACGAGGGGGGGGGCGGCGAGGGCGGGCCGCCCGAGGGCGTCGAGGTGTGGGCGCGATGCGAAATCGTGATGGGGCGGTTGCGCTTGCGGGGCCGATGGAGCACCGTGGCGCGATGGTGGCCCTGCGCTGGCTCTGCGGCATGCGTCCGAGGGCGGTGGCGGCCGCGGCCTCGACCACCCACCCCCTTTGCCCCCCCTTTTCCACAGGGCGTCGAGGGCGTCGACTGGCACTACGGCTCCCTGGCCGACCTCGACCCCGCCGAGTGGCGGGTGCCGCCGCACTGCGTCCCGGTGCACGCGAACGTGACCACGATGGACTGGGCCAAGCTGCGGGCGGCCGTCGGCCCCTCGGGCTTTGACGCCATCATGATGGACCCACCGTGGCAACTGGCGACCGCCAACCCGACGCGCGGGGTCGCGCTGGGGTACTCGCAATTGACGGACCGCGACATTGAAAACCTGCCGATCCCGGACCTGCAGACCGGGGGCTATCTCTTCGTCTGGGTCATCAACGCCAAGTACCGCCTCTGCCTCGACATGTTTGCCAAGTGGGGCTACGAGTGCGCAGAGAGGAGGGAGAGGGTGTTTTGACTTTGTTTGTTTGACGGCGTGCGGCGCCGCAGAGAGCCCAGCCCACCCGACAACAACCCCTCCCCCCTTGCCCCACCAGCTTGGTCGACGAGATCGTGTGGGTCAAGTGCACGGTCAACCGCCGCCTGGCCAAGTCGCACGGGTACTACCTGCAGCACGCGAAAGAGCTCTGCCTCGTCGCCCGCAAGCGCGGCACGGAACCGCCGGCCCGGTCGGTCTCGTCCGTCGGGTCGGACGTCATCTACGCCGAGCGGCGCGGCCAGTCGCAGAAACCGGAAGAAATCTACCAACTCATCGAAGCCCTCGTCCCGGGGGGCGCCTACCTCGAAATTTTCGGCCGCAAAAACAACCTGCGCGACCACTGGGTCACGGTGGGCAACGAGGTGACGGGGACGGGGCCGCCGCGCGACGACGCGGCGGCGCTGGAAGCGTCGGGGCGGATTCCGGGGGCGGTGTATGGGGCGGCGGGGCGCTAGTGAGAGTCAGGGGGAGAACAATGTGTGGTGCAACTGTCGGGCCAACGGGGCGCAACGCACAGAGTCTTCACTCACAACACGCGCCGCCGCCGCCGCCGCCGCCACGCGGCCACCGCTACCACTCCCGCCGCCACGACGGCGACCGCGACCCCGACGCCGACCGCCAAAGCGACGACACCGACCTCGGGCGCGGGCGGCGGCGCCGGCCGGGGGCGGGGCCCGAGGCGGGACAGTTCCTCGTGCGCCGCGGCGTAGTCGCACACGAGGGCCGCCTCGTTGTCCGCATACTCTTGCACGAGCAACCTCGTCTCCGCGTCCGCGAGCAGCCACGCGTCCCCCGGCGCGGCCCCCGACAGGACGCCCCGAAAAAAGGCGTTGGAGAAGCGCGGCCGCGCGCCGCGGCGGCCTCCGTCGACCGGCGGGCCGGGCCACCACCGAGCGAGCGAGTGCACGGCCGCCAGAGCGACGACGTGGCGGAGCGACATGCCGAGGCGGGCGGCAAAGGCGGCCAGCGCGGCTGCCGGGTCGGCGACGCCGCGCGGGTCGAAGAGGCGGCCCTCGGGCGCGTGCGCCCACGAGTCGCGGCGGCCGGGGGCAAACGTGATGGCGGGGCCGCCCGCCGCTTCGACCGCGGCGATGCCGGCGAGTTGGATCGCGTCGGCGAGGGACAGGGTCGGGTGCTTGCCCGCGACGGTGGTGACGAGGGCCAGGGCGAGGGCCAGGCTTTCGTTACCGGCGTGAGCAAGCTCCTGCTTGGTGCTGGGGGGGGGCGGGGGAGGGGCGGGGGTGGGGTCGGGGCGCGGGCGACGGCCAGGCCGTCGCGGCGCCGCGTGCCGCCGCGTCCGCCGCATTGGCCGCGCCCGCCCTCCCCTGCTCTCACCGGACGCTCGCGTTGGCCCCCCCGGTCCGCGTCGCGCCGTCGTATGTCATGGCGTCGTTGAACGCGAGCCGCAAAAACCAGCCGGGGCGCTCGGGCGTGTCGGGCGCGGCGAGGAGGTCGGCGAGGTCGCGTTTCGCGGACGTGACGTCGTCCATGGCGGAGAGGAGCGACATCGAGGCGCGGCGGAGCATGCCGACGGGGCCGCAGGGTGCGGCCATGCCGTCGCGGCGGTCGGAGTGGGGGGGAGCGCGCCAGCGGCGCCGCCCACTCCTCCCCGCGCCGCCGCGCGCGGCCGCGGCCGCCGCCGTCGGGCGCCGACACCCAACTGGTCGCTCAGCATGGGACGCCTCGGCGACACCCTGCAGCGCCTGCGCCTGCGCCCATCCGCCGACCCCCCCCCCGCCCCCGACTGGGACGACGCCTCCGCCTGGGCGCGGGCCAGCGGCGACCGCAAGGCGGCGCGCGAGGCGGAGCGGCGGGCGGCGGGGGAGGCGTGGCCGACAGACGCGGGGGCGTACGTGCTGGGCGAGGTTTTGGGGTGCGGCGCGACGGCAAAGGTCAGCGAGAGGGATTGAGGAAGATAGAGGGCGATAGAGAGAGGTCGCGGCGCGCCAACGCCACCCTCCTCCTTTTCCCCAGGTCCACGCCGCGGTCGTCGCCGCGACAGGCGCCCCCGCCGCCATCAAACGCGTCGACCTGGAGGCCATCGGCGACGACGCGTACGCCGCCTCGCTGCGCGAGGCGGCCCTGCTCGCGCGCCTGAAGCACCGCCACCTGCTCCCGCTGCTCGCCGCCTTTGCCCCGCGCGGCGACCCGTCCTCCCCGCCCGAACTCTGGCTCGTCACCCCGCGCGCGACTGCGTCCGCCCGTTGTCTGCTCGATTACCCGTGCGCCTCGGGCGACGGCAGCCGCCGCGCGCTGCCCGAGCGCGGCGCGGCGGCGGTCGTCGCGGGCGTCGCGCGCGCGCTGGCCTACCTGCACGCCTCGCGCGCCGTCCACCGCGATGTCAAAGCGGCCAACGTGCTGCTGGATGCCGCGACGGGGGGCGTGTGGCTGGGCGACCTCGGCGCGGCCAACGCGCGCGACGCCGTCGCGGCGGGCGCCGCCTCGCTCGCGCCCGGCGCGCTCCCGTCGTCCGCGCCGCCTTCGGTCGTCGCGTCCCGGTCCCGGCTGGGTGCGGACGATGCGACCGCGGCGGCCGCCGCCCCGGAGTTGCACGCCGCGCCCGCGCCCGCGGCGTCGCCGTTTGCCGCGGCGGCCGCGCGCGCGGCGGCGCGCCCGCCCGCCCCCGCGCCGACACCGCGCCCGGCGGCCGCGGCTCGCCTGGTCTCCTACCACACGTTCGCCGGCACGCCGGCGTCCATGGCCCCCGAAATCGTCGCGGCAGAGGGGTATGGCCCCGCCTGCGACATCTACTCGCTGGGCACCCTCATCCTGGAGCTCGCCGGCGCGTCCCCCTACGCCGGCCTCCCCCCCACCGTGCTCTACATGGCCAAGCTGCACGCGGCGCCGCCGGAGCTCGACCCGGGGTGCGGGTGGTCGAGGGCCGCGGCGGAGCTGGCGGCGGCGTGCCTGGCGCGCGATCCTGCCGCCCGGCCGACCGCGGCCGACGTGCTGGCGTCGCCCTGGCTGGCTGGCGTGACGGAAAAGGTCGCCGCGGACGCGGTCAAGGCGATGCTGGCCGACGCGCTCGCGCCCCCCTCCCCCCCCCCGCCCGCCCTGTCCGCCGGCCGGCGCGCATCCGGCGCACTGCTGACCGCGTTCCTGGCCAAGGGGGCCAGCGGCGGCAGCGGCGGGCGCGGGTCGGTGGCGACGTCGCGGTCGGCGTCGCCGCCCGCGGGGGTCGCTGCCGGCCTCGTGCCGCCGCCGCTCCCCCACGATCCCGGCGGCTCCGAGTGGGCGCTGCAGGTGCTCGAGTCGGCGTCCTGGGGCGACGGGACGGTCGCCCACCCTCCCTCGGCCGACGGCGTGGCGCGCGCCGCGCGGCTCGCCGCCCTGCTCGCCGACGCGCAGGCGGTCGCCATCGTGGCGCCAGAATGTCGGGCGTCCGTCGGCTTGCGCCGGTATGGGTACGCGCTGGGCGTCGCCCTCGTGCGCGTGCCGTTGCTGTGTGCCGACCCGTTTGAGCGCGCCTCGACCCGCGGCGCCCCTCCTCCCGGCCACGTCGTCCTCCCAGACGACGGCCGCGCGTGGGCGGGCCCCATCTTCTTCTATGTGGGCCACCGGCACGCGGTGGAACCCGCGGCGCGCGGCGAAAAGGCCGCCGCGCGCGCGGCGGCCGGCCCCGCCGCGTCCGTCCACGTCGCCCGCACCCCCCGCGGCGCCGCCCGCATGGCACTCTACCTGCGCGATGGCGGCATGGTCTCCCGCGAGACCGGCCTGCCGCCCCTGGCCGACGGGCGCAATGGATTCATCTCAACCGCGCCCGGCCGCTGCGGCGACTGGGCTTTTCGCGCCCTGATCGACCGCCTCATGGCGCCCTGCGCCATGATGACTGCGGCGGTGCATGGGCGGGACGTGGATGTGGGGGCGTTGCTAGCCGGGCGCGTGCCCCCGCCCGGCGCGTGGCGCGGCGTGCTCCACGAGGTCGCGCTCGCGGCGCGCGGGGGGGCTGCAGCGGGCGCGCCCGACGGGGCGGCTGCAGCGGGCGCGCCGGACGCGGCAGCCCCGCTGCAGCCGCCGGCGAGCCCGTTTTTGGGTGGGGGAGGAAACGGCTGAAGGCGAGCCGGTACCGAGGCGCGACACAACCCACCCCTTCCCTCTCGCGGCCCATGTGACATTCCTCCTGCATGACTCCCCACCTCCCGCTCCCGCCCGAGTGGGCGGCCGAGGCGGCGAGGCTGCGCAGTGTGGCCGACGCGGCGCCGCCCGCGGATTGGGCGGCGTCGGGCGGCCTGCCGGCTGTGGTGGCGGCCGTCGACGTCGCGTACAGCGTGGACGGGTGAGAGCGAGGGTGGGGGTGGCGGCGGGGCGGCGCGGGGGCGTCCTCTCGCGCCGCCCCACCCGTCGCACCCGGTCCCCAGCTCCGCAGCGGTCGCCGCGGCCGCCATCTTCCGACTGCCGCTGACGTCGAACGAGCCGGACGCGGTCCTGTTCGAGCCCGAGGGCGGCGTTTTTGACGCGTCAACGCTGCCGCCCTACACCGCGGGCGCCCTCTATTTCCGCGAGAGCCCTCTTCTGCTCCCGCTCCTGGCCCGCCTGCAAGCATCCCATCTCCCACCCTCGTGCGTGCTCGTCGACGGCGCGGGCGCCGCGCACGCGGCGCGCTGCGGCGCGGCGGTCGGCCTCGGCGCGGCGGCCGGCCTGCCCACGGTCGGCGTCGCCAAGAGCTTGCTGCGGGTCGAGGGCGAGGTGCCGTCCGAGCGCGAGGCGAGGGCAGCTGGAGGTGAGGGTGTGCTCGAGTGGCGCGTGGGCGCTCTTGTCGCCGCGCTGCGCTCAAACGACGGCGTTCGCCCGGTCTACGTGTCGGCGGGGCACCGGGTGCCTCTGGAAGCGGCAAGTGCCCTCGTCCGGGCCTGCTTCCGGGGGCACCGCGCGCCCGAGCCCGCGCGCGCGGCCGACGGCGCGGCCCGCAAGCGCTTGCGCGAGTTGCTGGACGCGTCAGGGGCTGCACCAGGACGTCACTAGGCGTTGGGCGACGGTTGGGAGCGGTCTAGCTGACGGCCGGCCGCGGTCAACGCGGCAACCGCAGCGGGAGGGAGGGCGCAGTGTGGGGGGGGAGGGGTCGCTGCGGTTGCCGGGTTGTGGGGGGGGGCCCCCCCCCCCCCCCCCCCAAAAGCCCAACAACAACCACACCAGCACCCCCCGCCGCGCCGCCCCGCCC
>Ga0315284_10000139_pt1 | contig 97941 bp, 72 predicted proteins | sample YL17G09_16_MG_FD_203696 | JGI IMG/M metagenome (GOLD analysis project Ga0315284, IMG submission 203696) | Sediment microbial communities from Yellowstone Lake, YNP, Wyoming, USA - YL17G09_16 | ecosystem: Environmental > Aquatic > Freshwater > Lake > Sediment | place: USA: Wyoming | collected... | reverse complement strand
CCCCTCCCCCCCCCCCCCCCGCCGCCCCCCCCCCCCCCCCCGCGCCCCCCCCCCCCCCCCCCCCCCCCCCCCCCCCCCCCCCCGCCCCCCGCGCGCCGAGTCCGACGCCCCGCCCCCCCCCCCTCCCCGCCCAGGCACGCCCCTGCAGAACAACCTGCACGAGCTGTGGGCCCTGCTCCACTTCCTGCTCCCCGAGATGTTCTCCTCGTCCGACGCGTTCGAGGCCTGGTTCCAGGCGGGCGGCGACGGCGCGGCGGGCGGCGAAGAGACCGAGGTCGTCTCCCAACTCCACAAAGTCTTGCGCCCCTTCCTGCTGCGCCGCCTCAAGGCGGACGTGGAGAAGAGCCTGCCGCCGAAAAAGGAGACGATCCTCAAGATCGGCATGTCGGCGCTGCAGGTGGGGCGGGGGGGGGGGGGGGGGGGGGGGGGGGGGGGGGGGGGGCGGGGGCCCCCCCCCCCCCCCCCCCCCCCCCGCGCGCCCCCCGCCGGGCGCCCCCCCCCCCCCCCCCCGCGGCCCCGGCCCCCCCGCGCGCGCGCGAGCCCCTCCCCACGCCCACACACACCCCTCCTCCCCCCTCCCCCCCCGCCCGTCCAGAAAAAATACTACGGCGCCCTGCTGGCCAAGGACATCGAGGCCGTGCACGGCGGCGCGGACCGCACCCGGCTGCTCAACGTCGTCATGCAACTGCGCAAGTGCTGCAACCACCCGTACCTCTTCCAGGGCGCGGAACCCGGGCCGCCGTACCAGACGGGGGAGCACCTGGTGGAGGCGGCCGGCAAGCTGACGCTCCTGGACAAGCTCCTCCCCAAACTCCAGTCGCGCCAGTCGCGCGTCCTCATCTTTTCCCAAATGACGCGCCTGCTCGACATCCTGGAGGACTACTGCCTCTTCCGCAAATACAAATACTGCCGCATCGACGGCGACACGAGTGGCGAGGACCGGGAGTCGCAGATTGACGACTACAACGCGCCCGGGTCGGACAAATTCGTGTTCCTGCTCTCCACGCGCGCGGGCGGCCTCGGCATCAACCTGTACACCGCGGACGTCGTCGTGCTGTACGACTCGGACTGGAACCCGCAAATGGATCTCCAGGTAGGGGACGAGAGGAGAGAGCAAAGAGACGAGGGGGCGGCGCGCGCGCCCTCCTCCCACCACCCACCCCTCCTCCCCTCTCGTCCCGTTTAGGCCATGGACCGCGCCCACCGCATCGGCCAGAAGAAGGAGGTGCAAGTCTTCCGTTTCTGCACCGAGGCGTCGATCGAGGAGAAGGTGATCGAAAAGGCGTACAAAAAACTGCGCCTCGACGCCCTCGTCATCCAGCAAGGCCGCCTCACGGAAAACACCAAGACCGTGAACAAGGAGGACCTGCTCGCCATGGTGCGGTACGGCGCGGAGCGCGTCTTCTCGTCCGACGCGGCCGACGTCACCGACGAAGACATCGACGCGATCATCAAAAAGGGGGAACAAGAGACCGCCGCCCTCAACGACAAGATGCAGCAATTCGCCGAGGGCGCGGTCAAGTTCACGATGGACGGCGGGCTCGACAACGTGTACGATTACAAGGGGGCGGGCGACGGCGACGACAAGGGCGACGAGGCGGCGCGCGCCATCTCGCGCGCCGCCCTGGCGCACGCGGCCGAGCAGCCCAAAACGGAGCGCGCAGCCAAGAAGAAAGTGACGTCCTACGCCGAGTCGGGCGCGATGTACGGGCTCGGGGGTGGGGGCGGCGGCCCGCGCGCGTCGGCCGCCGCGGGGTCGTCGCGCCTGCCCAAGATGCCCGCGATGCACGATTTCCAATTCTACGACATCGGCCGCCTGGAGTCGCTCTACGAAAAGGAGCACCGGTGGGACACGTGGGTCTCGGCGTCGGAGGCGGCGGCGCGCGCGGCTGGCGGCGACGACGCCGCGGTCGCGGCGCAGTGCGTGCCGGGGCCGGAAGACCCGCACCCACTCACCGAAGAAGAAATCGACGAGCGCGAGGCCCTGCTCAAGGTGGGGTTCAAACACTGGACGCGCAAAGACTTTTCCGCGTTCACGCGCGCGTGCGAGCGCCACGGGCGGTCCGCGCTCGACGCGGTCGCCGCCGAAGTCGACGGCAAGACCCTGGACGAAGTGAAAGCCTATGCGCGCGTCTTCTGGGACAAGCTGCCGACCCTCAACGAGCACGAGCGCATCGTCGCGGCGATCGAGCGGGGCGAGGCCAAGCTCGCGCGCGCCGCCGAAATCTCGCGCGCGGTCGACGCCAAACTGGCCGCCTACCGCAACCCCTGGCAAGAGCTGCGCCTCGCGTACGGCGCCAACAAGGGGAAAACGTACACCGAGGAGGAGGACCGGTTCATCCTGTGCTCGGTGCGCGAGCTCGGGTACGGCGCGTGGGACGAGCTCAAAGCCGCGATCCGGGGGTCGTGGCGCTTCCGGTTCGACTGGTTTTTCAAGTCGCGCACGCCGCAGGAGCTGCAGCGGCGGTGCGACACGCTCATCCGGCTCGTGGAGAAGGAGGCGGACGACGCGGAGGGCGGTGGCGGCGCGCGCGGCGCGTCGCGCGGGTCGACGCCGGCGGGGGACGACGGCGGCGCCAAGAAGCGGGGGCGGCCGGCGTCGGGCGGGGCGGCGGCGGCGAAGAAGGCGGCCGTCGCGTGAGGAGAGGGACGGGTCGAGGGGGCGGCGAGGGGTGCATTCAGTGGGCGGCCGCGTCGCCGCCGCCGCCGCGCGCGCGGGCGGGCGGATGAGGCCCCCCTGCGCGCGCGCGGTGGCGCGCGGGCCGCGTGCGTGTAGGGTCTGGCGGCAAAAGAGGAGGGGGAGGCGGGTCGCGCGCGCGGCGCGCGGCCGCCACCGCCCGCCCGGCCAGCCCCGTCCCACCCCACCTACCACCCTCTCTCTCCCCCGCCATAAAAAAAGGGGCAGCGGGCCGCGAGGCACCCCGGGCCGGATTCGAACCGACGATTTTCACCTGCTTCGTTTTCATCGATCGCGCGGCGTCAACCGCCCGCGCCGTGCTCTAGGAAGGTGACGAGTTGTCCACTACTCTACCGGGGCCCGACTGCCAAGAGGGGCGGTGGGGGCGCGCGCCGGTAAGGGCGCGCGGGCGACGAGGAGGACGCGCCTCCCGCCGCCCGCGCTCGACCCCGCGACGCGCGCCCCCACCGCCCCAGCCGCTGGGGTTGGGTGCCCAATTTTGAATTTCGGCGGGTTTCTGTAGAAAGGCAGGGAGGGAGGGTGCGGGCAACGCAGGTCGTTCGTTGCAAGCGCTCCCTCTCCCCTTCTCCCTCACGCCCCCGTCGCCTTGCGCTTCTTTCCCACGGGCGTGAGCGACAGGCGGTCGGCGTCCGCGTCCTCGGGCCAGGTCTCGTCGAACGCGCGGTCAAAGGACGCGAGGGCGGCCGCCGCGTCGGCGGTCGCGGGCGGCTCGAGCGCGGCGCCGACCGCTGTCTCGCCCGCCGCCGGCACGCCCCGCGTCAGCCCCAGCACGCGGTCGCCCGCCACCGCAAGCGCGCGCGCGCGCACCGGGTTGGGGAGCACGCCCGCGCCGGCCGGCGGAAAGGGGCGCCCCGCGACGGGCGGCCCCGCGTCGACGCGCCAGCCCCGCACCAGCGCATCTGCCGCCGCCTGCTGCTTCTCGGTGGGCGCGCGCTCGTTGTCGGGGCCGACCGGCAGCGTGGGAAACGCGGGGTGGCGCGCGTCGTCGGCGTAGGGGAGGGCGACACCGAAAAACACGTCGGGGTCGGCGAGCGCGTCGCGGCCGCCGTCGCTTCCGTCGGCTTCATCCACCACGCGCCCGGGCTCGGGAAAGGCGGCCAGCAGCTTGGGCGTGCCGTTGGTGCGGCCAACCCAGCGCAGGATGGCGACCTTGTTTTTCGCCGCCGCCGCGCGCACCAGGGCCGAGAGGGCAGCTCGGCCGCCGTCCGCGGGCGCGATCAGGAGCGCACCATCGGCCGCCAGCCAGCGCGGGTCGGGCGGGTCGGCAAAGCCGAGCAGGCGCAGGCCGCGCTCGGCCTTTAAAGAGGTGAGCGCGGCGGTGTCGGCGTCGAGGGGCACCAGGTCCCCCCCGTACCGCGCCGCGCGCACGACGGCGTCCTTGGAGAGCGATGGCCCGTGCTGCTCGCCCTCGGCGTCGAGCCGGCGGAACGAGGGCTCGGGGCGCGCCGCGCGCGCGCCCGCATCGACCGCCGCGCCGTCCCCGGCCGCTGGTGCCGCCGGCACCGCCACCCAGGACGGCGCTTTTTGGGCCATGACCGCTTTGGCCACTTTGACGGGGATGGACACGTGGTCGGTGAGGTGCAGGGGGCCAGAATAGTAGGGGGTTCGGGAGACCGACGGGGTGGCAAGGGCGCCAGCCAAGGCCCCTGGAGTCGCCACCACGCGCACCGCGGTGCGCCCAGGCGCTGCGGCGGCGAGCAGGGGGCGCAGGGACGCCGCGGCGTCGCGGGTGGCGCCGCCAGGCAACGGCGGCGCGACCAGCACGATCGTCAGGTCCGCCGCCAGCGCGTCCAGGCGCGCCGCGATGTCCACGCACAGCTTGTCGGCTTGCTCGGCGTCGGGCCCAGGGGCGGGGCCGGGGCCGGGCGCGGCGAGGAGGGTGATGGCCGGCCCGGCCTTGCGCAGGCGGCGCCCTTCACGCATCGAGCCGTCCGCTTCCGCCGCCACCGCTTTGTCGAGCATGATGGTGGCGACGGCGACGGCGTCGAGCGGGTCGGCGGCCGCGCCGGACGCGTGGGTGAGGCGGGAGGCGAAATCGAGGTTCGCCGCGCCGACGGGGAAGAGGTCGGGCTGGGACACGATGCCCCGGAACTGGGTCGGGTCTTGCGCGTGGCACGGGTTGTCGGTTTCTGAAGGGAAACAGGGGGGAGGAGGTGGGCGCGTGGTGGAGGTCGACGACGGCCCCCGAAACCCCGACCCGTCCACCCCGCCCACCCCCTCACCCCGGCACCCGTACGCCAGCACCGCCACGTCCGACGCCGGGTGGTCGACCGCGCGCGCGACGAGCGACGCCGCGAGTGCGGCCTTGGCGGCGGCGAGGAAGGGGGGAGGCATCGACACGTCGACCGCATAGACGAGCATGAGCTGCGTGGCGGTGGCGATGGGGGGGGTGAGTGGGTGACGGCGGTGGGCGTTGGGGCGGGGATGGGGGCGGGCGGGCGACGCGCGCCTCCTCTCGCGCCCGCAGCCGCCGCCCACCTTGGACATGGCGACCGCTGGGGGGCGAGCCGGCGCAACGGCGCGGCCTGGGGGGCGCTGGGCGCGGCAGGAGGTGTGTGCACCGTCGACGAGCAACGCGCGCGCTCGCTCCCCGCCACACCCCGCGCCCCCGCGGCGGTGCCGCCCCGCGACGATGCCCCCACCCCGTGGTGCCCCCCCGGACGCGGGGAATCAAGGGTTTTGGGGCGCCATCGGGCTCGGCAACGACCGCCGCGCGCCCGCGCCGGCCGAATTCTCGGTGGCTGAGCTGCGCCGGGCGCACGGCGTGCTGCAGGTGGGGATTGGAGAGAGAGAGGGGGGGAATTGGATCGCCGGCGGCCGAGGACGCCGCGCGCGCGCCGGCCGACGCGTTCCCCCTCCTCGCCCTCTCCCAGGCCAACCCCGTCCCCACGCCCGCCAACCGGGCCGCCATCGTGGAAGCGCTGCGCCGCGTCGCGGAGCTCGTCGCGTGGGGCGACGCGCGCGACCCGGCGGTCGTCGACCACTTCCTCGAAGCCAAAGTGCTTGCCTCCCTCACGTCCCTCGCCCGCACGCCCACCGGCCGCGCGCCGCCGGTCGGCACCCAGCTCCTGCAAACGCTGGCCATGCTGGTGGGCAACTTGAAATCGCCACCCGCCTCGTTCTACCTCTTCTCCGGCGGCGCGCTCGACGCCGTGCTCCGCGCGCCGTTTGATTTGGGCGCGGACGACGAGCTTTTGGGGCACTATGTGGGGCTGCTGAAAGGTGGGTGGAGAGTGGGGGTGGAGGGGGGATGGCGGCGAGAGCGACTGCCCGCCGCGCCCCCCACCCCGCCTTCTCGCTCCCCTCCCGTCAGCCGTCGCCGCCCGCCTGGACGCCGTCACCGTGCAATGCTTCTTCCACGACGGCGCCGGCTTTGACGGCGCGCCCGCGGCGCCGCCCGCGTTTCCGCTCTTCAACCGCGCGGCGTCGCTGGCCCACGACCGCGAACCCCTCGTCCGCGCCGCCACGCGCGCCCTCCTCCTGCGCGTCTACGCCATCGACGACGCCGCCGTGCAGGCGTACGTCGCTTCCGAGGACGGTGGCGGCATGGCGGTGGCGGCGCTCGCGTCGGCGGTGGCCGACGGCGCGTCGGCGCTGCGCGCGCGGCTCGGCCGCGACGACGCCGCGGGCGGCGGCGGCGCCGCCCTGGAGAACACGGCGCGCGAGCTCGAGGACGGACTCGCGTTTGCGTGCGACGTGCTGCACACGCGGGTGGGGCGCGGGAGTGGGAACGGGGGCGGGGTCGGCGGCGACCGCGCAGCCGCCGACGACTCCTCCGCCGGCCGCCCGCCCGCCGTCGCCCGCCTGCTGTCCGACGCGCTGTGGACGGACGCATTTGTGCCGGCCGTGCTGGAGCCGCTGGCCGCGCTGGCGGCCGGGGCGGGCGACCTGGCGTCCGCCACCGGCTCCCCCCCTCCACCACCACACCCCACCGTCGCCCTCGGCGCGCGCGCCGCGCTGCACGTCGCCCAGCTGGCGCTACACGCCGCGCCCGACCCCGACATCGCGGGCGCGCTGGCCGAGGCGCTGCTGCTGGGGCGCGCGCGGCCCGCGCGCGCGGCGCGCGCGCGGACGGGGCGGCGCGCGCCCTCGCCGCCCCGTCCCTCGACGCCGCCCGCCGCCATAGAAACGCTCGCCGCTGCCGGCCTGCTGGCCGCCCTGCGGTCGCCCGACGCGGGCCTGGCGTCGGCCGCCGCGCTCACGGTGGCGGCGGCCGCCGCCGCGGGCCGCGAAGCCGACGCCGCGCTCGCGGGCGCGGGCCTGCTCCCGCCCGCGCGCAAGCGGCAGGCTGATCTTCTGGGGGAGCTCACCGACGGAGGAGGGGCCGCGGCGCCCGCGTGGGGGGCGGAGCTCGCCGCCGCGCTCGGCCGCCGCGCGCTCTCGCCGCCCGCGGCGCGCGCCGTCGGCGCCGTGCTGGTCGCCACGTGCGCCGACGGCGCGCCGGACGCTGCCGTCGCTGCCGGCGTCGCAACTTTTGCCGCTTCGGCGCGAATCTCGCTCGCGGAGGCCGTCGGCGGCCCGTGGGCCGACGCGCTCCCCTGCCTCGCCGCCGCCGAGTGGCCCGCCTGCCGCGCGGTCGTCACGACCCCCCCACGCCACCTCCCCACCCCACTGGCCGTCGCGGCCTGGCGCACGCCCGCGTCGGACGCCGACGCCGAGCGCGCCGCACGCGCGTCGTCCGACCGGCCGCCCGCCGCCGCCGCCCCCCCCTCCGCGCCCGCCGCCCTGGCCGCCGCGCGCGCGGTGCAGGCGGCCGTGCTGGCGACCCAGCTGGAGGCCACGCTGGCGGGGCGGGGCGTGGCGGCCGAGGCGCCGGCGGGCGTCGCCGGCGCCGCGCCGCCCGCCCCCCCCCCCGACGGCGCGCCCGCCCGGCTCGCGCCCAGCATCGCCGTGCCCTGCACCGTCGCCTTTGCGCGCGGGCAAGAACGGCGCGTGCTACTGGCGCTGGCGGGCGCGCCGCCCGCGGCCGTTCTGGCCGACGCGCGCGACGCGACGCCCGGCGCCCCCCCCCCCCGCTCCGCCCCTATCCTCTCGTCCGCCCCCCTGCTCGGCGCCGCCGCGTCCCCAGATGCCCGCCACCCGCGCTGGCTGCACGTCGCGGTGCGCCCGCCCGCGGCCGGCCTGGCGCGCGCGGTCGCGGCGGGCGGCGGCGGCCGCGCGCTCGCCGCCGCGCTAGTCGACGGGCACTGGGTGCTCGCCTTTGACGATGGGGAGAGTGCGGCGGCGGCCGCGGCCGCGTTGGCGGCGGCGGGCGAGGGGGCGCGGGCGGCGGTGGCAGCCGGGCTCCAAGGGTTGGGGGTGGTGGAGGTGGGTAGCGCCGCGGCCGCCGCCGTCGCAAATATGACGCTTTTCAGCCCGTGACGCGCCCTGCAACACAATGGGCCCAGTTTCCCAACGCCACGCCAACGAAAGAAGCACGCACGCCCTCTCCCCTCCCCCCCACCCCCTTGGTCTCAGCGGTCGGTGTGGTGCGACGACCGCCGCCCCCCCGCCGGCCGCGCCGGCGGCGCGCTCGCCTGCCGTTCCATGCGGTGCTGGAGCACCACGCTGCTCGTGGCGGCGGCGGCGGCGGCGAGGGCGGCTTCGGTGGCGTCGGCGGCGCTGCCGTCGGCGACCCCGACGCCGAGCCCGGCCTCGACAGCGGCCCGCACGTCGGGCTTGCCCTCGGCAAGAGGGGGTAGGACATTCATCAAATCTCCCGCGCGCGCCCGGCGCCGGCCGGCGGCGTGCGGGGGCGGCGCGTCCCAGTCGGCCGCGCCGCGCGCGGCGTGCGCGGGCGGCGCGGCGTGCCCCGCCGCGAGCGCCGCCGCTAGCTCGCGGCGCAGGCCGACGGCGTCGACAGCGCCAACGGTGACGGCGGCGTCGGCGGGCATGTCGCCCCGGCCGGCGGCAGGCGGGCGGCGCGGGCGCGGCGGCGACGACCGGTCGGCGAGCTCAAACTTGAGCGCGTCCCGCCCCGCGCCCGGCGACATCATGGTGCCCAGCCCCAGCGTGCGCGACGCGCGCGTGGGGCCGTCGCCGCGCCAAGAGGCGGTGAGAGAGGACGGCGGCAGGGGCGCCGGGGCGCGGTCGCCGCTGTCGAGTGACCGCCGCGCGGCGCCGGGCGGCATCGATGCGCTGGGGGGCAGCCCTTTCGGCCGGCCGTTGGCCGACGACCGCGGGCCTTCCCCGGGGCTGCCGCTGCCGGGGCCGGTCCAATCATCCAAGTCGCCAGAGTCGGCGCACGCGAGCGCGGCGAGCGCGCCCGTCGGCAGGTGGTACACCTTGGTGCGGGACAGACACGTGTATACCGCGGGCGCGGGCGGCAGCATCGCGGGCGCGGCGAGCTCGGCAGCGCCGGGCGGGAGCGGCGGCGGGGGGGGCTCGGGCGAGCCCCGGGCCGCGGCCGCCGCGGCCGCGGACGCCACCGTGGCCGCGATCGCATCCCCAGTGGCGGCGCGGGCGGCGCGGGCGACGCGGCCATACACCATGAACGCTGCGCCCGCGGCCCTCAACACCCCTCCCGGCCCTAGCTCCTCGTCGTGCGCCGTGCGGAAGACGGCGTCGACATCGGCGTAGGGGCGGCCGACAAGGGCCGGTCCGCCGTGGGCGAGGGCGAGCTCGACGGCGGCGTAGCGCCAGGCGGCGCGCGCGACCGAGTCGTGCGCGGCGACCAGGTCCTCCAGCGCCTGCACCGGCAGGCGGTAGGCCAGCAGCACCGACGCAGCGCGCGCAGCGACGGCGTGCGGCGACCGCAGCATCGCCGGCCACGCAAACAGGACCGCGCCCGCCGCCGCGGTCGACGACGGCGCAGGCTCGCCGTCGCCGTCGCCCGCGGCCGAGGCCGCGCGCGGCGTCGCCGGCATCGTCTCCCACGGGTCGCCAGCACCGGGCGCGGCCGGCGCGGGGCGCACGGGCGCGGGGCGGAGCGCCGCGCAGCCGCGCACGATGATGAGCACGTGCGCCGACGGCGACCCCGGCGCGCACAGCGGCACGCCCTCCTGCTCGACGCACAGCTCGGCGTGCTTGAGCACGCCCTTGGCAAACGCGGCGTCGTCCAGCGCGCGAAACAGGGGGTGCGCGCGCAGCGTCTCGGCGGGGCGCGCGTTAGACACGCGCGGCGGTGAAAAGTGGAGCGACTTCAGCTTCCGCTCCACCAGGTCCTGCAACTGGTCGCGCTCGGTCGCCGCAATGAGCCCCGTGCGCGCGACTGCGTCTACACGCTTCTCCTTGAGGAGGAGGAGGGATTGGGCCAGCTGGCGCGTCTTGATCGCGCGGAGGACTTCGGGCCACGCTGCGCGCGCGCGCGCCAGGGCGGACGCGGCTTTGGCCACTTCCGCGCGCGACTCGAGCAACACTTGGCCCGTCACGTTGGCCTTCATTTCGTCGAGCAGCGCGTCGGCCCCCCCGCGCACGCGCGCGCGCGGCCCCGCGCCGCCGTCGGCGCCGTCGTCGCCCCACACGTCGGCCATGTCGGCGGCGGTCACATCGTGCGCGTGCATAAAGGCGAGGGCGAGGGTGGCGGCGTTGTCCAGGGAGGCGAGCAGGGTGCGCTGCGCGAGGCGCGTGAGAAAGGGCGAGTCGGCGCGGCGTTGCAGGTACGCGACCCAGCGCGGGAGCCTGGTCGCGGGTTGGAGCGCGTCCCAGTCGGCCAACGGTCTGTCGAGCGCGTCGAGCGCCTTGTCGGCCGAGTTGCGCAGCGCAAAAATTTGGCCGCTGTCGATAAACGCGTCGTGGAACAGGTCATTGTACGTTTGGCGCACGGCGGCCAGGAGTCGGGAGCGACGCTCGGCGAGGAGCGCCCCGCGATTCATGCGCACGGCGACCGCGCGCGCGTGCGCCTCGGCCGCGGCCTCGACGTCGGCCGGGTTGGCGGCGTCCAGGCGTAAGACAGACGTTTTCCACAGGTGGGGGGAGAGGGTGCCGGGGGCGGGGCCGCGGGCGCGCAGGGCGGCCCACCCGCGCGCGAGCGCAGCGCGCGCGCGCGCGCGCCAGCCCCGCGGCCGAGGAGCGCCGCGGCCGCCGCCCATCTCGTTGAGGCGGGTGCCGGACGCGTACCGCTTGAGCACGTCGGCGGCGTCGAGCGCCGACAGCTCGCCCACGGCGCGCCAGTCGGGGTCGCCCAGGAGGCGGTCCTCGCCCGCGAGCCGCATCTGTTCGTCCGACCCGGCCTCGACCGACCGCAGCAGCGTCTTCAGGAAAGAGCGCCGCACCGAGGGCGGCTTGGTCATGCCCAGGGCGCGGAGCAGGGGGGCCATGGTGACGCCCTGGACGAGGAGCGTCAAGAGGGTGATCGCCGCCATGTAGTAGAACGCGAGCGATCCAAACGCACGATCCGCTTTCGTCGCGTCCGGCCCCGAAAAGTCGAGCAGGACAAACAAGGAGAGCGCGAGGCCGACCGCACCGCGCAGGCCCGACCAGACGAGGACGACGTTTTGGGCGAGGGTCAGGCCGTACCCCGCGCGCGTGAGCACGGGGGCGAAGAGAACAAACATGGCGGCGCGCACGAGGAGGAGGTAGATCCAGAGGACAAAGGCGTAGGGGAGGTCGATGAGGGTGATGTCGTCGACGTTCGGGTCGTTCGCGTTTTGGTAGAGTCGCGACGCGATCATGGCGCCGGAAAGCACGAAGATCAGCGTGTTGGCGTTGTACTCGAGTACGGACCAGACAATATCAAGCACGGGCTCCACTTTGCGCGACACTTGGTCGACACCGCGCGCCGACATCCAGAGGCCGAGCGCGACGACGGCCAGCACGCCGGAGACGCCCGCGTAGTCGCCGACCAGGTAGACAAAGTAGGCGGCGACGACGGTGACCATGATCTCGGGCATGGGGGCGTTGTACCTACAAGGGAGGAGGGGGGAAGAGAGAATGGGTGGGGTCGAGCGTGCGCGCTGTTTCGACCCCGCTCTCGCTCTGCGCGCGCGCACCGCCCCAACCCCAACCCCTCTCTCTCTTTCACTCTCGTCTCTCACATGTTGCGGAGCCAGAAGGTAGTGACCCACCCGACGACGAGCCCCAGGGCGACGCCACCCAGCGAAAGGCGGCAGAAAGTCGCGACCGTGGCGCCGGCCGAAGGCATCGCGCCGCCGCCGTTGACAAAGGCGCGGAGCACGAAAAACAGGACGTAGGCTGTGCCGTCGTTGAGCAGGGCCTCCAAGTCGACGAGCGTCCGCAACCGTTTCGACAGCCCCGCCTCGCGCAGCACGGCGACGACGGCGACCGGGTCGGTCGCGGAAAACATGGCGCCAAAGAGGAGGCACTGGGGCCAGGACCAGGGGTGGGGGAACGTGAATTTCACGAGGACGGCGGTGAGGCCCGCGCCGATGACGACTCCCGGCCCCGCCAGCAGCAGCGCGGACGGGAGCAGGCGGCGCACGACGTGCCACTCGAGCGCAAACGCGCCGGCAAAGAGGAGGACGGGGAGGAACCCCGCGAGGAGCAGCTCGGGGCTGATGCCCTCCCACGTGCGCACGCCGGACGCGATGAGGGGCCACTTGGCGAAGGTCTCGATGGAGACGCCCAGGAGCAGGCCCCAGACCTAGAGAGAAAGAGGCGGAGGGAGGTGGGACCAGTGCGAAGAATCCGCAGCCCTCGATCCTCCACCTTCCACCCTCCCCACCCTCTCCCACCAATAGCAACGCCGTGTACGGCACCCGGGTGAAGTTGAGGACGTGCACGGTGAAGACACCGATGAGGAGGGCGACCGCGAAGAAGAAGAGCGCGTCTGTCGCAGCGCGCCCCGACTCCGCGTGGCTCATGGACGCCGGCGTTTGTGACTCATTGCGGGCGCCGCCGCCGCCGGCCGGCGAGGCGGCGGCCGCGGTGGCCAGGGCGAGGAGGAGGAGCGGGACGGCAACGGCACAATTGAGGCGGGGAGGCGGCATGGGGACCGTACGGCCTTGCGCCCGGCGTGGATGAGTGGCGTCGTAGCTGCGATCCGTCGGGCGGCGTCCCAGCGGTCGGCCGGTCGCCAGAGAGAGTGCGGCGCCCGCCGGTTGCCGGCGCTGGCCGCTTTCACTCTCCCGCCTCTATGATCCCCGCCCTGCGCGCGGCTGCCCGCGCCGGCGCCCGCGCCGCCAGCGGCGCGGCATCGACGTCATCCGGCGGCGCCAGCGGCGGCGGCAGGCGGGGCGGCGCGTCCAAGTGGCGCATGCTCCAGGAGCAGGGGCACGATGTCAACCCATGCAACTCCAAGTGGGTTGAGATGGATGGATGGAGCCGCGTGGGGGCGGGAGGGGGCGAGATGCGGGCGCGGCGGGCGGTGCACGCGGTGCCCTTTTTCCGCTGCCCGACCCCCCTGTTCCCTCTCTCTCTTCCAGGCTCCACCCCGGCTTCATCGCGGGCGAGATCGCGGTCGACGCCAGCAAGCCCCAAGTCGCGGTGCAGGAGGCCTACACGCCCGACTCGCGCTGCTTTGGGTGCGGCCCCGCGGCCGACGGCGGCCTCGGCCTGCGCTCGTTCCGCGCGGCCAACGGGCTCGAAGCGCGCACGACGCTCGACGCGCGGTACCAGGCGTTTCCCGGGATCGTGAATGGAGGGATTATATCCGCGTTGTTTGATTGCCACGGCAACTGGACGGCGGCCGTCGCCTTGATGGACCGCGCGTGCCTCCCGCGCCCGCCGCTCACCCTCACCGCCGAGCTCCTCATCCACTACCGGGAGCCGACGCCGCCCGGCGTGCCGCTCGTGCTGCGGTCGAGCGTGGCGGGCGTGCGCGAGGCCGCGGCGCCGGGCGGCAAGGCGGCGGTCACCGTCGACCTCACCCTGCACGCCGAGACGCCCGGCGGCGGCCCGGAGCGGTTGCTGGCGACGGGGACGGGCATCTTTAAGAAATTGGGCGCGCTGCGGGCGTTGTGAGAGGGGAGGGAGAGAGAGGCAGTTTTGTCGAGGGCGAGCGCGCGCGTGTGAGAGGCAGGCCGACCGTGGAGCGCACACGCTGCATCCACACGTTCACACACGCACACCATCACCGCCAACGTTGCCCCGGGAAAGCTGGAGAGCAGGAACGCTCACGCCGCGCGCTTTTTCTTCTTCTTGCCGCCGTCCTTTTTGGGCGCAGCCGCCGCCGCCGGCGCCGCAGACGCCGCCGCCGCCGCCTCGGACGCCACTGTCGCCGCCGCCGCGCGCTCGGCGGCGAGCTCGGCGAGCGCGGCCTTGACGTAGCCCGGCACCTTTTTCTTCTTGGCCGCCGGCTCAGCGGCCGCCTCGCCGGCGTCCGCGCCCGCGTCGGCCGCGTCGGCCGCCGGCGCCCGCTTGACGGGCGGCGGCGTGGTGGGCCCCGCGTCGAGCAGAGGGTCGGGGTTGGCATCGCCGGCGTCGTCGTCGTCGTCCGCCGCCGCCGCCCCGCCCTTGACCCCGTTCGCCGTCTTGACCAGCTTGCACACGAAAAATCCGTCCAAGTTGTGCGCGTGCGGGTAGAAGCGGCGGGCGTGGGCGAGGGACGGGTGCGTGCGGTGCTCGCGCCAGCGCGTGAACCCCGGCCGCCCAAACGCCAGCCCCGCGTCGACCACTTTCACGTGCCGCTTGCGCAGCGCGTAGTCGACAACGAGCTCGTTCTCCTCCACCATGAGGGAGCAGGTGGAGTAGACGACGACGCCGCCGGACGGGGAGCGCGCGTCAGCCAAATCGATCGCCGCGAGCAGCAACTCTTTCTGCAGGTGCGCGCACCGCCACACGTCGTTGGCCGACTTGCTCGTCTTGACGGCGGGGTCCTTTGCGACGACGCCGGTGCCGGAGCAGGGCGCGTCGAGGAGCACGCGGTCGGCAGAGGCCGCGCCGAGCACGGCCGGCAGTCTGCGCCCGTCGTAATTGCTCACGACCGCGCACGACACCCCGCACCGCGTCAGGTTGGCAACGACGGAGCGCAGGCGCGTCGGGGACGCCTCGTTGGCAAAGAGGGTCCCCTCGTTGCGCATCATCGCCGCGAGGTGACACGTCTTGCCGCCGGGCGCGGCGGCGACGTCGACCACGGTCTCGCCCGGGCGCGGGGCGAGTGCCATGACAGGCAACAACGATGCCGCGCCTTGGAGCATGTAGTGGCCTGCCAGGTACTCGGGCGTCGCGCCGAGCGGGACCGGGGCTTCGTGCACGACGAGGCCGACCTTGGACCACGCCCCCACCGGGTCCAGGTTGACGCCGCGCGCGATGAGGGACGAGGCGAGTTCCCGGCGCCTCGTTTTGAGCGTGTTTGTGCGCAGCGTCACGGGGCGGCGCGCTTCGTTGGCGGCGAACAACTCGAGCGCTTCCGGCGGCGGGAGCAACGAGAGGAGGGCGTCGACGAGGAAGTCGTTGTAGCCATAGTGGGTGGCGAGGTCGGCCTTGAGCTGCAGGGAGGACGAGGAAAGGGGGTGAGGGTGGCGGGCAGGAAAGACGGGTTGTGTTGGCCCAGCTAAAACTTTTTCAACCCCAAACATCCTTCCTTCAACTCTCACCTGGTCCACGTACGCCGCGCGCGGCGTGCCCGTCGCGCCCAGCGATTTAAAGTCTTCCAGCACGCGGCCGATGACCGCGATGCGGCGCTTGACGGCGCGCGGGTCGTCGCCCGCGTCGGGCGTCGGGAGCGGCACGCGCTCATTGTCGGCGCCCGTCGGCGCGCCCTGCTCTTTCGCTTCCGCCGCCGCCGCCACCTCGTCGCGCGCGCGCTTGGCGTCCAGCTTGCGCGACTTGCGCTCGATGGGGAGCTCGGCCGCGGCGTCAGAGTCGGAGCCGGAAGACGCGGCGCCGTCGCCGCCGTCGCTGCCGCCGCCCTCCTCCTCCTCGCTCGAACTCAGCAGGCCGCCGGCAGCGGCGGCACCGTCGCTAAAATCGTCGTCCATGATGCCTGGAAGAGGAAGGACGGGCGGTGGTGAGTGCGCCGCGACGGCCGCCGCATGCCGCGCCGCCTCCCACCCTCCTCCCGCTCTCGCTCACCGTCGTCGCTATCGCTGGCGGGTTCATCTTCCTCCTCGCTCCCACCAGACTGGGACGGGGTGGCCGGCTTGGCGGGGCGGCGCGCGGCGGCGCGCGGCGCGGCCGGCTTGAGCCACTTGGCGTTGCCGTCGGTGAAGCCAGCAGGCTGAGGATGAAAGAGTTGGGCGCCACGTGGTCGGCGCTAGCGCCAATGGGGCCCGCGCCCCCCCCCCCCCGGCCGCCGCGCCGCCGGCCGCCGCCCCGCCTCCCACACCTTCTTTGCAGCTGCGGCCTTGCCGCTCGCGGCCAGGGCCTGGGACGGCCGCTTGGCCTTGGGCATGGTGGGTGGGGCGGGGGGAGATGGGGAGTGGAGCAGTGCGGCGGGCGCGCTGCCTAGCCGCACCCCGTTTCCGTCTGTTTTGCAAGTGCGCTCTCCCCTCGCCTGCCGTCGATCCCTCACCCACGCGCCGGCTCTTGAGCGGCGGGGCAGCGCGGGCGCCGGTGCTGCCGCTCGGCGGCGTCGATCAGCCCTCGCGACCGCCACTCGACCGGTCAAGGATCGCCGACAAAGCCGCCATCTTGGCCTCAGCCTCCTCCAAACGCTCCCGCTGGGCGGTCGCCTGAGCGAGCAGGGTGGCGACGGCGAGGTTGCGGTCGGCGACGTCGGCGGCGGCGGCGGCCACCGCGGCGGCGGTCGGCACGGCCGCCGCGGTCGCCACCATGTTGAGCCCGACCGCCATCGTTGCCGCCTCAAACGTGGCGTCACCGCGGCGCGCGGCGTCGGCGCGGGCGACCGCGTGCTTGCGCGCGCGGTTGGCGGCCCGGAGCTTGTCTTGAATGCTCGCCAGCTCCCTAGACTCGTGCGCAACGTCAATGGACAGCGACATGTGCTCCATCACCAGTCGCAGGCGGCGCGATGTGGCCTCTTCCGCGGCGGCCGCCGCGTACGCGGCGCGCGGGTCGGCGACCGCGGTCCGGGCCGAGGCGGCGGCCTCGCCAAAATCGCGCAGAATCAGGCCATACCACATGTGGCGCATGCCATCATGGGCCACCAGGGCCCGCGCGCGGCGGCAGGTGACCGCGAACGCGACGACCGCGGGCGCCGAAAGTGTCGCGGCGGCGAGCAGGGACAGCACGCCATCGTCCAGGTCCAGCAGCGTGACTTTGCGTCCAGCCATGGCTGCCGCCTGGCGGGGCGGCGGCCCAGCCCGGCGCTCGCTCGCGTTGTGGCGAGCGCCGGCGCCGACGACGACACAAATCCCGGCGCCATGAGCGACGCCGAAGAGTCTCTCCTCCCCCCCGCCCGCCCCACCGCCCCCCGCCGCGCGGCATACGCCCTGCTAGGCGTCGCGCTTGGCGCCGCCGTGGCGGCCGGCGCGGCCGCGTCCTACGGCTCGCTCACGCTGCGCCGGCCGCCCGCGTGGCCGAGCTCATATGCGGTAAGACGAGGGATGGGTGTCTGGGGCGGCAGTGCGGCAAATTCTGGCCCTGCATGTGCGCCCCGACCGCCGCCCCCCTCCCCTTCCAGGTCGCCTACACCATCGCGTACCCCGAGACGCTCACCACCCAAAAGCAGATGCTCGTGTGCGTGGCGGGAGGAGGAGGAGAGAGAGGTGGAAGGCAGCGCTTCACGCTGGTGGCTAGGGCGGCGCCGACGCCCTCCCTTCTCCTCTTTAGCTACAACCTGGTCGCCCACCGGGACGGCGCCGCCGGCCTGCAAAAAATTGTGCGCGACGGGGTGGAGACGACGGTGGAGGTGCTGAAGAAGGTGACAGTGTTTGTTTTTTCTTCTTCTTTTTGGGTCGCCGCCGCCTCGCCGCCGCCCCGCCCCACCGCCCACCCCTCTCTCTCACAGAACGTCATGTACCACCGCTACCCCAGAGTGGACAAATTCGCGTGCGACGCTGTCCCCATCGGCGGCGGCAAGGGGCCGACGGCGGCGCCGCGGAGGGGGTTGGGGGCGGCCTCTGCTCCCAACGCCACCACCACCACCCTCAACCTGCACGCCTGGACCGACGGCATCGCGCTGACCCCCATACTGCCCGACCTGACGTCCGGCGGGTGGCGCTTCAAGGGCCGGGCCGCGCCGTTGGCCGATGGCCGCGCCGGCCCGCCCGGCACCGTCGCCTTTCGCCGCGCCGTCCCGACCGCGGATTCCGGGTACAGCCACTACATCGCGACGTACACGATGTGGGTGGATGCTGTGACGCGGGCGCCGGTGCGCTTGGAGGCCCTTGCGCCGAACCTCTGGACCGGCGGCCATTTCGATCTCACCGTCGCCGATTTTGGCGACTGGAAGCCGGGGTCCCTGGATGCAGGGCACTTTGAGCCGCCGGCGGGGTGCCCGGCCAAGCCGCAGGCGGGCGCCGTGCCCGCCAGCGCGCGCGCCGCCGTGCTCCCCGCCGACCGCCTCGCCCACGCCCTGCCCAACCGGCACTCCGGCGCGCCCGCGTACGACGCGTTCTTGCACCACGCCGGTGCGCGGCGCACGCGGTCGGCGGACGAGTACAGGGAGCGCGCGGCAGCGCACGCGGCGGCGGCCGCCCGCGTCGCCGCCCACGACGCCCCCTCCACTGGCTACTCGATCGCCCTCACCCGCATGGCCGACATGCTGCCGCAAGAAAAGGAGGCGCTGGTGAGCCAGCATCCGGTGCAAGGAGGCGGCGGCGGCGCCCTGCCCGGCCCGCGCCCGGGCGACGCGCTCTCCACCCGCACCACCCGCCCCCTCCCGTCCTCGGTCGACTGGCGCGGCACCGCCGCCGACTCGCCCGTCAAAGACCAGGCCATGTGCGGGTCGTGCTGGGCGTTTGGAACGATCGGCGCGCTGGAAGCTGCCGCGTGGCGCGCGTCGGGCGCGCAGACGCTCTTCTCCGAGCAGCACCTCGTCGACTGCGCCTGGTCGCCCGAGGCGTACGCGGGCAAGTATCCCAACGCGGGCTGCGGCGGGGGCTACCAAACGACGGCGTTCGACTGGGTCTTCGCGCGCCACGGCGCCGTCGCGTCCCGCGACTACCCCTACCGCGGCGTCGGCGGCCTCTGCGACACCAAGGTGAAGAACGCGGCGACCTTCAGCGGCAAGTACGTGTGGGTCGGGGGCGGCGACGACGGCCTGCGGGAGGCCTTGCTCGCGCAGGGGCCGATGACTGTCTCTGTCGACGCGTCGGCCGACGACTTCCCGCTCTACCGCTCCGGCGTCTACAACAACACGCGCTGCGAGGAGAGGCTGTCGCGGCTGGACCACGCGGTGCTCATTTCCGGGTATGGGGTGGATGCCGCGACCGGGGCGGCTTACTGGCTCGTAAAAAACACGTGGTCGGCATTGTGGGGTGAAGGCGGCTACGTCCGCATCGCGATCCGCCCAGACGATTGCGGTATTTCCAGCCAGCCTCTGTATCTGGAGCTAGAGGGGTACAAGGCGGCGGCGTGAGGGGGGGGCGGGTCGCGGTTTTTGTGTTGCACTTCTCTCTTCGCTCCCTTTCTCTCCCGCCGCCCTCACCAGCCGCGCACCCGGGCCAACCACGGCACCATCACCGCCGCCACCGCGGCCGGGTCGTCGTCCTGCGGGCAGTGGCCGACGCCGGGCAGGAGCGCGAACGCGGTGTCGGGGCGCGAGGTGGCCAGCCCCCGCGCCCACTGCCCCACCGGCCCGTCCACCGGGGTGAACGGGTCTGGGTCGCCCCACACGAACAGGAGGGGGCAGGTGATGGCCTCGACCGCGGTCTCGGGGCGGGGGCCGGGGTCGCCCGAAATGATCGACACGAAAGCCGCGAGCGCGCCCTCGTCCCCCGCAGGCGCCGCCACCAGGTCGACCAGCGCGGCATCCACCGCGTCCTTGTTGCCGTACACGGACTCGAGCACGCCTTGCAGGGTGTCGGGCTTGCGGAAGGAGTCGAAGAGCGCGCGCGCGACGGGCGGGATCGAGAGCAGGAAATCGATGAGCGCAAAGATGGGCGTCGCGAGCGCGATGCGCCAGTCGTCGGACGCGGCCTTGTTGTTCATGCCGCCCGCGACGTTGACGAGGGCGACGGCGGCGATCGAGCCTGTGGGGGCGGCGGCGGCCGCGAGCAGGGCCACCAAAGACCCGAGCGAGTTGCCCACGAGCACGGCGCCCGGGCCGGCGCCATCCGCTTGGACGATGTCGCGCACAAAGTCGAGGACGAGGTCGCGCCAGAGCGGGGTCGAGTACTCGAGCGCCGGTTTGTCCGACGCGCCAAAACCCAGAAGGTCGGGCGCGTACACCGCGTGGCCCGCGTCGGTGAGCGGTTTGACCAGTTTGCGCCAGTGGCCCGCGGACGCGCCAAAGCCGTGGAGGAGGACGACGGGGGGGCCGGTGGGAGGGCCAGCGCGCGCGTAGGCGACCGTGTGGCCGCGCCAGGCGTAGGTGGACCGGTCGATGGGGACGCCGGCGTCAAAGGGGCGGGGGCCGGTGATGGTGGGAAGGGGGGCGGCCGCGGCAGACGCGGCCGGGCGGCGGGCGGGGCGCCGGTTGCGCGATGCCTGGCCTCGCGCGCCCGCGCGGGCGCTCGCAGTGGCAAGCGGCACTGCGCGGCCGATCACGGGCGGCGGGCGGGGGGCTGGCGGGGCCCGCATCGTGGCGTGAGGTGTGCGCACCAGCGCCGACCGCGCCACTCCAATCCGCGGCGGCGGCCCGCCGCCGGGCGCCGCCGGAGCTCCCGCCGGACCCATGCGCGTCAACGAGGACGCCGTGGTCACCGCCCCCGGGGCCCGCGTCGCCCTGGTGCCCTACGACGCCGCCTTTGTCCCCTGCTACCACGCCTGGATGGAGTGCCCCGCCCTGCGCGAGGCGACCGCGTCAGAACGGTTGAGCTTGGAGCAAGAATTCGAGATGCAGGCGGCGTGGCGGGTTGATGGGGACAAGCTCACCTTCATCATAGTTCTGTTGGAGAATGAAGGTGGCAGCGCCTCTTCCTCCAGGGTCATGCCCGTCGGCGACGTCAACCTCTTCTTTCAGGATGGCGGCACGGAGTTTGCGGAGGTCGAGGTGATGGTGGCCGTCCCGTCCGCGCGCCGCGCGCGCGTCGCCACGACCGCCGTCTCCCTCCTCCTCGCCTACGCCCGCGCCCGCCTCGGCACGCGCGCCGCGGTCGCCAAGATTGGGCGGGCCAACGCGGCGTCGGCGGCCCTGTTTGAGGGGGGGTTGGGGTTTGGGCGGTCGGGCGGGAGTGACGTTTTCGCGGAGGACCACTTTGGCGCCGACCTGGCCACTCTCCCGCTACCAGCGGCGGAGGGATGGACCGAGACCTCGTGGGCGGCGTGGCGGGCGGGGCGGGAGGTGGCGCTCGAGTAGAGAGGGAGGGAGGGAGCAATGAAACGCGGCCCACTCTCTCGGCCGCCTCGCCCCGCGCCCCTCCCGACATGTCCTCCTTCCTGTCGTCCCCCTCGCGCCACGCGCCCCTGCGCCGGGCGTCCGGCCCCGTCGCGCGCCGCGCCCCAGCGTCGCGGTCGGCGTCGCCGCGCCCGCGCGCGCGCGCCGCGCCGGGGCTGGCCCGCCGGCCGTCCGTCGGTGAGACCAGGGATTGGTGGAGGTGTCGGCGATGCGGCGGCGGCCGCTGCGCCCCCCTGCGCCCCCCCGCGGCGCGCGCGCGCGCCCAATCCAATCCCCCGCCCCCCCACCCCAGCCTCGTTCCTCCCCTCCCCCCGCCGCCACGTCACCGTCGTCGTCCACGCCAGCTCCATCAGCGCGCCGACGCCGGCGCCGACGCCGCACTCCCTCCTGGCCGTCGGCGCGAGCGTCGCGGTCGCCGCGCTCGGCGCGTTTGCCTTCGGCTACCACCTCGGCGTCGTCAACGGCCCCCTGGACGCCATCGCGACATCGTTGGGCTTTGCCGGCGACGCGGGCAAGCAGGGCGCGGTGGTGAGCTCGCTGCTGGTGGGCGCGACGGTCGGGTCCCTGGGCGGGTCGGCTGTCGCCGACGCGCTCGGCCGCCGCGGCGCGCTGGTCGCCACCGCCGCCCCGCTCCTCGCCGGCGCCCTGCTCTGCGCGGGCGCGTCGACCCTGCCCGCGCTTCTGGCGGGGCGGTTGATCGCCGGCGCCGGCATCGGCCTTGCGTCGGCGCTCGTGCCGCTCTACGCGTCGGAAGTCGCCCCCGCCCGCGCCCGCGGCGCCCTGGGCTCCGTCAACCAGCTCGTCATCTGCATCGGCATCCTGGGTGCGCTGCTGGCCAACGTAGCCCTGCCGGCGTCCGCGTGGCGGACCATGTTTGGCGCGGCGGCAGTGCCGGCCGCGCTCCTCGGCGTCGGCATGCTCTTCGCCCCCGAATCCCCGCGCTGGCTCGCCTCGGTCGGGCGCGCCACCGACGCCGACGCCGCCGCGCGGGCGCTGTGGGGGCCGGGCGGGCCGGCCGAGCTGGCGGCGGGGGCGGCCGCGGCGGCGCCCGCGAAAGCGGGCGCCGCGGCCCCGTCCCTGGCCGACCTCTTTCGCTCGCGCGGCGTCCGCGTCGGCTGCGCCCTCTTCCTGCTGCAACAATTCTCGGGCATCAACGCCATCGTCTACTTTTCGTCGTCCGTGTTTGCGACAGCGGGCGTGTCGAACGGAGCGGCCGCGTCGGCCGCCGTCGGCGCGGTCAACGTGCTCGGGTCCGCCGTCGCCGCCTCGCTCATGGACCGCGCGGGGCGGCTCACGTTGCTCACCGCGTCGTTCGGCGGCATGGCGGCGGCCATGCTGGTCATGGCCGCGGGGTTGGGGTTGCCCGCGTTCGCCCCCGTCGCCGGCCCGATCGCGCTGGCCGGCACCCTCGCCTACGTCGCGGCCTTCGCCCTGGGCGCCGGCCCGGTCCCCGGCCTCCTCGCGTCCGAGATCGCGCCCGCCCGCCTGCGCGGGCGGGCGGTGTCGGCGGCCATGGCGACGCACTGGGTCTGCAACTTTGTCGTCGGCCAAGCCTTCCTCCCCACCGTGTCCGCGGTCGGCGTCTCCGGCGCCTACCTCTTCTTCGCGGGCGTGTGCTTGGCCACGATCGCGTTTGCGCGGGCGCACGTGGTGGAGACCAAGGGGCGCACGCTGGAAGAGATTGAAGCGATCATGGGGTGACGGAGGACAGGGGGTGTGTGTGCTGGGGGGGGGGGTGGGTGGCCGCCTGCCGCGCGGCGCGGCGCGGGCGAGCCTGGGCGTGTGGTGCACGGCTGTCGCGTGCGCGTGCGCGTGGCGGCCGGGGCGAGGGTTGCAGACACGCGGCCCTTGAACCGGCGCCCACCCCCGCGGCAGCCTCTCCCCGCGCGCATCGCATCAGCACTTGACTTCGTTCATGGCGTACTTGCAGAACAGAAACGTGGGGTTGGCAGCCCTGGGGTTGGAGGTGGTGGGGTGGGAAGGGGTTCGGTGGGCGGCCCCGGCGCGCTGCCGCCACCGACCACCCCCACTCCCGCCTCCCTCCCTCGCGCACCCGTCTTTGTAGTACGCGTACGCGAGCGTCGACTCGGGGTCCATCGACTCCCCGGTGAAGAACTGAAAAGAAGTGGAGAGAAGGGAACAAGAAAAGAGGTCGGCCGCGGGCGGCGAAACCCCGGCACAGCGCCACCACTCCCTCCCTCCCACCCTCATTCACCCACCTGCAGCTCCTTGACCATGCCCAGCAGGAACTTGATCGCGGCCGGCGCCTTGGCCTTAAACTCCTCCTGCTCCGCCTCCGGCAGCTTCTCCGCCACCCGGGCGAGCCACGGTTTCACGTAGCCCATGAACGCCTTTTTGTCGTACGACGGTTGCTCCACGAGGCGAAAGGATTCGATGATGTCGACGATCTTGCGCGACCCCGCGCCGCCGCCCTCGTCGTCGTCGCCGCCCTCGGCGGAGGGGTTGGCCCCGATGTCGACGTCGACGTCGCCCACTTCTTGCCACTGGGGAGTGGCGGGAGGGAGGGGCGCGCGCGTCGGCGCGCTTTGAGCGGGGCACCCCGCGCGCGCGCGGCCGGCGGCCGCCGTCGATCGCGCCGCGCGCGCCCCCTTCCACCCCGCCCCTCCCTTCTCTCACCTGGCCGTCCACCTCGTAGAAGAAGCCGTCCTCCACCTCGCGCATGGGGTACGAGTCGGCGAACATCTCGTCGCCTGGGGGGAGAGAAAAGGGGGGGGGGGGATGGGCGCGCGAGCTCCTCGCGCGACCTGGATGGCGCGCCCGCAGCGGCGCGGCCAGCGACCGATCGGCGGCCACGATCAGGGTGGCGCACGCCGCCGCCGGGCGCCGCGGCGGCGGCGCGTGGGCGGCACAGCATTGCCGGGCGCGCCGCGGCGGCCGCGCCCGGGCGCGGGCCGGTCGCTGCGGTCGCTGGCGCCGATCGGTCGCGCCACAAGGGGCGGAGCATTGCCGGCGAGGGCGGGCGCTGCCGGCGGGGACCGCAGTTCCCGCGCGCCGCGGCGGCCGCCCTCTCCCACGGCTTGCGGTCGCACCCGAGAGTTTGTCGGAATAGATCAACATGGCGGCGAGCGGCGGTAGGTTGAGCGTTGAGGCGGGCAGAGTGAAACGAGAGGCGCGCCGCCCTCCTTCCCACTCCCGGCCGCCGCCTCCCAGCGGCCGCCCTCCTTCCCCGCCCGCCCACCGCGGCGACCCGCCGCCATGGCCCCCACCACCACGTTCCTGCTGTACGAGTCGGCGTCCGGCTATGCGCTGCTGGAAGCGCACGGCCTCGACGCGATTGGCGCCGCCACGCCCGCGGTGCAGGCCAGCGTCGCCGACCTGGACCGGTTTGGCAAGGTGAGGGGGTGGTGGGGAGGGGAGGGGGGGGAGGGGCGGGCGCGGCGGGGCGCGCATGCGGCGGCGGCCGCCGCGCCGGCGCCGCGCGGCGGGCGGCGCGTCTGCGGCCGCTCTTGCCCGCACGCTGGGCGGCGCCTCCTGCACCCACGCGTCGTCCGCGAGGGCGGCGCGCGCGGCTGCGCCCGCGGCGCGCGGCGCTGGCGCCGCTGGCTAGCTCCGCCGGCGACCCGCGCCTCCGCCCTCCCTCACCCCTCTCCTCCCCTCCTCCCCTCGCCAGGTCGTCAAGCTCGTGGCTTTTCGCCCGCACAAGGGCGCGGCGGACGCGCTGGAGCAAGCCAACGCGGTCTCCGAGTCGGCCGCGACGCCCGAGCTCGCCGAGTTTCTCTCCGCCAACCTGCCGGCAGCCAAATCCGCGAAGAAAGCCGCCTTCCAGGTGGGCGTCGCCGACCCCAAGCTCGGGTCGGCGCTCGCCGACGCGGGCGTGCCGTGCGTGGCAAACGACCTCATCGCCGAACTCCTCCGCGGCGTCCGCTGCCACGCCGGCCGCTTGGTCAAGGGCCTCGAAGACGCGGACGCGGCCAAAGCGTCCCTGGGCCTCGCCCACGCCTACTCCCGCGCCAAAGTCAAGTTCAACGTCAACCGCGTCGACAACATGATCATCCAGGCCATCGCGCTCGCCGACACCCTGGACAAGGACGTCAACACGTTTGCCATGCGGTGCCGGGAGTGGTACGGGTGGCACTTTCCGGAGATGGCCAAGCTGGTGCCGGACAATTACACGTATGCGCGCACCGCGATGGTCGTCCGCGACAAGGCGACGCTGTCGGAGGACAAGCTGCCCGCGCTGGAGGACGTGCTCGGGTCGCCGGAAGCCGCCAAAGCGGTGCTCGACGCCGCCCGCGCGTCCATGGGCCAGGACGTGTCCCCGATCGACCTCGTCAACATCGAGGCGTTTGCGCGCCGCGTCATCGCGCTCGCCGAGTACCGCCAGTCGCTGGGCGCCTACTTGGGCGACAAGATGCACGCGGTGGCGCCCAACCTGTCGGCGCTCATCGGCGACACGGTCGGCGCGCGGCTCATCTCGCACGCCGGGTCGCTGGTCAACCTCGCCAAATACCCCGCGTCCACGGTGCAGATCCTGGGCGCCGAAAAGGCGCTCTTCCGCGCTCTCAAGACCAAGGGCAACACGCCCAAGTACGGGCTCATCTTCCACTCGTCGTTCATCGGCCGCGCCAAACAGAAGAACAAGGGCCGCATCTCGCGCTACCTCGCCAACAAGTGCTCGATCGCGTCCCGCATCGACTGCTTCTCCGAGGTGGTGACCGACGTGTTTGGGGCCAAGATGAAGGAGCAGGTGGAGGCGCGGCTGCGGTTTTACGAAGACGGGACGGCGTGCGCGAAGAACATTACGGTCATGGCCGCGGCGGCGGAAGAGGCGGGCATGGGCGGTGCTGGCGGGGCTGCTGCCGCCGCCCCTGCCGACAAAAAGGCGAAAAAGGGGAAGAAGGAGGCCAAGGCGGAGAAGGAGGCCAAACCCGAGAAGAAACGGAAGGGCAAGGCCGAGCCCGAGGCGGCCGCGCCGCCCGCCAAGAAGGAGAAAAAGGCGAAGAAGGCCAAGGCCTGAGAGCGCGGGGGCTGTTTTGGGGGGGTGGGGCGTGTTGGTTGTCTTCGAGCAGAGAGCGGAGAGCGAGAGAGCGGGCGCGGCACGTCGCCGCCACATTCTCGCCTCCCGCCTCCACCGCCCCGTCGCGCACCGCCCGGCATGGTGGACTGGATGAAGGCGGCGGACGACGCGCGGCGCGCGTGCGACGCGGCGCCCGCGGATGCGGGCGCGCACGCGAAGAAGGGGTGAGTGGGAGCGCCGGGCGGGGGGCGCGAGTGGCCGAGGCGCGGCCTGTGGCCCGGCGTGGGCGGTCGCGGCGCTGGGCGGCCGTGCGCGCCGCGATGGCCCGGACCCCGACCCCCTTTTCTTCCTCCCAGCATCGCACTCTTCCACCTGGACGAGTACGAGGCCGCCCAGGCCGCCCTGCGTACCGCGGTCGGCCTCGACCCGGGGCACGCGGACGCCGCGGCGTGGCTGCGCAAGGCCGACGCGGAGCTGTCTTCTTCGGGCGTCGGCGTGGGGCCTCCGGCGCCCGCGCCCGCCTCTCCGGCGCCCCAACCTCCTCCTCCTCCCCCTGCCGTGCGCCACCAATGGTTTCAGACGTTGGCCGCGGTCGAGGTGTCTGTCCTGGCCAAGCGCGTCGCGCCCGACGCCGCCGCGGTGACGATCGAGCCCCGTCGCCTGCTCGTCGAGCTGCAGCCGGATGAGACGGCCGTGCCGCCGCGCCCGGAGGCGTACCGCCTCGATGTCGCGCTCGCGGGCGAGGTCGACCCCTCTGCTTCCTCCTTCTCCGTCCTCCCGTCCAAGGTCGAGGTCCGCCTCGTGAAAGCGACGCCCGGCGCGGCGTGGCCGGCGCTGGAGGCGGGTGCGGGTGCGGTGGCGGCGCCGCCGACGATCGCGGGCGCGGCACCGCCCCCCGCGCCCGCCTCGGCCGCCCCGTCCTACCCGTCCTCCGCCCCCAAGAAGGTCGACTGGGCCGCCGTCGAGAAGGAGGCCGCCGCCGACGACGAGGCGGCCGAGGGCGAGGCCGGGCTGCAGTCCTTTTTCCGGGGCGTGTTTGCGGGCGCCGACGACGACGCGCGGCGCGCGATGCACAAATCGTTCCTCGAGTCGGGCGGGACGTGCCTGTCGACCAATTGGGCCGAGGTGGGGGCCAAGACGGTGGAGATGACGGCGCCAGAAGGGGTGAGAGGGAGAGAGAGAGAGGGAGGGAGAGGGTGGTGGGTGGAGGGACGGGGGCGGGCGCGTGCGGGCGCCCACACGCCACTCCCCCCCCTCCCCTCTTCAGGCCGAGGTCAAGAAGTTCGACCAGTGACGATCACGGGAGAGAGAGAACGGGATAGAGAGCCTCTTGGCCCCCCCCACGCACCCCCGCACCTCGCACCGCCGTCACACCGCGCACCGCCCCCCCCGCCGCACCACCGCACGCCCCTTGCAATGCCCAGCAGAGGGAGAATGGTCACAGAGAGAGTGCGGTCGCGGACCCAGGGCCGGCCCCCCCCTCCCCCTCACGCCGCCGCGGCGACCGGCCGCGGCGGGTGGCCGCCCGCCCCCGCCGCCCCCGCCGCGCCCGCGCCCCACCACCCCCGCTTGGCGGACGCGGTGTCGCCCGGCACGCGGACCGGGGAGGCGCCTCCTTCCACCAGGCGCGTCACCGCGCAGTCGCGGTCGACCACCAAAACCTGGACCCCCCCGTCCCCACACCCCGCCGACAGCCCGACATCCACCCTCAGCACGGCCCCGCCGCACGCGGCATTGATGCCGCCCTCCTGAATGGTGTGGCCGACCACCATGCGGGCCGCGCCGGGCAGCGCGCGCAGCGCGGCGCGCAGTGCGTCGCAGTCGCACGCCGCCGCGTCTTCGTGCGAGTAGTCGCGCGCCCACACGACGGCGTCCCGGCCTTTGAGGATGTCGGGCATGGCGGGGGCCTCGCCCCGCATCCAGGCCGCGGTGTCCGCGTTGATGCGCGCGAGGGACGGCGCGCCGCGCGCGGCGTGCGCGGGGAGGAGGCCGCCGTGGACGAAGACCGTCGACCCGACTTGGAGCGCGACCCTGTTCGGGGCCAGGAAGCGGGCCGTGAGGGGGGCGCCGGGCGCGAGCAGCGCGGCGCGCGCGCGGTCGGCCGGGGGGGCGGCCGCGACCGCGGCGGCGACCGCGGGCGCGGCAGGCGGCTCCCGGCACCCGCACTTGGCCGCAAACGCGGCCGCGATGGCGTCCACGGCCGCGACGCGGTCGCACTCGTCCCGCCCCGACGGGGACGCGTAGCGGTAGCGGCCCGCGACGTTGAGCGTTTCGTGGTTGCCCAGCAGCACGTGCACCGCGCCGCCAGCCGCCGCAGCCTCTTTGGAGAGCCTCTCCAACAGGTACAGGATCGCCACCTCGTCGCCGCCGCGGTCTAGGATGTCCCCGACCTGGACCAGCGTCGCCTTCCCCCCACACCACCGCCCGTCGTCGCCCAGCACGCCCGCCAGCTTGAGGGCGCGCCTGGTTTTGGGGAGGTCGCCGTGCAGGTCGCCCACGGCGACGAGGCGGGCGGCGGGCGGGAGGACGGGGGGGGCGGGGCGCGGGATTGGGGTGCCGGGGGGCGGGGCGACCGCCGCCAGGCCGCGCGCGTGCACTGTGTCGGTGAACGCGGTCAGGAAGGCTTGGAAGGACTGAGGGCGGGAGGAGGGTGCGTGGGAAAAGGGGCGCGGCGCGCGTCCATCGCCCACCACCTCGTTCCGCCACGCACGCCGCGAAACTCGTCGCTGTGGCAATACGCCGGCTCCCGCCGGTTCTTGAGCCAGGCGATGGCGGTCTCGAGCATGGCGCTGGAGAGTGAAACGGGGTCGGCGACCGCCGGCCGCGCACTCTAACGCGCGGGTGACGCACATTGGCCGCGCCGCGGCGCCAGAGGCGTTAGCCCATCACCCAGGCCCAGGCCGAGGCGCCCCAGCCGCGGCGGCGAGAGCCAGCCGCGCGACCTCCGCACGATGAGCGGGCGCCCCGGCGCCAAGCCCAAAGCGGTCGGCCGGCACCGGCACATCGGTGCGTGTAGGGCGAGAGGGCGGACGGGCGGGCGCAAGGTCGGCGGTCCCGCTCGACACCCCCCGCCTCCTGTCTCTTCTTCCCAGCCTCGTGCCTCGACGCCGCGCTCCACCCGTACGACCTCTTCCTCAATCCCCAGTTTACGGACACCGACTGGACGCGGCACAGAGGGTGGAGGCGGCTGCTGCCGCGGAGCGCGGCGTCGACCTTGCGCGTGTTTGCCTGGTACTGGCCCCCGGCGGCCGCGTCGCTCGCCACCAGCATCTCGGTGTGCCTGTACGAATTGTATGCGACGACGCATGGTGCCCCCAGCCTCGTCAAAGTGGACTTGGTCACCCCATTCAGTCTCACCGCCTTTGTCCTCGGCCTGCTCCTCGTTTTTCGCACAAATTCCGCCTACGACCGGTGGTGGGAGGCGCGCAAGCTGTGGGGGGGGCTGGGCGCCGACGTGCTCAACATCGCGCGCCGGGCGGTCGCGTGGGCGCCGGCCGGCGCGGCAAACAGGCCCGCGCTCGTCGCGCACACCCTCCGCTGGTGCGCCGCGTTTCCGCTCGCGCTCGCCGCGACTGTGGCCGCGCCCGCGGCGGATGCCGCGATTTGGTTGGCCGCGGCTAGACCGCTCCTCGCACCCGCCGACGCGGCCGCGCTCGAAGCGTCGGCGTGCCCCCGACTGCCGAATGGCGCGCCCGGCGAGGCCGACCCCGCGCCGGCCAACATGGTCGCGGTCGAAATTGGGGCCGCGCTCGCGGCGCTGGGCATGCCCCCTATGCTCCTCGCGACGGCCGACGCGGGCGTCGCGGCGCTCGCCGACCGCGTGGTGGCCGCCGCGCGACTCCGGCGGCAGCCCATTCCGGTGGCCTACACCCGCAACACGGGGCGCTTCCTGGCCATTTGGTTGCTTCTCCTTCCTGTGGCGCTCTACGACAGGTTCCGTTTTTCGACGCCCGCCGTTGCTCTTCTAGTCACTTTCCTCCTCGTGGCCATCGACTGCATTGCTGCGCAGCTAGAGCAGCCTCATGCCGTGCTGCCGCTGGAAGATTTGGTGGGCGCGGCGGTCCGCGCGGTGACCGCACTCCCCGAGTGGCGCGCAGCGTGCGCGGGGGAGCCCGCCTGGGCCGGGCGCGGCGGTGTGGGCGGGCCGGTGGTTGATGGAAGTGGCGGCGGCGCCGCGGCCGACGTTGGCGGGGTCTAGCAGTGCGTGTGTCAATTCTTTGCAGCGTTGTGAGCACCCTCCCCGCCCGCGTCGAGTAGGCTCACCGCGCGCGCCGGCCCGGGCACCCCCGTCGGCAGCGTCGCGTCCACGGCCACCACTTGCCACCCGCCCCGCGTCCACCGGCGCGCCAGGCGGGTCAGGGGCCAGGCGCGAGGGTCGGGGCGGGCCTCGACAGCGCGCACCGTGACGTCGGCCGTCCCGCGCGGCCCGCACACCTCGAACGTCGCCACCGTCGCGCGCGCCCGCCGCCGCGCCGCGACCGACGCCGCCCACCAAGGGGTGGCCGTCAAAGGTTCGCCCAGGGCTGACGACACGCGAGGACTCGCCACCGCCAGCGACCGCGCGTCGGCCGCGACGGCGCGCGCGACCGCGGTGTCGTCCGCCGCGTCGGCGGCCGCGGCCGCGGTGGCGGCCGCCAGGGCGGCCAGGGCGGCGGTGGATGCGACACGGCCGACGGACATCCAGGGGAAGAGGCGGGCCGCGCCCGCGGCGGGGTGTGATTGGGGGCGATGGCGCCGCGGGCGGCGCGCACTCTGCGCGCCATGGCGGCCGCAGCCGCGCCCCCGGCACGCTCGCACGCACCATGGTGGGCCTCACTAGTGTGCTTCACCCCAACCGCCGCGCTCGACGGCCTTGGCGACGAAGTCGCGTTCTCGTCGCGCCGCATAGCGGCGAGGCGGGCGCTGGAGACGGAGGTGCCAAATTCCTTGGCTGTCGATCCTTTGGCCCGTGCTCTGGCGGGGAAGCGGGCGCTGGCGATCGCCAGGGCGACTGCGGCCAAGCCTCGACCGGGCGCCGTGCGCCCGCCCGTCGACCGCATCGCCGTGCGCACCCGCTGGTTTGACGACAATGTCATTATGGCGCTGCGGGGCGACTTGATGGCTGTGCGAGTGTCGTTGCGAGCCGCCGGCGACGGAATCGAGCTCGCGCTCGCGCCCGCGCAGCCGCTCGACGCCACCCCCCCCGCCAGCGTCATCCTGGCCGGCGCCGGCATGGACGCGCGCGCATGGCGCCTGCCGCTGCCGCCGGGCACGGCGTGGGTGGAAGTGGACGGCGAGGCGGTGTTGAGGGTCAAGCAGCGCGACCTCGCGGCGGCGCGCGCGGCGACCGCCGCCGCCTCCACTGGCCAGCCCCGTTTCCCGCTCAAGGCCTCGTCCATCGCTTTCGTGGCCGCCGACCTGGCGGCGCCCGGGTGGGCGGCCGCGGCTCGGGAAGCGCTGCCGCCCGCGGCGTGCGGACAGCCGACCGTCGTTGTCGCGGAAGGCCTGCTGATGTACCTGGGCCCCGCCGGCGCGCCCGCCTTTTTGAAAGAAGCAGCTTCTTTCTCCCCGCCGGGGTCGGTCCTGCTCGCGGTCTCGGTCACGGCCGCGACGGCGGCCGCCGCGCGAGAGCGCGCGCGGGGGTCGGGTCTGATGGCCGCCTGGACCTTTGGGTGCGACCCCGACCCGCGCCCTTTGTTTCTCGACGCCGGCTGGCGCGTCGTGGGCGTGGACACGCGGTCGGAGATGGCGCGGTCGCTGCCAGCGGGGTATGAGTTTGAGTTCCCCGTGCGCCCGCTCGCGGCGCCGCGGCCCGCCCGGGAGAGCCTGTTCATTGTGGCGGTGCGAGAATGAGGAGTGGGCGCGTGTGCGAGTGTGAGAACGGGCGTGTGAGGCGTCTCGAGCGGCTCGAGCGTGCGGTCGCCGCTGCGTCGTCGCCCAATCCCTGCCCCGCCACACCGCGCGCCACACGCCCCGCCCCTCCCAGCGCACGCGCGCGATGCGGACCGCATCCGCCGCCGCGCTCTCCCTCGCGCCGGCGCACACTCGCCCGCGCGCCGGCGCCGCGCCGCGCCCGCCCCCCCGCCCCGGGGCCGCCGCCGCGCCCCGCACGCCCACCAGTGCGACCGTGCCAATCACGCTACCACCCGCTCAACGCCGCTCGATCGCCGCCCGCGCCACCGCGGGCACCCCCGGCCACCTCCGCGCGGCCGACCTCCTGGCCGTCGCCTCCGCCGCCGCCGAGGCCGGAGCCGACGTCGTGCGCGCCGCCCTGGACAAGCCGCGCAACGTGTCGTTCAAGGGGGCGACGGATATGGTGACGGAGACGGACCAAGCGTCGGAAGACGCCATCCTGGCCGTCATCCGCGCCACCTACGCCGACCACGCCATCCTGGGCGAGGAGGGCGGCGTGAGCGGCGACACCGGGTCCGACTACCTGTGGTGCGTCGACCCGCTGGATGGCACGACAAATTTCGCCCACTCCTACCCCTCCTTTGCCGTCTCGGTCGCCGTCCTGCGCCGCGCCGTCCCAGTCGCCGGCGTCGTCATCGAGTTTGTGGGCGGACCGGGCGCGTGGGCCACGAAAACGTACGCCGCAGCGCGCAACGGCGGCGCGACGCTGAACGGCGCGCCGATCGCCGTCTCCCGCGTGTCCCGCGTCGACCGGGCCCTGCTCGTCACCGGGTTTGGGTACGAACACGACGACGCGTGGGCGGCCAACCTGGAGCTGTTCAGGCACTTTACCGACGTAAGCCAGGGCGTGCGCCGGCTGGGGGCGGCGTCGGTGGATCTGTGCCACGTCGCGCTGGGAGTCGTGGAGGCGTACTGGGAGTACCGGCTCAAGGTGAGGGAGATGCGAGGAGGAGGAGAGAGGGAGAGCGAGGGCGCGACCGCGACCGCGCCCACCCCACCCCCCCCCTCCCCTCCCCCCTCGTCTCCTGCAGCCGTGGGACGTCGCCGCCGGCGTGCTCATCGTCGAGGAAGCCGGCGGCCGGGTGTCGACCATGGACGGCCTGCCGTACAGCGTCTTCCAGCGGTCGCTGCTCGCGTCGAACGATTCGATCCACGAAGCCGTCCAGGAGAAAACCGAGGCCGCCACCGCGACGCTGCGCGACGCGGGCGTCGACATGTCGCCCTGGTTCATTCCGAAAGGGTTTCGGGTGCACACGGGGGCGCAGCTGTAGGAGGGGAGGAGGGGGAAGTGAGGGGAGAGAGGGCGCGTGCCGCGCCCATGTTGAGACACCGACCGTCGGCCCTGGGGGGGGGGTTGCACGCGCCAGCTCCACCTCGCACGACCTCTCCGTGGACGAGGCTGCGGCGCTCTCTCGCGGCAGCACCGACGCTGCGCGGGGCGACGGCTGCCTCGCACGCGCGGGCAGCGCTCGCGGCAGCCGCCACGTCCCTGCTCGCCCTGGGCCCGCTCTCGCCGGGCGCCGCGCCCGACGCCGCCGCCGTGATGACCGCGGCCCGGAGTGGGGAGGCGGCGGCGTTGGGGAGGAGGGAGGGTGGAGGCGCGTCGGCGACCGCGGTCGCCGCGTTTTCGGCGCGCGCCGCCGACGCGCGTTTCACGCCCGCCCCCGGCCGCTCTGCAACGCAATGCAACCGTGAAGAGACAAGTGTGAAGCGCAGGGCCGGTCCGGCGTCACACAGAGCCCAGGGCGCGGGGCAAGGGAGGGGCGGGCGCGGCGCCGCCGTCGGCGACACTTTTCGCCGCCCGCCCGCCCACCGAGCCAGATCATTGGCCTCCTAGTCGTCGCCAAAGAGGCCCATGCCCATCTCTCCATCGCTCTCCGACTCAGACTCGACCTTTTTGGCCTCTTTCTTCGACCCTTTCGACTCGCCGCCGCCGCCGCCAGACGCCTCGGCCGCCGCCGGCGCCGCAAACGCCGACGGGTTCGCCAGGAACGCCAGAATCTTCTCCGCCTGCGGGAACGAGTAGTCGGTCGCGACCGCGACGGCCAGCGCGTTCTTGTAGCCGCGCACGAGGTCGTGCACGACCGACGCCGCGGTCGGGAAGCCGAGGGCCAGCGACACCGCCGCCACGTTGTTCACGGCCGCCGCGGCGTTGGCCAGCAGGTCGGCGTCGGTGATGTCCAGGACCTGGGGGTCGTACATCGCGCCGCCGTCGAGCACCTGTTTCACGACGAGGCCGTACGAGAAAGGGCGGATCCCCAGTTTGGCCAGCAGCGTGGCCTCCGACCCGCCCACCTTGTCGCCTTCCTTGATGAGGGCGACGTCGGAGACGATCTCCACGGTGCCGCGGTTGATCTTGGTCGGGATGTTGAGCGCCTGGAAGAACGACGTCGACGACGGGTCCAGGCCCGTGTTGCCCGCGGGCACGGTCACCGAGTTGGGCGCGACGAGGCCGACGCGCGCGGGGGCGCCGACCTTGAATTTCACAATCTCGTCGCGCACCGCGCCGAGGTCGCCCTTTGTGAAGACGAGGCCCACGTTGCCAATCAGCACGTCGAGCAGGATGGCCCACTTGTCGTCCCCTGTCTTCTCGCAGTGCAGGCGCACCGACCGCTTCATCATCGTGTTCTTGCCCATGAGCACAACCGAGTGCTCGCGCAGGCCGCGCCGGATGTCCATAAACTGCTTGGAGCCGACGTTGTCGGCGTGCACCAGGAAGGCGCGGTCGTACGTGTCGAGGAGCTTGCAGAGTTTGGCGTCATACTGCAGGGGGGGAGAAAGAGGGGGGGGGTCGGGGGTGCGCTGGGGTAGGGAGGCGGTCGCTGCGGCCTCCACGCGCGCTTGCTCGGCCCCATCGGGGGCGCGCGACCGGTGCACGATGCGCGGGAGGGGGCGGGAGGGGCGGCGGCGCCGCACCGGCTCCACCCGGCGCGCGGCGGCCGCGCGCGCGGCGCCGCGCCGCGCCGCGCGACGCGCGCGTTTGCGCGGCGGCGCCGCCCCGCGATCGCAAGGTAGACCAGTGACCCACGCCCGCGCCGGGCGCGGGCGGCGGCCACGGGCGGGTGGGCGGCGATCAGCCGCCGCGCGCGCCGCGCCGCGCGCCGCGCGGCGGCCGGCGGCGCCCGCGCGCCCCAATCGGGCGCGCCACGGCGGCCAGCATCCAGCGCCGCGCCTCCCGGGGAGGGCGCATAAGCTCGCCGTGCGCGGCCGACGCCGCCGCCGCCCTCCCTTCTCCCGTCTCCCACCTCCTCCTTCTTGGACAGCTTCGAGGCGGACGGCATCGTGTGTCTCTTGCACCAGCTCCGGGCCGACCGGAGAGGAAATTAAGCAAGAGAGAAGGGGTGTGACGAGGAGAGGCGCCGGCGGCCGAAGCGCGCGCTCTCTTCTCTCTCTGCTTCCGCCTGTTGCTCGCCCGCCCCCCGGAAATCAGCCACACACCACCTCAGTATTTCCTCTTGAAGCCACGCCGCCCTCCGAGCAGGTCGTCCGCGTTGTCGTCGTCCGCGTGCCCCTTCCTTTTCCCTCCCCGCTTTTTGTCAGCGTCGCGCATCTGCGCCGTCGCCAACCGCGCCGCGTCCCCCACCCGCTCCGCCAGCAGCGCGGCCGCGTCCGGATCCGCGGGGTAGGCCTCCATGCGCACGCCGGTCGCGGCCTCCACGCGTTGAAAGGCTTCCACGTCGTATTGCGTGACGAGCGTGAGCGCCCGCCCCGCCCGCCCCGCCCGCGCCGTCCTGCCCACCCTATGCACATAGTCCTTGGCGTTGATGGGGACGTCGTAGTTGACGACGACGTCGACGGAGGGGATGTCGAGGCCGCGGGACGCGACGTCGGTCGCGACGAGCGTCGCGCGCTCGCCCGCTTTGAACTTGCCCAGGGCGGCCAACCGTTTGGGTTGGCTCATCTGGCCGTGGATGGGCAGCGCGCCAAAGCCCAGAGCGCGCAGGAGGAGCGCGAGGCGGCGGGCGCCGTCGCAGGTGCGGGTGAAGATGATCGACGTCGACCCGGCGAGGTCCGTCAGCGCCGCCGCCAAGTGCGCGTCCTTGGCTTTCGCCGGCACAAACGCGTACTGCTGCCGCAGCGTGTCCACGGTGGCGTACTTGGAGCAGGCCTCCACTTTCACCGGGTCGCGCAGGCAGGCGCGCTGGAGCTTTGCCACCTTCGACGTCATCGTCGCCGAAAACAGCTGCGTCGTGCGCTCCCTCGGAATCGCCTTCAATATCGCGTCGATCTCGGCCTCAAAGTCCATGTTGAGCAGGCGGTCGGCTTCGTCCAGGACGAGGTGTTTCAGGGCGCGCAGCGAAAAGCCCTGGCGGGGGTAGAGGGAGACGGGGGTGGAGGGAGGGTGGGACGCGTCTTGGGGTTGGGCGCGGCTTCCGGCGCGCTCCCGCCCCCTCCTCCCTCCTCTCACTGACCTTGGTGTTGCTCAAATGGTCGACGACGCGGCCGGGCGTGCCGACGACGATGTGCGGCCGCCGCGCGAGGACGACGGCTTGCGACACCATGTCCACCCCGCCCACGAGCGCGGCCGCCCGGGCACCGATCCCGGCGCCCAGCGCTTCAAACTGTTCCGCAATCTGGATGGCGAGCTCGCGCGTGGGGGACAGGACGAGCGCGAAGAAGGCTTGGGGGGCGTCGATGAGGCCTTGCAGGATGGGGAGGGCAAAGGCGCCCGTTTTGCCGGAGCCAGTTTGGGCGAGGCCGATGACGTCCTTGCCTGGGGGAGTGGAGGAGGGGTGGAGGGCGGGGTGGTGGGGTGGGCCGCGTCGCCGCGCGTTGCCTCGCGTCCCGGCGCCCGTCGGCCGCGGCGCGTGCGCCACGGGCGACTGATGATGACACCACACCGCCGCACTAACGCCCACGGCCGTCGACCGCGCGCCCGGCGCGCGGCGCGCGACGGCGGCCCGCCGCCGCGCCCATGCGACCCGCCGCGCGCCTCATTGACGCCATCGATGCGCCCAATTCTCTCCTACTCCTACCTTTCAGCAGTTGGGGCACGGCCTCCTTCTGGATGTCGGTCGGGGTCGCCCACCCGAGCGCAGCCGCCGCGTCCGCCAGCGGTCTGCAAACGCCAAGCGCCTCAAACGCAGCGGACGCGCTGTCGGCTGGTGCGGCGGGCGCCGTCATAGCGAGAGAGAGGTGTGAAGGCACGATGCCGACCGCTCTCCACTCTGCGGCCTCGCCGCGCCCGTTCTGGCCCCGCCCCCCCCCACAACATGAGCGGCGAGCCGCCGCGTTGGGCCGCGGTGGTGGCCGCCAAGGGCGACGCGGGGGCGCCCGAGCAGGGGGAAGTCCGTGCCCCGCCCCCGGCCTCGACGCCGCCGCCTGCGCCGGCGCCGCCTGCTGTGGCCCAGGTGCAGAAAAAGACGCGCGTTGGGGAGGGATGGGGGGAGCTGGAGGGCGGGGTCGGGCGCGCCGCTCGCCGCGGCGAGCGCGGCGCACGCCGCCGGCGCGGGCGAGCGCCTGCCGGCACCTCGGCGGGGTGGGCGCCCTCCTTATAGCAGCGGCGGCGCGCCGCGGCCGCGATGGGGGTGCCGCGCCGGGTCGCCCGCGGCGCGGGCCGCCGCGCCCGCGCCGCCGTCTCGCCAACGCCCCCCCCCCCCCCTCCTCCCCAGCCCATGCCCTCGCCGTCGGCGCCCGCGCCCGCGCCCGCCAAGCCGGCGTGGAAAGTGGTGCGTGCCGGGGGGCGTGTGGGCGACCGATGCGGCGCCGCGCTTTTCGGCGGGCTGCCGACCCACGCGCGACCCACCCACCCTCAGCCGCCCTCGCCCGTCGCCGCCGTCGCCGCTGTTGCGGCTGCCGGGGCCAGCGGGTCGCCTGCTTGGCCCAGTTTGGGGGACGCTGCGGCGCCAGGCAAGCGGGCCGAGCCGGCGGCCGAGCCGGCGGCCGAGCCGGCGGCGGCGGCGCCCGCGCCGCCCGCCGCGCCCGCCGCGCCCGCGCCGCCCGCCCCTCGCCGCAAAAAAGGCGCCAAAACGCTGGACGGCGGCGAGGCGGGGCCGGCGCCCGAGGGAGGCGCCGCGGCGGCGGCGTCTGCCGCCGCCGCCGCGCCGCCCGCCGCGCCGCCCGCCCCTCCTCGCGCCTCGTCCACCGACGGCGGCCGCGGCGGCCGCGGCCGCGGCCGCGGCGAGGGCCGGGGCGAGTCGGCCGGCCGGGCCTCGGGCCGCGGCGAGGGCAGGGGCCGCGGGCGCGGCCGCGGCCGCGCGCCGCGCGCCGCCCCCTCCTACGGCGTCGGCTACGGCGCGCCGCCCCTCTTCTTCGCGCCGGGCGCGCCGGGCGCGCCGGCCGCGCTCTTCTACCCGCCGGCCGCGTTTGGCCTCGTCCCGGCGGGCGCGGGCCGCGCCGGCGCGGGCGGCGCCCCCACGCTCGCCACCCTGGCCGGCCTCCCGCCCCCGCCCCTCGCCGAGGCCGTGCGCGCCCAGCTGGAATACTACTTCTCGGGCGCCAACCTGTGCAAGGACATGTTTTTGCGCTCCAAGATGGACGACGACGGCTGGATCCCCGCGCGCGTGGTGGCCGCGTTCAACCGCGTCCGCGCGCTCGCGCCGGACGCGGGGTCGATGCTGGCGTGCGTCGCGGGGTCGCCGGTCGTCGAGGTGAGCCAGGACGGCACCCTGCTGAGGCCGCGCGCGGGGTGGGCGCAGTGGGTTCTCCCTGTGGCCCAACGCGACCCGCGCGCGCACGCGGCCATGTTGCCCGTCGTCGTACCGGCGGCGGCGGCGGCTGCTGTGGCGGCGCCCGCGGCGCCCGCGCCGGCCGCGCCCCGCCCTCGCCCCGCCCCCGCGCGCCCCGCCGCCTCCCCATCGCTGCACGCCGACCCCGTGTTTGCGCTCGACGAGGACGCCGGCGCGGACGCGTCCCCCGCGTCGCCGGCGCTCGGCCGCACACGCTCCTCCGTGCTTGCCGACGCCGACGTCGCCCGCCTCGTCATCGTCAAGCCGGCGGCGGGTGGAGGCGGTGGCGTGGCGGCGGTTGAGGCGGCGCCGGCGCCTGCCTCGCCTGCCCCCCCCCCTCCGCTCGCCGTCCCGCCGTCGCCGCGCGCCGACGCGGCCGCCGTCACGGAGATCGCCGACGGCCTCGCCGCCCTGGGCGCCGCCCTGCGCGCGAGGCGGCGCAGCAGCGGCGGCGGGGAGCCAGCGCCCGCCGCACGCGCCGCGCCACCGTCGCCCCTCCCCCCGCCCTCGCCCTCGCCCGCGCGCGGCTTTTACGCCGAGTCGGGGCCCGGGATCGGCTGGGTGCTGCCCGCGCCGGCGTCCGCGTCCCCCAGGGGGCCCCCGCCCGCCGACACCGACGAACCGCCCGCCGCGCGGTCGGTCCCGCTCCCCGACTTTCCGCACGCCGCGCGCGCGTCCCTCGACGCGCGTGGCTTCCGCCACATCCCTTACGACGCCTGGCGGTCGCGCTGCCTGGCGGAGCGGGCGGCTAAAGGGCCGGGGGCCGCGCCAGAGTACGCCGCGCTGCTCCGCTTTTGGTCGCACTTTCTGCGCGACCGCTTCAACCCCGCCATGTACGCCGAGTTTGCGGCCTGCGCCGCCGCGGACGCGACAGCGGTCGTGGCCCCTTCTAGGTACGGCCTCGAGTGCCTCTTCCGCTTCTACAGCTACGGCCTGGAAGCGCGCTTTGATCCTTCCCTCTACTCGGATTTCGAGGCCGCCGCCCTCTCCGACCTGGCCGCCGGCCACACCGGCGGCCTGGAAAAGCTGTGGGCGTTCCACCACTATGCCGGGCTGCCGCCGGGGTGTGGGGTTGGTGTGGGGCCCGAGGTAAGGCAGGAGAGGAGGTGGGGGCCGCCGCCCCCCTGTCCCCCTTGCGCGGCCGCTGCTGATGCACACAATATATTTCATGCTAATACCGACGCGCTCCCGCGTGCTGAGGATGCGATATACCAAACCAAGATCTGTTCTGAGGCGCCGAGAGACGGGCGAGGCGCGGGGCGGCGCGCGCGCGCGCGCTTGCCGACCCTGCATCCCACCCCACCGCCCCCCCCTCGCCAGGTCAAGCGACTGCTGGAGACAAAGTACCGCACCCTGGACGACTTCCGGGCCGAGGGCCGCGCCAACGGCGCCGGCGGCGGCGCGTGACGCGCGCCGCGCGCCGCGCTCCCCGCCCCTTGTCCATGTTCATATCAACCTGCTCGCCGGGTCGGCGTTTCGATTTGGGGCTGGGGCACAGAGAGAGAGAGAGGGAGGGGGGGGGGGTTGAGGGGGTTGAGTGTTTTTGGCGGGCGTGCGCGGGGGGGGCGACTCTCTCCCCGCCTCGCCGGGGCGACGAGTGCAACCAATCCACAGACACACGCACACATGGAGCGCCCGAAAAAGTCGCCCCTCCCCCCCGCCCCTCGCTCGTTCACTCGACCGGCGAGCGCCGCGGGCGGCACGCCTTGCGCCCCTTGCACGCGCACCGGGCGTCCGCCGGCCGGCCGCACGCGAGCCAGCCCGAGCGCCAGGCGGCGGACGCGGTGGAGCCGGCGGCAGCAGCGGCGGCGGCGTGGGGCGCCGAGCGCGCCGACGCTGCTGGCGTCGCCGCCGCGCTCCCCGCGCCCGCCGCCCCCACCATTTTCGCGCACGCGCGCGCCAGCCGCACGCGTGGCGGTAGCGGCACCGCTTGGGGCGCTGTCGGCGGCCGCGCCGGCGCCGCCGGCGCAGCGTCGGCGCGGCGCGGCGGCGGCGGGAACCCCGCCGCCGCGCGCAGCGTCGCCGCCTTGCACTGCAGCGAGCACAGGGCCCACCCCGAGGAGACGGCGGCGCCGCACCAGGCGCAGTCGCCCGGCTGTGGGGGCGGGGAGGGGGCGCCGGCGGAACCGCCGCCGCCGCCTCGCGCGGCGCCGCCCCCCGGCTTCGCGCCGAGGAACGCGACGCGGTGCCCGTTGGTCATGTAGGGCTGCACCCCGGTCGTGTCCATGGCGCGGGCGACGTCGGACAGGCGGACCACGTCGCGGTAGACGTTGCGGCGGACCTTTGAGAGGGGCAGGGAGAGGGTGGGTGGCGGCGAGAGCGCGCGCGCGCGCTCCCCCTCCCGCGAAACGCGACCCCCCTACTCCTCCCCCTCCACCTCCCACCTGCTGCACCGTATGCCCAGCATGCGCCCGCAGGCACAAGCCGCACAGGGGGGCGCCGCAGTCCGCGCACCAGTGCGAGCGCAGCGACCGAGCGGTCGCGGGCGCCGCGCGGGCGCCCGCCGGGGGGGGCGGCGCGTGGTGGTGCATGGGGCAGGGGTCGAAAAAAGTGTGCGCCATCATGGCCAGGACCCAGTCCGGGACAGGGGCGGCTGCGGCTGCGGTGCTGGTGGGGGGGGGGGGGGGTAGGGGGTCGGCCAACGGCCGGCGTTACCCGCGGCCGCGGCCGCGGCCGCCCTCGCGCGCGCCCGATTGATGCCCTCGCACCATGCCGGGTCGGCGTCAAGCGCCTCCGGCGCTCCCGCGGGCGCGCCCGGCGGCGGCGCCCGCGCGGCAGGCGCGGCAGCCGTCATGGCTCCCGGGCGCTCGCGCGCGCCCCCGCACGCGACCGTTGGCGGCGCCAGGGTGGCACTCGACCGGCGCGCTGGCCGACGCCACGGCCGGCGCGGGTGTGGGCGTTTCAGCGGCCGCCGCGCGCAGTGCCGCGCCGACCGCCTCCCTCTCCCCACAACTCCTCCACCATGGGTCGCCGCGGCCCCACCAAGCACCTCAAGCGCCTCAATGCGCCCAAGCACTGGATGCTGGACAAGCTGGGCGGCATCTTTGTGCGTTGGGAGGCTGGAGAGTCGGGGGCGGCGGGGGCGGCGCGCGGGCGGCGGCCGCGCCTCCGGCTGGCGCCTGTCGCCCCAGCCACAGGCCGGCCATCAACGCGCGCGTGTGCGGCGGGGAGGGCGTGCAAGGAGGCGCCCGCCGCAGCCTGCGCGGCGCCGCCGCGCGGCGGCCGCCGATCGCGGCCGACGCCCCCCTCTTCCCCAGGCGCCCAAACCGTCGCCCGGCCCCCATAAGTCGCGCGAGTGCTTGCCTCTGGTCGTCATGCTGCGCAACCGGCTCAAGTGAGGGCGGGGAGAGGGTGGGGAAGGCGGCGCGCCGCGGCGGCGGCTTTGGGGGGCACGGGGGCCGTGGCGCGCCTCTCGCCCGCGCCCGCGGCCGCGCGATCGAGCGATCCGGTCGCCGCGCCCGGGCCGGCCGCGATTGGCGCGGGCGCGGGCCGGAGGCCGCCGCGCGGCGGCCGGCCGCCGCCCGCTCCGCGCCGCGCGGCCCCGCCGCGGCCTCTCGCCCGCCAGCCGCCCCCCGCGCGGCGCACCCTGGATCGCCCGCGCGTCCGAGAGGAGCGGCGAGGCCGCAGGGCCCCCGCGCGGCCCCCGATCTCGCCCCCACGCCGCGCCGCCCACCACCCCGCCCCCTCCCCTCCAGGTACGCCCTGACCGGCAAGGAGGTCGTCTCCATCCTCATGCAGCGCCTCGTCAAGGTCGACGGCAAAGTGCGCACCGACGCGACCTACCCCGCGGGCCTCATGGACGTCGTCTCGATCGACAAAACCGACGAAGCCTTCCGCCTCGTGTACGACACCAAGGGCCGCTTCGTCTGCCACCGCGTCGGCAAGGAGGAGGCGGCCTACAAGCTGCTCAAGGTCAAGCGCCAGCAGACGGGGCGGGGCGGCGTGCCGTACGTGACGACGCACGACGGCCGCACGCTGCGCTACCCCGACCCCGACGTCAAGGTCAACGACACGCTCGTCTTCGACATCGCGACCGGCAAGCCGACCGGCGTGCTCAAGTTCGACGTCGGCACGCTCGCCATGGTCGTCGGTGGCCGCAACCAGGGCCGCGTCGGGACGGTCGTCCACCGCGAGAAGCACAAGGGCTCGTTCGACATCGTGCAAGTGCGCGACGCGGCGGGGCACGAGTTTGCGACGCGGCTGTCCAACGTCTTTGTCATTGGCACCGAGGGGAAGCCGCTGATTTCGCTGCCCAAGGGGAAGGGTGTGCGGCTCACGATCCTGGAGGAGGCGGCCAAGCGCGCGGCGTGAAGAGGGGAGGAGGGTGGCCGCGCGTTCTGTGGTGGGTGGTGTCTGTGCAACCCCGGGCGAGGGTCGCAACAACGAGAGGGAGGGAGGGAGAGCGTGAGGGGGACGGGCGAGCAACGACGCTCGTGCCCTCACACTCCTGCCGCGCGCGGCGAGTCTCCCCACTTGCGCCGCACTCCGCGCCCGCCGTCCCGTCGCCATGGGCAAGGCGGAAAAGGGCACGCCCAAAGAGGTGCGGCGGAGGCCGATGCGGCGGCGCACCGCGGCGCCCGCGGCGCCCGCGGCGCCCGCCGCCGGCGCCGGACGCTGGGCGAGGGCGCACGCTGCCGGCCTCGGCGACTCCCACCCCCCATCCCTCTATTCCCCAGGTCGCCAACCGGTCGAAACAAAAGGGCCTCCAACGCCTGCGCTGGTACTGCCAACTGTGCGGCAAGCAGTGCCGCGACGAAAATGGATTCAAATGCCACCTCGGGTCGGAGAGCCACCGGCGCCAGATGGCGCTCTTTGGCGAGGCGGCAGACAGGATCGTCGACGACTACTCTCTCCAGTTCGAGGCCGCCTTCCTGGACCTCATGCGGCGCACGCACCCTTTTTCCCGCGTCGGGGCCCAGGTCAGAGGAGGGAGCGGGGGAAGAGGGGGGTTGGGGTGACCAGAGGCACCCCCCTGCCGCCCCACACCACCTCATCACCGCCTCCTCTCTCTCCCTCTCCATCCACAGATAATCTACAACCAGTTCATCCAGGACAAGGACCACGTGCACATGAACGCGACCCGGTGGCACACGCTGACCGATTTCGTGGCCCACCTCGGCCGCACCGGCAAGTGCCGCGTGGACGAGACCGAGGAGGGCTGGTTCCTGATGCTCGTCGCGGCCGACAAAGCGAAAGCGGCGGCGGAGGCGGCCCGCGCCAAGCGGGAAAAGGCGGAGCGCGACGACGCAGCGCGCGCGGCGGCCGCGGTCGCGGCCCAGGCCGAGCGCGCGGCGAAAGAGGCGGCCGGGAAAGAGGGTGACGGGAACGCTGCCGTCTCGCACGAGCTGGTGCGGTGCGAGGGCGAGGCGCCGGTGCGGGTCGCGGTCGCGGCCGCGGCGCGCGGCGCGCGCGCGCCCGCGCCGCCGCCCGCCTTTGGCGACGACGGCGAGGGCGACAACGACGCGGCCGCCGCCGCCGCCGCCAAGCGCGCGCGCCCCCTGAGCAAGCTGGAAGAGGTCATGGCGCGCGAGACGGCCGCCAAAAAGGCGCGCGAGGACGCGGCCGCGGAAGCCGCGCCGCCGGCCCCCGCCGCCGATGACGCCCCCTGGATCGCGCCTGGACTCGTCGTCAAGCTGGTCGCCAAAGAGCTCAAGGGCGCGGGCCTGTACAAGGCCAAGGCGGAGATTAAGAGCGTCGCGGGGCACGTCGCCACCGTGGCCACCCTCGACACCGGCGCCGTGCTCAAAGTGGACCAAGCGCACCTGGAAACCGTGCTGCCCGGCGTGGGCGGGCGGGTGGCGATCGTCGCCGGCCCTGGCGGCCGCGCGCGCCGCGCGTCGCTCGGCCACCGCGGCGCGCTCGCGGCCATCGACGAGGCCGCCTTCCAAGCCCGTGTCGTGCTCGACGCGGGCGGGGACGACTGGTTTGAGTACGACCACATTTGCAAGGTGGTTGGCAGCGGGCGGCGGTAGGTGGGAGGGAGGAACGAAAAACTTTACTGCAAACGCACTCTCTCCTCTGCTCTCTAGCCCCACGCGCCCGCCGCGTCCAGCCTCCCCTCCCAGTCAAACGGCTCGTTGGGCGGCGGCGCGGCGAGCCCGGACGGTCTCCCCGCGCCCGCCGTCGCCGCCGCGCGCCGCGCGAGCGCACCCGCCGCCGCGCCCAGCCACGGCACGTCGGCCAAGCGGGCGGACGATTCGACCGCGGCCGCCGCGGCCGCCGCGATGTGGCCGCCGACAAGGGCGGCGGGCAGCTCGCGCGCGGCGGCGCGCCAGTCGAGGGCCGGCCGGTCGGCGCGCGTGAGCCGCACGGCCAGGACGTCGTCGTCGCCCGCGCCGGGGGGGGCGAGGGCGCGGGCCGCCATGCTGCCGGCGCGCAGGGCTTTGACGGGGACACCGACGCGGGCGTCGAACGCGGCCGCGTCGCCCGCGTCGGCCGAGCCCCACAGAGCGAGGGTCACCGGGACGCCGCCCGGGGGGGTCAAAGTGGCGTCCAGCCGCCGCACGCGCGCGACACCCCCCCTGAAGAGCGTGAGGCGGGCGGGCGACGTTGTGAGCGACGCGCGGCGGCCGGCCGCGGTGAAGAGGCCGCCGGCGGCCGAGCCGAGGGTGGCCAGTCCGAGGACGGACGCCAAGGTGCCGGCAACCCCGACCGGGTGCACGGAGACGGCAACGGGGTTGAGCAACACGTCCAGACTCCGCGCGGGGAGGCGGCCGCCGGGCGGCCAAAGCGCGACGCGCGCGGCGCGCGCGCCGGCGGGGCGGGCGGCGAGCGCAGCGTCGGCGTCTTCCTGCACCAGGAGCGCCTTGGGGTCGAGCATGGGCAGAGAGATGGGGCCGGGCGGCGAGTCGAGCGCGTCGGCGGCGGCGGCGCCGCCCCTCTCCCCGGCCTGCGCCGACACCGCGACCACCGCCGCCAGGAACGGGTGCAGCCGCTCCAGCAGCAGGCGGGCCAGGGAGTCGGTCAGGTCGGCGGCCGCGGTCACGGGGCGCTCGAGCAGCACGCCACCCGCGACGCGCCACCCGCGCGCGCGCACGGCCCCCGCGTCGGCGTCGAGCGCGAGCGCGAACGGGACGTCGCCCGGCCGCGCCATCCACCACGCGCCTCCCTCGCCCGCGAGCGACGCCGGCGCGGCCGCCAGCGCGGTCGCGCCCGCGGCCGCGTGGGCGCGCGCGGAGCGGCCAAGCGCGGAGCCCACGATTTCTGGGAGGGCCAGCGACCCGTCGACGACAGACACGGAGATGAGGCCCGCCACGTCGATCGATCCTTCAATCTTCAGGACGACGACCTCGGTGGTTGTCTTGTCGGCGGCAGAGGCGGGGGCAGCGGCGCGCGGCGCGGGCGGCTCGCCCGCCTGCGGCGCGTCCGAAACGATGCCCACGCTCGCCAGCAGCGACACCAGGCGCAGGCACCCATCATCCCCATGCGTCCAATCAACGAACGGCGATTCCACGGTCAGGGACGCGAGGTGGCCGTCGGCGCGCGAGCCGACGAGGACGCGCGCGGCGGCGCGCCACACCAGGGCCGCCAGCGACGTGTCGGCCGTCACCGAGCCCAGGCCGGCCACGCGGCGGCCGTCGGACAGGGAGAGGTCGACGGAGACCGAGGGGTGGGAGGAGAGCAGCGCGCGCAGCGGCGCGCGCACTTTCAGGTGGCCGCGGACCACCAGGCGGCCCACACCGGCCAGCGTGCCTCGCCCGCCAAGCACGGCATCGATGGCGTTGAGAGCACAGAAAGGGGCGCCGATGAAGAGCAGGAGGAGGGCGACGCGGGCGGGCGTGTCGAGCGCGCGCAGGAGGGCGGCGGGGCCGAGGACCACGGCCGCCGCCGCCGCCGCCAGGGCAGCGGGACGGCTGGCCATGCGCGCGGCCATGGCGGCGCGCAGGCGGGAGTGTGTGGGCGGCGGCGGCGGCGCAATGGCCGGCGCCCGCCCACTCCTGGCCGGGCCGCCTCCCTCCTGGCCAGCGCCGCGCCCACCGATGGAGGCGCAGCCGCCATCGCCGCCGTGTTCCGCGAGCGATGGCTGGCAGGGCCGCATAGCCTCCAAACTAGGTGGAGCAACCGCGGCCGGTGCCGCCGCGGGCGCCTTTCTCGCCCTCCTCCACGCGGGCCCTTTACCCCGCTTCGTGATCGGCACCGCGGGTTCGTGCGCGCTGGCGGCGGGCGTCTTTTCGTGCGCACAGGAAGCCGCGCGCGCAGCGCGCTGCGCCGCCGGCCCCGCCAACTCGGCGTTTGGAGGCGCAGTGGCCGGCTACGCGCTCACCGCCATCCACACCGGGTCGCGCCCGCGCGGCGCCGGCGCCGCGCTCGTCGCCGCGCCGGCGGCCGCCGCAGCGCACACCGGCCTCGACTGGGCGACGCAGGGACGGGGCGTGCTGCGGCCCACGCTGGAGAGGATCGGACTGCTCGACCTGGACGCCGAGACGCGCGCGGCCAAGGAAGCCGCCGCGACCGCCGCGCACGCTGCGGCCGTTGAGGCCGCCGGTCAACCCCTCCCCTGGTACCTCTCCTGGCTCCCCATGCGCCGCCTTACGCCGGACGAGGTGGTCGCCCACCGGGCTCGCAAGGGGGCCGAGTTCCGGGCCGCGCGCGACGCGGCGGCGGCAGGCGGGCTCTGGGCCGCGGTGGAAAAGGCGCGCGACGAGAGGGGAGAGGGAGGGCGGTGATGGCGCGTGCACTGTCGAACGAACACTGATCTACTTGCACGCCGGGACGAGAAAGGGTGGGAAAGCCCGCGCCCCCATCCCCTTTTCCCCCTTTCTCCATCAGTCGCTTCCCGCCGACCCCAGAAACGCCGCCAAATCGTCCGCCGACGCCGACTCGCCCGCGCCCAGCATGGCGGCCACGGTGCGGGAAACGAAGATGAAAAGGAGGCCGCCCAGGACGACGACGACCGCGGCCGACTTGGGCTTTTTCAGGGCGGCCGCCACCGGTTGGGCGGCCGTCGCCGCCGTGCCCAGCAGCACGGAAAAGAAGTAGGAGCCGTAGCGCGCGACATTGGTCCAAAAGGATTCCTAGAGAGGAACGAGAGGGAAGAGGGTTGGGGAGGTCGACGTCGGCACGGCGCCGCGCCCGCAGCGCATCCAACAACCACGCCTCCACCTCTCTTCCTCTCTTCTCTCTCACCCCTTCGGCCAGCTGGGCGATCGCCTCGCTCGGGTGCTGCGCCGAGGCCAGCGCGTCCGCCGCGGCGGCCGCGAGCGCGGGGCCGGCGCCGGCCGCGGTCAAGCCGGCGACGACGGCGACCGCGATGGCGACTCGGGCGACCGGGGGAGGGGCGGCGCGAGGCGTAGATGTCGCAGACGGCCGTGCCGCCGCGCGCGCAGGCGCGGCAGCGCGCCGGGCCGTGGTTGTTGCGAGGGCCGGCATTGCGGGACGCAGACCTCCAGCGCTGGTGCGGGCGGGCGCGGGCGGCCTGGAGAGTGGACACGGGTGCGCCGCCCGCCGCCGCCCCACTTCCGCGGCCGCCGCGCCCCCCATTGGGCGCGCCCACCGTCACTAGAGCGCCAGTGCTTGCACTCACGCCCACCCCGCCACCCTTATGACGTCGGACGCCCCCGCGCCGTCGGGCGCCGAGGCCGAGGCGACCTTTGCGCTCGAGGGCGAGGACCACACGCTCGCCAACGCGCTGCGCTTTCACCTCAACAAAAAGTGAGCCCGGGGAATGGGGAACAAGGGTGGCGGGCGCGGCAGAGGCGCCGGGCCGCCGCGCCGACCGCCGTCCCTCCTTCCTCCCCTCTAGCCCCGACGTCGCGTTTTGCGGCTACTCGATTCCCCACCCCTCTGAGAAAGTGGTCAACCTGCGCATCCAGACGACGGGCGCCACCTCCGCCGCGGCCGCGCTGCGCCAGGCGGCGGTGGATTTAAAGGCCGCCGCGACGACGCTGCGCGACGTGTTTGCGGCCGCGTGCGAGGCGGGCGAGGCGGGCGCGGCCATTGACGGCGCGCCGCCCGCGGTGGTGCCGCCCAAGTGAGGGAGGAGGGGAGGGGGGGGGGGGACTCGTTGTTGTCTGTTATTCTTCCGTGTGCCATGCGTTGCGCGCTTGCACGAAAATGTGGTCAAGCATGCGCCATGGTTATGCGCCATGGTTCCCTTCCCCCTGCGCGGCGGCCGCGGGCGTTCCTCGCGCGCGAACGGGATCCACCCACGCCGCCTCCCCCCAACACCCCCCCCCCTCCCTCCCCTACTCGCGCTTGCCGCCGCCGTCGACCTCGAGCGCCGGCAGCGGCGCCTTCCCCCCCCCCAGGGCCGCGATGCCCGACCCCCCTTTTTCGAGGGTCGAGTACTCGGACTCCGCGTCCGCCTCGCTGTACGCGAACCGGGCGGCGGCCGGGCACGGCCGGAACAGGAGGGCGACCGCGGCCGTGAACGCGGCGTCGAGGGCCACCCAGAACGCGGTGTGCACCCACTCGAGCCGCCAGCGCGCGGCAAAAGGGTCGGTCACCTTCGCATAGGTCTCGTACGCGGTGAACGCGATGGACGCCCACACCATGACGGCCAGCGCGTTGGTGAAGCGGCGGTAGAGGTCGAGCTTGGCCGCCGCGCGGCGGGCCGCGACGGTGGCCAGCGTTTTGGAGAGCGAGGAAAAGAGCCACAGGACGCACACCGCGTCCAGGGCCGCGACGGGCAGGCCGAGCAGGGCGCGCGCGCCGCCGGTGAGGTCGTCGACTTGGCCGACCGAGGTCAGGGCGCCGAGCGCGCTCGCGGCGACCATGTAGGTGCCGCACAGCGCCGCCAGCTTCCCTTTGGCGGCCCCCAGCGACGGCGTCACAGCCCCCGTCCCCATGGCCACCGCGAGCGCGACCCCGCGGCAGAGCGTGCGCCGCGCGCAGCCGACCGCGACCGCGGCGAGCGTCGTCGCAGCGGGGCGGTGGCCGACGCGGTTGAAATGGGCGTAGTCGCCAAACCACATGGCCTGTTCGATCAGCCCCAGGGCGATGACGGCGGCGATGGCGTGCTGGAGGGGGCCGACGTCGGCCCACGAGCGGGCCGACGCGGCAGCCCACACCACGGCCAGGAGCGCGTAGGCCGCGGTGGCGACCGCGAAGAAGCGGACGTAGGGAATCATGGCGCCGGGCAGGAAACCTGAGGAGAAAGAGGGTCGTGGGTGGGCGGGGTGGCCGGCGCGCGCGCGCGCCGCCGTCGCTCCCCGCGTCGCTCGCGCACCGGTCGGATTCTTCCACTCGGTCGCGCCGTCGACCGTGACCGCGGCCAGGTCTTCGTCGCAGGTGACAAACCAGAGGTAGTACATGCCCTGTGGAGAAAGAGGGGGGGAAGGAAAGGAAAGGGTCGACGCGCGCGCGTCGGCCGCGCGGCGCGACCACCCGCCACCTCTCTCCTCTCTCCTTCTCCTACCGATTTGTCAATTGTGATCGCCTCCTCCCACGAGTAGGCCACGGTGTCGTTGTTCTCAAAGTAGATGTCGATCACCTTGGGCCAGCCGTCGTCCTTTTTTTGGTAGATGAGGCGGTCCTGGTGGCATTTCGTTTTCGGCACCAGCTCCTTGGTGCAGCAGTAGCGGTGGCCGGACGGGGTGGGGTAGCCGATGAGGTCACGGTCGCCGACTTCAAAGATGACGGCCTGAGACGGGGGGGAGGCGGGGAGGGGGGTGGGTGCAAGGGTGGCGGGTCGGCGCGGGCTCGCCCCAGAGCTCGCCCGGCGCCCTCTCTCCCTCCCGCCTCCCTGTTGCCGACCTGCACAAGCCCTGTGAAGCCTTCGTCCGCGTCGAAGCGGGACGCGACGGCGTCGGGGCGCGAGAACTCGAGCTTGGTCAGCTTGATCTCCGACTGACCGTTGGCGACGCCGGGCGCGATCTGGCCCCAGGTGCCCCACTTTTCGATGGCCTGGAGATGGGGGAGGGTAAAAGTGGTGGGCGGCGTGGTGGTGGACGGTGGCTGGGGCGGGCGAGAACGGCGCGCGCGCGCGGCGCGCGCGAGCCAGCCCGGCTCGCCGCGGCTCGGTTTGCCCGAAGAAAGCAAGGTCGCGACCCTCCCTGCAGCCGGGACTCGGTCGCGGCGGCGCGGGGAGCTCGGGCGGGCCGCGTGGATCGCCGCGCCGGGCCGCGGCGCGCAGCGCTGCGCCTCGCGCGCGCCCCCCACCCCAATCGCGCCCCGACTGGCGCGCCCAAATGTGAGCCGCCCGTGGCACGAGGCACGGCGGCGCGCCTCGACGAGCCACGACCCCCCCGCCCCTTCCCCCGCCCATCTTGCACCACCCTCCCCACCTCTTTCGTGGACGCGTACAACCCTTCCCGCCCGCCGCGGAAGATGTAGGCGTCCCCGACCGAGTAGAAGTACTCGTTGTCGTACGCGTGGATGGAAGCGGCCGCGGGCGCGGCGAGCGCGACCGCGGCGAGCGCGGCGAGCGCGAGGCGCGCCATTGGGGGGGGGGGAGGGGGGGGTCGCTCCGGGGAGGGCGCGCGGGCGGGCGCGGCGGGGGCGGGCGCGGCGGTGCGTGTGTGACGCGGCGCGCGGCGCGAAATTAAATCACGGAGGAGCCCGCCCGTCGGCGCGCCAAGCAGTCCAGGCCCCGCCCGACACGCGCCGCCACGCCCGGCGCGCAGAGTGCTCAGTCTACCGCCCACGGGCGGACGGCGCGAGCAGTTTCGAGGCTGGTGGCTTGCCGCTACCCAACTGACGTCACTCCTCCCTGCCCCCAGGCCGCCGCCCGGCCGCCGCCCGCGCCCAACTCCCACAGACGCAGCTCGCACCCCTTCCGTCACCCCCTTCTTCATGGTAGGCGACCTGCAGCCCCCCGCCGCCGACGCCGAGGCGGCGGCCGCGCTCGCCGCGACGCGGGGCGCCGTCTTCGTGCTCGAAGGCGCCAGCCTGGAGACGGCCAAAGTCGGCAAGGTGAGGGCTAGAAGAGTGGAGGGGCGGTAGAAAGGGTGGGGAGGCAGGCGCGCCGCCGGCCGCCGCATGCGCCGCCCACCCCGGCGACTTTGGGGCGCCACTCACACCAACGATCGACTCCCACATCATCAGGCCTATGTACTGCTCAACTGCGACGACCACGCGACGTTCCTGCGCAAACACTCGCGCGACCCCGCGGCGCTGCGCCCGGACATCGCGCACCAGGCCCTGCTCGCCCTGCTCGACAGCCCGCTCGCCAAAGCGGGCAAGATCAAGGTCAGGAGGGGAGGGAGGTGGGGTGTCGAGCGCGCCAGGGAGGGGACAGACGAGAGAGGCCGCGGGCTCGCCCTCCTTCCCTCGCACCCACCCCTCCGCATCGCACGCACCAGGCTCTCTACATCCACACCTCGAAGAATGTGCTCATCCAGGTCAACCCGGCCGTCCGCCTCCCCCGCACGTTCAAGCGGTTTTGCGGCCTCTTTGTCCAACTCCTGCACAAGCTCTCCATCCGCGCGTCCAACGGCCCTGACAAACTGTTGCGCGTGATCAAGGGGCCCGTGGAGAAGCACCTGCCGCCGGGGGCGCCCAGGGTGGCACTTTCTCGGGTCGCGCCGGACGCGGTCGGCCTCAAATCGTTTGCCGCGTCCCTGCCCGCCGGCGCGACGCCCGTCTTTGTCGTGGGCGCCCAGTCGCACGGGCAGGCGGTCGCGCCGTACGTGGATCGCTGGGTGTCGATCTCCGAGTTTCCGCTGTCGGCCGCGTGCGTCCTGTCCCGCATCACCGGAGCGCTGGAAGACGCGTGGGGCATCAGCTGATTTGTTGGGTGGCGGGGTGGGGGCCATGTGACTGATTTGGCGCAGCGAGAGCGGGAGGGAAGCAGAGCGAGCGCGCCGCGACGGCAGTCGCCACAACTGCGCCCCTCCACCCCGCTCACCCACCCCTTCCCACCAACCATGGTGCAGCGCGTCACCTACCGCCGCCGGCACTCGTTCGCGACCAAGTCGAACAAGGTTCGCAAGGTCAAGACCCCTGGTGAGTCCTGAGTGAAGGGTGGCGGGGTGGGGGCGCTCGGGCGGGGTGCCGGGGCTCGCGTCGCGCCTGCCGGGGTGGCGGCGGGCCGGATCGGGGCGCGGGGCGGCCGCGGCGCGCGCGCCCGCACGGCCGCCGCCCGCGCGGCGACCGCGGGCGGCGGTTGCCGGCCGCCGGCGGCCGCGGCTCGAGTGCGACGGATGCGCGGGCCCCCGATGCGGCGGCGGCGTGCGTCAGAGCCGCCCCAGGCCGCCCGCGCGCCCGCACGGCCGCCGCACGCCCGAACCTCCCATCCCTCTCCTCAGGCGGCCGCACCGTGGTCCAGTACCTGCGCAAGAAGCCGTCCGCGCCCAAGTGCGGCGTGTCGGGCGTGGCACTGCAGGGGGTGAGTCGTTGAAGGAGGAGGCCGCGGGACGGCGGATCGCGGCGCGCGGCCCGCCCGCCTCGCGCGTCCTGCGACCCACCACCACCCCACACCTCTTCCTTTAGATCCCCGCCACCCGCCCCAAGGAGAACGGCGCCGGCCGCGTGGCCAAGCGCGCCAAGACCGTGCGCCGCGCGTACGGCGGCCACCTCTCGCACGCCGTCGTCAAGGAGCGCATCGTGCGCGCGTTCCTGGTCGAGGAGCAGAAGATCGTGAAAAAGGTGCTCAAGCTGCAGCAGTCCAAGGCCAAGTGAGGACAGGGCGGCCGAGGGGCCGCGCGCCCCCGTGCTTTTCCGCGCCACGCTCTGCAACACATTCCCGGTCTTTCTCTCCTCGGCGGGGCGGTGATGGCGGTAGCGTGGGGTGTCACAAGTGCGAAAGAAGGAAAAGGAGGCTAAAATAAGAAAGGGAGGGGGTCTCACGCTTTCCCGTGCACCCTCTTCAACGCCTCCACCGCGGCATCGTTGGGCGGCACGCCGTCCAGGCGCAGCGCGTCAAACGCGGCCCGCAGCTGGGCGGCAAAGTCGTCGGCGGGGGGAGGGGGCGCGGGCGCCTCGGCCTCCTCTTTCTGCGCCGCCCCCTTGCCGTCCTCGCCGCGCGCCTTGATCCAGGCCGCGCCGCCCGCCGTGCGCCCGGGGAGCGGGGCCGCGGCGGGCACCGGGGTTGCCCCACCGAGCGCGGCCGCGTCGGCTGCCGCGCGCGCTGCGGCCGCCGCGCGGCGCTCGGCCGGCACCGCCGCCGCGAGCCGCGCCGACGCGGCCGCGAGCGCCTCCCGGACCGCCCCCACCTCCACCCCCGCCCGCCGCTCGGCCAGCACGCCATCGTCCACCACCGTGTAGCGCCGGGTGACGTCGACCGCGGCGCCGTCGCCAAACGCAAACACCCACGCGGGCGCCTTCCCCCACCCGCCCTCGTACACCAGGGGCTCGTCCGCCATCGCCTCGCACGGGTCGCAGTGCAGCCATGTGGCACCGTCTTCGTCCCATACCTCGCACCAGACGTGGTCCGAGGCGTCCACGACGAAACGGGTGGGGAGCCCCGCGGCCGCGGCGACTGCGGCAAATGCGTTGGCCCACTCGCCGCAGCGGCCGCGGCGGGTGGTCATCAGGGTGGGTACATCGTTGTGGCTGAGGATCGAGGGAGGAGGAGGGTGGGCGCAGCGGGCAGCGGCCGAGGCGGTCCCTGCCTTGCTCCCTCTTTTCACTCACCGGGGAAAGCGGACCGTCGCCGCGCACGCCGCGCACGCGTACTTTTCCACGCGGCCGCACTCTAGCGCCGCCTCCTCGGCGGTGGGCGCGGCGTCGCCGACGAGCGTCGTCGCGGGCGTCGCGCAGCGCGGGCAGGGCGGCGAGTCGACCCTGGGAGGAGGCGCGGGGTGTGGGCGCGCCCGCCAGCGCGCCCCGATCTCCAACGCGCCCCCACGCGGCACCAAGACGCTGGGCGCACCATTTGAAGAAGTCGTGTTTAAACCACGGCAGCAGCGCACCCAAAAGCGCGCGCGCCGGCGTCGCGGCAGCCGTGTCGGCCGCCGCTTTCGCTTTCAGGTCGTCCAGTGGCGCGGCCGCCGCGGCGGCGGCGAGGACCACGGGGTCGGCGTGCTGTGCGGAAGGTAGGGGGAGAGGGCGTCGGCGCGCGAAACCGCCGCCGCCGCCCCGGCTGCCCACGCCACCGCCGCCTCCACGCTCCATAGCGCACCTTGACCGCGATGGCGACACCGTACTGCACCTGCCCCACAAGCTCGGCCGTCGCGCGCACCGCGTCGGCCGCGCCAACCTCGGCCGCCAGGGCGGCGTCCTCCTCGGCCTGCAGCTGGCGGGCGAGAGCTTCGTCGGCGTCCATGTCGGGAGAGGGGTGGGAGGGCGGTCGCGGTGCAGGCGCGCCGCGGGGAGTGGGGACAGAGGCGCGCGATGGGGCGGGCGGGCCGCGCCACAGACCAGCGCGCCTGCACCTGCGCGCGCGCCCCGACCTCGCTGCGCCCGCGCCGGCCCGCGCCACCTCCCCGCGCCCTCCCGCCATCATGGCGGCCACGATTCCGTACGCCATGGTCTTCCCCACGCACCTCGTCGACGCCCTGGACGCCGCCTGGCTGGCGGACGAGCTACCGAGCGATGGTGGGTGGTGGATGGTGTGTGGAGCGGGCGTGGGCGGCGGCGTGCCGGGCGGCGGCGTCCCACCCTTTCCCCTCTCGTCTCGTCTCTGCAGACGTGCCCTTGCCGCCCGGCGTCGACCCGCCCACGGACGAACCGGACGATCTGGCGGCCGACGGCGGCCCGGACGAGGGCGACCGGTGGGGCGAGCTCGCGCTGGCGGATTTGACGTGATGGTGGTGTTTTTTCTTCGCCTGTTTTTGCTGCTTTTCTTGCCGCTCTCGCCCCCGCGCGTGCATGGATGGATGGTGCAACATCGCCGCCCGCCTCTCCCACCCCCCCTCCCTCTCTCCCATCACCGCCGCACGCCCCAGAGCGGGTTGCTCGCCGAGTCGCCCGGCGGCGGCGGCGGCGCCTGCGGCGCCTGCGGCGCGTACCCGGTGCCCGCATAGTAGTTGGGCATGACGCCAGGATGGGCGCCCGCACCCGCAGGCGGCGGCGCGCCCCACGCGGCGGCGTAGGGGGACGGCGCGTAGCCGGGAGGGGGCGGCGGCGGCGCGCCGTACGCCTGCTGCGCCTGCGGGGGCGCGACGCCGTAGTAGGCAGCGGCGGCGGGCGGGTACGCGGGTTGCGGCGGCGGCGGCGGCGGCGGATGGGCGTGGCCGCCGAACCCGAGCGCGGCAAACGTGGCGCCGAGGCCGCCGCCCCCACCCCCGCCACCGCGGCGCAGGGCCTCCACCAGGTCGTCCCGCTCCAGCCGCCGCGCGGTGACGTAGTCGGTGACTTGGCGGGCGAGGCCCGCCAGGGCGTCGCGCAGGGAGGCATAGAAGCGGGTGCCCTCGCCGAGGTTGTCCCTGAGCTCTTTGAACGCGTCCGCCCGCCCGCGCACGCCCGCCGCCGCGGCGTCGCACTCGGCGCGCCAAGCGTCCAGGGAGTAGGCGCGCGCGTAGGCGGTCTTGGCGGTGGCGATGGTGGCCAAAAGCTCCGCCTGTTTTGCGAGCGACTCGTCCGCGCGCGCCACGAGGGGGTCGTACTTTTTGAGCTCCGCCGCAAACAGCGCGTCCGCGGGCGCCCCTGCCAGCATCTTGGGGAGCGGGTTGTCGGCCGACCGCTCGGCGCGCAGCGCGTCTTCGACCGCCGCGCGCTCGGCCGACAGCGCGTCGACGGCGGCCAGGGCGGAGCGCAGGGTGGCGGCAGTCGCTGCAGAATCGTCCCCGGCGGTCGTCACCAGGGGCGGCGCGAGCTTGGGCAGCGCGGCGGCGGCCGCGGCGGGGGCCAGGCCGGCAAACGACGCCGCGTTGTCGCGCAGGCGCGCCGCCAGGCGCGCGTCCGACTCGCCCGCGGCCGCCAGGTTGGCGGCGTAGCCCGCGGTTTTTTCGCGCAGGGGCGCCGCGGCCGTCGACGACAGGGGGCGCGTCCAGCGGTCGCCGTGCGCCGACCGCGCGTCGCCGTCCTCGCGCGCTTCCCGGTCGAGCTCGCCTACCGCGCGCGCCAGGTCGGCCTCGGCCGCCGCGCGCGCCTGCTTGATGGAGGCGACCGCGTCGTCCAGGGACCGGGCGCCGCCGGCGTCTTGAATGGCTTCGAGCTCGCGGCGCAACCCCTCGGGCAAGCCTGCCGCGGCCCCCGCCGCGCCGCCGGCCAGCGGCGCCAGGCAGTCGGGCAGGTCCCACTCGCGGAGCTTGAGGCGCGCGTCGTCGGACGCGGCGTCCAGTTTGGCGGTGGCCGACCGGACGATGTCGTCGACGCGCGCCGTGTAGTGGCTGAGGGCTTGGGCCGAGCTGTCCGGCACGACCCCCGCAAACAGGCCGGTCGCCGCGTCGGTCGCGGCGTCCAGGTCGGGGGGGAGGGACGGCTTGACGAGGCGGGCGGGCGCGACGGCGTCGAGGTCGGCGAGCGCGGGTACGCGCTGGAGGTAGACCGTCGCGTTTTCGCGCTCGGCCTGGGCGAGGGCGGTCCCCAGGCGGGCGTCCAGGCCGGCCAGGGCGTCGACGAGCTCGCGGGCGCAGGCCTTGGCTTGCGCGCGCGCAGGCGCGAGCGCGGCCTGCGCGCCGCGCAGGCGCGCAATCTCCGGCGCGATGTCGTCCGAGGCGTGGAGAGCCGCGGCCGACGCGGCCCCAGCTTCGCCCGCGTACAGGCCGGCCTTGACGGCGGCGTGCACGGCCCAAGACTTGTCAAAATGGGAAGCCAGAGGCGGGGCGGCCAACAGACCGCCCACCTCGCCATACAGCTCGCCCGCCGCCGCCGCCAGCCTGGCCAGCACGGCCGGCTGTTTGCCGTCCAGGCGCGCCTTTTCGTAGGTGAGTTCCTGCGCTTGGGCCAGGCACAGCCTCTCGAGCATGCCCGCGCACTCCGGGCTCACGTCGACCGGCCGCGGCGGCGGCAGCGCGAGAGCGGGGCCATCCCGCAGCGCGCCGAAGGCGCCGGCCGCCTCCTGAAACTTTTTTGCGGCGTCGCGGAGGCCGGCGTCGGCCGCGCGGTCGGCCGCGAGCGCGGCTTGGGTCAGCGCGGCGCCCACGTTGAACAGGATCGCCGCTTTTTCCAGGTGGAGGCTCGGCCCTTCCGATTTCTTGTTCGCGCGGAACGCGTCGGACCAGGCGAAGGTGAGGTCGACCGCGCCGGCGCCCGCGCCGACCGGGAACCTTGTCTCGACCGCGCAGAGCGCGCGGTAGTAGGCCGTCAGCGCGGTGCGCAGATCGGGCAAGGAGCCTCCCAGCCCCGTCGCCGCGGTGCGCAGGGAGGCGAGTTGGCTCAAGTCCGAGTCGAGGTCGGCAACCACGGCCGGCGGGAAGTTGGCCGCCGCGTAGCGCGCGATGGGGGCTTTCACGTCGACCGCGTCCGCCTTTTTGCAGTGCACAGCGAGAAGAAATGAGGCGGGGGAAGGGGCGGGAGGGGGGGTGGGCGGCGACGCCATGGCGGTTCTGTCTGCGCCGTCGGCGCGCGCGCTCTGCGGGCTCGGGGCGGGCGGGCGGCCGCGTGCGCGTGCGCGTGCGCGTGCGCGTGCGGCCGGCGGGCGCGCGGGCGAGGCGAGAGTGACGGGCCCCGCTCGGCCGCCCGGCACCCGCGGCACACCCTCGAGCGGCCGCCCCACCGCCTGGACCATGGCCGCCGTCGTGCTGGCGGCCGCCCCGGTCGACCCCGGCTCCACGGGGTCGTATGTCGTGTCCGTCGCGCCCGCATGCGCGGCCGCCGGCGCACCGGCGCTCGTCGTCGCCGGCACCTCGTCCGGCGCGGTCGCCTGGTACGACCTGGGGGGAGCCAAAGGCTTGCCGCGCCTTGGCGGCGGTCGGCACGGGCTGGGACCGGTGGCGGTTGCGGGCGGCGGCCCTGCGGCCGCGCTGTCGGCGGGCGCCGACGGCGTGGTTGCGGCCTGGGACGCCCGCGCGTCCGGCCCCGCCCTCAAAATGGACGCCGGCGAGCCCTGCACGTGCGTCACTGCTTTGGGCGAGCACTGGGTTGTCGCGGGGGGCGGGGGAAGGGTCATGCTCTGGGACGCGCGCGCCGGCGGCCGCCGCGCGGGCGCCTTTGACGACACGCACGACGGCGACGTCACGGCGGTCGTGGGACACCCCACGCAGGCCAACGTGATGGCCAGTGGAGGCGTGGACGGCCTGGTGGCGGTGTGGCACGTCGACGGCGCAGTGACCGACGACGCCGCGTTTGCCGCGGCGCTCAACCTCAACGTCTCGGTCGACAGGCTGGGCTTTTGTGGCGGGAATGGCGACCCTGAACTCTGGGCCACGACCGGCGTGGAAGGCGTCGCGACGTGGGAGTGGGCCGAGGCGACCGACGAGGCGTCGGCGCGCGGCGCGGGCGCCGCGGCCGCGTTGGCCGACGCGCGGTCTGCTGCCGCGGCCGCGTCGGGCGGCGGCGCGCCGGCCGATTACATGCTGGGGTGCGTCGCCGACGGGGGGCGGCTGCTGCTGGCCGCGGGGTCGCACGCGGGCGCGGTCGCGCTGTTGCCGGTGGGGGGAGCGGCGTCGCCCGGCGGCGAGCCCCTGCTCGGCGCCCCGGCCTCCATCCTGTCGGGCGGCCACTCGGCCACCGTGCGCGCTCTCGCGCCCCTGGGCCGCGGGAGGCTGGCGACGGGCGGCGAGGACGGGCGGGTCGTGGTGTGGGGCGAGGCACGAACGCCGCCGCCCGCGACGCCCGCGCCGCCCCCCAAAAAGGCCAAAACGTGAGCGGGGGTAGACGATGATTTTGTTTGTTACAGTCGACGGTTTCACGCGGCCGGCAGCGGCGGCGGCGGAGGCGGCGGCGCCTCCGTGCCTCGTTCACGGCCTGAGGTCGGTCAAATCCACGATGTCGTACCCGTCCTCGTCGATGCGCTTGTACCCCACATTCTCCTGGAAGCCGCCCGCGCACACGACGTAGTCGGCCGCGAGTTCCGACAGCAGGAAGAGGCGCTGCGGGCGGCCGCCGCCCTCGGCGTCGAGCTCGGCCGCGGCGGCGGCGTCGGGGTCGGCCGCGATCTCGGCGCGGCGTTCGGGGGCGAACGCGTCGAGCGGGCCCAGGGTGACGCCCAGGTCGGCGGCGGCGCGGACGAGCGTCGTCACGAGGTCGTCGACCGCGGCCTCGCGCGCTTCCTCAAACCCCGCCCGGATGCGCGCGCGGGAGAGTTCGTAGTAGGCGGACGCGGCGCGGAAGGCGCCGTTGAAGCCGGCGGCGACGGCGGCTTCGAGCGCGCGCGAGTAGCCGTCCTCGAGTTGGTCCGGGTCGCCCGACGCCAGCGTCGCCCGCACCTCCACCAGGAACGCGGCCTTGGCCACGGTGTCGCCTTCCGGCGTGGGCAGCGCGAATTTGACGGGGGACAGCGAGACGCTCGCCGCCGCGCCGTCGGCCGGGCCGAGGCCCGGCAGGCCAAAGGGGGCGCCTCCGGCGTTGAATCCCGCGGCCGCGAGGGCGCCCTCGATGGCGTCCGACGCGTTGACGCCGATGACGAGCGCGCGGGTGCGGTTTGCGGCCGCAAAAGCGAAGCTTAGCCGCCCCTTGTCCGGCCACGCCGTCGCCACCCCGTACCCCCGCGCGGTCAGCGTGCCGTTGTGCAGGCAGTCGACAGTGACCTCCCGGCGGCGTCGCACGACGGGGGAGATGGTGGTGAAGCCGCCGACATAGTCTGAGGGGGATAGGCAAGGGTTGGCCGCCACGCGGCCAACCCGCCGCCGCGTCTGTTGCCGCGCTGCGCCGACCCCTGACCTGGCGTGTAGTTGATGGACGCGTTTTTTGTGCTGTTACCGGCGCGACCCGCGAGCGGCGGCGTCTGCGCGCGCGGCTGCGCGGACGCGAGAGCGGCCGCCGCCGCGGCGGTCGCCACGAGCAGCGGCAGCGCGCGCGGCCAGCGGGGTCGCGCGCGCGGGCGCGACGCCATGGGCGGCCGGGGGCGGGCGACCGTTTTGGGGGCAGGCCGGGGCCGACGCCCGCGCACACCGCGCCGCCGCGCCTCCGCCGCCGCGGCCCGCCCCATCGCGGGCCCGCCAGCCCTCTCCCCTGCACCCCGCACCCCACCCCCACCCATGCCGCTCAACCCCAAGGACGCCGCCCTGCTGGGCGCCGGCATGCTGGCCGCCGGCGCGGCCACCTTTTTCTACCGCCGCAAGCAGACGACGCCCTTCAAAGTAGCCTATTTCGTCGCCTGGCCCACGCTGGGGTCGGCCATCATCCTGACGGGCATGCCGAGCGATGACAGAGTGAAGGCCGAGTTGAGGCGGCCGCCGGCAGACGTCGCGGCGATCGGCGCGTCGGCGCGCGCGGCGGCGGCCGCGGCGGCGGCGGCAGGCAGGAGGCTGGAGTAGTGGGCAGGGAGGGGGCGAGGAGGGAGAGGGAGGGCGCACTGCAAAAACAGCGTCGAGCACGGTTGCACGCCCCACCCCCCCTCGTTCTCTTCACCGGTACAGCGCCTCGCTGCGCAAATTGGCCGCAATCTCCGGCTCCCACCGGTCCCCGTTGTCCAGCAGCTTCTGCTTGTCGTACAGGAGCTCCTCCCGCGTCTCGGTGCAAAACTCGAAGTTGGGGCCCTCGACGATGGCGTCGACCGGGCACGCCTCTTGGCAAAAGCCGCAGTAGATACACTTTGTCATGTCGATGTCGTACCGCGTCGTGCGCCGCGACCCATCCTCCCGCTCTTCGGCTTCGATCGTGATCGCCTGCGCGGGGCACACGGCTTCGCACAGCTTGCACGCGATGCAGCGCTCCTCCCCGGTCGGGTACCGGCGCAGGGCGTGCTCGCCGCGGAAGCGGGGGGAGAGGGGGCCCTTTTCAAAGGGGTAGTTGATCTGGACAGAGGGGGGAGGGGTCGGCGGGGCTGCGGTCGCTGCCCCGGTCCCTGGCGCCGCCCCCCGGGTGCTGCAGGCCGGCGAGCGGCGGTAGCGCGCGGCGCCGCCCCCTCTCCTCTTCCTCTGCTCACCGTCGCTTTTTTCTCGAAGAACGCGCGCAGCGTGAGCGACAGCCCCCGCCACAGTTCGGTCATGAACAGGGTCTGGGCCGACTCGTCGAGGACTGGAGAGGAGGGAGGAGGGCGTGAGAGGGGCGGGCGTCCAGGGCGGCGGCCGGGCCGCAGCTCGCAGGCGCGCCTCCCGCTCCCTCTCTCTCACCGGACGCCATGTCCTTGGGCTCGTCCCGCTGGGAGAAGGAGGGCGAGACGACCTTGGTGTCTGCGGGTGGGGGAGGAGGGGAAGGTGGGCGATGCGCGCCCCTCGCGCGCCGCGCCGCCGCGCCGCCGGCCCCCGATCGCGGCCGCGCGCCAGAGGGCCGGGCGACGCGCCCCCACCCAAACGCGGCCCGCGCACCCTGCTGCTTGGGCGCGCCGCCACCGCCGCCGGCGCCGGCCGCGAGGCCGCGCGCCGCGCCCGCGGCCACCAGGCCGTCGGCGGCGCGGCGCGTCGCTTGGCGCAGCATGGTGGTGGAGAGGAGGGGCGGGCGAGCCGCGAGGAGTGAGAGAGCGACTTGGGCGCGGCCACTCCTCCCCACTCCCCAACTCCTCCTTCGATCGTTGATGGGACGGACGTGGCGGCAATACAAAGAGGGCGCGCGCCCAACCGCCCGGCAGCGGGGGTCGGGGCGCGCGCGGTGGGACCCGCAAAGCGAAAAAAAGGGGTGGGTGCGCGCGCAAGGGCGGAGCCCGGCACTAGAAAGGCATGTTGGGACGCAAGGGATGTGTGGGACGGGCCCCTGGTAAGGGTCCGGCGGCTCCACAGCGCCACGGTCGGCGGGGCGGGGCCGGGGTGAAGGCAGAGGGGGTTGGTGCGGGGACGGTCTGTCGCGCCCACTGTCGCGCCCGCGCCAGGGTTGGGGGCGGGCGGTCGGTGAGGCGGAGAGCCAGAGGGAGAGGGGGGTTCGGGAGCGTGCGGGCGGCGCGGTGGCGCGCGCGCGCGCGGCCGAGGCCGGGCGAGCGCGCCGCTGGCGCTCCGCGCCCCGTTTGGCACGCGATGCATCGCGTTCAGGCGCGCTCCGCGCGCTCAGAAGCGCACACCGGCGAGGGCGGCCCAACGCGCGGCGGCGCCGGTTCCGCCGCACGCCACGAGCGTGCGGGCGCAGACGCCGCCGCGCTCCACTCCCAGCGCCCGCCCGCCAGGGGGCCGGACGCGACGTCGAAATCCCAACGGCGCGCAAATTCGGTCGGGTCCTGGGGGGGGGGGGAGGGTGGGACGGTGGGCTTTCCGCGCGCTTTTCATTCGAACAGCGGCGACCGGGCCTGGGCGGGCCCCGGATTGAAGCCCTTGTCCGGCGCGCCATCGGTCTGCCCGCTCCCGATCCATCGGGCGCGATGCAGGGCGGGCTTCCAAAGCGGCGCCGGGTCCTTCCCTCGCCTCGCACCGTCTCGTCGGGCGGCGGCGCGCGGGGCGCCTGCGCGAAAGGGAGCACCCGGGCGACCGCGCGCGCCGATGCAGGCGGCGACCACCCCATCGGGCGCTGCTGCGCCGGCGGCTGGAGCGCAAACAGCACGCGCTCGAGGCGTGGCGCCATCGCGCCCGCGTCGGCCGCCGCCGCGTCGCCGGCGGCGGCCGGCAGGCCGCCGCCGCTGGGCGTGCGCCGGATCGGGGTTGGGTCTGGGCTTTGCATGGGGGCGTCGAGGGAGGTGGTGGCGCGGGGAGGCGGGCACGGGCGGGTGGGCGACGGCGCGCGGCGCAAGATGTCGGCGCGGCGGCGCGCGGCCGGGTCGGCGCGCGCCCGCGGGCGACCGCGGGGGCCGCGGTGGGGTTTGAGAGGGCGGCGGCGGGTCGCCGGGCGCGGGGAGTGGCGAGGGGGCGCGCGCGCGCGACGCTGGGGCCAGAGGCACGCGGAAAGCGTCGCCGGCGCCCAGATCCCGTCCCCGCACAGGCCCGAAACCACAGTCGCGCCCACCCCATCACACATGCGCACGGACGAGCGTCGCCTCCGCTCCCCTCCCTAATCGACGCGCACCCCACCACACCCTTGATCGTTGACCCACAACCGCACGCAGCAGTCGCCCGGCCCGCCCGCCGTCGCGATCAGGGGCAGGCGCGGGTGGGTGGCGACGCCGAGCACGGGCCCGACGTGGCCAGAGGCGGTGGCGGCGGAGGCCGGGTCGCCGCGCGCGGCCGCCGCGCCCGCGCGCAGCGCCGCGACCGGCGCGCGCGACGTCGCGTCCCACGCCCAAACGGTGCCGTCATCAGCGCCGGCCAGCACGAGGTGGCGCCGTTTGGGAGGAGCGGGGGCGCCAGGAGCCTGCGCTCCTCCCAGCGCGAGCATCGCGGGCGTCGAGCAGTAGTCGCCCGCCGGGTGCCCCCCGTACGCTTTCACGACCGCCCCACTGGCCGCATCCCACAGGCGCACCCGGCCGTCCAGGGAGGCGGAAACGACGAGGACGCCGTTTGGAGTGAACGCCGCGCCGCCTACCGGCGCGGGCGCGGGCGACGCGGGCGTGAGCGTGCGCAGGCAGCGGCCGTTGGCGGAGTCCCAGATGCGGACGAGGCCGTCGAATGAGGCGGTGACGAGGCGGGAGCCGTCGGCGTCGAAGGAGACGGACGTGACGGGGTCCGAGTGCGCCGGCAGCGTGCGCAGGCACGCGCCCGACCGCGTGCACCACACGCGCACCGTTTCGTCAAACGAGGCGGTGGCGACGAGGGCGGCGCGGGGGTGGAACGCGCACGAGAAGACATAGTGCGTGTGGCCGGTCAGCGCGCGGAGCCGCGCGCCGGTCGCCGCGTCCCAGAGCCCGGCCGTCCCGTCGTCCGACGCCGTAGCCACATGGCACCCGTCCGGCGACCAGGCGACGTCGTTGACGCCCTCGGCGTGCCCCGCGAGCGTCGCGGTCGCGGCGCCCGTCGTCGGGTCCCACACCTTGGCCGTGCCGTCGCCCGAGCCGGTCGCCAACCGGTCGCCGTCGGGCGACCATTTGACCGCCGTCACGCCGCGGGAGTGGCCGGCGAGGACGCGGTGGCAGCGGAAGAGGGTCGAGTCGAGCGGGGGAGGGGGGTGGGAGGAGGAGGGCGCACGCCCGGAAGTTTGGGGCGCCTCTGGCGCGACCATGGCGATGGTGTGGTGAGGCCGGCGAGGCGGGCGGCCTTGCGCGGCGGGCCGCTTGCCGGCGCGCCGACGCCGGCAATCGCCGGCCGGAGCGGCGGCCGGGCGGTGGCGCGCGCGCAGGCGTTGCCCGGGCGTCGGGCCGCGGGGCGGCGCGCCGCGATCGGGGGGCGCAGAGTGGGGAGAACGGTGTCTGCCCGCCGACGCGCCCGTCGGCGCGCTCCCCCAACCACACCGGCGGCCGCGCGCCACCGCCGCGTCCCCGCGACGCGCCCGCCATCACCCCGCGCTTCACCCGACCGCGAGCGCGAGGCCGGGATGGCCGACGCGGGCGCGTCGTTTGCCGGCGCATGCCACGCGCGCAGCCTGCCGGCTGCGCTGCTCGACCGTGCGGCGTGTGGGGGCGTAGGTGATTGACGAGATACGCTTGGGGGTGCCGAAGGGAGCGTGCGAGGCCTGACAGCTCCGCCCACCCCCCAATTCGATCAAACCGCGGCGCGCGCCGCGACAGCCGGCCCGACCGCGACCGCCTCGCCCGCCTCCGGGTGCGCAGGCGCGCCCCTGATGCCCTCCACCCCCCATCCCCAGCCCCGCGTCCCCGCCCGCCCCCCGTCGAGTGCGGCGGTGGCAGCGCGGCCATCGCGGTCAACCCGGGCGGCGTCGACACGCCCGCCTTTTGCGCGCGCTACAACCAGGTAGGAGAGGAGCGGTGGGATTTGGGAGAGGTGGGCGGCCGTCGGCGTCTGCGCGCCGACCTCTCTGACCCTTCCCTGTCCCTTTCTCTCCTCTCTCTGCAGCACTATGACGGCTGCACCCTGCTCGCCATCGCGGACGAGGAGGGCTACATCTCCATCGTGGACACGGCCGCGCCGCTGCCTCCCTCGCTGCACCCGCGCGACGGCGACGCGGCGACCCCGGCGCCGCGCGCACAGTGGCTCTGCCACGCCAACGCCGTCTTTGACGCGGCCTGGACGCGGGGCGACACCCGACTGCTGACCGCGTCGGGCGACCGCACGGTGGCGGTGTGGGACACGCTCGACGCGACGCGCGTCGCGACCGGCGTCGGCCACGCCGGCTCGGTCAAATCCGTGGCCCCGCGCCCCGGCGCGCCCGACGTGTTTGCGTCGGGCGGGCGCGATGGGGCCGTGTTGCTGTGGGATTCGCGCTGCCCCGGGGCGGGGACGAGAGCCGGCGGCGCCGGCGACGCTCTGTCCCCCGTCGCCGCCCTGCGCGGCGCGCACGGCGCGCCCGACGCCGCCGCCCCCCGCTCCCGCGCCGGCCGCCGCCGCCCGCACTCGGTCACCGCGGTCGCTTGGGCGGGCGACTTGCTGCTGAGCGGGGGGGCGGACGGGGCTGTCAGGGTGTGGGACGCGCGCGCGGGGCTCGCGACGCGGTCGCGCCCGCCCGCGCCCGTCGCCGAAATCTGGCCCGCGCCCGCCCGCCGGCGGGCGGGCGTGACCGGGCTTGCCGTGCACCCGGGCACCGGCCGCGTCGCGGCCTCGCTGCACGGCGTCGGCCACGCGCTGCTCCACCCTGCGCTCGTCGGCGACGCGGTCCTCCTCCACCCCGACGGCGCGCCGCCTTCCTCGTTCTACGTGAAAGCCGCCTTCTCGCCCTCGGGTGACCGCCTGCTGGGCGGCGCGGGCGACGGCGACGCGCGCGTGTGGGAGGTGGCGCGCCCGCGCGCGGCGCCCGCCCGGCTCGCGGGGCACGCGGCCGAAGTGACGGGCGTCGCCTGGTGCCCGGCCGACGCGGGGCAGGTGGCGACCGTGTCGGACGACGCGAGCGTGCGCGTGTGGAGGCTGGCGCGGCGGGAGGGCGCGCCGTCGCCAACGCGCGTCGTCGTGCGGCGGTCGGCCGCCGATCTGGCGGGGCAGCGCGCGCGTCAGGCCGCGTTTGCCGCAACCGTGCCGACGCCGGGGCGCGCCGGGGCGTCCTCCTCGACGCCGGGCGCGCGGTCGGCGCCGACAGCGCCGACGCCGCGCGACGCGCGACACCTCCCTTCCACCACGCCCGCCGCCCCGCTCACCGCGGCCCGGCTGCGGCCGCCGTCGACGGCGCGCCTGCGCTTGGCGCAGCGGTCGCTGTTTGAGTTTCTGCGGCCGGGCGGCGGAGGCGGCGGAGGCGGTGGTGGCGCGGCGGCGCGCCTGCTCGCCGCGGCGCCGCCGCCGCCGCCCGCCGACCAAGAAAATTGCGCGCCGGCGTCGGCGACCGCGCCGGCCGCCAAGCGGGCGCGCGCGGATGGGGCGGGGGTGGCGGGGCCATGATGTTTTTGCGGTGTTCGACTCGACACGCGCTCGTTCTCCCTGCAAACCAATCAGCGACCACACTCCATCTCTCACCCGCCCCGCTCAGCGGCAGCGATGAGCGCGCCATAGTCTGTGGTGGCGCCGCCGTCGCCCGCGGCCGGCGCGGACGCCCTTTTGGGGCCCGCCTCGGGCGGCGGCAGCGCGAGCAGCCCGCACAGCGCCAGCCTCGCGCCGGCCGCCCCGGCCCCGTCCCACACCGTCTCGTTGACCAGGTTGGCCGCGGCGTCGACATCCGGGGGGGTGGCGGGCTCGAAGCCGGGCCACGCCGCGCGGCCGGCGACGCCGACCGCCGGCGCGCCGAGCACCAGGCGCACCGCCACCGCTTCGGCCGCCGCGCGCCGCACAGCGGGGAAGGAGTGTCCGGTGAGCAGCACCGCTGCTCGCAGCGCGCGCAGCGCGGGCGGGCCGGCGCCGCCGGCCAGGCCGGCGAGCGCGCACGCCGCGGCGCGCAGGCGGGGCACGTCGCGCGAGCCGCGGGCCGAGGCCTGGACGAGGTCCAGGAGCGTGGTGGAGGCGGCGTCGTCGGTGGCCCAGTCCGCGCCGGCGGGCGTGGCGAGCAGAGCGTCGGCGGCGCGAAGGAGGGGAGTGATTATGCGCGCGTCCCGGGGCGGGGCGAGCGCGGCCCGCCACGCCTCGACGACCGCACCAAACACGGCAGCAGCGGCTCCTTCCTCCTCCACCGCGGTCGCCAAAGCTCGCGACGCGGCCAGCGCGAGCGGGCCGTCGAGGCCGCCGACGCACGCGGCAAGGCCGGCGGCCGCCCGCGGCGCGACCCCCGGCACCGCCAGCAGGCGCCGCGCCAGGTCCAGCGACGCGGCGTCGTCGGACGCGGGCGCGCCCGCGGACGCGGCGGCGGACGCGTCGAGCGCGGGTGCGAGAGGGGTGGCGGCGGGCACGCGCGCGGCGACCAGGGCCCTCAACTCCGCCGCAGCCGCCGCGCGCAGCTTACCGCAGCGCTCACTGGCCTGCCTCACCAGCGCAGCAACGACGGCCTCGGCAAACGCGTCCAGCGTCGCCCCGTCCGAGTCGGCCGCCGCGGCGAGCAGCGTCGACGCGGCGCCCGCCGACGCCGGCCCCCGCACCCAGCTGCCCACGTCGCCCCGGCGGTCGGTCGAGTAGTCAGCGCAGGCGCCGATGAGGGCGGGCAGGGCGGTGGAGCGCAGGCGGGAGCGGGTGGGAGGTGAGTCGGACGCAGACGCGAGCGCGGCCGCGCACGCCGCGAGCGCAGCCGCGGCCTCCGCCCGCGCCTCGGCGTCGCGCGCCTCGGGGTCGGACTCCGGGATGCAGGCAGAGGATAGAGTGGCCAAGACCGTGTCCGCGTGGGGCGCCAGCCAGCGCGCGGGCAGCGCCTCGAGCGCGGCCGCGCCGCCGCGCCGCGGCTCGGGTGGGGCGGGGGCCGCGACCCAGGAGACGTACCGACTCGCGGCGTCGACAGGCGTGCCGCCACCGTCGTCCCGCCTCGCAAGCGCGCCCAGGGCGGCGGCGGCGGCGGCGCGCACGGGGGCGGCGGGGTGGCGCAGGCAGTCGTCGACGGCGGCGCCCGCAGCGGCGAGCGCGGCGCGGTCGAGCGGCACTCTCTCTTGGCCCGCGGCAGCCATCGCCGCAATGCAATTCATGAGCGCGTGCCGCACAGGCTCGCCGCCGCGCCCTTTGACGAGCGCGGGCGCGGCCGCGGGCAGCGACGCGAGCGCGGCCGCCGCGGCGCGCCCGACCGGGCGCGCGGCGGCGACCAGGCAGGCGAGCCCGGCGAGCGCGCCGTGCCGGGCTTCGGGGTCGGATGAAGGGACGGCTGCCGCGACTAGAGCGTCGGCGGTGGCCGGGGTGAGCGCGGGCGCGACGCCGCACAGCGCGGCGAGCGACGCGGCGGCCGCGTCGCGCGTCGCGCGCTCCCAGTGCGCAGTCTTTACCAGGGCCTCTTCCACAAGCGCGGACGCGTACACATCATGCAACTCGGCAACCACAGGCGCGACAGACAGGTACGCGGACGCACGGGTGGCGAGCGAGTAAAAATCGGCGGCCGCCGTCGCGGGCAGCCCCGCCGGCAGCGCGCCCCGCGTGCGGCCGGCGGCCTCCTGAAACGCGGCCGCGGCTGCCCTCCTGCAATTTACCTCGCGGTCGAGGCACGCAGTGGCCATGAGGCGCGGCGCGAGCGCCGCGAGCGCGGCGCCCGCGGCGGCCGGCGCGGCCGGCGCTCGCCGCGCCAGCGCCCACGCCACGTACGCGCCCGCGTCGCGCACCGGGGCTCCCACAGAGGTCGCGCCTCGCCTAACATCGTACGCGAGGGCGGCGGCCGCGGCGGCGCCGCAGCGGCCGAGGTGAGCCGCGTCGACGCACCCCGCGCGCAGCAGGCCGGCGACCGCCAGGCAGCCGCCGTGCCAGGCGGAATCTGATTCGGAGGAGACGAGCAGGTCCAGGGCGCCGGTGAGAAGGGCGGCCGCCGCGTCGGCGCCACCGCCGCGCCCCACCAACGCCGCCCCCACGCGAGCGACGCCCTTGGCCGCCGCCCACCGCACCGCCGTGTCCCGGTCGCGCAGGCAGCCCAGCAGGGCTGCGGCGGCGGCCTGTGTGCGTGCCTTGTCGGCGTCGGCGCGCGGCGCGGCGAGCAGGGCGAGCGCGACGCGGGTCGCGCCCTTGGCCGCCGCGCGGCGCGCGGAGACGCCGTGGGCAGAGGCGGGGGCGAGCAGGGGAGCGATCGCGTCCCAGGCGGCAGGGGCGGAGGTAGAGGCGGTGACGGGGTCGGCCCTGCCAAACAGGGCGGCGAGCAGGGTCGCTGCGCCGAGCGCGGCGAGGGGCGCGCCCGACGCGTCGGCCAACGCCTGCGCCGCCCCCTCCACCACTCCCCCAAGCATGTGCACCGCATCCGGCCTCGCCACCAGCACGGCCAGCGCGGCGGCGGCGGCGTCCCGGTCGGGGCCGGGTGAGGGCAGGCACGCGGTCGCGGCGGCGGCGGCCGCGCGCGCGAGCGGGGGGAACGCCGCGTTGCCGCCGCCCGCCGGCCGGCCGTCGAGCAACGCCAGCGGAAACGGAATGGCCGCCACGGCGGCCAGCCAGACGAGCAGGACGGCGCGCGCGGGCCACGTGCGCGGGTCGGCCGCCCAGGAAGTGCCCGCCGCGACGAGCGCGGCCGCCTCGCCGCCCTCTGCCAAACCGTCCGCCACCCCCGTTGCGCCCGCCAGCATGAGCACGACCGGCTCGAAATCGTCGACCGTGGCGGGAAAGAATTTGGTGGCGGCCTTGCGCCCGCGCACGCGCGCGGCGCGCCAGGCCAGGGAGGCGAGCGCGGCAGAGCGCGCGGCGTCGCCAGAGGCCGCCGCGGCCTTCATCGCGTTCGCCAACAGTGGGATGAGGGTCGGTAGGCACGCGTCGAGCAGGTGGGGCGCCTCCTGGTAGCGGTCGACCTGGGGAGGGGGAGACGAAGGGGTGTCGACGCGCGGCGGCCCGCCCGCCCCCCCCCGCCCCTCCCTCACATCCTCCCACCCCTGCACACACAATGTGGCCAAAACGGAGCTCGACCGCGGCCCAGGCCTCGCCGCCGGCCGCGGCCGGCGCGTCCGCGGCGAGCGACGCCAGCTCGCCCAGGTCGGCGTCCGATGCGCGGGCGGCGCCGCAGGAGGATAACATGGTCGCGCCCAGAGCGGCGGGCGCGGGTGGGGCGGGAGGGGCGGGCGCGGCGCACATCCGATGGTGGTTGGGGCGCAAGGGAGGGGCGCTGCGCGATCTAGGCTCTCCAAACTCGAGCGCGGGCGCCGCCCGGTGGCGGCGCGCGGCCTGCACCGGCGCGGGGTGTGTGTTCTGCTCGACTCGCGACACGCCCCCGTCCTCTCTTCTCTCCTCTCCCATCTCTCCCCATCACTCTCTACTTGTTCAGCACGCCCGAGCTCTTCAGACCGCCCGCCAGCCCGTCCAGGGCGCGCATGTCGGCGGGGTCGAAGGGAACGGCGCGGGTGGGAGGGGCGGCGGCGGCGAAGATGGACGCGAACAAGCCCTGGGCCGAGGCGGGGGCGGCGGCGGGCGCGCCGTCGTCCAGGAAGGTGAATGCGGCGCTGTGTGGAGGGGAGGGGAAGGCGGTTGGTCGGAAGGAAAGGGAGCGTACGCCTAGACGCTCCCCAACCCCTCTACTCACCGCAAGTCCGCCGGCCGCGCGGCAATCGGCGCGTCAAAGTGGCAGGGAATGATGCGCCTGAAATCCCAGGACGACGCAATGTCGTCGACCCACGCGCGCGTCGCGAGCACCGCGTTGCCAAAGACGAGCTTGCGCAGCACGGGCGACACAATGAGCTTGCCCGAATAGCGGCGGAACGCGGCTTCGGGGCGCACGAGGTCTGCAGGCACGAAAAAGAGGACTTGCAGGGCCATGCGCATCCAGCCGAGCGACGCGCGCGCGGCGGGGTCGGCCGGCGGTGGCGGCGCGGGCGGCGCGCCGGGAGGCGTGCAAAATGCGGCGACGGCAGCGGGGAGCTTGCCGCCGGCTTCGGCCAGGACAGAGGCCGAGACGACGGGCGGAGGGGAAGAGGGGACGCGGACGACTGCATCCGTCACGAGAAGCGTTTTCGACCGCTTGTGGAAAAACGCCACCTCGGAATACGGCCCGATGCCGACCGAAGACGCAAAGGGGCGGTGCTCGATTTCGTCGGCCCAGGGCGGGGTCGTGTCGGCGGTCAGGACGCCGGAAGGGAAAATTCCAAAAAACTGGACCGGCAGGTTGATCGGCCACGACCACTGCGACGGCGCCACCCACGCCTGCGCGTCCGGAAACGCGCGACAGAACGGCCCCATAAACACCTTGTGCTCGTAGGCAAAGGTGGGGAGCACGACGTGGGCGACAGGGGCTCCCAACGCGCGCAGCGCTTCGACGCACTCGCGCGTCGGCGCGACCGGCGCGTGCACCCACAGGCCGCCGCCCACCAGCTTGATGACGGTCATGCGCACGTTGGCGGTGACGTTGGAGAGGCCCAGGGACTGGGGCTGCTCAAAGAGCCACATGGAGCCGCGCTCGACCTGAAGAAGAGAAAGGGGGGGGTGGGGGGGGTAGGCGAGCGTTGGAGGCCGCGTAGCTGCTCCATACTGCCTTCATCTACCTCTCTCTATCTCCCACCTCTGTGACGACCGTCTCGCGCTCGAAAAAGGGGCCGAGCGGGAACGGGAACCCGGTCAGGTTGAAGTAGAAGCGGCCGGGGGGCTTTTTGTCGGCATCGGCCGGCGGCGCCGTGCCAGGCGCGTTCCTGGCTGGCCGCTTGCGCTCGACCGGCGCGCGCCGGGCCTTGGCGGGCGGCGTCGCCACGCGGCGCGCGCCCGCGGGGGGCGCCCGGGCGCCGCGCCCGGTCGTGGACGGCGGCATCGGACGAGCGTGTGCTGCCGGCGGGGTCTGATCAGGGAGAAAAGGGGCGGGTGAGGGTCAGCGCGGGGCGCTTGGCGCGTGGCCGGCGCGCGGCACCGCCGCCCGACCTCGCCCCGCCCCGATTCTGGCGCGCCGCGCACGGGCGCCCAGCGGCTGATGCAGCGCCGCGGGTGCCAATGTGGGCCTCCGCGCCCCCCAACCGCCGCACCGGCGGCAGAGTGTCGCCGATGCGGCAACCCCCACTCCCTCCCGTCGTCTTCCGGGATGGAGGTCGAGCCTGCGGGACCCCCTACAGCCGCCGCTGGCCCCGTCCCCCTGCTGGCGGCCGTGCCCGCCCCCCCCGGCCCCCTCTTCTTCGCGTGGGGCGTCGGCAACCGCGTGGTCGCGCTCCCGCTGACGTCTGCCGGCGGCGATGAGCCGCCCGTGGTGACGACGGTGCAGTGGTGAGAAGAAGGAAAGGGAGATGTGTGTTGGAAGGCGGCGCCGGACCGCGTCGCGCATCGCCGACCGCCCTCCATCTCTCTCCAGGGGCTGCCTCTCGCACGCCGAGCGCCGGCTGGCCTACGACTCACTCCCCCTGTACGAATCCCTGGTGACCGACCTGCTGGCCGGCGCTGGCCCGAGGCGCGGCGACTGGATCGACCGCTTGCGCGCGTACGCGGCCGGGGTTGCGGCGCTGATGGCGCCGCTGGCGGTGGAGGGCGAAGACGAAGAGGATGAGGAAGCCGTCGACGAGCTCGCTCTGGAGCGCGCCGCCTGGGACTGGACCGCGCTCCTGTTTGCCGGCGGCGGCCGCGCCGACGGCGCGGCCGCAGCCGACCTCGCGCACTGGCTGGCGAGCCACGAAGCCGTGCTGGTGACTGGCGACACGCTGGCGGCTGAAGCGGGGCGGCTTGCGACGCTGCCGGCGCCGGAAAGCGACCCTTCCTACTGGCCGACCGTCGCGCGCGCGGCCGCTCTGGGCGCCACCGCCGCCGCGGTCGACCTCCTGGGCGCGCACTCGGCCTGGCACGACGCGCTGGCGGGTGGAGCCGGCGATGAGCGCGTGTCGGCCGCGCTGGCCGCGCTCGAGCCGGTGGGGCTGCTTTTGCGGCGGGCGCCGCGGCTCGCGCGCGCACCGGCGCGCGGCGCACGCGCGACCGCAGTCTCCGCCCCCGACGCGCACCAGTCGCTGCCCGAATTTATGGACGCCCGCAAAGCCTGGCTGGGGGCGGCACGGGCGCTGGCGGCGAATGGGGAGTTGTGGGGGCGGGCAGCGGCCGGCGACCCCGCGACTGCCGCCGGCTCGCGTTCCACCCTCGCCGTCCTCTGCGGCGAGCCCGCCGCCCTGGCCGACGCCGCCTGCCATGGCTGGCCCGAGCTCCTCGTCGCCCGCGCCCTGCACGGTGGCGGCGCCGGCCCGCGCGGGCCGGCCGAGGTGGCGCACGCGGCGGCGCGCGCGGCGGCCGACGGCGCAGCGGGAGCCAGCGCCGACCCGGCCTCCCCGGCCCGCGACGCCCTCCTCCTGGGCGTCGCCGACGCCGCCGCCCGGGGCGAGCCCGCGGGGGCGGCGGCCGCGCTGTCGGCGGCGTGCGGCGGGTGGCTGCTCGCGCACGCAGCGCCGCTGCTTGGGGGGCCGGCGCGGGGCGAGCCTTTGCCGCATGCGGGCATGGGGGCGGCCGAGTGGCACGCGCTTGATTATGCAGCAGCGCTGGCAGGTGCGCCGGCGACGCGGGGGGCGGCGGCGCGCGTGCTCGCGCTGTGCCCAGCGGCGGGGCGGCCGGTTGCGGCGGCGCTCGCGGCGCGCGCACCTGGCGCCGTGACCGCCGCCCTGGCCGGCGACGACGGCCCCGTGGACGACATGGTCGCAGCCTGCTCGTCCATCGGCCTGGCCGGCGCCGCGGCGGGCGCCGCGCGCTCTGCGGCCGCCGCGGCCGCCGCGGGCGGCCGCCTGGGCGCGGCGCTCGCCTGGTGCGCGCGCGCGGGCGACGCGGACAGGGCCGGTTTGATTTCCGACATGCTGCTGGACGCGGTGCGCGGGAGTGGCGACGGCGGCGCGCTCGCCGCGCTCGAAGACGTCGCACCTTCCCTCGCCGCCCTGGCCGGCGCGCCGCGCGCCACGCTGCCGCCGCGCCGGGGCGGCGTGCCCGCCTTGGTTGCGTTGCTGGAGCTGGAGCGTGCCGTGGCCGCTGCCAGCGCCCCCGGCGCGACCCCCGCCGCGCGCGGTCGCGCCGCCGCCGCCGCCGCCGCTGCCGCTCGAGCCTGCCCCTCCTCCATGGCGCCCGGCCTGCTCTTTCGCGTCATCCCCGCCCTTGAAGCCGGCGGCGCGGGCGAGGGCGATGTGGACGCGATGCTGGCCGCGCTGGCGGACGCGGTGGCGGAAGGAGAGCAGAGGGCTGACCGCGACGCGCCCGCCCCCGCTGCCGAGGACGTGTGCACGGGCGCGGTGCGGCTTGCGCTGGGAAGGGCGCTGGCGCGCACGTTTGTCGAGGCAGCGTGAGAAAAGAGAAAGAGGTTGCGGACTGGTGCACCGTGAAACCGACATCAACCACCCGCCCCCACCGGCTCCCCCCCTGCCACAATATCGTTCGCATCGTGGGTGCGTGGTTCAACCACCCTTCCCGCCGGCTTGCCCCCCGCCGCGATGTCCCTCGCGTCGGCCGCCGTCTCCCACGCCTGCCGCACGTCGTCCGCCAGGGCGGCCGCGTACGCCGCCTGCGGCAGGCGCTGCACCGGCTCCTCCAGTTGGGCGCCCACATTTTCGATGCCGTAAAGGGAAAAGGCCAGCAGAGCTTGTAAAACCGGCGCCGCCCAGTGAACCGCAGGCCAGACCACGGCGGGGAGCAAGCAAAACCAGAGCTGGAGGAAGCGGGCGGTGTGTCGGTTGATAGCCATGGGAACCGACGTCGTTTTGATGCGCTCACAAACGCCGACGGAGTTGACGTAGAGGGAGAGCTGGTCGGCGATGGACGCGCAGACTTGTGCAGACAGAGCGGTGGACGCGCAGAGATCGGGGGACAGAGTGTGAGCAGCGCCGGGACGCAGAGTGTGGGAAGCGCCAGGGGAGAGAGTGGTGGAAGCGCCGCGCGCGGCCGCCTCGATGACCGCGGCCGCCGCAGTCGGCATGTGGTTGACGCCGGGCCCCAGCAACCAGTCCACCTCGTGCGCCAACAGAAAAGGGCGCAGCTCGGGGCGGATGATGCCTTCGGGGTGGCGGCGCAGGTGGTGGCGAGCGATCGCGGGGAGCGCCTGCGACCAGCGCCGCGCGGCGGCGGTGCAGGGGCGGTCGCCGCCCTCGTCGTCCCGCGGCATCCACAACGCCAGCAGCCTGGCCAGGTTGCGACAAGCGTTAAAAATGGACCCCCACGCCGTGCGCGCCTCCCACCAGCGCGCGCCGACGGTCTGGATGCGAAACACGAGGAGCAGGGCCAGGGCGAACGAGACAAGGTTCAGGGCCGCTATGGGGGCGACCGCCGCGCGCGACACGTCGTCAGGCCAGTCTGGCGCGCCCAGGGGGACCAGCCACGTGAAGTAGGCGCACACAGCGATCGCATAAACGGTGTTCACCCCCACCACCAGCCCCAACCCCGACCGTAGCACGACAAACACGGTGCCGTCGGGCAAATAGCGCCGCCAGGAGCGCAGGTGTGCCCACCGCTCGGCGTTGGCCGGCGCGTCCGACCAGAGCGCGGCGTCGACCTCTCTGTTCGTGGGCAGGAAGAGTGTGTGCAGCGTTGCCTGCCGCGCGGCGGGCGTGGTGGAGCAGGAGACGTCGGCGCGGCGCATGGTGGGCATGGTGGTGTTGGGAAAGAGGGGTGCAGGGTTTGCGGCGGACGTCGACCGAGTCTGCCGCTGCACGCGAGAGGGGTGGAAGGGGGCGGGACGGTCGCGGGCGGGGCCAATGCGCCGCCGCCGAGCCGCCGTCGCCGGTCGCCGTCAGAGTGCAGACCCCCACCAGCACCGCGCCCACACGCAACCACCGCCATCATCATCACATGCTCCCGCCCGCGACATCCGCCCGCACCGCGGCCCGGCACCGCACTTCGACCAAATCACCCCCACCGTCGTACTCGCGCTGCACCGCAATCACGTTGCCGTCGCGCGGCGCCCACGCGACGGTGAGGAGGAGGCCTCTCCTCGGCACTTCAGCGTCCATGCCCTCGCTCGCGTCGGCGGCGGCGCCGCGGGAGACGGGGGCGACCATGGCGATTTCGACGAGCGCGGGGCCCGACGCCGGCCCCGTCCCCGGGTCGGGCACGCAGTAGGCGCCGCCGCCGTCGCCAGGGGGGGTCGTGGTCGGCACGGTCCACCGCTGCACCGAGGATGACGTGGCGTACGCGGCCGCGGGCGCGTCGGCGTCGAGAGTGTCGTCGCTGCCCCCCGCCGCCGACAGCGCGTGCGACACGACATCAAAACACTTCCACTCGCCCGCCAGCGCAGCCCCCGTGTTGACAGGACTAGCAGCACCGGTCGTCAGCACCGGCGCGCGCCCGCCGGCGGCCGGCAGCGCGCACGCGGCGACGTCGCCGCCGGGGAGGCACTGCCAGGATTCGCGCGCCGCCACGATGCGCAGCGGCTGCAGACCGAGCTCGTCCCCGCCGTCGGACGCGGCCAGGGTGATGGTGACGCGCAGCCTGGCTTCGCCGCCCCAGGCGAGGCAGGTTTCCAGGGTGGAGACGGTCTCGTCGGGGTCGGCGCCGGTGTCGGGGGTGGACGGGGTGGGGGCGTCTTCATCGTCCGAGGGGGCGTCTTCGTCGTCCGAGGGGGCTTCATCGTCGCTGAAGACCACGTCGCCATCGGCCACGGCGTCCAGCATCGGCTCGGGCTCGTCGTCGCCGCCGCCGCTCGGCTCACCCCGCGCGACCAGCCGTTCCAGCGCCTCCCTGTCAGCCGCCCCCCCGCTCGTCAGCGGCGGCAGCCCCAACAGGTTGAGAGGGCCCCGGGAGTAGGAGCCGCCGTCGAAAATGGCGAGCCCGGGCTCGCGCAGCGCGAGAGGGACGGCGTCGCCCCACGCGCCGCGCTGCGCCGCGGCCGCCAGCGACGCCGCGTCGGGCCCGCGCACCTCGCGCCTCGTCAGCACGACGCCTCCATCCCTCTCCGCCCGCTCTTCAACCGCGTACGTGGCCAGCGCCTTGACGCCCTTGCCCGCGGCGTCGAGCGCGAGCGGCTCCGGCTTGCCCGTGACCGGCGACAGGGCCACCGCGGCCCCCTGCCACCCGCCTTCGATCGTGCCACAAAAGGAGGACCACAGAGGGGTGGCGGTGGGTTCGGGGGAGGCGTCCCGTGACTCGACGGCGACCTACAAGAGAGAAACGAGGCGGCGGGTTGGTGGTTGCGGGCCGCGGGAGCGCCTTCGACAACGCGCTCCCTCCCCAACTTCTTACCAACACCGGCGCACACAACACCAGCTCCTTGAGCGGCGGCGACGGCGGCGGCGGGCGCCGCGCGGGCGGCCGCCGCCCGCCGCGGTGCGCGGCCGACGCGGAGGAGCCGCGCCCGCCAGCCGCGCCCGCCACGGTTGAAGGGAGGGGGTGCTGGCGGCGCATAAGAGCCGGCAATGCGCGCGGTCCAATGCGAGAGGAGGGCGGCGCGGGCGTCTCTCTGCACAGATGTCGCCCGCCAAGCGGCCGCGCCCGCGCGTGCGCGCCCTCCTCTTGTCAGCGCTCGCGCTGGCCGCGGTCGTCGTCCGACTGGCGCCGCTGCGCACCTCAGCCGCCGGCCCGCGGGCCTACCGCGTCGTCGACGCCGACACCCTAGTCGTGCGCGGCGTCACCATTCGCCTCAAAGGCGTGGACGCGCCGGAGAGTGGGCAGACGTGCTGGAGGAATGGAGGCTGGTGGCGAGGCCGGCAGCGGCGCGAGTGGGTGTGCGGTGAGCCGTTGCGCGCCATGGGGGGTCGGGAGTTGGGGCCTTGGCGCCGTATGCCGCCCGCCAAACGTCCCTCGAACGGCGTGTAGGCTCTAGTCACGCCGTCTGACGCGGTCCAAACCCCCCTCTCTGCCCCCCTCAGGCGACGCCGCGACCGCCGCGCTGCGCTCCTTCCTGCGCGGCCGCTCCCTGACCTGCGTCGGCGCGTCAAAGGACCGGTACGGCCGCACCCTGGCCCGCTGTGCCGCCAGCGGCGGCTTCGGCCAGACCGTCGACGTCGGCGCGTGGCTGCTCGCGCGCGGGCACGCGGTCTCGTACATGGCGCCGCCGAGGGTGTATGTGGAGATTGAAGCGAAAGCGAGGCGGGCCAAGGTGGGTGTGTGGGGGGGGTCGTTTGTGCGGCCGGACAAGTGGCGGGCGCAGCGTGCGGCGTCGAGGCAGAAAAAGAAAGGAAAGGGTAGATGATTTGGTTTTGCTCTGGGGGCGCTGTGTGCAACTAGCTCTTTCGTTGCTGCTTTGGCGGGGCGAGGAGCGCCGAGGCGGCGGGCCGCCTACTCTCGACCGCGCGTCTCCGCCCGCCCTCACTACGGCGCCGGCGGGGCGCACGCCGCGGCGCCGCCGCCACCCCCTCCCCCACATTTCCTCATGGGCGGCACCACGGATCGCGAGGCCAAGAAAAAGGCGGCCCACGTCTACTCGGGCGGCTCGGGCGGCGGCACGCGCGGGCCGAGCGTCGTCGACAAGCGTAACCAGGAGATGATGTGTGAGCATTGCGACCCGCCCAGGGTTTTTAAGCAGGTATGCATGGGTGGGGGCGGGAAGAGGTGGACAGGCAGCTGCTGGCGACGCCAATTGGCGCGACGGCTCCCCGTCCTCTCCTGTTCAGATCCAGCGCCTGCGCGAGCACATTGCCAAAAAGCATCCCGACGCCGCAGCAGAAGGCGCGGACGCAACAGGCGCTGAAGCGTCCGGCTCGGGCGCTGCGCCCCAAAAATCCACCGCCACCATGGACGTTGGCGCCCGCGCCGGCTACTACACGCAAAAGTCGGCCAAGCAGCTGCTACTCGAGTGGGCGCAAGGGGCGAAACGGATCAAACCGCGGTACAAATCCAAAGGCGGGGACGGCGGGTACACGGCCAAAGTGGTCCTCCCCGGCTCGGCCCCTGGCGGCGCGGACGACGTCGTCGCGTTCACGCCCAAGGGGGTCATGTATGAGACCGCGGACGCCGCTGAACAGGCCGCCGCCGTCGCCGGCTTGCACGCCGTCGCGGGCGATCGCGCGCTGCACCGCGTGCTCCCCGCCGAGCACCGCGCGCAGTGGGACGCAGCGACCGAGCTGTCTGCGTCGCGCAAGGAGCGGGACGCGGCGCGGGCTGTTGCCGCGGCGGCGCGGGCGGCGCAGGAAAAGCGCGCGGCGGCGTCTGCGGCCGCGCGCGCGCCGACGCGCGTCGTGATGACCGACGCCCAGCGGGCGTCGGTCGCGGGCGCTCTGGCGTCTGTGAGGGGCATTGCTACTGTCGCTCGGCCTGCTGGAGACGGCGACGGCGCCGACATCGCCTCTGTCGCGGCCCAACTGACCGCGCTCGGGTTTGCCGCGTCGGACGCCGACGAAGCCGCCGCCTCGTCCCCCGCCCCCGGCCTGGCCGCCGCCCTGGACTGGGCTTGCTTGCACCTGGACGAGGGCGCGCTGCCGCCCGCGTTTGGGCCTGGGGCCGCGGGCAAGCCGGTCGCCGTCCTCGTAAACGCGACGACCGGCGGCGTCGACAAGCGCCGCGAGCGGCCGCCGCCGCCCGACGATTCGCCGGACGTTGCATCATTGATGGTGTATGGGTATGCGGCGGTCGACGTGGTGCGCGCGTTGGAGGAGAGCCGGGGCGACGTCGACGCCTCGCACGCGGCGCTGTTTGAACGCCTCGTCGGGCCGCCGCCCGCGCCGGCCGACGCCACCGACATTTCTCCCGACGACGCCGACGATGAAGTGGCCGCCCTGGAAGCCATCTACGGCGACGACGTGGCGGTCGCGCGCGACGCGCGCTCAGGCGGCCGCGTCGTCGACCTCGCCGTCGAGGCCGCCGCCGGCGCGCCCGTGTCCCTGCGCGTCTGGCTGCCGCCCACCTACCCTGCCGCCCCACCTTCACGCTGGGCCGTGCGCCGGGAGGGCGCCCCCGGCGCGCTGCTGCGCGGGCTCACGGCGGCGGTCGCCGCCGAGGCCGCCTCCCTGGCCGGCTGCCCCTGCGTCCACGGCCTGGTGGCCGCGGTCGCGGCCGCCCTGGATGACGAGGCCGCGCTGGTGGCGGCCGGGGCGGCGGTCGTGGCGCCGCGCGCGGCGAGACAGGCGCCGGCCGACGGCGGCGCGGCAGCCGACGCGGCAGGCCGCTTGCTGCACGCGCGGTCGGCGCCGCATCCAGGACGGCGGGGTGGTCGCCCTGGCGCCCGCCCGCTCGACCCCGCCGCCCTAGCCGCGGAATCCGCGCTGCTGCGCCGGCAGTCCGCCGCCCGCGCGACCACCACCGAGCCGCGCGCCGCCGCTATGCGCGCCTCGCGCGCCTCCTTGCCCGCCTTTAAGCAGCGCGACGAACTGCTGGCCGCCATCCACGCGTCCCGGGTCGCCTTTGTCGCGGGTGAGACGGGGTGCGGCAAGAGCACGCAGGTGCCGCAATACGTGCTGGAGGCCGCCATCGACGCCGGCCACGGCGCCTCGACCAACATCCTGGTCGCCCAGCCGCGCCGGGTGGCCGCCGTCGGCCTCGCCCAGCGCGTGGCGGCCGAGCGCGGCGAAGCGGTCGGCGACGTCGTCGGCTACTCGGTGCGCCTCGACACCAAGGCGTCCGCCCGCACCCGGCTCACCTTTTGCACGACAGGGGTATTGTTGAGGCGGTTGCTGGACGGCGGCTTCGCCAGCGTGACGCACGTCGTGCTGGACGAGGTGCACGAACGGTCGCTCGACTGCGACCTCGCCCTCCTCCTCCTCAAGCGCTTGCTCGCCGCTTCCCCAGCCTCCTCCCCGCGCGTCGTCCTCATGTCGGCCACCGCGGACGCCGCCACGTTTGGCGCCTACTTCGAGCCTGCGGCGGGGCGCGCGGGCGTCGTCGCGGTGCCGGGTTTCACCCACCCGGTGCGCGACCTCTTCCTGGAAGACGCGCTCGAGGCCACGCGCACCGTCATCGCACGGGGGTCGCGCCATGCGAAGAAGGGGGGCAAGGGGGGAGGAAGAGGGAAGGAGAAGCCTCCGGCGCCGGTGGCGGCCGCGGCGGCCGCGCCCGACTCGTGGGACGCGGGCGCCACGCCCCCTCCCTCCCCCTCCCCGTCCTCCTACTCGGACGAGACGTTGCGCTCGCTCGCCCTGGTCGACGAATCCGTCATCAACTACGACCTCGTCGCGGCCGTCGTGGCGCACGCGCTGCGCGCCGAGGCGGCCGACGGCCCCGGCGCGCTGCTCCGCGGGTGGCCCGACGCCCCCTCCCACATGCCGCCCGGCCCCCCCGGCGCCATCCTGGTGTTTATGCCGGGCGCTCCCGAGATCGGGCGCGCGGTGCGCGCGATCGAGGGGAGTCAGGAGGTGCGCAAGGCGTTGGCCGGCGCGGCGCTGCGCGTCGTGCCGCTGCACGGCGGCCTGTCACCCGCCGCCCAAGCCCTCGCCTTTGACCGCCCCCCACCTTCCTGTCGCAAAATCGTCGTCTCCACCAACGTGGCCGAGACGAGCGTGACAATCGACGACGTGACGACCGTCGTCGATTCTGGGCGTGTCAAGGAGATGGCGCACGACGCCGAGGCCGGGATCGGGCGCCTGGTGGAGACGTGGGTGAGCCGGGCGGCGGCCAAGCAGCGGCGGGGGCGGGCGGGGCGGGTGCGGCCGGGGGCGTGCTTCAAACTGTTTTCGCGCGCGGCGCACGCCAAGCTGGCGGCCGACACCAAGCCCGAGGTGCTGCGGAGTCCGCTGGAGGGGCTTTGCCTGTCGCTGCGCACCGCGCTGCCGGCGAGCGTGTCGCTGGCCGACGGCGCGGAGGAGCTGGTGACGCCGCCCGACGCCGCGGCGCTCCGCGGCGCGGTCCACGCGCTCACCCGTCTCGGCGCCCTGGACGCCCACGAATGCCTCACCCCGCTCGGCCTCATGCTGGCCCGCCTGCCGATGGACGCGCGCCTCGGCAAAGCCCTCGTGTACGCGTGCCTGCTGCGCTGCGCGGGCCCCGTGCTCACCGTGGCGGCCGCGCTGTCCACGGGGCGGGCGCTGTTTGCGGGGGTGCCGCCCGAGAAGCGGGCGGCCGCGGACGCCGCCAGGAGGCGCCTCTGCGCGACGTCGGTCGGCGCTCGTTCTGATCACGTCTCGATGGTGGAAGCCTTCAACGCGTGGGACGCCGCCGCCGCGGCCGGCGGCCGGGGCGCGGCGCGCGCGCTGGCGGGCGACATGTTTCTGGCCGACGGCGCGCTCGACGCGGCGAAAGCGGCGAGGGGGGACCTCGCGCGCACGCTCGCCGACCTGGGGCTGCTGCCGGGGGAGTATGCGGCCGCAGCGCGGCGGTGGGGGACAGCGTCTGGGGCGGTCGAAAAGGCGCTGGCGCGGGCGGCGGAAGCAGCAAGGGCGGGCGGGCGGGCGAGCGGCGGCGCCGACGGCGCCCCCCCCCCACCCTCTCCTCTCGACGCCGGCCTCCCCCCTTTGGACGCCGCCGACGCCGCCTCGCACTCGGCCCGCGTCGTCAAGGCCGCGCTGTGCGCTGGGTTTGCCCCCGCGGGCCTGCTGCGTGTGGAAGCGCCCGCCCAAAAGTTCAAGGCCGCGTTGGGCGGCGCGATCGAGGTCGACGCCGACCCGTCCTCGCTCAAATTCCGTGACGAAAAAGGCGCCCGCGTTTTCCTCCACCCTTCCTCGCTCTGCTTTCCCTGCGGCCGCTTCGACTCGGGCTGGCTTGTCGCGTCGGGCGTCGTCGCGGTCAACGGCAAGCCGTCGGCGCGCTGCGTCTCGATGGCGCCGGCGTACGCGGTGCTGCTGTTTGGGGGGTCGCTCGATGTCAGGCATGCGGCTGGGGAGGTGGTGATGGACGGGTGGGCCCGGTTTGCGGCGCCGGCGCGGATCGCGGTGCTTGTGCGCGAGGTGCGCGCGGCGGCCGACGCGGCGCTGCTGGCCAAGCTCGAAGGAGGAGGGGGGGGGCTGGTCGGCGATCCACCGATCGTGGGCGCCTTGCACCGACTGCTGGAGACGGACGGGTTTTGAAGAGAGGGAGAGACGAGAGAAAGAGAGGAGGGTGGTCGGCAAGCCCGGCCGCCTGCCCCCCCCCCTCCACGCTGCAACCACCACCACCACCGCCGCGATGCTTTTGAAGACTTCGAAGAGTGCGTTTGCATGGCAAGCGAGGCGCGGAGCCCCGGCCGGGGCGGCGCGCGCTGGCGCGCGAGGCCGGCGCCAACAGGCGCCCCGCCCGCGCGCCGCGCGCGCACCGCCGCGCCGGCGGGGGAAGCTGCATGGGTGTTGTTGCGGGTCGGGAATGGGGCCGCGGGAAAGGGATGTCGCGGGAAAGGGATGTGCAGTGTCCAACCCCGCGCCGCCGGTCCAGGGGCGGCGGCAAAGGGGGAGCAAAAGACTTGGTAGGGGGGTAGTTAGTAGAGAGAGAGTTGCGGGCGGGGCCGCGAATCAGGGTGACGGGAAATTGTGCGCCTGTCGCGTGTCCGAATATCAGGGGTGATTGATGGGTGGTGGCGTGGTGGTGCTCGGCCGGCGGCGGGGCGCGTCTCCGCCGCCCTCCTTTCTTCACGGCGCCGCCTCGTCCGCCGCCGTCTCCAGCGACGACGCCGACACGGTGCCGCCCGGCGCCGCGGCCGACCCCGCAAACTCGACCTCGTCCGCCTGGATGGCGGCGGCCTCCGGCGCCGTCGCGACGACGTCGACCGTCGCCAGATCCTCCGCGCGCGCCGTGTCGCGCTCGCTCTTGTCCACCGCCGCCGCGACCGCGGTGTCGGTCCAGCGCGCGGGCACGGCGCCGCCCGAGACGGCGTCCTCCATGCCGCGCGGCGGCACGAGCGAGTAGCGGCGCGCGCGCGGGAGTTCGCCCACCGGGATCGTGAGCGTCTTGTTGATAAAGGTTTTCGGGGACCAGTGATTGACGTTGGGCATGGCGTATTGGGTCGGGTCGGCCGTGCCGGTGAGGGGGAGGATGGGGAACCAGACGTAGGTCGCGTTGCTCACCGCGCCGGGCAGCGGCCCGTCGTGGTTCCACCGGTCGCCCTGGTAGACCCACAGCGGCGGGCCGCCGTTGGGGTTGTCGATGGGGAAGACGAATGTGGATTGCGAGTCGTAGGTGAGCTCCTGCCCCTGCCCAAACACGGGCGGCGGCCCGACCGACCACGTCCCGCACGGCCCTTCACCCCCCGTCTCCTGGTACGACATCTGCAGCGCCTGATTACTCGCCCACCCGGTGAGGTGGGACGCGATGAGGTGGTACTCGCCCTTGCGCGGGCCAAAGAAGACCGCGGGCGCCTCGGCGCGCGGCGTCGTGCCGCACGCGGGGCCGACAGTGGATTGGAAATCGTCCGTCAACCGAAACACCCCTTGGTACCGGTTCTCCACCGACGCCACGACGTAGCCCTTGCCGTCGCGGTCGACAAACGCAGTCATGTCGTACACGTCTTTGCCGTCGGGCTTGAAGCCGCGCACCCAGGTGTAGGGGCCGTCGATTTTGGGGGCGACCGCGATGCCGATGGAAGACAGGGCGAAATTGGGGGCGTCCAAATGGAAGAGGATGACGTAATTGTCATTCCGCTTGTTGTACACAATCTTGGGGCGCTCGATGCGCCACGGCTCTTCAAAGCCGGGGTGCTTGATCTGGGACCCGTTCAGGATGTGCCCGCGAAACTTCCAGTTTTGGAGGTCGGCCGACGAGTAGAGCGTGACCGACGACGAGAGCCACGAGGGAGCCTCCTTGCGCGAGGTGCCGTACCAAAACCAGGTGTCGCCCAGCTTCATCATGCCGCCGTCGTGGCAGTGGATCTGTAGGGGAGGAGGGAGGAGGGACGAGGGCGTCGACGATGGAGGGAGGAGGAACCATTGGGCTGTGTCGGCGTCCATGGCCGCCACCGCCCCCCGCTGCCGCCCAGATCGACGCTTCAACGTCTTGTCGCGCCCCAGGGGGTCGGCCGAGGCGCCGGCCTCCGCCGGCGCCACCGCCGGAGCACGGCCACGCGGGCTTGCCCCGGCGCGGCGCAAACGGCCGGCGGTTGAGCGCCGTCGCCCGCCCCGGACGGCGCGCACAGAGGGCGCGCGGCGACCGGGGGGAGGGACGGGGGTCGCCGGCGCCCGCGCGCGGCGCCAGGCCCCCGGCGCGCGGTCGGCAGATGGCGGCGCGGGCGCCAGCGCGCGCCAGGCGCGCCAGCCGCCGCGCGCCGCCAGCCAGCGGTTGCAGCCGAATCGTCAGCCATGTGCGGAGGGCGGCCGAGGCATGAGGTGCGGCGAGCGCCCGGCGGCGACGAAAACAACGGACGCGCCGCACGGCCAGGGCGGTCGACTCGCCCATTGCCGCCCTCGCCTCTTCCTCGCCGGCGCCCGCGCCCCCGCCGGCACCCCCGACACGCGCCAGGACGGCGTGTGGGGGGGAGGCGGCGGTGGCGAAGGGCGGCCGTGCGCAGCGCGCGACGCACGACGGGCGTGGTGCGCGGGGCCCGCCCCGCCCTCCCTCCCCCCTCCCTCCTCTCACCGGTTGGCCGTCGACGTCGTTCGGGATGATGTAGTTGTGGAACACGGTGTCGGCGAGGGGCCAGGGGGCGGGTGCGGCCGCCGCGCATGCGGCGACAGAGAGCGACAGGAGCGCGAGCACGGCACCTGTGGTGCGCATGGCGGCTGGAGGAGTGGGCGGGCGTCCAGCCGGGGAAGGGACAGGGGTGTGAGGCGGGCGCGTGGGGCGGGCGCCACGGGAGAGTGCGGCGACTAGGCGGGCCGCCGCTCGCTGCGCACGACGGCGCTTTTCGGCCTCGGACGCTCTCCCAGGTTATCCAAGGGCCAAAAGGAGGTGGTGGTGGGCGCGAGAGGGTCCCGCCCCTGTCGCGACGCCAGACTCGGCCTACAAGACTCTCCCCGGGGGGCAGCGGCGGCGCGGCGCGCGGCGCTCGCAGCCGAACCTGGCCGCCGCGAGCGCTCCGTGCGGCCGAGCCGCCCGCCGCCAACGAAAGACGCCCCCACACCATACACCTCATGCCCGATTGCCGCCCCCGGCCCTTTTGGGCGCCGGCTTGAACGCGGCGATCCCGGTCGCGCCGCGCGCGGCGACCAAAACGTTGACCTCGTACGTCCCCTCGTACGTGTAGATCGCCTCCATGTCGGCAAACGCTTTGGCGACGAGAAAGTCGGCGACGACGCCGTTACCGCCCAGCAACTCGCGCCCCAGCGCACACACCTCGCGCCCGCGCAGCGAGTTCCACGCCTTGGCCAGCGACGCGTGCTCGTGCGTCATGCGCCCGTCGGCGTGGAGGACCGATAGGCGCCATGCCATGAGGGCCATGGCCTGGACGTTGCCGAGCATGCGGGCCAGTTTTTCTTGCGAGGTTTGGAAGGCGGCGAGCGGCGCGCCAAACTGTTTGCGCTGCCCCAAATAGCGCACGCACATGTCGTACACGCCCATGGCGATGCCCACCGGTTGCCAAGTGACCATGATGCGGGAGATGGCGAGGACTTTGTTGGTGTCGGCGAAAGAGGCGACACCGGGGAGGCGGGCAGAGTCGGGCACGAAAACGTCGGTCATCCTGATGTCGGCGTTCTGCACGCACCGCAGCGCGATCTTGTTGTCGATCTTGGTCGTCACAAACCCGTGCGTGCCCTGCTTGACGACAAACGCGTTGACTTGGCCCGTCTCGGACGAGCGCGCCCACACGATCACGACGTCGCACCACGTCGCGTTGCCGATCCACCGTTTGCACCCGTTGAGGCGCCAGCCGCCGGGCACTTTGGTGGCGGTCGTCGCAAGGGAGCTGGCGTCCGAGCCGTGGCCGGGCTCGGTGAGCGCCCACGCGCCGACCGAGTCGAGCGACGCCATGGCGGGGAGCAGCTCTTTTTGTTGCGCGTCCGACCCGAGCAACCCGATGGTCAGCATGGCGAGTGAATTGTGCACCATGAGAAAGGTCGACATGGACGCGTCGACGCGCGCCATCTCGACGACGACCATCGCGGCGCCGAGGACCGAGTGCCCCGCGCACCCGTTGCCCTTCAACGTCGCCCCGCCCAGCCCCAGCGCGGCCAGCTTGGGCACCAGCGCAAACGGAAACTCGGCCTTTTCCCAGTAGTCGACGATGACCGGGGCGACCTCGGCTTCCTATGGAAAAAAAAGAGTGAAAGGAGAGGTGACGGGCGTGTGCGGCCAAACCCTCCCTCATCTCCCTCCGCCCTCCCTTCCCTCCCATACCATGAATGCGCGCACTTTGGCGCGCAGAGCGCGCTCGTCGGGCGTCAGCAGGTCGTCGAGGCGGAAGACGTCGTGCACCGCCGGGGGGAAGACGGCCATCGTGTCGGCGTCGGGGAAGCCGGGGTAGGAGGTGGAGGAGGAAGAGGTGGCCGCGGTGGGGGCGGCTTGGGCGGGCGGGGCTGGAGGGAGGAGGGTGGGGATGGGCCGCGGCGCGCGACCTGGCCCGGGCGCGGCGACGCAACGCGGCCGCGCCTGCCGCGGCAGCTGCCGCCAACCGGTTGCGGCTCCAAGTCGCACGGCCTCCGGCGCGCGTGCGGGCGCGCCCGAGCTCGCGCGAGCGCGAATGCCATGCGCGCAGCCGCGCCACGCACCCGGCCCGTCGACGCCCAGCTGGCGCGCCAGCACGCACAGGCGGTCGGTCGCCATGGTGGGAGGTGAGAGGGGAGTGGGGAGAGGCGCCTGGACGTTGTGAGCGGCGGCGGCGGCGGTGGCAGGCGCGTGCGCGTCTGCTTCCGGGACGGGTGCGACTCCCTCCACCGCCCAGCGAGGACGCCGCCAGCGTGAGAATGTGTGTTCTTCGCGCAAATGTTCAAACTGGGAAACACACCCGCGAAACCAAACGCCGCCAAACACCCTCCTCCTTGCACCATTCTTGATCACCCTTTGACGACCTTGGTCGTGTCGGCCTTGCGCAGCAGCTTGGCCTGCTTTTTGTTCTTCATCATGCGCTTGAGGGTGGCGCTCGAGGTGATCGTCTGGGTGATCGCCGCGCCTTCCCGCGCCACCCTCCGCCGCTCCAGCGCCGCCTCGCGCGTCACCCGGACCACGCGCTTGCGTGCCTTGCGCGACTCGACCGCGTCCCGCTTGGCCGCCACGAAAGTGGCGCGCGCAGCTTTGAGCGCCATCTTCTTCTCCCAGGTGGAGCTCAGAGTGGCCGGTTTGAGCGTCGAGGCGCGCTGGGCGGGCTCTTTCCAGGGCCGGCCGGACGCCTTGCCCAGCCCGACAACATCGTGCTTGGCGCGCACGCGGCGCGGCTCGCCCGGCACCGCCACCGGCAGACTCCCCTCCATCGCCGCCACCGCGTCCCGCTCCACTTGCGCGTCCAGGTCGTCCATCTTGCGCTTGCGCGAGAGCGTGTAGCCGCGCGGCACCTTGCCGCGGGCACAGCGGAAATCGTGCACCGCAGGGTCGGCCAGCTGGGGGGGCGCGTAGTTGGCGACCGCGGCCGCCATGCGGGCGGCAGCGTACAACATGATGGTGTGTTGTGGGAGTGGTGCGAGGAAGGGAGCGAGGCGCGGGGCTGCGGCGCGGGCGGCGGCCGGCAAATGCGGCAGCGGGCGCGCGCTAGGGGACGGGCGGCGAGGCGGGCGGCACGCACAGACAGCCACAAGAGTCGCGCGCGCGCGCGAGACCGAGGGACGCCGCCGGGCGGGCGCTCAAGAGTAGCAGCGGGCGACTGCTGCCGCCGGCTCGTCGCGCCCCACACAACGCGCCGGCCACCTTCCGCACTCCTCTCGCCCACGATCACGCAACTGCGCGCCCACATGCCGCCTCGCGCGGGCGGCCGCTGAGAGCCTGGTCGCTGCAAGCGCGCCAAGCAACCGCGCAATGCGTGGCCGCGCCGCGCCCGCGGCCGCGCCGTCGACGAGCGGCCGGCCGTGGATGATGAGCCGGCCGCAGGCGGCGGTCGCCGGCCGGCCGCGGCCGCCGCGGCGCGCCAGCGCGACACGCGCCGCGCCGCCGGACGGCGGCGGCGGCCCGCCGCCTCCCACGCGCGCCGAAGTCGACGAGTCCAATGCCTTGGCCGACGCCGGCCTGGACGTGGCCGGCGCCCCCTGCTCGCCGTCTCCGACACCCCCGCCGCTCGGCGTCGAGCTCCTCATGCGCGCCCTGCTCGCGTCGCCCACCGCGGGCGAGGCGGTGAAGCGGCGCCTGCTGCGCCTGGGGGCGGAGCGAGGTGTCGACTGGTCGGCGGTGCTGGCGTCCGCGCCCGAGCCCGTCGGCTGGCGCGACGAGCCGCTGCCGGCCGTCAGCATGACGGTCAACGTCTCGATCGACGTGCCGGTGGACGGCCTGAGTGGCAGTGGTGGCGGTGGCGCCAAGCCTCGCGGCTTTGCCCCCAAAAAAGGCTTTGGCCCGGCCGCCAAGCGCGGCGCCAAGCCCCCCGCCAAAACCCGCCCCCCACCCCCCACCCCCAACGACGACACCATGCCCGTCGCCCTGCGCGCCGCGCTGACGGCCTACACGGACGGCGAGCGCGCGGCCGACGGGTTCCGCGCACGGTGCGCGTGGGACGTCGCGTCGGTGCTGGGGGTGGTGGCCGACCGGGATTTGGAGGCGGAGGTGGCCCGCCTGTTGGCCGCCGCTCCGGCGTCGGACTGGGCGTGGGACCCGGTGACCCTGGTCTCGCTCGCGGCGCGCGCGGCGGTCGACGCCGCGGCGGCCGAGACCGAGGCCGCGGCCGCCGCCGCCGCGCGCAAGCGCGCCGAAGCCGAAGCCCGAGCCGCAGAGTCGGAGGCCGAGCTGGTGGCCGAGCGCGCCGAGATCGAGGCGGCGCAGGCCGCGCTCGACGCGGCGGTCGCGGCGCGCGAAGAGGCGCGCGCCGTCATCGAGCGCGCGGCCGCCGCGACCAAGCTCGCGGTCGACGCCGTGCGCCGCAGCGAGGAAGCGGCGGCCAACCGGCGGGCGGCCAAGGCCGAGGTGGACAGGTTGTTGCAAGGGGGTGGGGAGGACGAGGCCGACAAGGCGAGGCTCGAGCGCGAGCAAGTCGTCGCTGGCGCAGTGCAAGCCGCCGAAGCCGCCGTCGACGCGGCCGAGACCAAAGCCGATGCTGACGCGGCCGAGGCCGCGGTGGCTGCGCTGGAGGCCGACGAGGCCGAGGTGCCAGTGGCTTCGCCGCCGCCGCCGGCGCGCCCCCCCGCCCTGCACCCCGCCGCCGCCGCCGCGGCCGCCGCCTCCCTGGAGCGCGCCCAGGAACGCCGGGAGGCGGCTCGCCAGGCGGCGGACGACGCGCTGCGGCGTGCGGAAGAGGTGGCGGCCAGGAGGAAGGCGGAAGCGGCGGCCGCGGGGGGCGCGGCGCCGCCGACGGCCGCCCCTGCCACCACCCCTTGCACCCCCGTCGCCCGCCCCCCCAACCCCCCGCGCGTCGTCTTGGACTCGGGCGACGACGACTCGGACGAGTGCGAGTCGGACGACGACGGCCCCGACACGCTCTCGCGGCGCAAGCGGCGCGGCGTGCGCGCGCCGATCAAGGCGCCGGTGGGGCGCGCGGTGACGGGGTACCTGGCGCCGGCGCTGCGGCGGCCGGAAGCAGCGGACTACAAAGCTGCCGGCGTGCTCATCTACACGTTCAGCGCCGCGGGCGAGTTGCTCATCCTGCTCGGGCGGACGATCATCGGGGGGAGCGAGCCCAACTCGGCCAAGGCGCGCCGGCGGTCCTGGAACCTGCTCGGCGGCAAGCGGTGCGCCCGGGACGCGGCCGCCGAGGCGACGGCCATCCGGGAAATGACCGAGGAGACGGGCGGCCTGCTCACCCAGGCCACCCTCCGCGGCCCCCTGTCCCCCGTGCTCTGGTACCCCTCGGGGTCGTACGCGGTTTTCCCGCACGGCCTCCCCCCCGGGGACGAGGCGTGGTCGCTGCCGGAGCGGTTCGACGCGCGGCGGCGCGTCGGGCGCGCGTCGGTGTCGGCGGGGCGCGACACCGCCAACCTGGCGTGGGTGCCCCTGTCCTCCCTCACCAGCGGCCGGCGGCGCCTCCACATCTTCATGGCCGAAATGCTTGCCCACACGCGCCTCGTCGAATGGCTCGAACAACGGCAAGCCGCGCACGCGCTCGAGCCCCCCCCCCCCGGCCGCCGCCTCTCCCCCGGCGTCGAGCCCGCGTTCCAGGACGGACGCCTGCTGTGGGACGATGACGACGTGTGGGAGCGGCCCGGCGAGGGCGCGGGCGGGTGGCCGCCGCCGACGCCGCCGCCGCAGCGGCACCCGCCCCTGCCGCCGCCGCCGGCGCACACGTGGCCGGCGCCCCGGGTGACGACGTGGGCGGATGCGAGGCGGTGGAGGGACGATGGCGGCGGTGGCGCGGGGCCGTACGGCGCGCCGGCCTCGCCGTACGGCGCGCCGGCCGCCGGGCCCTACGCCGACGACCGAGGCTTCACGGTGGCCGCGCCTGGAGCTGGTGCTCCGTGGATGACGCCGCCGGCGACGTCGGACGACGGCCGACGGCGGCGGCGGCCGTCCGAGGGCGAGGGCGAGGGCGAGGGCGAGCGCGAGCCGCGCGAGCGGCGGGAGCGCGGGCGCGGGCGCGGCGAGGCCGCCGCCGCCGAGCGCCGCCGCCCACGCGACGAGGGCGCCGCGTCGTCGCGCCCCGGCGACCGCCGCGGGGGGCGCGCCGAGGCGCCCGCGCCGTCGTCGCGCTCGCGGCGCCCCCGTCCCTCCCCGCGCGCCGAAGTCGTCGACACGGGCGACTCGGTGTGGGCCGTGTCGAGCGTGTGGGAGGAGGAGGGCGCATCTTGGGGGCGCGAGGCCCGGCCGCCGCGCGGCGGCGCGTCGGCGTTGACGCCGACGCAGGAGCGCCGCGAGCGGCGGAGGAGGGCGGCGGCGCGCACGGGCGACCCCGCGGTCGCGACCCAGCCGCTGCCCTCCCTCGAACCGACGTCCTGGGCGCCGCCACCCGACCCGGCCGCGGGGCCGGTGCTGGCGCGCCCGGTGAGGCCTGGGGGGAGGGCCAGGAGGGCGCCCGACCCGCCGCCGCCGCCGCCGCCGTCGCTCGCGCGCCCGCGCCGGCCGCGGCGCAATCCCGAGACGCCGGCCACGCCCGCGTCGGCGCTGGGGCTGGCGGCCGGATTCACGTTCTTGCCCAAGAGCTATGATGGAGAGAGGTGAAGAGAAGGGGGGGGGGGGGAGGGGGTGCTTTCATTTCGCTTGTCATTTGCAGTGCGCTTCAATTGCCGACCAATGCTTCTCCCTACCCACCCCACCCCGGCGGCGGCGGCGGCCAGCCGGGCGGCGGGTAGGGCGGGTAGTGCGCGGCCGGATGCGGCGGCACGCCATAACCCCCAGGCGAGTGCGGCGGGAGCGGCCGCCACCCCATCATCATCATCGGAGGCATCCCCGCTGGCGACAGAGAGGAAGAGGGGGGAGGAGCGGCGGCCTCCCCTGCCACAGCTCCTCCCGGCCTCAGCGCTGGCGGGTGCGCGCGCAGCACGGCCGCCACGCGCGCCAGCGCGTTCCGCACGCCGACGGCGGGCGCACCGTCGATGGTGACCAGGCGGTCGGTGGCCAGGGCGACGGGCGGGGCGTCGGCCGCGGGGTGGACGAGGACGCGCGCGCCGGTCGCGTCGCGCAGGTCGGCGAGGGCTTTGCCTTCCCGGCCGATGAGGGCACCGGCTTGGGACCGGCAGACGAGCAGGCGAGCGCTCGGTGGAGGGGGAGGAGGCGCGACGACGACGCCCCCCGCGCTCGCGGCCGCCACCGCCGCCGCCGCGTGCGCGTGCGCGTCATGCAGGCGCAAGAGAGCGTGCTGGGCCGCGTCCTCGTCCGCTCCAGGCTCGTGCCTGGACGACACGACAGCCACCCTCTCCTCCGCCGCCGGCAGCGCGTCGATCACGCGCACGCGCGCCCCAGTCTCCGCCCGAATGGCCCCAATGCCGGCCCCTGCCTTGCCGATGACGGTGCCGGCCAGGCGGGCGTCGACGAGCAGGCGGAAGACGGTGTCGCGCGGGGTCGAGGACGAGTGGTTGTTGCGAGGGGCGGGAGAGGGAGGTGGAGGATCGCTCACCGCCTCCCTCGCATTGTTGTTGCTGCTGCCGGGCCTGGTGTGCTGCTTGGCGCTGGGCGGGCGGCCGCCGCGCTTGACGACGGCGGCGTGCTTGGTGGTGTGCAGGGCTGGGGAGGGGAGGGGGGCGTCGTTGGGATAGGGTCCGCCTCGCCGTCGAGACGCTCAGCAAGCGGCCGCTGAGCGGTGGTGCTGGCGCCGCACGCCGGGGCGCCAGGGTCGACGACGACGGCAAACTCGCCAGCGCAGCTTCGGTCTCGTCCCTCTCTTCTCTCCACACACCGGATCCCGGACGCTGCTGCTGCTGCTTGGCCGCCGACTTGGGCCGGCTCCCGCCGTCGGCCGCCGACGCGGGGCGCGACGATGCGTCACCTCGCCGGCCGCCGCCCCTGCCGGCGCCGCGCGGGGTGCGGAGGGTGCGGCCGCCGGATTTGGGCGGCATCAGGGAGAGAGGAATGGGGCAGGGACAGAGTGTGGGGCGTGCTGCTGCCGCCGGCCAAGAAACGGCGCCGGGTCGGGCTCGCTCACTGCCCGCCTAGACGCCCGCATTCCCCCCCCCTCTTCGAGACCCATCGCCCACATGGCAGGCCGCGGCCTCGCCGGGCCGCCGCGTCGCCCCGCGCTCCCGCCCCCGCGGCCGCGGGCCTCCGCCGCCGCCGCCGCGGCCAAGCGGGGCAAAGGCTTTGGCGGCGCGCCCTCGATGGCGGACGCGCTGGCGCGCATCGGCAAGCTAGAGGCGGAGAACCGGGCGCTGCGGGACGAGTTGAGGGCTAGTGGTGGGAAAGGAGGAGGAGGGGAGCTGGTGGTCGAGGCCAGGGCGCCTGCTGCCCTGGCGCCTGCCGCCGTGGAGCCGGTTGTCGTCGCGGCCAAGGCGGTGGTCGAGGCGGTGGTGGCGCCGGCGGTGGTGGCGCCGCCCGCGCCCACCCGCCCGCCGCCCCCCGTGCCTCCACTCGCCGACCTCGAGGGAGGCATCGTGTGGCCCGCGCCGGGCGAGAAGTTTTGGGAGCGGCCTGCGCGGTCGTCGCCGCTGGTGTTGGAAGGTAAAGACAAGGGGGGCAAGGCGAGGGGAATGAAGAATCAAGCATTGTTTGAAGCTTGGAAGACCATGCCCCGACCAACGCACTCACACTTTATCTTCTTCCCTCTTCAGCCTCCTCCTGCACCACGCACCCCCCTCCCACCACCCCTCTGAACATCGTGCACATCGCCGCAGAACTGGCCCCCCGCGCCAAAGTCGGCGGCCTCGGCGACGTCGTCGCCGGGCTGTCGCTCGCGTGCGCCGCGCGCGGGCACGCCGTGTCCGTCATGCTGCCCTGGTACGAGTGCGTGCCCGAGGAGAGTGTAGTGGGGTTGACGCTGGCGGACGAGTTTGAGTGCCCGAAAGGGACGCGCGGCGGGTCGACGCTCCGCGTGCGCGTCTATGCCGGCGAGCTCGACGGCGTTCCGGTCTTGCTCATCCGCCCCGACTGGACCTCCTCCAACCTCTTCCGCGGCGACCGCATCTACGGCGGCGCGTACAACGAGGCCGAGGCGTACCTCTTTTTCTGCCGCGCGTGCCTCGAGCACCTGCAGAGGGCGGTGGTGGCTGGCGCGCGCGATGCACCGACCGCGATCCACGTGCACGATTGGCAGGCGTGCCCGGCGGCCATGATTTATTGGCCGCTGTTTAGCAAGGGGGCGCTCGCGGGGGCGAGGTTGGTGCTCACCGTTCACAATTTCGACTCCATGGGCGAGGTTAAAATGGACGAGGTAGGGGACAGAGAGAGATGGTGGCGGTGGCGAGGGCGGCGGCGCGGGGCGGCGGGGGCCGCGGCCGCCGCCGCCGGTCGCCCCGGCGGCGGCCGCGCCGCGCGCGGCGCCCGCGACGGCCGGCGCGGCCTCTTCAGCCTTGCGCGCGGCCGCCGCTTGGGGCTTGGGCATGGCCTCCGTGTCGCTTGACGCCGCTCACCGACCGCGCCAGCGTCGGCGCTCACCCCGCCCCCTCCTCTCCTCTTCTTAGTTTGGCGCCACCGGCGTCGACGGCGCCCAGTTTGCGCGCATCGACCGCGCGCTGGACGAGCGCACGATCGGGCACAACCCAGAGGCAAGGAAGAGAAGAGGGAGGAAGAGACAAAAGTGGATGCTGCGCGCCTCGACGCACTTTCCAACATTCCTCCCTCATCCCCAGCGTCTTTGCTTGCTCAAGGGCGGCCTTGTCTACGCCAACCGGGTCGTCACCGTCTCCCCCACGTACGCCCTCGAGGCTTCCGCCGGCGGCGCGGCCGGTTTCTTGAGGTCGACCCTGGCCCGCCCCGACGTCGCGGCCAAGTTTGGGGGCGTGCTCAACGGCATCGACGTCGACATGTGGGACCCACGGTCGGATGGGTTGATTGCGGCGCCGTATGGAGTGGGGGCGATGGCGGGGAAGGCGTTGAACAAAAAGTTTTTGCAGATGGGCCTGGGGCTCAAGGTCGACCCCGCGGCCCCGCTCGTCGTGTGCGTCACGCGGCTCGTCCCCCAAAAGGGTATTCATCTGATAAAACGGGCCATCTACCGCACCGCCGAGCGCGGCGGCCAGGCCGTGCTGCTGGGGACCGGGCACGCCGACGGAGAGTTCAAGGCCATGGCGGAGCACGACTTCGCCGGCAGCGACGCGGTCAAGCTCATGCTCACCTACTCGGAGCCGCTCGCGCACGCGCTCTACGCGGCGGCGGACGTCGTGCTCGTGCCCAGTTTGTTCGAGCCGTGCGGGTTGACGCAAATGATTGGGTTGCGCTACGGCGCCGTCCCGCTCGTCCGCCGCACCGGCGGCCTGGCCGACACCGTGCACGACACCGGCCCGCGCGCCAACGGGTTTGTGTTTGAGGGCACCGACGACGCCGCGGTCGCGTCCTGCGTCGATGACGCGCTCGACGCGTGGTGGATGGATAGGGACCGGTTTGAGGAGCTCAGGGCGCGGGGGATGTCGGACGACGTGTCGTGGGGGGCGAGCGCGGATTCGTACTTGGCTTTCTATGCGGGGGAAGGGGGGGAGTGACGAGAGAAAAATGCGGGGCGGCGCGACTCCGACTCTGTAGATCGATAGAGCGGAAGGAGAGACACCGAGCGCGGCGTGGACGCCACGCCGACGAGGCGGTCACATCCGCATCACTCCTCTCGCCGCTCAACCCGGGGCCGGCCCCCAGCCGCGCGCTCGCCCGCCATCACCCGCCTGCGATGTCAGCAGGCCCGCTCTCCTCTGCGCCGCGCGGCGAGGCCCCGCGCCCGGCTCGCCAGCAAGCGCTCACGTGTTCGGGCAGCCCGCGCGCGCTCGCGCGCGCGGGTCACGTACGCGTACGAGCTGATGGTGGCGCGCCACCCAAGGGAAATGGGCGACGGGGTTGTCCATGCTAATGTATCGCACATTTTATGGGACATGGGTGGCTAAAGGCCGGGCAGAGCGCGCCCGAAAGATAGTGGTGGAAGGATAGGGTGGAGAACGGATGGGGCCCTTCGCAGCGGCTCCCAAACGATCGCGCCATGCGCGCCCCGGCGCTCGAGCGGCGTTCGCAGGCGCCTCGTGGCCGTGGCCAATCTATGCGAGGCGGACTGGACGGCCGCAGTCGAGCGCGGCGCGGCCTCAAGCCTGCGCGCGCACGTGCGCGCGCGCACGCGCGCGCTCGGCGACCAACTGCTCGGCTGCAAAGATGCTGTGAAACTCGTCGAGCACCGTCAGGATGCGCTCCTCGCTCTCGATCGACGAGACGCCGAGCCGGCTCATCATGCGGATCGTGTCGGCGCGCGGCGTGCAATCGTCGGGGGCGAGCGCGTCGCACTTGAGCAGGACGCGGCGGATGTGGATCTAGAAGAAGAGAAAAAGGGGGGGGAGGCTCGGGCGCCGCAACGCGGGTGGTCCCGCCGCGGCCTTTTGCGGCCTTTCCCCCCTCGCCGCCCCCCCCATCCTCCAACAATGCCCTCTACCCTCGCACATGTTTTTGGGCGACCACAAGCGCCAGATTGCGCCGGATGGTCTGAAACGCTTGATACGAGCCAAAAATGGCGATGACCGGGTGGCAGCCGGGGGCGTGCGGCGTGTTGTCCAGCACGCGCCGCTCAAACGCGTCCAACAGGTCTGCGGCAGTGGTTTGACCGTGCACATACGTGGGCTGGTTGCGGATGATGGGGGGCGGTGGGCGGCGGGTCGAGGGCGTCGGGGCAGGAGCCAACGAGCTAACCCTACCACGCGTCCCTTCCTCCACCTCGACCGGCGCGGCCCGAGAGCCGCCGCCGCGCCTATCGCACCGCGCCGCCCGTCGAGCGACGTGGTGGGGCAAGGCACGCCCGCTCGCCCGTCGGGGGGGCGGGCAGCGGCGCTGCCGGCGGGATCAGCGGCGCGCCCCGGGCGCCCGATCTGCCGCCCGGTCCCGGCGCCCCGCCCTCACGCGCCCTCACCGAGACGCATGGTATGAGCGTCGTCGCCACACATGGCGTGACGACGGTGACGGGCGCGGCCGCGGCCTCGCGCTTCTTGCGAGCGCGCGCATCGCGCGCCAATTTGGCGGCGCGCGCGCGCTGCGCGTCGGTCTTGGTGCGTATTTGGGTAGGGCGGGGCATGAAACAGGATGCGCGGGGGTGGGGACGCGAGAGATGGAGGTGCCCGGCACGTTTGTGCTCCCGTCGATCTTTAGTAATCTTTAGTCGTCGATGTTTAGCAAGGGGGCGCTCGCGGGGGCGAGGTTGGTGCTCACCGTTCACAATTTCGACTCCATGGGCGAGGTTAAAATGGACGAGGTAGGGGACAGAGAGAGATGGTGGCGGTGGCGAGGGCGGCGGCGCGGGGCGGCGGGGGCCGCGGCCGCCGCCGGGGCGACCGGCGTCTTAGGGTTAGGGTTAGGGTTAGGGTTAGGGTTAGGGTTAGGGTTAGGGTTAGGGTTAGGGTTAGGGTTAGGGTTAGGGTTAGGGTTAGGGTTAGGGTTAGGGTTAGGGTTAGGGTTAGGGTTAGGGTTAGGGT